>Ga0307474_10000406_pt1 | contig 31037 bp, 32 predicted proteins | sample atmos_gasesECM1C_2_FD_203312 | JGI IMG/M metagenome (GOLD analysis project Ga0307474, IMG submission 203312) | Hardwood forest soil microbial communities from Morgan-Monroe State Forest, Indiana, United States - atmos_gasesECM1C_05 | ecosystem: Environmental > Terrestrial > Soil > Temperate... | reverse complement strand
GCGAGGTGAACATTCGGTCCCGCAGCATCATAGGTTTGGTATATTCCATGCTCTATGGTTTGTACGATGACCTCACCTGTATGAACCCCAACTCGGATCTGCAAATCTGGATCGCCCAGACGCAGTATCCCATCCTGCATTGTTAAAGCCGCCAGGCATCCGCGGACGGCATGATCCTCATGTGGTTGTGGAGCGCCAAAGATCGCCATCACTCCGTCGCCTTGAGACTTGTTGACGACGCCCTCGTATCGACTCACGGCCTCTTTCATGAGATCCAAAACGGGTCGAAGCCGCCTCATTCCTATTTCGGGGTCACCCAAACTGTCGATCAGTCCAGTGGAATTGCGGATGTCCGCAAAGAGAATTGTCAGTCGCTTCCTCTCGCCCCCTTTTTGATGGAGAGAGTACGCGATGTTCTGCCAGAACTGATTGGAGGCTTCAGCAGTCTTGGTTTTTAGTGCGGCGCTACACTGCCCACAAAAGCGAGCCGTCGGCGGGTTGAGGTGCCCACAGGCCGAACACTCGACCTCGAGACTAGCCCCGCAACCTTCGCAATATTGGTTGGTAGGCCTATTTTGGCGACCGCAACGCAAACATTGCATCAATCGACCCTGAAAAACCGGCGTAGCGCTTGCGAGAAACTATAAACCTATTTGCAGATCAATTCTATGCCGCTCTGCAGCAACGGCCGGCACTGTTGCTGACCGATTAACCTTCGCGCTGAACCTTTTTTGCTATCACATAGACCTACAGTTGAGTAGAGCGCCGGCGCGGCTCAGCCCAGGTAGTTGCCCTTGCTCGGGCGCTCGAGAACTTGAGTAACGAACATGTTTGATGATCCTATTCCGATACAGAAGGGAATGCTGAGATCACCAAATGATCGGCGATGGCGCACGCAAGTAGATGCGACTATGAACCAGTTTCGACACGCATTCCCCGAGATCAAATACGATGTAGCCTGGAACGTTTGCCTATTGAACGGCAGCGCCTGGCGAAAGATCTCCCAGCGCCACGTGACCCTCTACGGTGGGCTGCTGCGGCATCGACTTATTGGCATTGAAGCGGCTGCGCTACTGTTTGCTCACGAGACGGGCCACCACTATGGCGGTCCACCCCGAGACACGATCTACGAATGGATGACTTGCGAATGCCAAGCCGATTATTGGGCAGCCCGGTACGGTGTACGAACGGCTTTTGGGGGTGACGAAACGGGAATCAAAAGATTCATTTTAGCTGGCGCTCGGCAGATTTTGAAATTCGAACGCCATTTAATGAAGTTTGGAGTCAACCGCTCGGAGCAGTCAGGTGGTTGTCTGGACCATGCCTCACCTGAAAACCGCTATAAGACATTTTTGAAGGGCGCTAGTTTGCAGCCGAGTTGATTGCTTTAGGTAACGTGCCTAGTAACTCGCGAATGTTGTTTTCCACGTCTAGTTTTGATGGGAGTATGAAACATGGGAGCAGCCTTTTGGACGCCCGGCACAATTGAGATAAGAAAAGAACTTGGAGACCAGTTCTCACAGTCAAAGATCCCAGGTACCGCCGCCACTTGGCAATACCTGTTTGATCCGAATAGCACATACACATTGGCGCAGGCGATTGTGGCAATGGATGTTCCGGCTCACAACAACGCTACCTTCGGCGTGAAGCTTCAACAACGCTTTGTTCAACTGTTGGAAGCGATGGAATTGAGCGACAGTAATTACGGCAGCAATACCCAGGACAGGATTAAAAAAGCAACATTTGATGCGCTTGGAACCAATCTCGGCGCAACACCAAGTTCCTCTCAGGGGATAAAATTCTATGTTGCTCATCAGGACAGCAATGGGCCGTTTTCCGCCGGCAACCCAGAATATGAATTCATTGAATGGGACGACAGCGATGATAACGGCCGAAGTTGGTTCAATTTTCTATTGATCTGTCCCACCTTGCCGCCACCTGTCGCAGCGAAGCTAAAGAAAGTGGTCGCAAAGAAAGCAAAGAAAGCAAAGAAGGCAAAGAAGGCGAAGAAGGCGAAGAAAGGAAAGAAGGCAAAGAGTAAGGCTGAGGCTTAGAACGCATCTTGATTGCGAGCAACGCGGTATTTCGTGGACTGCTTCAGCTTCGGTCGAGCATTCGGGAGCGCAGGTGCGATGCCTATGCGCCCACCATTCGCCAAGCAAAATCAGGTAGCTATAAAACCCCTTCCTTCATCTGTGCCCCGAATTTTCCGGGGCACAGGCATTCCACTGGTCCAAAACGGCCAGCTGAATTGTGGCCTCTTCGCCGTTCAAAATCGTCGCGTCCTGAAATGCAAAAAGGCGACGCGGAATTGGCGCGGCCTGGTTAGTTGAACCCACAGTCGTTTGAGCCATGGCACGTGGGCGCGATGCATAGCGCCCGCGTGGCGTTGGCGCAACGTGGAAGTCTTTCCATCGGAAGCAGCGAGATCATTCTTGATCTCGGAGCGCACGTGCTCGGCGGAACGATCCTCGATATCCTTCGCACCGATGAAGCGATGTCCACCTGGTTCGTTGTCATGCTTATCCTGCTCGGAATCGGCGCGCTGAGCTTGTACGGGTATGACGTGTGGCGTGTCCTGATCTGGATTGCGTTCGGCTGGTTCGTGCTGGGCGCGCTCCTGCTCGGTTACAGGGGCGGCTACCGGTGACTTCGCAGCCAAGCTCGCAGTCTGCACATTGGCGCCATGCAGACAACGACGTGCTGTTTCGATTTCGGCATCGCCGGCGCCGTGACCTCGTGCCCATTTTTCTGCGGCTGCTTCCGAGTATTTGGCGACATAGAAACGAACGACCGCGCAAGAGACATGGCCAAACAACGGCACGCCTGCCGTGGCCGTCTGGCTGAGTGCAATCAATGTTGCAAAGGCTGCGATTGCTTGTCTCATCATCACGATCCACCGTGAAGGAGCCAACGCAGCAATTTCCAACGCTCTGTTCTGCTTGCGCTAGCCGTCGGTTTTTGGATGAAGGTGCGCCGGATTCCACTGGCCAGCATATCTGGCACCCATCCCGCTCCGCCGTCCAGTCATTGGCGGGCAGCGCCGCGACAAATCCCGTCCAAACGTTTACAAGTTATCTATAGAATCGCGCAAATGATGTATTGATTTCAGACAAACACGAAACACCAAAAGCCATTCTCTCCGAAGCTTCTCGCAACGCATGCAAGGCTTCGGCCTTGAAGGCCTTGGCATCGAAGCGAGGCTGGCGATTTATTTATCAGCAGGCGAGCACGGCGTGATAAACTCACGCTAACGAAAAGGAAAGGCCATGTCCGACGATGATATGAAAGCTGAGCTCGAACGTCTCCGCAGCGAAAACGCGGCTCTCAAAAAGGGAGCTTCTGAGGCCACCCGCATGAAGGTAAGTGAAAAGGGTGCCGTCTCAGTTTACGGAATGGGACGCTTTCCGGTGACGTTATATAAGGAGCAATGGTTGAAGCTTCTGAACATGTCCGATGAGATTCGTGCGTTTATCTCCGAAAATGAAGCGCGACTGAAGGCGAAGGAGTAATAGCCGGCGGCTCCGGCGTACTTAGCGAACATCACGAGCAGACCGGACTGTCAGTTTCCGCCGATGCCCGCGCCGCCAACGGCCAAGAGGCGGCTGTACCGCCCATGGTTGTGATGAACTCACGCCGCTTCATTCGATCACCTCGTCGGCACGGGCCAGCACCGTCGTCGGGATGCTCAGGCCGAGAGCCTTGGCGGTTTTGAGGTTTACAATCAGTTCGAACTTGCTCGCCGCCTGCACGGGAAGATCGCCCGGCTTCTCACCTTTTAGTATCCGATCGGCGTACTCCGCTGCCCGCTGGTACGGCTCAATCGGGTCCGGCCCATATGAAATCATGCCGCCGCTCGCGACAAAGTAACGGAAAGGATAGATCGCAGGTAATCTATGTCGGTTCACCAACCCGACGATAAGGTCGCGATGAATTGCCGTATTCGCGCTGGCCGTCACGATCAATCCGCCGTCCGGCCTGGCCGCGAAGGCATTGACGCCGCGTTCGATCTCGGTCGGTTCACGCACACTGACCGGCGTCAACTCCACACCAAAGGGTGGCGCGGCCGACTGAGTGGCAGCGAACTGTGCGGTCCCCTCAAGATTGACGTCGCGAAGCACGGCGACCCGCGTTAAATGAGGCGCAATCTGTTTGAGCAATTCGAGCCATTTGCCAGCGATACTGAATTCGAACTGGGTGAATCCGGTCGCGTTACCGTCCGGCTTGGCGAGGCTCGCGACATAACCCGACCCAACGGGATCGACGGTTTGCACGAACACGATCGGAACCGAACGGGTCGCCTCCATCAGTGCGGGCATCGCTGATCCGGAGCCGGCAAGGATGACGTCCGGTGCCAGTTTGACCAATTCGGCTGCGCATGCGCGAAAACGTTCGGCCTTGCCTTCACCCCAGCATGTATCGACACGCAAGTTACTGCCTTCGATCCACCCGCGAGTCTTCAGCCCTTGCAAGAACGTCTTGAGACGAACTTGTCCCAGCGGATCGTCGGCCCCAAGGTTCCAGAGCACGCCGATCCGCCGCACCCGATCCGGCTGTTGCGCACTCGCCGCGGCCGGCAGGGCAATTGCTGAACTGGCAACCCCTTGGATGAACTCACGCCGTCGCATGCGTCTCCCCACCTCGAAGCAGAGGACGAAAGCATAGCACGGGAAATGACGGCGGATGCCCAAGCGTCACGGCCGGAGAACGAGAATTTCCTGCTCAGGATTGAAGGGGAAAGCGCGTCCGTTCTGTTTTTCCCGTCCCTCGCGTGGCACTCTGGAGCATTCTCACACCAGCGGAGGCGGCAAAAATGAACGGCAATCGCTACTACGGCGTGCGAGTCGAGGGAGCAAAGTACGGCGTCGGCTTCGGTTCGGCCCTTGCCATCGCGATATCCTACACGACCAACCACTCGATACTTTGGGCGATCATCCACGGCGTCCTCGGTTGGCTGTATGTGATTTATTTTGCGCTGTTTCGCTCGTAGCAAACCGCTACGTCGACACCGCGACTGCCAGCGTCAAGAGATGGCGTCAATCGTCCCAGATGTATTCGCCGCATTTGCATTGGTAGAGGCGAACGGTTTTGCCGCGGCGGACGTCGAGAAATTTCAGGATCAGGCGCGGGGCGCTTACAGCGCCTGCCGGACAGCGGCATTGCACGGCGTTAGCTTCACGCTGTGGTGCATCTTCCTGCAAATTTCTTATCATTGCGCACCGACCTTGCGAGCGAATCAAAATACGTTCGAACCAAGCTTGATCGCCAAAGCAAAGTCCGGCGTTAGCTTATGTTATGACGCCGGATATTCTTTCGAACTAACCCCACCTATTCATCCTCAACGCCGTTGCGCGGAGCCTGCGCGACGCCGCCAAGCACCACGAGGTCACCCGGTGTTGATTTCTCGTTGCCGCTGGCCGGCCGGGCCAACGAGGTGATCAAGTGATCACCTTTCCCTTTGCCCGAGCAGCTTGCCGGTTTTTCGGTTGATGAAATGCAACCTGGCACAGGCCGGGCAGAGGACCGATTCGTAGGCGTGGTCGGGCGCGTCCTCGCCGTCCAGCCAATGCTGGACGTTGTTGAGGGTTTTCGGGCATTTGAAGATCAAAGGACGGCCGATCGCCGAACGATATGCGGGTTTCGAACCTGGTTGCATGATCCGACCCAAAACTTGCCGAGTCTCATTCTTCCGCCTGCACGCCAGGCGGCTCTGTTTTCAACCTTGGCGGAAGCTCTCCGGCCTGTTCCTTGAGATCGGCGGCGACCCGCACGAGATTGGCCGCCAGATCCTTATCGGAGGTTGTCTTCGCCATTTTTAGCAGCGCCACAGCTGCCTGGCGTGCGTGGAAGCGGTTCGCGGACACGGTTACGCAATGTCCTTTTTACGAGTTACTTTTGCACAATTACCGAACGCGAATTCCGTTCCGCAACATACGTACAAAAGTGGACAATGTGTGAAATCGGACACGCTTGAATTAACTTAGGAGGCTAAGGGTTCAAATTTGTTGGCCGCGCGAGTCGTCTGCCGGATCGAGTTGGAGAAGGCTGGCACCGTGGCGTTTTCGGATTCTCGGGGATGCCCACCCCGCCCAAAGGTATCAAGATACTCTTGGCTCTTGGCCTGGTGGACCATACGAATTCGCTTCCCTGCGACACGATGGGCTCTAAATACCGCTGGAATCCTTGGAGTTTTCGACGATCAGTCGGCATGGGGCGTTGCCGACCGACTGCGCCAGTGTTGACCCTTCCCCACCCAACCATCCAACCATGGACTAGGATTTCGTCACGGCCTCCGGCACATACGCCTGCTAAAGACCATCGAATGTCTCCAACAAAAAATGGCCCCCCGATCGAGGGGGCCATTTCCAGTCTTGCATACCAGGCTTGCAAACTAGTCCTGCATTAGTAGTCCGAATAGTAGTGACGCCGGACGATTACCTCGCGGTCGCCGTCGCGATGATACCATCCGCGATGCCAGCCGTTGTCATGCCGGTAAAACTCAACACGGGGGCCATAATCGCGGTCGCGATAATAATCCCGGTCGCTGCCGATGCGGAAGCCGAAGTCTTCAGCGCTTGCGATTGTCGGCGCTGCAACCGCAAGGGTCGCCAACGCGGCGAAAACGTAAGCAAGCTTCGTCATGTTCCATCTCCAATCGTCAGTTACCCCGCACGATGGAAAACAAATGGCGCGGTCGATGCGTTCCGGAACTTCGCAGGAACTTTCTTGAACGGATGTTCAACATGATTGCGGTTGCTTCATCTTTTCGACGGCGAACGACGAAATAATTGCTCGCGAAGAAACCGCGGACAAGCTCGATTTTTGCGACGGGATGCGCCTGCTGGCGCGGCGTCTGCTCAAAATCAGATTGGCTTTTTTTGCAAGGTTAAGACGTACCTTGGCGCGCCGTACCGAAACGGAGCGACGTTGCCGGATTCGATGCGCGCGACGCGGTCAACTGGTTGTTGCGCGAGAGGGATGTCCGCGGCGGCATACCGAACGGTCTGGTTCAATGCTATTGGAATAGCTGCACCAACATACCTAAATTGGCGGAATAGGAACTTCGCTTAGGCTCAAAATACCGCCGGCCCCGGCCTGGTTCCGCCGCGCCGGATTTAGGCATATTTCGTGGCAGGCAGCATGGAGGTGCGCATCCGTGCCACTCGGACGGTCCATTTATTCCTGCAAATTCAACGCAAGAGGGGTAATGGCGCGTCTTGTGGTTCCCACAGCTTCAATGGTTCAATCGGCTTAATCGGGAAACCCAATGCGCTCGCTGATAAACTACCTGCCCGTCTACAGGCGGCCGTTCTGGCGAGGACAGCTTATCGCCCTGGTCACGGTGTGCGTGTCGCTCCTGATCCGCGCGTCGGTCGACCCTTTCATCGAGCGAGGATTGTACTTCAATTTCCTGTTTCCCAGCATTCTGATCGCCGGCCTTTTCGGAGGGATTTGGTCCGGAGCTACCACTGCGCTTCTCGGCGGATTGCTCTCTGCCTACATCTGGATCCCGCCGAAGTTCGAGATCGCGCTGACCGGCGAGGGGATTTTTCGACTGGCGACGTTCTGGGCGCTGGCGGCGATGATGATCGTCGTGACGTCCTTTGTGCATATCGTTCTGGATCGACTGGCCACCGCGGAAGTGCGCGCAAAAACCGTTGCTTCCGAGATGAAACACCGCGTCCAAAACAATTTAACGCTGGTCCAGGCGATCGTTCGACAGACGTTTCAGAACTCGGACAATCTGGCGCAGGCCCAAAAGCTCCTGACCGCGCGGCTGGCGGCGCTTACGCGCGCTCACGAGCTGATCGAGCTAGCGGACAAGGATATCACCGTGGAAAAACTGGTCGGAAGGGCGCTGGAGCCGTTCGACGCCGAGCAATTCACGCTTGCGGGTCCCTCGTCGGTCATCGTTCCACAGGATTTCGCATTGTCCCTGATGCTCCTGATCCACGAACTGGCGACCAATGCCGCCAAATACGGCGCACTGTCGCTGCCGGCTGGCCGGGTCGAGATTGGCTGGTCCGAGGAGCCGACGACCCGCAAGGTGGTTCTGAACTGGAAGGAGCGATCGGGCCCGCCGGTGGTTCAGCCTTCACGCGTCGGCTTCGGCTCGCGGCTTCTGCGTGCCGCCTTTGCTTCTGAAGGAGCCGATGCGAGCATCACCTATGAACCCGACGGCGTTCGATGCACGGTCGCCTTCGCAACCCTCGGCCCGGCCAATGGCGACAAACCTGCGGCAGAGCCGGTCGAAAAGGCCACTGCTGAAGCATCGGTCTGACCGTCAGCCTGATATTTCGGCGCGCCCGGCCTCGGTGATCTCGTATAGCACCGCGCCATCGGGCAGGGTTTCGGTTTGCACCAGACCCGCCTCAATGAGCCGAACGATCAGATTGTGATCGAAAAGGGGCGGGCTGGGCCAGGGCTCCGAAGATATCCGCTGCAGAAATTCACGCTCCAGGCTGGTCAGCATCATCCCCTTCGCCTCGTCACCGATTATTGCGACGTCGTGTTCAAGAGCTGCGAGATGGCGGTCACGAGCTGCGCCGGCGCGAACGGCTTTTCGAGCAGGATGCTGTTGGGAACACCTTGCGAGGCCCATTGATCGGCCGCGGCCCCCGTCACATAGACGACGGGAAAAGCCGCATCGATTTCCCTGACCTGCCGTGCCAGCTCCCAACCGTTCAATGCGCCGTCGATGTTGATGTCGGTCACGAGGGCCCGATATCTGACCACTTTGCTCGTGAGCAGCGAGAGCGCTTCTTCAGCCGATGACGACACGGTGAGATCGAAACCCGCATCGCTCAAGGCATGCCTGACCAGGCTCTGCAGGACCGCTTCGTCTTCGACGAGAAGAATGATCGGCAATTCATTCAAAAGCGCAACCCCCGCCCAACTACGCGACGCAGCTTCATGCTTCGCGTTCATGCTTCGCGCCTAGTGCGGTGAATTTGAGGTTCCTATCAGTGTTGCTGCAACCTCATCATAGGAACTTCAAATTCAAAAACCGCACTAGAAACATTAACTTGCCAGTGCTCCTTTGATTTCGAAGTTCGCACCAGAGGTCGCCGCGAATATTTGCCAACTTCCGAATCGGAGCACTCGGCGGCGCGAACCGGCTGCATTCAAGCGCGCTGGTAAAGTGAATTGACCTCCGCAACCGACCTCGCCCCCGAGGTCGCAAACCGAATCGTCAAATCCCAGACCCACCGGAATTCTGCATTGCAAACGTACGAACGGTCTCTTGAGTTCCTCAGCAATGTTCAAAAAGGTACTCAAGGCGGAACCGCGCAGGCCGCTCGCCGGTTGCCTCCCCAAAGCGCCAAGGGAGCGCGCCCGATGAGCGACACAGGCCTTGAGCCGAAACACAATCTGGCTATCCGCCAGGAGATAGGAGAGCGCCTGCGAATTCTGCTGCCCGTGCAGCAGACGGAGATGCCTGCGGGCCTGCGTGAGCTTGTGCGTCGTTTCGAGGGCGGCAACGGTCCGTCCGACGATGCGCGGCGGCGAATCTTCGGTCGGGATCGGATGCGATGGCGATTTTCCCGAAATTGAGGAACCCCGGGCCGGGTCCGCAAATTCAATACTGGTACGGTCATTGGACCGGGTCGTGATTGGAGAGCGAGAGATGCCAAGCTGGATGCCGGGGCTCGTGCCGTATGGAGCCGACCAGACCATTTATATCGTGGTGGATAGCGTCGGCGCGACAGGAGGCGTCTGCCGTGAAACCGAGATCGAGCGAGCCGATCCGGAAGAAGTCATCTGCGATCTGATCTCCGGCCAGTTCAACGATCCGCTTCGTGTCGTCGCCTTCAATACCCTCGAACACTGGGCAAAGGACGTGTCCGAAGACATCGCCGCGGAAATCCAGGCCCGGTTCGATATCGATGGTAACGAATTGCCCGAGCACATCAGCGACTTCGTCGAAAGTCACAGGAGGACTGCGCGTCAGCTAAGCCCGGCGTGACGCAGCGATCACAGGCGTGACGCAGCGATCACAAGCGTGACGCAGCGATCACGAAGACGCATCAGCGGGCTCGATTTTTTCCGTTTCGCGCGCGCCCGAAATTCCCTACGGCTTTGAGTCCGGAAAGTGCCGCGTCAGGGCACGTTGACCGGCGGCATCGGTGCGGTCGGATGTGGCCCAGCCTCATGCGGCCGTACCATCACCGACAGCGCCACCAGGGCAGCGATGAGAATTGCAATCCCGCGCATGCCTCGACTTTAGGAGAAGGTCCACGTCAGGAATGTGAAAGCAATTATCAGACCACCTCCTGAATACCGTTGCCCATTTCTGCGGCATGTGGATTGCGGAACCGTCCCCGGCATCGTTCTGTTTCCTTGAGATGAGCGCGCGGCTGAATCGCTTCCTTACCAGAGCCGGGACATTTCTGTCCCGGCCATGGTCGGTCGCGGCGGTCGCGCTCTACACGATGCTATGGGTGATCCTCGACCGGGAATCGTTCAACTGGCAGGGAGTTGCGAGCATTGCGACACTGTTGATGACGCTCTTCATCCAGCGGTCGGAACATCGCGACACGCAAGCCATTCACGCCAAGCTCGACGAACTGCTGCGGGCTCAACGTGGAGCGGAAAAGAATTTGGCGACGTTGGACGACAAGGAGCCCGAACAGATCGAGGCATTCCGCAAGAAGGCGCGCGCAAAACGCTGAAGCGGGATGATTTTTGGTCGCATCGATTTGTCAGTGTCACTCTTCACCTCTCCTGCCGGGGAGAGGTGAAATGCGTTATCAGACGCGATCCGGGTGAGGTCATTGCCCCGACGAGAGACCGCGAGAGATCGTACCCCCTCGCCGCCCTTGGGGTCCTTCACGCCAAATTCGCCGCGATGGCCTCGATCTCGTTCAACATCGGCGTCAACTCCTGCGCCAGTGCGACCGCACGCGCCTTCGACAGATGCTGCCGCGCCTTGGCAGGCGCGTTTTCTCTCAGGCAAACCCTTGCATAGTCCATTTCGATCCGCGCCCGCGTCGTGCTCTCGGGGTGAATCTGGGTATCGCGCGAGAGTTGTTCGAGCAAGACCCTCACCTGCCGCAGGCCGAAAAGCCGGACCTGCAGGATCGTAAGCAGGTTGAGCAGAATCAACCTGATCGGCGGACGACTGGTGGTCGACAGCATGGCGAGATAAAGCTCGGCGAGCGCCAAGCGATTCCATGCAGCCACCGCAAGGATCCCCGCCGCGTCAGCGGCCGCGATCCCTTTTTTCAGCGTTCGAATGCCTTCGCCGATCCGCCCGGTCATGGCGAGCGCAGGTCCGGCGGCGAAATCTAACCCGCTTGCCGTATAGGACCAGCGATGCGCCAGCAACCATTTCTTCAGGTTCAACAATTGCGCGAGCCCCTCCTCCACGCGTCCTTCCAGCACCAGCGCGGTAGCGTTCGCTATGGCGGCGGCGTTGCGGTCGAAAGGCGTGATCGCCGTGCGCTGGCTTCGCTGCGCATTGGCAATGCCGTCGCCGAGGCGGTAGGCCTGGATGTCGGTCCAGGCGAGCGTCCAGAACGCCATGCCGAGCGCCCGGTTGTCCTGGCGCTGCCTTCCTGCCTCCATCAACTGCACGGTCCAGTGCCGCGCCTTCGTCGTCAGCCCGCGAGAGAAGTAATCCCAGGCGATCGACCAATAGGCCCAGTTGAGGATGTAGTTGTCGCCGGATTGCGTACAGATTTCGAGCACGCGCTTGCCTTCACATTCGGCCTCTTCGAGCGTGTGCCGGCCCAGGATGATCGAGCAGAACAAGAGCGCCGATCTCGCATAGGCCTGCGCGCGGATGTCGTTGAGGTGTCCGGCAATTTCGACCGCCGATTTCGCGCGTGCCTCGGCGGCGCGATATTCGCAGAAGTGATTCAAGAGCATACAGTGGAAGTACAGCGCGAAAACCAGTTGCGGCGTGTCGCCCAGAGCTTCGAGCCGCGGAATATAGGATTCCGCTATCTCGGAAAGGTTGATCAGGTCGCCTTTCAGATACAAAACTTCCAGCAGGCTGGCGACGGCGGTCGCCATCGCCGCATCGTCGGCGCAGCGCGGCGCCTGTTGGAGCAGGGTCAGCGCCTTGCGAAAATACCCCTCCGCCTCCTCGAGCGAATAGATTTCAAGGCACTTCGTTCCCGAAAGCGAACAATAGCGGAACGCCTTGTCGTGACGGGGCGAAAGCAAAAAATGATGCGCCAGCGTCTCCACAACCTCGCTCAGGCGCGCGGTGGCGCGGCGCTCGATCGCGCTGCCGACCTTGAAATGCAACTCGGCGCGGAGCGCGCTTAAGAGATTGTCGTAGAGCGCATCGCGCATCAGCACGTGCTTGAACTCGAAATCGCCCGATTGCGGGTCTCGTTGCACGAAGTCGAGTTCCTGCAAGACACGAAGCCTGCCTCCGACATCGCCAAGTCTGCTCTCGATCTCGGACAAGAGGCTTGGATCGAAGCGGCGCCCGATCACGGCTGCCGTCTGCAGGAGCCTGCGATCCTCCGCCGAGAGCCGATCGGCGCGCGCCGTCAGAAGCAGTTGCACGCTTGCCGGCAATGCGGCTGCGATCTGCCTAGTGTCGTAACCTAATCCGAGCGGAGTCACGCGCACCGTGCCACGCTCGACCAGGAAGCTGGCAATCTCCTCGACGAACAGCGCGTTGCCTTCCGCTTTATCCACGATCAGTTGCGCAAGCGGTTCCGGCAGATCGTCGACGCCGAAGCGAAACTGCGCAATCCGCAGCGTCTCCGATGACGACAACGGCGCCATCCGCAACTCGACAACGCCCGGACGCCCAGCCCAGGCCGGCGCATATTCCGGGCGCCGTGTATGCAGGACCACCAGAGGTGAAGCCGGTTCACGGTCGACGATCCGCAGCAGCAAATTACTCGAAGCGCTGTCGATCCAATGCAAGTCTTCGAACAGCAGAACCACGGTCGAGCGCCGGCTCTGCTCCTCGATCAACCGCAGCAGCAGATCCCGCGTTCGCGCGCCGATGAGTGTGCCGTCGAGTTCGGCCAGCGCATTGCCGGGCGGCCTCAACCCCAACAGCTTGAGCAGGAGCGCGAGATTCTGCTGCGACCAGCAGTTCAGACGCCCCAGGCCCTCCTCGAGCTTGGCAACAATGGCGGTCTCCGGCTCGCCGGAACTCAACGAGAACCAGTTGCGCAGCACCTCAATGAAGGGCAGGAACGGTGTTTCCTGCCCGTCGGCCGAACAATTTCCCTGCAGTATCATGACGGAATCGGAAGCGTGGCGCAGCGCGAACTCGTAAAGCAACCGCGACTTGCCGATGCCGGGGTCGCCGACGATGTCGACGACCCGTACCGAATTGAGGTGCTTGAGCTGATCTTCCAGCACGGCCATCTCTCTGCTGCGGCCGATATAGGAGGTCAGCCCGCGCGCAACCGCGGCGTCGAACCGCGTGGCGTGATCCTTGATCGCGATAAGGCGATGAACCTCTTGTTGCTCGCTCTTTCCCTTGAAGTGAAAGACGCCGGCAAGCTCGGCATCCACTATCCCCTCGACCTGCCGCAGCATGGCGTCGCTCATGACGACCGTGCCGGGCGCGGCCTCGGCCTGAAGCCGCGCGGCAAGATTGACGATGTCGCCATGCGCGGTGACGCCGGTGCTTTCGCCGCTGTCCACCGCTCCGAGCACGACGGGGCCGGTGGTGAGGCTGATGCGAAGAAGCGGACGATGGCCGAGTTCGGCCTCGATCCGGTCGCCAGCAGCCGCAAGGCGTTCTTGTATCTCCAGCGCCGCGCGGCACGCGCGCAGCGGCCCGTCTTCAAGCGCGACCGGTGTGCCGAAAAGCGCCAGAATGCCGTCGCCGGTGAAATTCTTCACTGTACCGCGATGCCGGTGGATCGCAGCGGTAGTCAGCCCGGAGACCTGCGTCACCAGCGCAAAGGCCGCTTCCTCGCCCGTCCGCTCGACAAAGGCGGTGAAGCCGACAAGGTCGGTCATCAAGACGGTGATCTGGCGATGCTCGCTTTGGCTGAGCGGCCGATCCTTCTGCGACGAAGCGTCCTCCGTGGGATCGAGCATCTCACCGGCTCCGGCCGTGGAAAATTGCTTCAAATCCTAACCGTGCGCAGGGCGTAGTGCGACGAACGCGAGGTTGCGCCGCACGAGGTCCGTCAATCGAAGGTAAAGGCCTTTGCGGCGCTGAAAAAGCATGTAACATGGGGAGCGAAAAAGCCTTGCGACAAACGGCCGCGACACCTCGTGCAGCAACAGCGAAATGGGGGAGCGTCAGTTGGGAAGCCGAAAGCCCATAGAGGTCGCGATCATAGGCGGCGGCTGCGCGTCGATTGCAGCGGCTTTTGAACTGACCAGGCCCGGGCACAAGGGCGCTTATCACGTCACGATCTATCAGATCGGTTGGAGGCTGGGCGGCAAGGGCGCGTCCGGCCGCGGCCCTGCGGGACGCATCGAGGAGCACGGGCTGCACGTCTGGCTCGGATGCTACGACAATGCGTTCCGGTTGCTGCGCCAATGCTACGACGAGTTGAACGCCAGGACGGAGGCGAAAAATCAGGGCGCGAAGGCGCCAGTTAAGAAAAAAAGCCGGCGGCGAAACTGGGATGATTTCTTCCTCCCGGACTCCCATATCGCCGCCGCCGGAACCTCGGCGCATGGCGGCTGGATCAACTGGGCGGCGCACTTTCCGCCCGCGCCGGGGCTGCCAGGCGATGCCATGGATGAACAGAACCCCTTCGCCCTGAGCCACTACCTGGCGCGCGCCGTCTCGCTGCTGCGGACGCTGCTGCTTGGCCTCGAAACCTTTCGCGCCTCGGCCGCGTCGAATGTAAACCTCGATGCGGATCTGGACGCGGATAAAGCTGCGAGCCAAAGCGACCCGGCCGAGATCGCCGCAAGGATCGCAGGCCTGTTGCGCGTCGGCGCGCTGGCCTCGGCCGCGATCGCGGTCGAAGCGCTGGCGCTGGTAGAGGCCGCGCTTAAAGCAATGCCGAAAGTGCCTGAAGGCCTGCTGCTTCCGGTGCTGGAAACCATTGCATCGGCGCTTCGCAAGCAATTCGAAGCGATCGTCGCGAACGACGACCACACGCGATATCAGTGGGAAATCATCGATCTGATCCTGGCCAACCTCGTCGGCGCGGTTCGTTACAAACTGCTCACCGACCCGCGGGGTTTAGATGCGATCGATCATCTCGATCACCGTGAGTGGCTGCGCGAGAACGGCGCCTCCGAGCGCGCGCTCAATTCCCCATTCACGCGCGTTCTCTACGACACGGCGATGGCCTACGAAGGCGGCGATGAGGGCCGACCCACCATTGCCGCCGGCGCAGCGGTGCGCGGAACGCTGCGGTTTTTCTTCACCTATCGCGGCGCGCTGTTGTGGAAAATGCGCGCCGGCATGGGCGACGTGGTGTTTGCGCCCTTCTACGAAGTGCTGCGGGCCCGCGGCGCGACCTTCAAATTCTTTCACCGGCTTCGAAACGTAAGACTGGCCGATGCGAGCGAGCTTGCGCCCGGTGAAAAACCGCATGTCGAAGCGCTCGAATTCGACATTCAGGCGGAGACGCCGGAGCGGCGCGAATATCGGCCGCTGGTCGACGTCAAGGGCATGCCATGCTGGCCGGCCGAACCGGATTTTTCCCAATTGAAGGGCGGCTCGCGGATGCGGCGCGAGGGCTGGGATTTCGAGTCGCACTGGGACCGCCGGAAGGCAAGGACATGCGAACTGAAAGTGACGCGCGATTTCGATTTCGTGGTGCTGGGCATCGGCATCGGCGCGCTGCCTTCCGTCTGTGGCGAGATCATCGCCACGAACTCCCGCTGGCGCGCCATGGTCGAACGTGTCAAGACGGTCGCCACGCAGGCTTTCCAGATTTGGCTTGCCGCCGACCTGCAGGAGCTCGGCTGGGAAATGCCGCCGGTTACGCTGACGAGCTTCGTCAAGCCGTTCGATACCTGGGCTGACATGGGTCACGTGGTGCCCGCCGAGAACTGGCGCGATCCGCAGCCGAAGACGTCAGCTTATTTCTGCAACGTGCTGGCCGACCCGCCGCGTCAGCCGGGCGCCAACGACCTCGACTATCCGAAACGCCGCCGCGAAGAAGTGCGCAAAAATGCGATTGAATTTCTCAACGGCGACATCGCAAATCTTTGGCCGAACGCCAGAACACGCGCCGGCGAATTTCGCTGGGAACTGCTGGTCGATCCCGATGCGAAAGCGAAGGGGAGGAAGCGCGCGAACCGCGCGCGCTTCGACACGCAGTACTGGACGGCCAACGTCAATCCTTCCGACCGCTACGTGCTTTCGGTACCGGGCAGCGCCAGCCATCGCATTTCGCCGCTCGACAATACTTACGACAATTTGACCATCGCCGGCGACTGGACGGATTGCAGTCTCAACGTCGGATGCGTCGAGGCCGCCGTGATGTCCGGCAGGCTCGCGGCGCACGCGATTTCAAACTTTCCTGCACTTGAAGACATTACCGGTTTTGATCACCCATGATTAGTTGTTCCATGCATAGCCCGAGGGGGATGCGACATGGCGAAAAAGACTACTACCAGACAGAGCCAAGCCAAGCGAATGCGGCGCGACGATCCCGAGCGCGAGACTGCGGACCGGCGCGCTACCCACCACATCATGCTCATGGCGAAGAAGACGAACGGCAAAAAAACCAGCCCCGGCCCGAACGCGCGGGTTTCGGAAAGCGTACAGGACGCGATCAGCAGCATGGTCCAGAAAAGCTCGGCTTTCATCGAGGACCAAATCCACGCGGGCCAAGACGCAGCGCACCGCATGCGCCACGGCATGACCCAAACCGGGCAGCTCAATGCCAATATCAGCATGCTGGCCGAGAGCCTCGTCGCCGTTACCAGGGATATTGGCGTCACCTGGCTTGAACTGATATCGATGATTGTCCGCTCGGTCGACACGCAAGCGCCGCTTCCGGGCGGCTCCGGTGGTGGCGGCATTCCGCCCAGGCGCGGCGCCACGGTGACGCGCACTGATCAGTCGGGCGGCGCCAAGACGTTCAGCAGCATCACCCCTGCCGATGCTAAAATCCGTGGCGTGCCGCCTGATATCATGGTGACGGGTAACAGGGCGAAACACGTATCGCTCGAGCTGCGCCCGTCTTCCGTGAGCTTCGTGCCTCATATTCGGCACCTCGTTGCCACTGATCCCAAACATTCGCTCACTGCGAAATTCAAAAAGAGCTCCGATCGTCTCGTGCTCGTTGTGGAAGTTCCTGCCAAGCAGCATCCCGGCACTTACACCGGCGCCGTCGTCGACAGCACCACCAACGAACCCGGAGGAACGATCAGTGTCACGGTCGGGGAGTAAGGCCAAAACTTCGCGGCGCTCCGCGTCGTCGAACCGACGCGGCATGTCCTCGCTCGTCGCCGACACGCTCGAGGAATACGGCTCGACCACGCGCGCGGCGATGGCGGACTACCTGCCCAGCGGTTACCCGGCGCGGCATCTGTACGAGCCGCTTGCCGACTATCCCCGGCGTGCGGGCAAGATGATGCGGCCAAGCATCTGCATCGCTACTGCGCGCGCGTTCGGCGCAAGCCGGGCGGATGCGGTGCGTTCGGCCGCAGCGATCGAGTTGCTGCACAATGCGATGCTGATTCACGACGACATCCAGGACGGCAGCGAATTGCGCCGCGGCCAGCCCACGCTTCACATGTTGCATGGCGTGCCGCTTGCGATCAACGCCGGCGATGCGCTGTTCCTTCTCAGCCTCCGGCCGCTGATCGACAATGTCGGCATTTTCGGCAGCCTGTTGGGCTTGCGCATTCTGCGCGAAATGGAGCAGGTCGCCTGGCACTCCCTCGAAGGGCAGGCGATCGAGCTCGGCTGGATCCGCGAAAACGTCCTCGATCTGGAGGATGCCGACTATCTCAACATGGTCCTGAGAAAGACCTGCTGGCTCGCGACCATTCATCCTTCCCGCGTCGGCGCGCTGATCGGAAGCCGCGGCGCCCTCGATCTCGAACCGTTCATCCGTTTCGGCTTTTATCTTGGCGCGGCTTTCCAGATTCAGGACGATCTCCTGAATCTGTCGCCCGACCCGCGTTACGGCAAGGAGATGAACGGCGACCTGCTGGAAGGCAAGCGCAGCCTGCTGCTCATCCACGCCTATCGGCACGCTTCGCGCGCCGAGCGCGCCAGGCTGGCCCGGTTGTTCCGCCGCCCGCGCGAACAGCGCAATGAGGAGGATGTCGCCTTCGTGTTGTCGCTGATCGCGGAGCGCGGGTCGATCGATTATGTGCGCCAGTTCGCTCACGCGCTCGCCGGCGCCGCCTTGCATCAATCCGATTCGATTTACGGCGGCCTTCCACCCTCCAGAGACAGGGAGTTCATCCACGGTCTGGCGAACTGGATCTTCAATCGCTGAACCCGAAAATCCGGGAGAATCGGCCATCGAAACCGATTGACCCGAATCCAGGGGCGACGCTTGCGGGAGGAATGATTGCGCGGTCGCGTCTTGATCTACGGGGCGACAGGCTACACCGGCCGGTTGATTGCCGAACGGTTGCGGAATTCGCGCCGCCACCTTGTCGTCGCCGGTCGAACGCCGGATCTGGTGCAGGCGCTGGCCGCCGAGCTCGGCGTTGCGGGGGACGTGATGGCGATCGACGATGCGCAAGCGCTCGATTCCGCGCTCGACGATGTCGATGTCCTGATCAATGCCGCGAGCCCGTTCGCATTGACGGCGAGCGCGTTGATCGAATCCTGCCTGCGCACCAACACCCACTATCTCGACATTGCCGGCGAGCTACCGGTGTTTCAAAATGCCTTTCTCCATGACGAGGCGGCGCGAAGCCGCGGCATCATGATCATGCCCGGCGCCGGATTTGGCGTCGTGGCCTCCGATTGCCTTGCGGTCCATGTGGCAGCGCTGGTTCCGAACGCGAAATATCTGCGGATCGCGGTGCTGCGGCCCAGTTCGTTCTCGCGGGGGACTTTTCGATCGGCACTTGGGGTTGCCAGTTCGCCGGTCAGCATCCGAAGAAACGGGAGATTGACGCTGCTGCCCGTCGGGAGATTGCAGCGCGCCTTCGATTTTGGTGATGGCGAGAGGGAAAGCGTCGCCGTGAGCTGGGCCGATGTCTTCACCGCCTATCACTCCACCGGCATCCGCAACATCGAGGCCTATTTCGAGGCCGGTCTTGCCGCCCGCGCACTCTATCAGCTCGGCGCGGGTGTCGCCGGCGCCATGCAGCTTCCGCCCGTCAAGGCGCTGATCGACGCCGCCGCCGGCGTGTGGCCCGAAGGCCCCTCCGACGTCCGGCGCCAATCGGACAGATGCGTCATCGTGGCCGAAGCCGAGGACTCCTGGAGACAAGTCAGAAGCGCGCGCCTCGAAACCTCGGACGCCTACAGTTTCACGGCTGAGGCGGCCGCCGCAATAGCGAGGCGCATCATCCGCGGCGACTTTGTTTCCGGTTTTCAAACTCCCGCAAAGGTCTATGGCGCGGATTTCGCCCTTCGGTTCAAGGGGACGCATCGACAGGAACTGCGCCCGTCATTTTCCGCACAAGAGAGGATAATTTCATGATTCAATTCATTCAGCGGCCCGATAATCCGGAGATTCCTCCGCCGTACAAATTTCCCGGCGTCACGATCATGAGCTTCCAGCTGCCGGCGAAGGCGGCCAACCTTCAACATCTCTGCGACCAGATGCTCAACATCGGATTACCGGAGGATCGCGGTTTCGAATACCGGGCATTCACCGACTTCGTCGACATGGAGATCGTGACCTATCCAAGGATGACGTTCGACGAACCGCCATTTAATGATTGGGGATTTGCCAGCCAGCAGGAAATCTATTTTCGCTTCTACGTCTGGAAGTTCGTCTCGGTATGGGGCGTGTTCTTTCCGGAGCCGTGGCCCGAATTTTTCTTCCCGTTCATTTTCGTGGACAATCCCTGGTCGATGACCAGCGGCCGCAACGTCATCGGATTTCCAAAGGTGATGGCGAAGTTCGAACCTACCGCTGTGCTCGGTGTCGATCCCCTTCAAATCACCGTTTCGGCGATGGTGATGAAAACCCATTCGCCGCACACCAAGCTCGATTGGGCACCGATTGTCGAGATCGAACCTGCAAAGGGCGTGGCGGCTAACGTGCAAGCCCCTCAGGACATTTGGCCGTGGGCCGGATTGGGGGCAAGGGCAAGGTCCGCGCTTGGGACCCTGGCCTCCGACCCCTATCTTGACGAAAGCTTGCAGACGTTGCTTCAGGACTTTCCGGAATTTTTCACGACCGTTCAGCTCAAGCAATTCCGCAACCTGCCGACGGATGCCTGTTTCCAGGCGGTGGTGAACACGCCGTTCACGCCCGAAAACGTCGAGATACCGAAGCTCTTGCCGCCCGTGACGATCAAGGTCAACAAATACGCGAGCCTCGATATACCGGGAAGCCTGGGATTTGACGCGGGTAAGAAATTGATCCCATCGCTGCAGTATCAGGTTTCCCTGGATATGAGCATGAGCCACGGCGAAAATATTTTCGTCAACGGCTGATGCGAGCGTGATCGGTCATGCCCGGCGATGACGCGCCTTCGCGCTATTTCCCCTGACGTACGGTGAGTGCCGGACCGGTCGCGCCGTCGAGCCCGGCCAGCACCAGCGTCGTCAGCAGCGCGCTTTGCGGACCGAAATAAGCATCGACCGGCTTGTACCATTCGTTGCGCGAATGCCAGTTACCGCCCTCTCCGCCGCCGCCGATGGTGACTGCTGGAATTCCCATCGACATCGCGAGATTGGAATCGGTGCTCGATCCGGCGAAGGTCACGTGCGGCGCTCGCGTGAGCACCGTCACCGCGCGTTGCGTGGCCTGCGGGATCGGCGAATCCATCGCCACGATCCCGGCAGGACGATCGCCGATCAGCTTGATCTCGACGGAGAGCTTGTCGGAATTCCAGCGCGCATTTTCCTCTGCCACGCCCTGCCTGACGAGATCGAGCAGCCTTTCCTCAAGCTTGAGCAATTCCTCGGTCGAATTCGAGCGCATGTCGACCGCCATTTTCGCTTCCGCCGCAATCGCATTGACGGAAGTGCCGCCGCTCACGGTGCCGACGGTGAAGGTGGTTTTGGGATCGGAGGGCGTTTGCAACTCCGAGATCTTGGCAATGGCGCGTCCCATGGCATGGATTGCGCTTGGCAGGCCGAACTCCTGGAAACTGTGACCGCCGGGCCCCTTGAAGGTCATTTCGTAGCGATGGCTTCCGGTCGCCTGATTGACGACCTTGGTGACGCCGAGACCGTCGATGGAAATGAATCCGTCGATGTCGGCGTGATCGCGGAACAAGGCCCGCACACCTCTGAGATTGCCGAGCTCTTCCTCGCCGACCGTGCCGACGAACATCACGTCGCCGACGGTCGCGATGGCGTTTTCGTTCAGCGACTTGATCACCGAGAGCAGCGCGGCCAGACCGCGGGAATCATCGCCAATCCCGGGCGCAAGAATGATGCCGTCCTTTTCCTTCACCGTCACGTCGGTCCCTTCGGGGAAGACGGTGTCGAGATGGGCCGAGACCACGAGCTTCGGCCTGCCTCCACCGCTGCCTTTGCGCAACGCAATTACATTGCCCTCGGTATCGATCGAGGCGTCCTTGAAGCCGAGCTCTACAAAGCGCTTGAGAAAATATTCGGCGCGCTGCCGCTCCTTGTAAGGAGGAGAAGGAATTTCCGTAATGCGTTTCTGTTCGGCAAAGGCGTGAGCGTCATCGGCCTTGATGTCCTCAAGCGCCTTGATCACCTTTGGGTTGGCGAGAATGGTTTGAGAGGCGGCTTCGACCACAGATCCCGCGCCCGGCGCCTGCGCGGTGGCCGGCATCGGCCCCGCCAGCAACAGCGCCCCTATCAAAATCGATCGCTTGAGACCTTTCATTCGCAGCCCCTGCCTTCCGTCACGCGGCCCGCCGGCCCTCACCCCGTGCCCAGAGCCGCACCCTTCAGCCGATGCGAGAACCAGAGCGACAATTTGGGGTCGAACTGGCCCGCAACATACACTTCCGATCTGCTAACCTTGTTCTTTTCCAGAGTCAAAATCACGCCGATCCAGTAGGCGAACCACAGATGCGGATCGGTCAGCGCACGCAGCTTCTGCTGGTCGTGTTGCAGCGGCTGATGGTTGGCTGCCTTCCTGACCTCGATGGCGAGCAAATTGTTCGGAACGGCGCGCTGGTGCACGACGATGTCGGGATAGATCGATTTGCCGAGATGGTCGTCGGTTGAAACGATCGTGCCGTGCGGAAGGTTCAGCGTGCGCGCGCCCAGCCGGTCGTAGTCGCAATCGACGTCGAAACCCGCAAACTGTCTCTCCAGATGGACCGCCAGCCGATGGGTCAGCGTGCGCTCGCCGAGATCGTGTTCGAACAAAAAGGTCTCTTGCGCGTAAAATTCGCGCAAGGCGGCGACGACCTTGTCCAGCTCAGCTTGCATATGGTCCCCGGAGACTTCGCAACCTGTCCGGTCTCTAGGCCAAATGTTAGCCGTCATGGCCGGGCTTGTCCCGGCCGTCCATGTCTTTCTTTGTGCGGATACACAAGACGTGGATGCCCGGAACAAGTCCGGGCATGACGAGGCGCTAAACCCGCCTTCACATCTGAACTTCGATCAGCCGCGGTCCGCGCTCGGGGATGGCCTCGGCAAGTGCTGCGACGAATTCGTCCGCGGTCGCAACCGCGCGCCCAGCAACCCCCATGCCCCTGGCGAGCGCGACAAAGTCGAGCGTGGGCCGGTCGATCCTGAGCATGTCGAGCGCGCGCTGTCCGGGCTCGCCGGCGCCGACGCCGTCGAACTCGCCGCGCAAGATCTGGTAGATGCGATTGGCAAACACGATGGTGGTGACGTTGAGACCCTCGCGCGCCTGCGTCCACAGCGATTGCAGCGTGTACATGGCGCTGCCGTCGCCGACCATGCAGATCACCTTGCGGTCGGGGCACGCCACCGCGGCGCCGGTGGCAATGGGCGTGGAAAATCCGATCGAGCCGCCCATGTTCTGCAGCCAGTCGTGCGGCGCGGCGGCCGCGGTCGGCGGAAAGAAGCCGCGTCCTGTGGTAATGGATTCATCGACCAGAATCGCATTTTCCGGGATCGCCATCGCGATCGCCATCGCGATCGAGGGATAGGTCAGCGCGCCGCTCGGCTTTTTGAGCTCGACCATCGGCTGCGGTTTGGCGTCGGAGGGTTTTGCGCCGAGCGCAGACGCCAGCGCCTCAAGGGCTGCGACCGAATTCTCCCCGCTTGCGGTCATGCGGTGGACCTCGCAACCTTCCGGCTTCAACAGGCTCGGCTTGTTCGGGTAGGCGAAAAACGCCACCGGGTCGGCGGATTCGACCAGGATAATGTTTTTGAAGTCTTTGAGGATCGGCAGCGCCTGTTCGATCACATAAGGAATGCGGTCGATCGAAAACCGCCCGCGCCCCCGCGCCATGCGCGGATTATAGGTCTGACCCATCACCTTGCAGCCGCTCTTGCCGGCGATCTGCGCCGCCAGCGCCAAGCCGTTTTCGGTGAGCGCGCTGCCGGTCAGGAGCAGAAGTGTGGGCTCGCCCTTGCGCAGCACTTTGGCCGCGTTCTCCACCGCCTGCGAGGAGAACGTCGGACGCTGCGATGGCGGGACCATCGGCGCGGTGCCATCGGCTTCGTTCCACGCGGTGTCGGCCGGCAAGATCAGGGTCGCGATCTGGGGCGGATTGCTGCTCGCTGCCGCAATCGCAGCTGCGCCATCCGCCGCCACGGATTTGGCATCTGGCGAAGTCCGCACCCAGGCCGACATCGGCCGCGCCAGGCCTTCGATATCGGAGGTCAAAGGCGCGTTGTAGCCGATATGATAGACGGCGTGCTGGCCGACGATATTGACGATGCCCGAATTGGCCTTCTTGGCGTTGTGCAGATTGGCAAGCCCGTTGGCAAGCCCCGGACCGAGATGCAGCAGCGTCGAGGCCGGCTTGCCCTTCATGCGGAAATAGCCGTCGGCTGCGCCCGTCACCACCCCCTCGAACAGGCCGAGCACGCAGCGCATGCCTTCGACCCGATCGAGCGCGGCGACGAAATGCATCTCGGAGGTGCCCGGATTGGTGAAGCAGACATCGACTCCGCCCGCGACCAGGGTCCGCACCAGACTTTCCGCACCATTCATCGTTCCACTCCGCTCGAATCCCGCGCCCTTGATGGTACCTCATCGAGATACCTCATTTTAGGATCAACCACTCCTTTTGCGTTTCGTCAAAGGGTTCTCGATGCATCGCTGGCAATCGCCCACAACGGCGTTTTGGTTAACCGCCGCATTCGAAACTCTCATAGCTTGCCGCCCCGTCGCTTGCGAAAATGTGCCAATTATGGCCTGAATCAGCACGTAGAGATCGTTCATTGCTTGCGAGGAACGAAATGACACAAGCTTTTGCATTACGGGCTTTTTCTTTCTTGTTTGCTTTCGTGACTTTGGCGGTGCTGCTGGTCGATGCGTCCCCTGCGCTCGCGCAGGGCAGCGACTTTTTTGATTTCTCCGGCCGCAATAACCCCGCCTACCGGCCCACTTACAGGGACCCGGGTAATTATGGCGGCGGCTCCAGATACTACAGCGGAGGTGGCGGCGCCTATTACGGCGGCGGCGCGTATTATGGCGGCGGTGGTGGCTCGTATTACGGCGGCGGGGGCGGCTCGTATTACGGTGGCGGCGGCTCATATTACGGCGGGTCTCCGATTCCGCGCGAGCTGGTAAGCTCACCCGGCTCCTTTGCCCCCGGCACCATTTACATCAATACCGCCGAGCGGCGGCTTTATCTGATGCTCGGCAATGGCCAGGCGCTGCGTTATGGCATCGGCGTCGGCCGGGAGGGTTTTGGCTGGGCCGGCACCCACCGCGTCACCGCGAAAAAGGAATGGCCGGGCTGGACGCCGCCACGGGAAATGCTGGCGCGGCGGCCGGACCTGCCGCATTACATGCCGGGCGGCATCGAAAATCCGCTTGGCGCGCGCGCATTGTATCTCGGCTCGACGCTCTATCGCATCCACGGCTCGAATGAACCGCAGACGATCGGGCAAGCGGTGTCGTCCGGCTGCATCCGCATGACCAATGAAGACGTCGTCGATCTCTATAATCGCGTCAGGATCGGCACGGTTGTGGTCGTGCGGAATTAGGGCTCACGCGGGATAACCGGTTTCATCGTTGCTGGCCAACGGGTCGTGCGAACGCGCGCCCGATGACGGGGATGTCCAGGCCGTGTACTCATGTGGTCGCTTCAGCTCAGAAAGACGGTGTGGCGCTTCCGCCAAGGGGACTTGGACCGCTCGCGCGGTCATGTCCGCTCAGCACCATGAGCAGTCATCCGGACTTTGCAGATGACGGAGCATAGCCGCTCTTGCCATCTGCTGTTTCCGGCCCGCAAGTTTATGGCGTGTCGCCGTACATAGACTTCAGTTGGCCATGGGCGAAGGCGAGGGCTGGCGGCATATCCATTCTGCCGCCAACGATCTCGACATACGCTCCGGTTTTGCTGGCGCGCGCGGCCTTCATTGCCTCGTCGAGCTCGCCAAGCGTGGTCACACGTGCAGAGTGCCAATTTGCGCATCCCAGCGCCTTCGGTAATTCGGCGTACTTCCAGGGCGCGAGGTCGTTGTAAGTCCAGTCCGGGTTTTCCTCCAGAGCGCGCTCAATGAGATAGCCCTCGTTGTTGAGTACGAAAACAATGACGTTTGCTCCGAACCGCCCCATGGCGCCAATGTCATTCGCAGTCAGTTGATGCGAGCCCTCGCCGGTGATCAGAATTGTGCGCCTGCTCGGGTCGGCGAGCGCGACACCGAATGCGGCTGGCGTCGCCCAACCGATCGATCCCCACAGAACTTGCGCTTCCACCCTGACGCCGTCCGGAAATATCGTCGGCGTCACGCCCAGGCTCGAGCTGCCGGTCTCGAGAACAACCGTGTCGCCGGTGCGCAGGAACGCTGCATAGCGCGGATAAAGGGCGTCCATCGTGATCTTATCAGATGGGCTCCCGCTTACAGGCGCAAGAGCCTGTTGTGTTCCTCGATAGGGCGAAAATGACGTTTTGAGTTCGGCCAGCCCGGCCAAAACATCCGCCAGCCTGACATTGGGAATTACTTTGTCTCCGATCCTGACGTCGTTGAGGCCGACGGTAATGAACCGGGACAGATCAAACCGGCCGGAATAGGCGGCCGTGGTAATGTCGTTCAAATTGACGCCACCCAGATCGAGGACAAGATCGGCGCCTTCGACGATCTCGCGTGTTTTCTTTTCTGACACCGCACCAACATACATGCCGGCAAATTGCCGATGACTCTCGTCAATGAGGCATTTTTCCATCAGCGTCGTGACAAAGGGACAGCCCAAGGCCTCGATCGCCCTCTGTGTCTGCTTCTGCAGGCCGAGCCTCGCAATTGTGAAGGCCGGAAAGGCTACGACGGACTTTGCCTCTTTGATGCGCTCTGCGATCGCCGCCATCGCCTTCTGCAACGCTGCCGCGTTTGATCGAGGCACAATCGGCTTTACGTCAGCCGGCACGATCGGGGATAGCGCGTAGTCTGACGGCACGACGATGTAGGCCGGCTGATTGTTGCGGCGGGCCTCCGCGATGACGCGCTCCATTTCGATCACGCAGTTCTCGGGATTGATGACGGCATGAGTGCATGCTGCTTTGGCGGACAGATCGATGAAATTGCCGAAGATGCCGTCGCCGAGGGTGTGATGGGCAATCTTGCCCAAGCGCTGATTCTGGTAAGAGGGCATTCCGACGACGTGAAAGACCAGTGATTTTTCCGCCTTGGCACCCATCACGCCGTTTATGGCCGATAACTCTCCAACGCCATAGGTCGTAGCCAGCATCGCCGCGCCCCGGATACGCGCATAGCCGTCCGCGGCGTAGGACGCATTCAATTCATTGGAGCAACCAATCCATTTCACCTTGGCACTGCTGTCGACCGCATCGCAGATTGGAAACACGTAATCGCCAGCAACGCCAAAGCAGTGGTCGATTCCTTCTGCGGCAAGGCGCTCAACGATGTAGTCAGCGACGCTCGCAGCCTTCAAATCTGCCGATGTGACGGTCTGTTTCCGTTCATTCATGGCTTTCTCCGTTCCTTGTTGGACGCTCGGCGTTTGGCGCCGGTAGGCGCACACCTGCAACTTCTCGCTGACAGCGACGGTGATATTTTGAAAGCGACGCGCGTGTCTTGAAAGAAAAAGGCAATTCCTTGAAGGAAACAGTGCACCGCTAAGCGCGTAGCTGCGCTGGCGTCGTGTGCAGGTGCGTTTGGAATACGCGGGTCATGTGGGCCTGATCGGCAAAGCCGCAAACCGACGCTACCTCCTTGATCGGCAAACAGCTCTGTACGAGCAGGCGTCGGGCGCGATCGATGCGCCGCTCGATAATGTAAGCATGCGGGGTTCGGCCAAAGGACGCACGGAAGTGTCGGGTAAAAGTCCACACGCCCATTCCCGCCACTGCCGCCAGCGTTTCAAGATTGAGCTGTTCCTGTAGTCTGTTGTCAATGTACTCCGTAAGCCGGTGAACTTGCGCCGGCGACAGCCTTCCTTTGCTGCTCGGTTCGCGGAATGTCACGGATGCGTATTTGCGCAAAAGGTGCACGGTGAGCTGCATCGCCACAGCTTCAGCATACAACGTGCCACCCAACGCCTGCTGCTGGGCCTCGCGCGTGATGCCGGCCACCGCTGCCGTCACGATCGGATCGTACGACTTTAATACATCCTGCAATCGAACATCTGCGATGCATCGGTCCGTTACTTCAGCGCAAATCCCCGACACCAAATTTTCGCTCAGATAGACATGACTAACCTCGATTTCCTCGGTCCAGTGCCAATGCGAACGCTGCGACCTGGTCAACAGCGAAACATCACCCGGCGCGCAATGCGTCTTGGCCCATGCGCCTTCGCACTGTCGCTCCATGAACGTGGTACCTCGGCAATACGATACAATCGTGAAGTCCCTCACGGGCGGCACGATGACATCCAGAGCGCTATAGCGATAGCCGCGTAACCAAACTCCATTCCAGCCGAGATCGTCGCTCGACGCCGTTACTGCGCCGGGCACATATTCCGGAACTTCACTAGGCGTGATAATCGTCGCCATGGCCTCGTCTCCCTACCTCTTTGGGCGGGTGCCGGCACCAGAGCCGCTTTTCCTTTTTTTCGCACCTGTTTGTTCGCACCTATCGCGCAGTGGCCACGCATGGCGGTTTAAGTCTAGCCCTGTAATGCACGAACCAAAAGCTGGGCTATCGCACTTTTTTAGAAGTCGGCCGACCGGCGCTGGCCGGCGTCGCGCAGCCGTCGCAACGGAAGGACAAATTCGAAAGGCCACCTAAACATTGTGTGAGAAGAGTTGGAAACGCCAATCCCTCGTGCTATCGAACAATGAACCCGGAACCTTCTCCGTCAAACCCGGGCATGCATTGCTTCGTCGCTCGCGCTCCTCGCAATACCGCAGCGGAGCTGCCTTATTCGATCACCTCGTCGGCGAATACCCGCAGTTTATCCGGTACAGTCAATCCAAGTGTCTTGGCGGTCTTCCCGTTGATCACCAACTCGAACTTGACTGGAGTCTGGACAGGAAGCTCGCTCGGCTTCTCGCCTCTGAGGATGCGGTCGGCATAACTCGCCGCGCGCCGGTACTCATTGACAAGATAAGGACCGTAGGAGATCAGGCCGCCGGCTTCAACGAAGGTACGGGACCAATTGATGGCGGGGACACGATAGCGAACCACCAGCGAAACAATCTCCGCGCGATGGAGTGTTGTGAATACATCCGGCATCATGACGAGACCACTATTCGGGTCGCTTGCTGAAACGAGCAATTCAACCTCGCGCATGTCGTGAACGGGTGCGACGCTCGCCTCCATGCCGTGGGACGCAGCGGCGGCTTTGAAGGAGCTCAGATAACCTTCGACGTAAGTCGCCGTTTGCGGGTTGAACACCATGCTGATCCTGCCGACACTTGGCGCGATCTGCTTCAGCAACTCCACCCATTTGCCACCCAGCGAGCCCACGATAGGGGTGAAACCAGTCACGTTGCCGCCTGGTCGCGGCAGACTCGCGACGAATCCATTACCGACAGGATCGGCAACCAATGCGAAAACGACAGGAATAGTACGAGTCGCTTGCAGCATCGCCGCGGTTGCGGGCGTGGAGCTTGTAAAGATGAGGTCAGGTTCAAGCGCGACGAATTCCTTCACAAATCGTTTCATCAACTCGACATCGCCCGCCGCCCATCGCACGTCGATGGCGACGTTGCGGCCAACGGCCCAACCCGCCTCCTGCAGGCCTTGCAGAAATCCCGCGAGGCGGCTTTGCGCCTCCGGATCGTCGGCCGCATTGTTCATGAGCACGCCGATCCGTCGCATTTTCCCCCACGCCGCAAACGGCCATGCGGTAACCGCGCCGCCGATGAGCGAGATGAATTCGCGCCGCCTCATGTGGTCCCTATAGCGTGAGCGGCACACCGTACCACATCGTGGTAGCAGTGCCGCGCTGCGCTTCACAGTAAATTTTGATAGCTGATGTCTCCTGCGGGTCATAAGCGGAGTTTGCCGGATTTTTATCTTTGGTGCTGATGTTGGTTAGATATCTGGACGATCGCGTTTCGTAGTCATTCGATCACTTCATCGGCGATCCGTTGGAGATGCAAGGGCACAGTGAGGCCGAGCGTTTTGGCAGTCTTGAGGTTGATCAAGAACTCGAATTTCACTGCCTGGACGACCGGCAGCTCGGCCGGCCGCTCTCCTTTGAGGACCTTACCCGCATAGACGCCGGTCTGGCGGTAGGCATCGAGCAAGCTGGCTCCGTAACTCATCAGGCTACCGGCCTCGACGTGCGCTCGCCACGGCGAGATTGCCGGCATCGCGTGGCGCGCCGTCAACGTGGCGAATAAAGCTGGCTGGCTGGTGAAGAACGCATCCTGGCAGATGAGGAGCGCGCCAACGCGCTCTTGAGCGAACGTCTTGAAGGCGGTGTCGAGTTCCTCTTCTGTGCTGGCGTTGAGAATGAGCAGTCGCTGGCTAATGGCACGCGCCGCTTTATCAACATCCTCCAGCTGGACGTGAGCCTGGGGATTGCTTGAATTGACCAGCACGCCGATCAGCGGCGAAGTAGGCACCACCTCGTGCAGAAGCTCCAGCCGCTTCGCCTCCAGCTCTACTCCGAGCATGGCGATGCCGGTTACATTCCCTCCCGGCCGGTTCAAACTAGCGACAAGACCAAGCTTGAGCGGATCGGCGGTCATGTTGAACACGATGGGAATCGTCGGAGTCGCGGCGCGGGCCGCCAACGTGGCAGGGGCACCGCCGATCGTGACGATCACCGAAACATGCCGGCTTACCAGTTCGGCAGCTAGCGCGGGCAACCGATCATATTGCCCTTCGGCCCAGCGATATTCGATGATGATGTTTTGACCTTCGACGTAGCCAGTTTCGCTCAAACCTTGACGAATTGCGGCCGCGTAACGCGCATACGGTTCGAGGGCCGGCGCGCCAAGGAACCCGATTACTGGCATCGCCGACTGCTGTGCGCGTGCTGCCAACGGCCGCACGACCGCTCCACCACCAATCAACTTGATGAACTCGCGGCGCTTCATGCAGCTTCCCGAGGGTTCAGTGCGTACCAATTGAAGCTAGCACACTATAGACCGTCAGAAGTGAGTTCTGGTGCAGGTCGGCGAGCGAGCGGCCGAAGTCCGAGATGATGGCCAGGCCATCCACGCCTTCCGGCGCGAGAAAAAGCAAGACGTGGAATACCGCGACAAGCGCGGTGATGACAACTTCCCTGCGGAACTATCAGTTCTTGACAACGCCTACGCCGACTTTTCGAACAACTCCCGTCCGATCAGCATGCGGCGGATTTCGGAGGTGCCGGCGCCGATTTCATAAAGCTTGGCGTCGCGCAACAGCCGCCCGGTCGGATAATCGTTGATGTAACCGTTGCCGCCGAGCAGCTGTATGGCATCGAGCGCGCATTGGGTGGCCTTCTCCGAGGCGTAGAGAATGGCGCCGGCGGCATCTTCGCGCGTGGTCTCGCCGCGATCGCAGGCCT
>Ga0307474_10000405_pt1 | contig 31079 bp, 23 predicted proteins | sample atmos_gasesECM1C_2_FD_203312 | JGI IMG/M metagenome (GOLD analysis project Ga0307474, IMG submission 203312) | Hardwood forest soil microbial communities from Morgan-Monroe State Forest, Indiana, United States - atmos_gasesECM1C_05 | ecosystem: Environmental > Terrestrial > Soil > Temperate... | reverse complement strand
GTACTGCTCCTGCCAGGCGGTCAGGGTGTACTTGCCGGGAGGAAGCCCCTGCAGACTGAAGGAGCCATCTTCACCGGTCACCGAATAATGCGACGTGTTCAGGACCACAAAATAACCGTGCATCCAGGGATGGATGTTGCACTTCACCGGAATGAATTCGGCCTTGTCGTATTTGGTGTCGATCGGAGGAGAACCGGCCGGCTGCGACTTATTCCATTCCGGATTCACTTTTGCCAGCGGGTGGATGTTGTGAGAGGTCTGGTCGTCATTGAAAATTTGAAGTTGCTGCGAAACCTGCATCGGCAGCACATGCGGAATGTATTCGCATCCCTTCTGCTCGTATTTTACGGCCTGCGAAGGCGCGCTGGAACCCTGGTCGCCGGCCGAAACATAAACCACCACCCACTGCAGGCTGTTGCCAGGGCCGGTGGTGACGTTCTGGGTCATGACCGGGGTGGCATGTTGCTTGGCGCAGGACGGTTCTTTAGACATATCAATCGGCTTCATTTTAGCTGGCGTCCCGGTGTAGGTGACTTTGCCGGTCACAGTGCCGCCACCAGCGGGCGGCTTGGGCGTCGCGAACATGACCATGGAGGAGCCGACGATTACTGCCAGAGCTGCTGCTGAAAAGTACTTGAGTCGCATTTTATTATTTCTCCCTAACGAACTTCTATTGGCCGCCGGACGCTGCGTCCGGCCCAATCGGTTTGATATCTTTGCCATGACTCGCTACATAGCCCTTCCACAGGTCGAGTTCCTTGGAGGGGTACGAAATTTGTAGCGTGCGCAGGAAATGAACCAGATCCCACGGATCATTTCCCTGCAGTGTATCGTGGAACGAAGGCATCGGCGTTCCGTCCACACCGGTCATGAAAATTCTATAGATGTCCTGATTAGTTTCTCCGCACTTGAACCGGGTGCCGGTGGAGAAATTATAGGGGCGAATTGGATTGTCTTTGCTGTCGGTCAGAGTAGCAGCCGAAGGACCGTCGCCATGTCCGGCTGGCCCGTGGCACTTCCAGCATTCGAGTTTCTGGAAAAGTTCTCGCCCATGCAGGATGCTCTCGATCGTCACCGGCGGCTCCGCCGGAATCACCAAGACTTCACCCGGTTTTTCTTTAGCCCAACGCGGTGACCAGGTTTTGATGAAGGCCACCAGGTCGGCGCGCTGCTGTTCGGTGAGGGGCCTCCACGAAGGCATATTGCTGTTAATGAAGCCGCGGGTAATCGCATTATAGAGATCCTGATCGGTAGGCAAGGTGCCGGTAGGGGTCGACCGGCACTTGAACGTGGCCTCAGTGAAGTCTCTAGGTTTCGGATCGATCCATTGCGCGTTCATGCCCTGGGCGTCGCCGGCCGGTCCGTGGCAGCCGATGCAATAGCGCCGGTAGAGATGCTTCCCTTCCAGGGCGTGCCCCGTGAGATTGCCGATGTGGCTCTCTTCGGTGTTAACGCTGGGCGTTCCCAGGGATGGGTCCGGAGTATCCACGTGCGATTGCGCACGCGAGGAGCCGGCGCTGAGGGTTAAAAGGGCGATGGAGCCTAACGCAAATGTCGCTACAAATTTGCTCGAGATCATAGCCATCTCCCTTAGAAGTCGAAGTCGATGCCGAAGAAGATGCTGCTGCTCCACACGCCGTCAGTCGGGAATAGCGGGGGGCCGCCGGTTCCGTCTCCGCTTTCCGGGACGATGCCGATCGATTTGGTGCGGGAGTACTCCCCGTCGAGAGCCACGCCCGCACGGCTAAACATGATTGGGTACCAACGATAGCCGACCGAATAGGCTGTCACATTTCCGAAGCTGCCAGGGTTACTGTTGAAAGCTTGCTGCCCCACGTTGATCTTTTCAAACCGGCCGAGGATTACGTTTTGAGGATTCAGGTAATAGTGGGATTCGATGAATCCACCATAAAACGAAGGAGCTTGGGCGCCTCCCGGGAGGGGCCCTTGAGAACTGCTGGCCGTTCCGAGATAGGCGTTGTCGTGGCCGTACATGAACAGGGGAAGAAATTCGAGATTGTGGATGTAAAGGTCGCCCGCCACGCCGATGCGGTAAAACGGTTTGTTGCCCAAGCCGACGAGCTGAACCTCGTTAGTGCCGCCTGCAAAGCCGGCGGTCTGATAGAAGGTGGGCCGCTGGCCGATGTACGCGAACGCGCCGATCCTTTCGAATCCGAGGCTCTTGGCATCGAAGGCCTGGCTGAAAGCCAAGTTCACGTCGTAGGTGCGGCTCGCGGCGGAACCACCAGGGACCACGTCGTTGGTAAAACCAACGCCGCCTTCGTTGCTGCTCAATACCGACACGGAATAGCGGGTATAGCTATTCACGCTATGGCCAGCCAGTTCAACGCCGATTTGATTGTCTCCATAGCCAAAGTTGTTCGTACTGCCCGGAGTGTTGAAGTGATAGATCTGGTAGAACCCGCCGTTGTTCGACAGGAACAGCATGCGTTTTTCCGATATCAAATTGTCCAGCTCGAACCGCCCGAACTTAACGTTGAGCCATGGACTATTTTTGAGATTGTCGAACCGGACCCAAGCAGCTTCAAAATGCCACACCGCCGTCGAGTCCGAGGAAGGTAGCAGCACAAACGAAATATTCTTGTACAGCGTGCCGGCCGACCACAAGTCCATGCCCGAGAGGTCGAAGCCAGATTGATTTACCTTACCGGCGACGCTGAGGCACGGATTCGAGGGGCCGGACCCAAAGCATCCATCCGGCGCGTCAATGACCTGATGGTCAGCCGCCTCGCGATGCCAATTCGGAGTAATTCGGAAAGTAATCGGGAAGTAGGAGGGATTCTGCCAGATCGGCGAATCGCGGTCGTTCATCAATTGATAGCCGTTGTCGCGGAACACTTGACCAAAGTTATTGAGCTCCGGCCAGGCGGTATGGCACGCGGAACAGGGCAGCCCGTATTTTCGGGCGAAAGCAGGAATCGCCATGACCTTGCCGTTGGGCAGAGCTTGGGCCGGCTTGGCATCGGCAAATAGCATCGCCAGGACTATCAGGGCGAAGACCGCCAAACCGGTCAGCCGCGATCGGCTCAATATGCGTGAGGCATCAGGACGCAACGAAGGCATAAACCCTCCTGTATCGGGTGACTCGATTAAAACTGTGATATTGAAGGTTAGAAATCGCGAGCCGCGAGAGTGGGTGCTCGAGACCAAAGGCACTCGATGAAGAGTCGAGATGATTTCCCAGAAACATTGACCGACGCGACCGATGTCCTCCGAACGAGCGCACAGTAACGCCGGAGAATTAAGAAAGCAAGCATAAAATTAACAAATCTTAACATTCGTTTATTTTGGTGTTTTTCTATACAATCCAAGGCGGATGCGGCCTGATCCGGCCAGGCCGGTCGAATAGAGTGGACACTGGAAGGACCAGGATCGAACGGTCGTGCGGATGGAATACATCGAAAATAGTTATGCCTGGATACTGGAACCAACCGTGAACACAGAGTCGCCCTTCCGAAAAATCGCCTCTCGATGGGCGTCCAGCGCCGGATTCGGCACAATGATTCTTATCCTTCTTGTGGTTATGTCGCTGGCACCCGCGGCCTATGCATTTAACGGTCAGGCACGCGATACGAAGTCCGAGGTTCCAGAGGGATTTGAAATTTATTTGAAAGCTCCGGAAAAAACGGTCATCAAGGCCGTTCAGTCTGTCATCGAAAATGACACGATACAGGGTACCTGGATTTACGACACGGACAAGACCGTGACCGGCGCGGTTCCCGAGACTTCGTCTGCGTTTTATGGTGAATATCAGGGCGAGGGTCACGTCTTCTATAAGGCTCTGCACAACGCCCTGGCGCCCAGGCACTTCAAAGACGCCGCCGACGTTGGCACTCTAACCGTACGCTACGTAGTACAAGGCGTGGAGCCGAACAAGACACGGCTGCAGATTGACGCCGCATTCGTGGAGGACGGCAATCATAAGGTCCATGCGTCGGACACCACGGTCGAAACCAGTGAGTTCGCGGACATACAGTCGCACATCCTAGAAATTCAGAAGATCGAGCAGCAAACTGCAGAACTGACCCAGCGCCGGAAAATGCTGGTGGAGTCGCGCGAAGCAACCAAGGAACGCAACGAAGAGCTGGCGCGCCTGAACGCCTCCGAAACTTCACTGACCAGCCTGCAGCAGAAAGTGGATGCGCTGCACCATCAACTTGAAGTGCGAGTGAAAAGCGATCCAGCCGATTTGAAAGCCGCGCCATTCACTAAGGCCGCCAAACTGTCTTCCCTTCCCGGTCATTCGGACCTGTTGGTCGAAATCATCACGGACTATTGGTACGGAGTAGAGACGGTGGAGGGTCACCGGGGTTGGGTGCGGCAGGACCAGGTGGAACCACTGCCATGAAAAACGACCGACAAGACGTCTGGCGCAAACAACCGGCGGCCATTGTTTTCGCTTTTTTCGTTTTAATGTTGACGGCGATGGTCACGCCGGCCCAAACTCCGACCGAAACCTACCAACGGCGATTTCCAAACTCAACCGATACCCTCGAAGCAGCCATCCACACCGTGCAGCCTTTGACGCGGGGCCGCTTGCCCATTCTGGATGGATTTGTGATACCGCAAGGACAGCCGCTAGAGAGTTATTCGCGCGCCTACTATGAGTGCGCGTTGCAGATTCTGCCGGGTGGGTCTGGACAAAATATTGTGCGGGCCGTGGCGAAAATAACGGCGTGGTATACGGATCCGGAAGCTTCGCGCTCGGGGTACCGAGTCCTGCCGTCAAATGGGCGACTGGAAAATGACGCGCTAGATCGGATCGATGAAGCGCTCGCCGATGCCACGGTGGGAGTATCTTCCGATTCGTACAGCAGCTCGACCACGAAGGACTCGAATAGCACACCGTCAAACGGCGGAATCTCGCCGGCGACAAGTATAGGTTCTCAACCCCTGCACCGCACGGTGGCGACGCCGGCCACGCCCAGCGCCCCTCCGGCTTCGACTGAAAGCATCGAAACAATTCGTTCCAAACGCGCAGCGAACGAAAAAAAGGCCGTGCAATTGGCAGCTGAAGAAAAAAACCTCGAAGACATTTTGCACAATCAGGCGCGACCCACCGATCTGGTCGTGGTCAAACGAGCGTCGACTCCTATTTTTTCCAAACCGGTCGAGGGAGCCCAGGTTTTGATGACCGCGGATGCCCACGATGAATTCCAAATCCTAGGGCTCGAAGGCGCGTGGGTTCACGTGCAGATTTCGGGCGCATCACGCGGGTGGCTGCGGCGCACACAAGTGAATTTGCCAGTCAGTTACGGGGGCGGCGGTACCGTGAATGCGGAGCAGGCAGCAGTTGCGGTCTCGCCAGATGCGTCCCCCTTTAAAGTGGAAAAAGAAGAGACCAGCCCGTTTGGCGGTAAATGGGAGCCGCTCAACGGCAAAAACGTGCGAGTGGTCTGGGCCGCTCCGTCGTCTTCAAATCAATCCACCAGCGCCGGCCAGAAAAAATCATTCGCCAAAGAAATGTTTTTGAAAGCTTATTCCGAGCAAAAAACCGCGCCGGCGCCCATCGATGGCGTGGTGGTGCTGTTCGATTCAGCAGACGGCGGCCAGGTGGCGGCGACGATGACCAGTTTGCAAAAATTGGAGGATGGAAATCTGACCGGTTCGGCCTTCTGGAAGCAATGCTCCCTGGATCCTCCAGAGCTTTTTGATGACTCCATAAAGCCGGTGGCCAAATCTGCGGAGCGGAAGAACTAGTCCTGATCGCGAGATTTAAATCTTAACCCACAATATTCGTTTCCGTCGCAGCCGCCCCGAGATCTTCCGTTTGCAGAGGCTTCAGCGGCAGACGAGCTTCCACCAGCAAACCTCCGTCCGGACAATTCTCTGCTCGCACTCTACCCCCGTGGAGGTGAATGGCGCGGTCAGCAATCGATAGACCAAGCCCCGACCCTCCAGAAGAGCGCTCCCGGGAGTCGCCGACCCGGTAAAACGGCGTGAAAATATTTACGAGCGATTCCGGGGGGACGCCTTTGCCATGATCGCGAACGCGGATCACGGCTTCACTCGCGAACGAATTCCGTTCGCAGGCCAGGCTGACTTCAACACCGGTACCCTCCGCGGTATAGCGCAGCGCATTGCGAATCACATTCTCGACGGCGCTGCGGAGCAGTTCGCGTTTGCCGGTGGCCACACAATGTTCCGAGGTGACCACGTTCACGCTGCGGTTGCGGCTGCGCGCCTCGAAATCTGCATCGAGAGCAATTTCGCGAACCAGCTGATCGAGGGCAAACGGTTCGGAGTCCATCATTTCCGTACCGGCCTCCAGACGGCTCAAATGCAACAGGCTGCCAATGAGCTCATTCAGGCGCTCAGATTCGAGCTCGATACGATCGAGCGCCGCGCGCGGATCGCGATCGACCGTGCGCCGCGCAATACCGAGTGCAACACTTAAGCGCGCCAGTGGCGAACGCAATTCGTGAGAAATATCGGTGATCAGGCGGCGTTGCGAGGCCATCAGCGATTCGATTTGCTCTGCCATATGATTGAAATCGCGACCAAGCTGCGCGACCTCATCCTGTTTTCCGGTGACCGAATCGCCCACGCGCGCGTCGAGGCTGCCCTCGGCCAATTGTTGAGTGGCCATGCTGAGCTCGCGGACGGGTTTAGCGATCGAACGCGCGAGCCAAAAGCATACGAAACCCGCGACCAAAACCACAATGACACCGCGCGTGATCTGCACGAGCAGCGGAGCCTGCAGAACACTGGTGACCGAGGGAACTTGCGATTCCGAAACAAAAACGTAGCGGGTGCCGGTAGATCCGGTAGTACGTTTGGCAACGAATTTCATGCCGTGGGAAATCAGGTATTTCGCATCATTGGTCTGCAAGGCGCTTTGGGCGATAGTCTCGGCCTCCGGAGGAGTAGGTTGCGAAAGAATCTCTTTGCCCTCATCGTCGAATAAATATGCCTGCCAATTCAGGGTCTGCTGTAGAGAACTCAGATAATCGGCCAGCGCGCCCATACCGTGATCTTCGAGCAGGTCGGCAGCGCGCGCCGCGACCAGCGAAGTAAGAATTTTGTCGAATTGCTCGGTGCGATTGGCGGTGAATTCGCTGTGGGTGGTGACCACCGAAAAAATCAACGTGCTGCTGACCAGAATCATGGCCAGCCAGAACCACAGGAAAATCTTCAGGTATAGGCTGCGCATTTCAAATCACCGGCTTTTCGATTTTACCGGGACGACGAAGATGTAGCCGATGCCGCGAATGGCCCGGATGCGGTCGCTGCCGTCCGCGGTTCGCCCCAGCTTTTTACGCAGGTTGCTGATGTGTACGTCGATGCTGCGATCGTCCGGCGCAGACTCTCGGCCCAGAATCTGTTGCACGATTTCCTCCCGCGGCAGAACTTTTACCGGGTTTTTCATGAAATGGGCCAGCAGGTCGAATTCCACCGCGGTCAAATCCACGTCGCGATTGCCGCGGCGTACCGTCCGCGCACTCTCGTCAAGCTCCACGTCGCCTAGAACGATACGCTGTGGGCCAGCGGCGGCCACTTCGCGCTTGGAAGACGCACTGCGACGCAGCACCGCCTGGATTCGTGCCGCGAGTTCTCGGGGATTGAACGGCTTGGCCAGGTAATCGTCAGCTCCGATTTCAAGGCCGAGGATGCGATCAATATCTTCGTCGCGCGCCGTCAGCATGATTATCGGCATCGCGGATTTGGCGCGGATCTGCCGCAGGGCTTCAAACCCGCGAATGCCGGGAAGCATGACGTCGAGAATCAGCAGCGAGTAGTCGCCACTGAGCGCGCGTTCCACGCCTTGCAGGCCGTCGAACACCGCATCTACCTCAAATCCTTCAGGCTGCAGGTATTCGGTAAGCAACTCGCACAATTCCAAGTCGTCATCCACGACAAGGAGGCGTGGAACTGGGCGGTCGGCAAGGCGTTCAGCGCGAGCAGGCTGGAACACGGAGTCATTGGCCATGGGGTAATTGTGGTGACGCAAATGAATCTTAAGCCTTTCGGCTATTAGGCGTGAAGACTAATTTTGTCGATGCAAATGAGAGGGAAAATCTGACGCCGCTGGGCCACGAGTCGTTTTCGTTCGAGGCGGGTGAATTTCATTCCGTCGCGCACCCCAACATCGGCCTAACGGGGCCATTTCGGCTCAGGCGGAATTTGGTGGACGTGACCGGGATCGAACCGGTGACCCCCTGCTTGCAAAGCCCGACAACCGGTTCCGACGGCTCCCTCAGTTTTCTTTAACTACTAACGTTGACAACAAATCGGGGACTCTGCTTTTCGCTCAAAGGTAACTCGAATCTGTTGAAAACGATGCATTCTTGCACAGTTCGTACACAGGATGATTTCTCTGACAACGTGCACAGTGAACCCCCGGTGGGACAAGGCTGTGCATCGTTTGCTTACCCTAACTTTGCGACTATGAAAACATCGGTGATTCCGACATTCCTTCCGAGGCTCTTGAAATAAACCGTGATGAACTCCCCCTCCTCAGGTGCTGAAGGCTGAGGGTCTAGAACGATACCACCAGCCCGCACCACCACCGCATGGCCGGTATCTTGTCCATCGACTGTGTAGAACATGACGGCTTCGCCTTGAAAGCATCTCCAGTGGGCTGCTAACCGCTCCATATCTATCGAGCCGTCCGGCCCAGCGTACTCGTTTATTGCGTCATCGGGTCCCATGGTCCAGCCGACGTTCCTTAGACAAATGCGGAGCACGTCTGACGTGGTTCCGGGTTTGCCCGTCAAGTAAGGAATGAAACGGACTTCCGCCGAAAGTTTATCCTCTCCGGTGAGTTCACGAAAAACGGCAACAACGCAATCGTTGTATTGTTGACGTGGGCGCGGCATCTTTCTTCTTGGACCTAACGACCATCGCTTTTCCCATTTCTCGAACATTTCTATTATGCGCTTTTGGGTTGTCCCTCAGTCATGGTTTTCAACACTTTGAAACGCTTCTACGACGTCCTTTTGCTTTCGTTGTTTCCAAGAAGTGCGAGTGCTAGATGACGATCTCAATGTCTCAATGGGCCTCGGTGTCCCAACTCCCTGTCCCCCGTAACTTGTTGATCACTTGCCATAATTAAGTCTCCGTCTCTCGCTAAGAATTGCGCCACAATTCGATAGCGACGCCAGCGGCCGCGGCCCGGACACTTGCAACTCCTCAAGAAAGGACAGCTCGCCATGAGAAGACTCTGCCTCGTGTTGATTTTGCTTGTAGCCTGCGTTCTCCCGGCAAATGCCCAGCTCGCCTGTTCGAGCGTGGAGTACGGGAGCGACAAAGCCTGCTCGTTGACCGGCGTAAACGGCAACTGCACCATCATCGTCGATCGCATGCGCGCTGCCACACCTCCCACCATCTACGTCCGCCGCGGAAGCATCGTGACCTTGAAAGTCATCAATCCTTCGCCTCTGGAAAAGCTCGAGCTCGACGAGACCTCGATCAATACGCAGATTCCGATTGATTCGGTACAGGCTCTCGCACCGCTGCTGACCCAGGCGGGGCAGTTTGTGCTGGGCCTGCCTCAGCCGACCGGAACCATGGTCACTGAAAATGTTGGCCATTTCATCGCGACTAACCCTCCCCGCTCAAAATCGTTCGACGATATTGCAGTAGATCAAAAGGCGCTCGCAGGTGCCATCGATGCCCATACGAAAATCGGCCAGGCGACGCTCGATCAACTCCGGGATGCTATGGTCACATTGCGTGTACTTCTCGTCCCACCGCTCGATTCCTGCAATCCAAAATCCGATTGGAGTACCGCGTACGCCAGATTCCCCGGCGTCGTGCCTCAACTCACGGCCGTACGTAGCGCCATCCAAAATCTGGTTGGCGACGCAGGAACGGCGGCGGGGGGCTCCGGTGACAAGTTGGACGCGGACGCTCACAAGCTCGCTGAAATTCAAGCGGATATCGACATATTCGCAAGCGGCATGGCCGTGGCACAGAAAGAATTCGACGAACAGGTCGCGGACCTAAAGACATCCATCGCGGATCTACAGAAGCAAATCGAGGAAGAAAAGAAAAAACAGCATCCGGATGCCAAGCTGATTAAAAACCTAAATGATAAAGTCGCGTCCAAACAGAGCGACATTGAGAAGGTTAAGAAGGATGGGAACCAGCTCGTAGCCGGTTGGCAAGTCCAGTTGGACCAACTGAAGTCCAGTCAGGGCGTTCTGAGCGACAAGCTGACCAAGGCACAGACATTCGTCAAAACAGTGCTCTTCCCGGCTGAGACTAAACTCCAAACACTGATCACCGCGATACAAACTCCAGCCGTATTCGTGGGTCCATTTACGATCAACGACCTGCTTGATAAAGACAAAAACGACCAACAGGAAGTGTTCACTTTGAATGCGGTTAACTATCTGACTGATCCGGTGAAAATCTTTATCGCTTCGGCGGCAACCGACCCGTACAGCCAGGCGCTTGCCGATTCGATCGTGGCAACTGCGCCAACGAAGACGGCCGTGATGCAAGCGACGGTGCAGTATGTGACTCAACCGGTGATGGAGGTAACCGCAGGCGTGCTTGTGCCGTTCCTGCCATATAAGAGCTTCACGGCGGCGCCGCAAAGCGCAGGTTCGGCAACCCTCGTGGTGCAGGAGGCCCGCACCTTCACCATCATTCCCGCAGTGGATCTGAATTTCCGGCTGGGAAACGACAAGTTCGCGGGCAACAAGCGCTATGGGTGGTTCGGAACCGTCGCCGTAGGCTACAACCCGGCCACGACCATGGTGGAGTTCGGGGTCGGCCCAAGCCTTGCTGTGAAGTCGATGGTGTTCAGCCTTCTCGCAGATGTCGGGCGTGACACAGCGCTTGCCAGTGGATTCACAAAGAACCAACCGTTGCCGGGGGGTGCGACCGTTCCTGCAACAAAAGGGGTGTGGTCCGTCAAGCCCGCGTTCGGATTCTCGATCCGCCTTCCGTTTAACAGCGGCAGCGGCCATTAAGGCCGATTGCAGCAGCGCAGAAAATCGGGGTTCGAACCTGTGACTCCCTGGCGGCTTATCATTTTCCAACGGAGACCCTTCACGACAGTACTAACGCCGGTAAGTATCTGTTGACGCACCTATTCCGCCCGCTGTAGGGTTCCTCCCACCCGCTACGCTCCTCCGAGGACAACGGCATGACCAACGGCACGAACCAGGCCCCCGACTACGGCTCAAAGGATCTTGCCGATTACCAGAATCTTGGACGTGGCCCCGTCACTTCCTACTTTCGCCGCGTCGTAGCGAACATGAAACTTCCCGACGATGCCGGAACACTCCATCGGCTCGCGGCGTTCACCAGCAGTATCAACAATTGGGGGAAGTGGGCGAGCCACGTAATGCGCTACATCACAAGCCCAAAACATCCATTTCTAACCTATGGAACGGCTTCGGGCGTCTACGCCTTGGACGATAAATGCAAACTGGCTGTCGCGGGCGATTGGGGAACCGGAACGGATGAAGCGAAGCGTGTAACCTGTGCGATGAAAAAAGACCACAATCCCGATTACACCGTGCACCTGGGTGACGTGTATTACGTGGGAGATCTGCCGGAACTCGAAGAAAACTGCCTCGGACAGACCCGAGGCGGAGCTGAGGGTGTGAAATGGGAAACGGGAACGAAAGGCAGTTTCGCGCTGAATGGGAATCACGAGATGTATGCGTGTGGTGACGCCTATTTCGATCGGTTCCTCCGCGAACTTGGACAGAAAGCCAGCTTCTTTTGTCTCCAAAACAAATACTGGAAGATCGTCGGCCTCGACACCGCCTACTATTCAACCGGCGTTCGTACCGCCCTAAGTTTTCTGAGCAGGATTAAAAAGATTCAGTGGCTTCGCAAGACTAGCTGGTTCAAGCCCAGCTGCAAGCTGCACGACGAACTCATGAAATGGCTGCGCAAAGTCCTACCACCGGTGCCTAAAAATCCGGATTCTGAGACCGTCGTTCCCGCGCTCGTTCTTCTCTCGCATCACGAATACTATTCAAGCTTCGACGATTGGTATCCGATACCCGCCCAACAACTCCGAGAAGTGATTTCTCCGGAACGACCGGTTCTCTGGTTCTGGGGACATGAACACCGATTTGCTCTGTACGACTGCTTCGCGACAAGAGGCGGGATTCAAGCCTTCGGGCGCTGCGTCGGCCATGGCGGCATGCCGGTCAACCGCGGTACCGCCCCGGACATTACCGATTGCAACTGCGTCCTTTATGACGACCGCCGCTACAAATCGGACGAAGACATCGACGTCGGCTACAACGGATTCATCACGTTGGAGTTCGACGGCCCTACACTCGATGTCCGCTACTATGATTTGTACAATACTCTGCTTCTCACGGAGAGATGGATCAGCGACGGCAAGGGACAGTTGAAAGGGCCAGAGTTCCGGGATATCAATTCTGGGCTCACGCAGAACGATCCACAATATATCAAGAACCGTTCCTAGCGCTGAGGCGTGAGTCGGCGCGTTCGATATGGCGGGCGTGGGGCTTCGCGAAACACGAGTAGTGGTGACCAAACGCGTCACGGTGGCTAATGCTGTAGTCTTCGAACAACACGTCTCGTTTCAGGAGAAACAAGACGACGGCACGTGGAAGCCCCGGACGCGAGAGCAGCTAACGATATTTGAGTTTGAAGGATTGAAGGTTCGCCGGATTGTGGACTATTGGTCACGATAGCTTTCACACGCGTGGTGTTTCTACCTCATGGGCGCTTCTGTCCGAGGATTTTTGCGCTGAGCTGTCAGGGACAGAGTAGTACTGACGCGTCCTTGCGATAGCGCTTCGGAGACGCGGATTTTCGTCCAATGCTAGCTATGAGGTCGCGCCTGCGGCTCGCAAAAGTGAGACTTACGAGAAAGCGCTTCGAGCACTCGGCTCGGGCGCAGAACGCGATTTCCTCGTCGTCGAAGGGGGTTAGATTTGTGACTCACGAGACACAAGAGCGAACCTGATAGAACCGTGCAGTGTTCGTTGGCTTCGCTTAGGGTATCGGACATTCGCGGGGGTTCATTTTCTTTTCGCTGCCGAAGAGATCAATTGCAACAGGAGAGAGAAGCCACTGCGAATTTTCCCATCGGGCGTGCACGCTCGCAATCTGTCCTCGACCTGTCCGATCGCCCTCGAATGAAGCGCATCCCTGGATGTTCCACGAACCATCGGGAGGCATGAAGGTCACCTTGGACGGGCGAAATTCTCGTAATAAGTGCAATCCCTTCATTTTAGTGATGAACTTATCCTCAGTCTCACCGGAGCGCTTATCTATCGAATCATAAACGCTCTTCCAATCGCCCGCTTTTTCCGCTTCGACGAGTTTGTTCAACGCCTGTTTGAGCGGTTCTTGCTGATCTTCTGGAATCTTCCGATATATGTCCTCCTGTTCGCTTCCCGATGACTGTTGTCGTGCTGTTGAGGGCACTACGGATAACATAGCAATGGTGAACACAACCAGAAGATTATTCATTGCGGTTCTCCTTAGTTCGGCTTGTTTACAGAAACAGCGATACGTCCGTTTTTTTCGCCTTGGCCGACCCCAGACGGGTCCAATTTGAAGATTGCCCTAAGAACCGTTTCAGAAGGGTCGCATATACATCCTGCCGTGTACGAGTGACCCTCGGTGAAGTACAGCCCCTTGCCGTGCAAATAGTATTGAGTGCCGTCGTCCTCCCCTCTCGAAAGATTTGCCCTTAGCGTGCCCCATTCTCCTGTGGCGCTATAATTCTCATGGTGGTATGGAATGCTGTCTCCCACCTCCTGGATTCCGTCATGAAATGGGCCGAGTTGAAGTCCCGCCGCAGTTGCAACAATTCTGTTTGTATCAACGCCACCTCGGTGGTTCAGGTTGATTTCATATTTACCATTAGGAACGGATAAAATGTTGGTTGCACCTGTGAATCCGGTGCCCTGAACGATGATCTGATTCTGATTATAGAGAGTAATCTGAACCTTAGTAGCACCCTTGTCAGTTTTGGAGTCTAGTTTCTGGACAACCAGTAAGTGAGTGTAATCGCTGTGGTTGCATCCCTTTGCGCCGTGAACGCAAGGTGTCCCTGAATTGGTAACGTCGGCGCCCTCGAACCATTGCCAAGTGCCATTGATATTGAACCAGTTGGTACCGATAGGATCGATGCGTGCGAGAGGATTATTACCTACGTAGCTGTACAGGTTCCATGTCTGGGGGTCCGCCTTCTCAGAAAATTTTGGATTGTCGGGCGACATGAATCTTCCCATGCTCGACGAATCATACCGAACGCCGAAATTATCAAGGCCACTCTCCGTGTCACGTTCTTTGCCGGTGAATTTGTAGGCGTTACCTGACGACGCTGTGATTACCCGCTCTCCGCCGAAGGGATAAAAGTCCGACTGATCAAGAATATTGCCTGATGTGTCAGTCACTATTCGCGATGTTCCGAGATGGTCGGCCATGTAGTAGACGATATTGCCAGCAGGATCCCGCCGCGCGACCCGTCTGCCGCCGAGGAAAATGTACTCGTCGGTAGTATTTCCTGAGGTGTCCGTTTCAGTGATTGGATCGCTTTTGCCTCCATACCAATAAACCTTTCCGCTCGATTTCGATACGCGTTTACCGTCGCCATCATACTTGTACGTCACGCCTGCCGCGGACGTGAGTTCATTTTCTGCGTTATATACGTAACTCGCCGTCCCCGTTGATGTCATGTTTCCGGCTGCGTCGTAACCATCAACCGTGAATTGATTTTTGGTGTTCGCGGCGACACTAAGACCTTCTTGCGTGCAACCAGTATAGGCCGTGGATGCCACGTTGATGTTGGTTAGATTTCCCCAGGCTCCTCCGCCGGTCGATTGATTGTCGTATACGTATGCTTCGCCCCAGCAGTCGGTCGCGTCGGTCGCGTGGGTTGCGGTCGTTGATGCGGTTAGAATTCGATTCAGGCTGTCGTAAGTGAAGGCTTGGCTGCGATTTGGAAATCGGTCATTCGTGACGCCAGCCAGGTTCCCGTTGTCACTCCCGGCGGAAAAATTATATTTCAAATCCATAATGCTACCGGTGCTTGCAGCCGAAGTGCAAACCGCATTCGCTGGGAGGCCACCGCCAACGGTCGCATAAATCCAACAGGGTTGGAGCCGTGGATTGAACACCTCGTCCACGTTTACGTGGGTCCCAAAACTTAATAACGTCAATCCACTACCATTCGGCAGATAAGTCCCGTTCCCTACGTACAAAATTCCGTTCGCGACGTCTTCAGCCTCAGTCGGACGCCCAGCGCCATTGTACGTATAGGTTATCGTGCGTCCGCTCGGATAGCTTTGCGTCAGGAGGGTACCTGAAAGGTTATTCTGTGATACCGTCGATTCGGTTAAGCCGTTTGTGTTGCGTTTATCGGTGATCTGCCATCCTACATTGGTTATGTCGTTGTATATCCAAGCCTCGAATCCCGGCCCATCACACATCGCCGTGCGCCTTCCGATCGACAGTCCATAACTCGACACGCCGGTCGTACAAGTTGGCGCATTACCGTCGTATGCATAAGTAACCGACGGAGTGGTATCCGTATATGCCTTAGATAGCACGCGATTCAATTGGTCGTAGGTGTAGGTGGTCTTCGTGCCACGGGCGTCGAGCCTCGTTAACACGTTACCATCAGCATCGTACGTATATGTGACTGTACCTGACTCGGGATTGCTGGAACTGGTGAGGCGGTCGAGTGAATCGTAAGCAAACGTGCGTTGACGGGAGCCGCTCTGCGCGACGCTAGTCAGATCGTTGAGGCTATCATAAACGTAGTCGGTCTCGTAATTCAGGCCTGAGGGATCTTCAAACACCTGGGTTAGCCGCCCGAGGCCGTCCGTAAAACTCGTTCTCTTTCGCCCTGCCTCGTCCGTCACTGTTGTGGAGTTGCCGGCATAGCTCGATTGCAAAATCGATCCATCTGACTCAGTAACCGAAGTGATTCGGTTTAACGCATCCTGTGCGTACGCAGTGAAACCCCATGTCGATTCGCCACAATTAGTTGTTGGTGGGTTGCAGCGCGTGGGGTTGTAAGCTCTGCTCGTGCGGCCGTCAGCATCATAATTGATGACGGTGTAAGTCGTCGACGGAAGATCGGAAACCACTTGTGATTGAGAAACTCGGCCCAAGCCGTCAAAAATATTTGTGGTGACATAATTCAACGAAGAGGTAATTTTCTTCGTCAGAGTAGCCGTGTACGGAATCGAATTTTCTTGATAAGTAATCGCTGCCGATCCGCCATCCGAGTAGGTGGCTGTGGCGAACCGCCACATGCTGTCGTATGTGAAGGTTGCTGTCTGACCATTCGGGTCGGTGGTGGAATTCAACAAACCCGTATTTAAATCGAACGTATTTGTGGTTGATTGATTATTTACGTTTGTAACCGTTGTCGGGAAAGCTCCGAAGTACGTGCCGGAGTAGGCAAAGGTCGTTGGTCGTAAGCACGGATCCTTGGAAACGTTTACTTCTCCAGTGTCGAAAAATACGGCGTTCGTCACCAGATATCCACCGCTACTGACTGCCGGGCACGACCCTGCCGCCGTTGCGCTTCCATTATTCAACTGCCGGTGAATCGAGGTTCGGTTGCCGCGCGCAGTTCCGGTGGGCGGGGCAGAATCGTGCTGCGTTGTGATTCCCGACGACACAAGGCCGCCTGCTTCGTCATAGTTGAAAGTGGTATGGCCTGTGAGCGAGCCTCCGGTCGCTGTGATTGAAGCTGGAAGCGTGAGCAAATTATTTGTCAGATACGCGGGCACCGTCTGAAACTGATAGGCCGTCGTGGTTGTCCGGATCAAAGGCCCGGGCGTCCCGGAACCGTAGTCGAATTCTCTCTTTGCGATCGGCTCGCCGTATATTCCCGTATATGTTTTAACAACGGGCCCGGGTCCGTTGAATGTGAATCCCGTGTCGTAGTCTGTCTCCTGCTTGGTGACCTTGCCGTTTGGCCAAGTGGTCGATATCCGAATGGGAACAACATTGATTGCCCCTGGACCAACGGGAACGCCGTTAATATCAAACATCGGATTTAGAAGGGAACTGTAGTCTGTGTTGACCGTTTTTAGGAGGGTTCCGCCGGTGCTAGATCCCTGGAAGACTTGCGATTGTGTTTCGTAAAATGTGCAAGAGCCTTGATCCGTGAAGGTGTGTACTGTGTCGTTGCCCAAGGGGTCCGTCACGGTGGTCGTATTGTTTGTGCGGTTTCGTGTGTAGGTCCAAGCGTGAGGCCCCGTCCCGTCATTGGCGTCAACGATGCGAGTAGCAGCAAATCGGCTAACTGAATTTGAACAGGGAAACAGGGTTCCACCAACGAAGGTGTAACTGATGGAGCCCCCAGTGGGAAGATTAATTTGGGTGATCGTGCCGTAGTTTACGTTCGAAGGATCGCCGACGTTTCGGTCATTGTATTCAAAGCTCCAGGACGTGCCATTAGGCAGGACTATACTTTGCAACGCGAGACTCGTCGAAGGACCGACCGACAGGCTGTTGGGACCAGCGGCACCGGTTGGAATGAAGGTCGTCAAATTCGCATAACAAAATTTGAACGTAGATGTTCCACCGTTCGGACCCGGCGGAGCCCAAATTACAGCTTGAATGGTTGTCAGCGGGCCGGTGCACCCAACGAAGTTGGCCGGTGATGGGTTGTTCGGGTTTGGCGGGACCGGCGGGATCGGCGGAATGGGTCGATTGAGAGTATCTCTGTACACGCCAGCCGTGGGATCGTAAATGATTTGGTTGCCATTCGCATCCTCCCGCAGCACGTTCGTCGCAGGCGCATAGTGGACGGCGTGATTGTCAAATATGCCCGGGTGAACACCGTCAACGTAAATACCAGTTCCATCGAGACTTCGCAGACCCGAGCCCACGAAACCCATTAGATGATAGGAACCATCTGCGGTAATTGCTTCCGTAATGGTCTTGTACATGGCGGGCGTTCTGAAAGTCTGGATACTCTTTTCCGTCAAACCTATATTTTGATCGGGCACGACTTGAATCAACGGCGGGGTGTCAGTGGAACCCCACTCCGTAATGCAACTAGTCTGAGTTCTGCAGAACAACCTGGAAAACAAAATCTTCGTGTTGATAGTTAAAACGAAATTCATCGTCAGCGCATTTCCGCGTTGTGGATAAGAAATGATCGGTGCGCTGAACACGACATTGCCATTGTTAAGATTTACCGAGTCTAGGTCGCCCCCGTGAAATGCTTGATACGGCGTAAGGCCATTCGCCGTGGCTGAGTCATCTTGTGCCTTCGTGGAAGTGGTTGTGAACGTGATTGCCACTATCAGGATAATGATTGTGATTAGTGTCTTTCTCATTGAACCTGCCCCCCAAACTCGGCCGAACTCAGCCCAGTGTTGAATTTGACCGAGCTAACACTTGCAACGAGGCGATTTGACGCCTGCGTGAACTGAAGTCGAAACGGCACGCCAATTCCGCTGACAGAGCGGTAGTCGGAGAAGTTTATTGATGCAGGACTCCATTCTTCGGGGTAACGAAACGGAATTCGATATTCGACTCGTACTGGCAAACTCGTGATTGAGTCAAAGTACCAATCCTGCGGCGAGACGAGTTTTCCGATGGCGTCGGAGCTGTCGCAGATGTGAATTTGGATTGCGGGCGTTCCGTTGACGCTTGCGGCGCCGATGAAGCTGATTGCGAATTGGGAGCCGGACAACTCCGACAACAGTACCGTCCCGGGCAAATGAAATGGCATTGACGCGCGAGCCACATGCGCCAGGACACCGTGGCTTGAGCCGTTGTAAGTATCTTGCGGGTTCCCATTGTTGCTCACAAGAACGTGGCCGTTGTCTCCATCGACCTCATATCGAAATTGAGAACCCGCAAGCTCCCATGTAAAGGCGCCTCCGGCGGCTGCGGTCGAATCCTCGGCGTTCTGCTCCAAACCCTGAACGGTCGAATCTTGTATGCCGGAAATCGAGTTTGCGCCGCCGAGCGCATTAATAGCGGACTGCACGATGGCTATCGCTTGTGGATCTTTTGTCCCGGTCGCGGTAGGGTTGGCTTGCTGAGCGAAAATCGGTGATGGAAAAACGTATACGAAAAACAGTAGTGCGAACTGTATTCGCGCCATCGGAGCTCCCAAAATTTCAAATGTCGGCGCGGTTTATAAACTAACCGTAAAGTGCTGTCAAGCTAACATTCGAGCAGGCGAAAGAAAGCAAAGATCCGGTGAGCGAGAAGTACACCGTTATTAGCTCATTCGATCACAGAATGATGTCGTTGGCGGGAGCGAGGTACAGGTGTGATGGAGAAGTCAAGCCGGAGACGTTCTTCGTTTTCGATGACTGATAAATCGCTTTATCGGACATGTCCGTTTTGATCGGATTTCACTTGTCCGGTTAGGGCGTTAATCAGGACCTGGGCGTCGAATGCTAATATCCCAAGCATTCGTCATGCAGAATGTCAGGGTTACACGAAAGGGTAGAAAGGGGCCGGTTCCCGCTCGCCTCTTCATGATCTTCGCAAGGAAAGCGCCCACAGCCGTAATCTTTCGACGGGGCCCGTCGAAATGGGTTCAACTCATAAAATGGAATACTGATGCGGATACATTCGAGCCGGGGCACTGGTTTAACGGGAGAATTTACGAGCGAAGATGTGATCTGTCGCCGAACGGTTCATTGCTAATCTACTTCGCGCAAAAGCTCTCGGCACGCAGCTTAAAGGACACTGACTATACGTATGCATGGACAGCGATCAGCAGACCACCTTTCTTGACAGCGTTAGCTCTCTGGCCGAAGGGAGACTGCTGGCACGGTGGTGGCTCATTCAAGAATGACAAAATCGTTCTCCTAAATCACAAACCGGTGGTTGCTAAGGCACACGAAAACCACAAGCCGCATGGATTATCGGTGGTTCCTAACCCGCGAGCGAGTGGAGAGGATGATCCGATCTTTTCACAGCGGCTCGATCGCGATGGCTGGCAATTAAAAAAAGTTTGGAAAGTCGAGAATCGCGGATACCCGAAGCTCTATCACACGATTCAGCCGGAACTGTGGGAGAAGGCCAATCCAGAACGTACCCATGTAATCCAGCTAATACGTTCCATCGAGTGCCTCGACTATTCGGAAGAATTCATAGTGCGAAACATCACGCAGCCTCGAATGACGCAATTTGACCGCGCTAGTTGGGTTGATTGGGATCAGCAAGGAAGGCTCGTCTTTGCAAGAGATGGGAAACTTTTCGCGGGATCAATTAATAGTCGCGGGCAGTGGGACGAAAATCTGCTGATCGATTTGAATCCGGCAAGGCCCGAGTCTCTTCCGCCCCCCGAATGGGCGACGAAATGGTAGGCGCATCGCTAACGCCTGGTTAGTCGCGTTACCGGACATGGCGATTTTTATTGAAGTGGTTACATCACGCGATAAGAATGAAACGTGCCGTAGATGATTGCGTTCGGATTGCCTCTGGTGCGTTCCAGCATGTCCTCGACTTCTTCGCTAAAATCGCCCTCCTCAGGTGCGGGATTGGCTCGGTCTACGCCTAACAACTTCCATCCGTAACTCTCTAACATTCGTTTGCACTTTTCACGGAACTCATCTGAGGTGGTCGCCCACGTCGTAACCACGGTGAACGCAGGCCGGAACAAGTCGGGCGTTTTTTCGTCCGACCAGCTAATTTCAATCGTGCCAATCCAGATTTTCGGCTGCGCCACGCGTCCTCTTCTTCAGGATAGTACGAGTTCGCATCGGCGTAACTCCTGATTAGTCGCGTTACCGGACAAGTGGATTTGATTGGATTTCACATGTCCGGTTACGGCGTTTATCAGGAGTTGTGAATCAGGACTACGATTTCTTTCGGGCGATGGGGAAAGCACGACGGCGCCCTCACAAATCTCTGACCCCGAAGAATTCCATCATCTCCACGACTCTAACAGGTGTGCCCCAAAGCATAATTCCGACTGCCATCGCGACGCCAGTCTGCCACACCAGGTATACCGAGTACATTCGACTGGTTTGTCCGTCGTCGACACCGGCGATGTGGAGAGCATGAAGCAGATGCCAGGTCGTCACGCCAACAGACGCGCTTAACGCCCAACCAACGACTCCCAATAAACCGCCGAGAATCGTGCCAAGAAATACTCTCAGAAAAAGAGTTCGCATACTGATTCCGGTTCGACACAGCAACACCACTGCACCAAACACAAGAAATCCGCCGGCCAAACCGCCGTCAAATAGCGCAGTCGGGGAAGCAAGTTCACGCCCGACCTCGGACGGTAGGATGATTTGTGGATTACTCATCTGGATTCCAGTCGCCAGGAAAGCCGCAACGGAATATGCGGCAGTCGTTACTGCCATCAATATGAGCGCTTTGAAATAACTGTCGAGAATTCCTGAGATGGCCAAAGGGACCGTCAGAAATAAAGCGAAGACAACTCCAGAGAAAATGGGAGCCTCCGTATGCCGATACATAAGAATACACGTCAAAAATCCTGAGACCAGTCCAGCCACTGACAAGACAACAAAAAGCTTGCTGCCTGCGACTTCGTCGGCCATTTTGCAGTTCGTCTCAGTGCGGGTCACCTTATCCTCCGAATGTCTGAATCGTAGGAGTTCGGCCAAACATCCGCAACGAAGTAAAAGCGACCCCATGCCTCATAAGTCCTGGTAAGTCGCGTTACCGGACATGTGGATTTCGTCGGATTTCACTCGTCCGGTAACCGCGTTTATCAGGAATTGGATACCGAAACTGGTTACGTATTTCCGTATGGTCAGCGGCAAACGACGTCACCGTGTTCGTCGGAATGGCAGCGATGATTGGCGTAGACTGCGCCCAATCCTGAGAGGGGGTCGTAGCAGAAGCCAAGGCAAACATCTCTTACCTCCGAGTGACTCTCCCGGGAGCGAGGAAGCTTCTCTAGGTCGTCAAAAAGCCCGACGATTTCCTGCGGAGGAGGTTCGCCCTTGTCCGTCGTATAGGCTTTAAGTGCCAAGCCTTCTCCCGTAACGTACCAACCATCCACGTTCCATTTGCGCAGTGGTTTGACTTCAACCGAGTTTCGACTCGCGCTTTCCGAGGATTGAATGACCGCTTGAATACGATCCGTGAGAGGTTGCTGCAATTCCCCCATCGAACCGTACTGTTGTTGGAAACGATATTCGAAAAGTCGGCGGTCATTGGCGGAAAAAGAAACAGAGAGAGGATGCCTCCGGTATCCAGCCACGGCAACATGGGTCTCGTGGAACTGAAGGCCTCGTTTTTCAACGTGTAGAATTTGAAGAATTGGCCAACCAGTGTAATCGACGGCGCCAGAGATTCGATAAGGCATTACCGATTGACTGAACCAAGCGGAGAGGAATAGCAAAGTTGCGCCTAGGGCAGGCCAAGTGCGCTCGCGAACGGGCAACCCTCGGAATCTCCAACGGGCCGGAACCAATCGTAGGGCAGCAGTTGCGATGGCGAGCACAATGAGCGCAACAGAAAAAATGGTCAGCTCCGTAAGGTGTAGTGCGCTGTAGCTCAGAAATTTTCGGTCCGATACATTGAACATGGTCCAGGTGTTTCCAAGCGGCGTGTCTTGTAGTGTCGTCCAGTAGATATAAGGCATAGCCACCAATCCTGCGAATGCGCCGGAATGGGCGAGAGTAGGGCGATGAGAAATGGCACCAGCGGCAAAAGCAAGGAACACAGAAGAAAGGAGGCAGAAAAAGCAGAATGCGGTGCGGAGAATAGATGCTTCAAAGAATCGATTTAGAGAAACCAAGGCGACGAACAGCAGATAGGGCCAGAAAAGAAACGAAGCCAACTTCGCGAGCGTCGATCTGTCCTTGAGCAGTAGAGAAACCGCCGCCACGAAGAATACGGGTGCGGCGATGATCGGAACAAGTGGAAGGAGAAAAGAATCCCCATCGCGCAGAGGATTTTTCCAAAAGACCGAGCCGAGAATCACGAATAGAACCGTTGTTATCGCTGCCGCAAGTCCATGAAGGATAGCAGCGTAGCGCGGGCGACTCGGCTGCGGCGCGAATGGACCAAATAGAAAACTAGGGTAGGCGAAGACAAACAGCAAGGGAGCGGCGAGCAATAACAGCCAAACCCGAAATGAGGCTGTCAATGAGCCTGACAAGGATCCTTCTTCCTGATGGGTAACCCAGAAAAAGGAGGCCGCGACGGCTGCTAAAAAATAAATGAGAACTGTTAAACGCTTGCGCTGCACGATGAGCTTTCCCTGTCCCCGCTTCAATGGACGGCGGCTGGTCCAGCTTAATACAGGCTCTTAGCCTTGGTCTGGTGACCGAGGATTTTGCTGCTCGGTTAGTAGACACCGGGAGCTCAGCGTTTGTCCCGCGTCACTGCCTGATTAGTCGCGTTACCGGACAGCGGATCAACTGATTCGATGGTGTTGCATCGACCGGTTGAGCTGGCAGCGTTAATCAGGCATGTGGATTACTTCCGGATGGCCCATGATCAAGGCTTAATCGCCAAAGCTGAGGAGTCACGGCTCGGCTTTCTTCCCTGTTTCATGCGTCAGCGCCGGAATCAGCAATCCTGCCACATGGTGTGTAATTACATCCGGGTCCGCAGCGCCCTGGTTGGTTAAGACCGCGATGGTCAGTTTGTCATCTGGATAACGCGAGATATTCGTAGTGAAGCCCTGCCATGCTCCCTCGTGCTCAATCACTGTGTGACCGTTGACGCTGGCGATGACCCACCCGAAACCGTAGCCCCGCCGGTTTGGTTGGCCGTTGTCCAGCGGGAATGGCGTCCACATCTGCTCATAGCTCGCTTTCCGGATCAGTTTGCCTTCGCGCAGCGCCTCGTCCCATCTGGCGAGATCGAGGATGGAGAAGTACAAGCTCCCATCGGCTGTAGTGTTGAGCGTAGGCGAAACCCACTTCTGGTTGTTGAGCCCACCCTGCTGCAACCGGTATCCCGCCGCGCGGTTGGGGATGATCTCGGCCTCACTGATGATGCGTGTTGTCGTCATGCCCAAGGGCTCAAACACCTGCTCCCGCAGCAGGTCGCCGTAGAACTCGCCCGAAACTCGGTGAATTACAATGCCCAGCGTCACATATCCCAGGTTGCTGTAGCTCCAATCCGTTCCCGGAGGAAATGCCAGCGGTATTGCTTCCACAATCTTCAGCAATTCCTCTTCGGTGTAGTCGCGGCGCTTGTCAAAGCCCTCCGGATAGTCCGTGAATCCGCCTGTATGGCTGAGCAGATGCTTCACTTTCACCTGTGCCCACGAAGCTGGTGCCTCCGGGAAAAATCTGGAGAGCGGATCCTCCAGGCTAAGCTTGCCTTGCTCCGCCAGCATCATGACCGCCATGGCTGTGAATTGTTTGCCCATCGACCCTGACTGAAACAGCGTCTCCGGCGTGACCGGAACCTTCAGTTCGACGTTGGCGTAACCGTATCCCTGGGCACGTTCAACTCGTCCGTTGCGCACAATCAGCAGAGCAAGCCCAGGAATCTGTTCATTTTGCATTTCGGCACGAACGTAAGTGTCAATCGGATCAAGGGCGGTGTGCGTTCTTGACTGAGCCAATGAATAAAAAACTGCAAGACAAGCGACGCAGAGCAACGTCAGGACTCGGATGTGCAAAGCAGCCTCCGTTTTGAGTCTACGTGCAGTGCAAAAAGAGAGTCAAAAAGGGATGTAAGCGGACCGCTGGCTATCTTCATCTGGACCCCATACGATATCATGCGCTCCTGTTTTGCCAGACTCGCCGGCGGGCTACAATAGCGACAAGATCGCGTCGGACGACGACGCTAAGTTCCGATAAGTCGCGTAACCGGACATTGAGAATCGAGGGGATCGGCACATGTCCGGTAACGGCGTTAATCAGGACTTAGGCCCTGTTGTTTGCGGATGTGGAGGATTTGGCCTAGGCGGTAGGCGTTATGGGTGCCGATATGGGCGATGGTGGCCTCTGGCACCTTGTAACCCCGAACGGGTCAGAGCGTCCCTCCTTACTTAACGAATCGGCGAATCGCAACGCAGCCACTGAAACCAGCTTACCGACAGATCCATCTCGCCCCCGAGTTCTCAAAAGCAACTAATGTCTGTAGTATGTTCTAGGTAGATGTTGATATCTCTGTTCACCATTAAATCACCCCCCGTCGATTGACTCACCAAATGAAATTTGAGAGTGTCACGGCCTGAACGATGATCTCGATGCAAAAGCGATCGATGTGGCAGCGGAATCGGCCCTAACGAACGACATACGTATACACGGAGGACAGATATCTATGGGTACGATCAAAACGAAGAGCAAAAAACGACTTCAGAAGAAATCAAAATTAAACCCAATCAAGACTTTAACCAAACCGAGAGTAGCCCCGGGAGACAATTCCAATTTCAGCTGGGATATATCAAAAAACGTCAAATTTTGATTTCAAGCGCGGCTTTAGATGGGATTCTAATCCACCGTCGCCCAGCGACGTGTGAGTCGTGATTGAATCGCGACATTTCGCGCGAGATCACCGGAGACTGGAGCTCAGTATGTCGGTAAAGCGCCTCAATGCTGATGCGCGAAATTGACCACAGGGCGACCCGATATTGTTTGCGAATCGAGCCGTCAAATGTGCATTCGTACGGCCTTTTCGCCGCCGAAGACATACTTAAGGGTCGTCGTGTGATCGAATACACTGGCCGCCGCATCAGGCAGGATCAGGCAGCCTTGCTACGCGCGCCACGCGACATCTACCTAGCCCGACTAAATTCTCGATGGATTCTTGACGGCAGTATTGGTGGAAGTGGCGCCCAATTTGTAAATCATTCGTGCGCTCCCAATCTCGTTTGGCGGTGCGTTCGTGGACGCGGTTACTTTTTCAGCCGTCGCGTGATTCGTACTGGCGAAGAGCTCACCGTCGATTATCGCTATCCAGTCAATTTGCTCCGAATACCTTGTCACTGTGGTGCTATCCGGTGCCGTCGTACCCTGAGATTCATTTTGAGGTAATTCGCTTGGTGAGAACTGTTGGCCGGGAACACCGCGCGCAACACCTTAAGGCCGATCAAGTTTCTCGTATTCAGATTTCGCTTGCGTCAAGATTGGCAGGTCGGTGTCGGCATCCTTCCAGAGAGTGAAAAACGCTTCGTAGTTTTGATTGGCCGGAGTTTCCTGCTTTGCGATCCGCTGAGCGCGGGCGACTCCTAGCCATGCCAGAGGCCCAACGGGGCAATTCAGAATCATTCCGGGATTGTCGATGATCTTCTGAAACTGGAGTGCTGCTTTATCGCCTTCAGTCGCCGCCGAATACGATTGGCCTCGGGCGTAAGCAGGAAAAAGAGCACAGACGTCGAGCGCCTCCGGAGCGGCAGCTTCAAGAGGCAGCACTGCATTCAGAGTATCAACTGCCCGCGACGGTTCGCCCTGATGCATCTCGATTTGAGCACGAATGAGAGGCAGCCAATACTTCTGTATAAATGTATCCAACGGGTGTTCCCTGCTCAATTGATCGGCGATCGAATTTGCCTTCGAGGTATCGCCTGAAAGAGCCGCCACGACTGCGGACAAAACGATCACATTCTGCTCATGGCTCAGCTTTAACGCCTTGGCCATTAACTCTCTAGCCCGGGCGAAATCCGCTACCTCGGCTTCCCAAACAGCGAACTGCGCGTAACAAAGCCCCGCCGCCGCTTTTTGTCCATCCGCCAGCATCTGATTTGCGGCGTCGTCCGTGAGTTGGCGGCCTTTTTCAAAATGCCCGGAGTACGCTTCGGTGTTGGCCTGCGTCGAAAGCAAGATCGCCCGTGCGCCCGCTACGGCAGGCGCTATCGAGCGTATCTGATCGATCTCCTCGGTGTCGCGGCGAAGAAACGCAATCCAGTAGTTGGCTTGAAATAGAGTCTCGGTAGGAGGCCCGAGCTTGGACGCCTCTTTCAGCACGGCTCGTGCTTCGTCGTTGCGCCCCAGAGCCATTAAGCTCACCGCAAGATTACCCGCTGTCGCCGCTGATAGTGGCTCCGCCTGCAACGATTCGTGAAAGCGTTCGACTGCTTTATCGTACTGGCCTAAAGTTCCGTAAAGCGTGCCCAGATCGTTTAGAGAAGTCGATACGCCGGGATACGTTTGCCGCATTATTTCCAGGGTTGCCACAGCTTTCTCGAGATCCCCAGTGACGTAGATGCTGTACCAGGATTCGATCGAGAGCTTCTCCAGCCCCGTCGTTCTGTTTCTCAACTCATAAGCCCGGCTCGCATTCTGTCGAGCGAGATCTGTTTCGTCCGAATTCCAATAGAGCGTGGCAAGTTGGCCATACGCCAAGGCGAAATTCGGATCGAGGTTAATCGCACGATCGAAGAGCGGCACTGCCGCGAGATAGCTCTCCTGTTCTGATTTTGCGATCGCCGCGCCATAGGCTTTCAAAGCTTCGAGCGAAGGAGTCGTCGCCTCTTCCAGAGGAGCGTTGTATGTTTTGATCGAGGGCAACGATTCTCCGAGCCGCGAGCGCAATTGAGAGGTCGCTTTTCCGAGCGTTTCGACTACGTCCTCCTGTTTCTTCGCCACCTCTTGCTCGTCAGCGATGTGTTCGCCGTTGTCGCATCGTATCGCTGCAAGCCCTATGACATAAGCAGTGCCAAGTTTCGAAATCGTACCTTGTACCGTGATGTTCCCTCCGGCGCGCTGACACAATTCAATTGCCGCTCGGCCCGTAATCGGCTGATCGGCGGGAAGCCCCATCTGCTTAAGAACGGTAGTGGTTTTTTCGTCCGATAAGATCCGCACCACGGGCGATTGTGCCAGACCCACGTTCAGACCTTGCTTCAAAGCGTCGTTAAATACCGGCTCACCGGTTGAATTCGTGAAATCGGCCAGGACGATCGGGTCCCTCGGCGTTATTTGGAACCGGGCTCGCCGGTGATACGAGATCCCGGCTATCGTTGCGGCTGCCACGACCAGAGCCGCGGCGAACCACAGATAAGGATTTTTTGGTGTGCGACGCACCCCATCATCCACGACTAGGATGGCCGACGGGCTTTGGGAGTGGATCGGCGAGGGCGGTGTTTCGGACACCTCAACCGGAGCGATGAAACGGTAGCCTAGCCTTGGAAGGGTTTCGATGTAACGCGGCGCAACAGCCGAATCACCCAGAACCACGCGAATTTCCTTAATTGCGGTGTTTAGGCTGTGTTCGAAATCGACGAAGGTTTCGGCCGGCCATAGGTGCTCTCTCATGATCTCACGGCTCACCGCTTCGCCAGCGCGGCTCAAAAGTAAATTGAGGACTTGAACCTGTTGGGGGCGAACCTTGATCTTCAAACCGTGTTTGTAGAGTTCACGGCTTTGAGGCCGCGATTCGTAAGGGCCGAACCGGAAAACGTGGGCTGGGGATTCCATAATGACTCGCTGAGTTTGTCCGCATTCTGGCGCGAGGGACATCTTGATACAAGTTAAATTGTGAGTAATGTTGCGCTTGACCGTTCACCTCCTTCATCACCCCCAAATCACCCTGCCTGCATTGACCGTTTACAGAAGATTTTGAGAACGTGGCGGCCCTGTGACTGTCTTTTCGCGACGGTTCACGGAATTCAAGACTATATCGGGGGTGATTGTGATGATGTCCAGGACCCACGCGAGTGTACCTAAACGGAGCAAACAATGATCAAACTGAATTGCTTGATGTTGTTGGTCGGGTTCACCGTGTGTGCGAGCTGCGCCCGCGCGGACGGAACTTCCTACGTTGGGACGCTGAGCAACGTGGATGACATTTTTGCAGTGACTTTGACGCTCGGCTCTTCGTCCGATGTAACCTTGCAGACCTACGGTTTCGGCGGAGGGATCAACCAGGCCGGCACGCTGATTGCGGCCGGTGGCACCGATCCATTCGTCGGGCTGTTCTCTGGAACGGGAGCCGCCGCTTCGTTTATCAACGGCACATCACTGGACCTGACAAATTATCCGTCGCTTGACGGCTGTCCGCCCGCAAACACCGTATCGAATTTCGGAGGAACCACCTGTGGCGACGTCGCGATGTTCTTTGCGTCACTCTCCCCGGGTACTTACACCGTGGCGCTTAGCGACGGCGAGTTTATCCCCAACGCTGCAATCGGTGCGGGTTCGACGCTCGGCGACGGCTTCGCTGATTTTACCGGGGGAATATTTTGTAACGTAGCTGACTTCACAAACGGAGTCGAGACGGACTGCTCGAACACCTCCGGTGCGTATGCGCTCGATGTGATCACCGCGCCCTCCACGATTGTACCCACGCCCGAACCAAGCAGCCTTTTTCTTCTCGCGACTGGCCTGCTAGGGGCGATCGGTATTCGCAGCTTTTTTGCAAAATTCAAATGTTCAGGAGAACAACAATGAAACTCGTTCGGCAATCCGTTGCAAGCGTTTTCGGTCTATTGCTTACAGCACTGCTCGTGTCAGCGCTGGCGCCCAAGGCTACGCGAGCCCTCGCTGCCGCGCTGGTGCAAGTCACCAACACGGCTGCGAATCCCGTGCCGGTGGCGACCGTTCCAGTTGTTCCCTTCGGCGCAAGCCTTTGCGTGCAAGCGTTCACCAACATCGATTGCCAGCCCAATACTGACCGCTTCAGCACGCCTACTACTACGCCCGCAGGGTTGCCTGCAAATTGGCTAGTGATTGACCAAGTTGCAGGACTCTGCACCAGCGGAGCCTCTAACTCTGTCGTAATGACACCCGGAGTAACCTTCGGGTTTCCGCCGGCAAATACCACGCAAACTCAGTTCCAGCCTTTTTATTTTTTTCCGGTCGCCCCGGGTGCGGGTGAAGGTAACCCCCCGACGGTAAGTGTCGTCGAATCGAATGTTCGCATTTACGTTCCATCCGGAGACTTCGTGTTCGGTAATCTGTCCGTCGCTCCCAACGGCTCTGACGGTAGATGCACACTAACGGTGACGGGTCATCTGGAATAAAACGCGAAGGACTTTTCGGGCATTCTGGAACGCTTGCGGCGAATTACGACTCAATGTCTCGTTCATAACTCCTGATTAACGCCCGTTACCGGACATCTGAAGTCCTTAGTACGGCGACTCATTAGGAGTTAGCCGAGGATTCTTGTTTCTGTACTGGGGAGGATGGAGATACCAACCGTAAAGAAAGCCAAGACGCACAAAGCGAATTTGAAAACAGGGAAGAAACTTGAAGAAACCAAGCCACTATCGCTCTACAGTCATCTCCGCACCGGCAAACACATCAGTACAGCAAGATAACCGCTAAAAATGAGTCGACACCGAAGGCCGGACTGGTGACGCGGGTCACGGTTGGAGGGAACTGTTTTGAAGGCTGTAAGTTCCGGTCGTCCCGGGGTGTGGCTTGAAACTCTCGACCAATCACAACGAAACCGTTTTGCGGACGGCGCACTAAGTCTCGATAGCCTGAGTAAGGACTAATAGGCATGCTTCAGTCGTACGCTCCGTAAACTCAGGACACAGAGGAGAAAACGATGAACGTAAAGAAGGCAAAAAAAGACAAACAAGCAGTTGCACAGAGGAAAGAAGCTCGGTGCGGTGAAGCCACTCAAGAAGGGCTCGCCCGAGTACATGACATTCAAACTAAACGAAGTTCTCGTCAGCAGTCGTTAGCCGTTGCGAGTATCGCTAAGCATGCACAGAATACCCTTACCGCCTCCGAACTTCGTGCCTTTATCATCGAGGTTCTGCCCGATTTGCGTAAACGCCCGCGCGCTACTCCACACGTCCGGTAAGGGCGTTAATCAGGATCTGGATAAGTTCGTTTATCACTATGCATTGGATATCGAGATGAATGAACCGAACCACTTGGACGACGAGGCGATGAACCTTGATTTGTCGGCTTTTGCCTTCGACGAATTTGCGGCGTTCTTCTTCGACCGAAAGGTCGTCGCACACGACGAGCGATACGACTATTTTTTGACCGACGTGCACGGAGAGAAGTACTCCGACTCCATTCCATCTTCTCCAGAAATTGTGGTCAATCATCTGACGGAGCTTTTTCTGAAGTTCGGTCAAATTGCCAGCAAGTACTCCTTAGCGCAAGTCGATCAAGGCATATGGGGCGTGTGGGGTACAAACCTACGGCTGTACGAGTTCCTTTTCGCATCATCCGTTCCGCTGGAATCCCGCATGAGCTGCATTCGTTCTATGTACCACGTCTACTCTGACTATGTTTCGCAGCTCGATCGAGCGCCTGACCCAGAGA
>Ga0307474_10000404_pt1 | contig 31083 bp, 25 predicted proteins | sample atmos_gasesECM1C_2_FD_203312 | JGI IMG/M metagenome (GOLD analysis project Ga0307474, IMG submission 203312) | Hardwood forest soil microbial communities from Morgan-Monroe State Forest, Indiana, United States - atmos_gasesECM1C_05 | ecosystem: Environmental > Terrestrial > Soil > Temperate... | reverse complement strand
GGTGGCGGCCTTGATCATCTCCTCGCGCTCGGCGCTGACCATGAGGAGCGCGGCATAGAGCAGCGGCGCCAGCCATTTGAGCATACCGGACGCCGCATTGGTCCAGTCGCCCTGCACCATCGAGAGCATCCCGGCATAGGCCACACTGGCCGCGACGATGCCGAGCGGCCACATCAGATATTCAGCGACGCGGTGCTGTTCGAGCTGGCGCGGCAAGTGAACCACGGGCACCAGGATCGCGAGCAGCGGCCCGATCAGCATCAGCCCGAGCTGGTCGTAGCCGATATGGAGATCGACGACGCGGCGCACGAAGGGCGCGAAGGTGAAGAGGATAAGCGCGGCCTTGAGATGCGATGCCGGCCCCTGCCGCCAGGCGAACCAGCCGACCGCGCCGCAGGCCAGCACGAAGGCAGGGCGCGCGAGACCGCCAACCGAGGCACCGACCCCGGCCATCCCGACCACCAGCAACGTCGCAACCAACCAGCCGGGGACGGCCGCAAGATTGATTCCCGCCGTCGCGGCGACACGCGCGCTCATGCCGCGGCTCCCGCCTGCAGCTTGCCGATCACAAGGCCAATCGCCTCCAACATCCGCGTCACGCTGTACTGCGCCTGCGCGCGCAACGAGGCGTAGGCGAGCTGGCCATCGAGCGCCTCGGGCCTGGCGAGCACGGCGGAGATGGCGCGGCCGAGCGCGGCTGCGTCATTCGGCGGCACCAAGGTCCCGGCCTTGCCGCCCTCGAGAATGTCAGGCGCAGCCCCGGCATTGGTTGCGATCACCGGCACGCCGGAGAGCATCGCTTCCACAAGCGTCCGACCGAACGGCTCGGGGTCGATCGAGGGGTGCACCATCACATCGACCGCTTTCATCAGCTTCGGCACGTCTCTGCGGTGGCCGAGAAAGCGCACGCGGCCGGCAAGCCCGCGCTCGAGCACCATCTGCTTCAGCTCTGCCGCATAAGCCTGTTCGCCGAACAGCGCGTCACCGACCACGATGCAACCGACGTTGGGCAATTCGGTGAGGGCTTCCAACAGCACATGCTGCCCTTTCCAGGCGGCGAGGCGGCTGAACACACCGACCAGCGGCCCAGCCGGCAGGCCGAGGCTTTGCCTGAGCTCGGTTGCCGTGCGCGGCTCCGGCGGCAAGGCCAATCCGTTGGCCACGATCTCAAGCAGCTCGCGTTTGCCGCCGGCCTCCATGAAGGCTGCTGCGGCAGCCCGCGAGGGCACGATCACTCTTGTCGCCCGCGCATTCGCGAGCATCACTTGCATGCGTCGCTGCATGGCGCCGAAATGCTCGGGGCTGATGATGTCGTGCAGATGCCAGATCAGCGGGCGGCGAACAAAGACGTTTGCGACCGCCGCCAACACGAAGGCCTTCTGCGAATTGGCATAGACGACGTCATGCGATCGCGCAGCTTGCGCGATCTCGGCTACGATCGCGGCGAGTCTTCCCGCTAGCGGAGCCGCCGATAAAAATCTGCTGTCGCGGCGGAACTGCGACAGGCCGCGACCCCATTTGGAGTTGATGAGCTTGAGCTTGCGGTCCGTTAGCGCGGTCGCAAGCGGGCCGTCCTCGAACAGGAAGGCCGATGAATTTTCGCGACCTGCGACGACGTCCAGCAGGATCAGCTCGGCGCCGCCGATCTGCCCGGTGTGATCCACGAACAGGACACGTTCGCTTCCCATCACACCGCCCTTGCATAGGCTTCCGCCGGAACATGCTGCGGCTGACGAGAGGTCGCCCGCTCCGGCTCCGCCATGGTGGCTGCGATCGCGATATTGGTTGCGCCGAGCGCTTTCACGGCGGCCACCGCAGCAGCTGCGCGCTCGGCCAGCGCGTTATCGCCCTTCATGCAGACGAGGACACTGTCGACGCCGGCGAGATAGCGTGCGTGCCGCCGCGGCGGCAACGGGCTGTCGATCAGGACGACGTCATAGCTGCGGAACACCGACAAGAGCTGGGCCAGGTTCTTGCGCGCCAGCCGGTCAGCCGCCTTCGCCGATGCGCCGCCGGCCATCAGCACATCGAGCTTGGGATTGTCGGTGCGGGTGACCGCGTCGCGGACAGGAATCGCGCCAGCGAGCACGCCGAGCAGCCCAGGCTTGCCGGACAGCGACAACGCGCCTGCGAAAGCCGGCCGCTGCAGGTCGCATTCGACCGCGAGCACACGGCACCCCATCGCCGCCGCATGATGCGCCAGCGCGAGCGTGGTCAGCGTGCGACCCTCACCCGGTGCGGGCGAGTTCACGACGATGCGGCGACCGGGCTCGCCCTCGCCGATACGCAAGGCTCGCATCAGATCACCGAGCGCCTCGCGGAAGCCGCCATGTCCCTCGGCGAGATCGAGCGCCTGCGCAAGCGTCAGCGGCACATGATCCTGCATGATGGCGCCGACAAGGGATACCGGCTGATGCGGCCGCAACCGCGGCAGGCGGGCGAGAACCGGCGCGCCGGCGCCCGACGTCGCGGTGCGCTGGGACTTGCGTTCGTTGGGCACTGCCGCGATCGCCCTGATCTTTTCAAGGCCGCGCAGTGAAATTGCGGCCTTCGCGCGCGCGATAACGACGTCCTTGCGCTCGGCTTGCGGCGTTGCGACCGCGCCGTTCTGCGGCGGCGGATAGAGCTGGTCAGCAAGCAGCGCCGCTGCGATGCCGAGGATCAGCGCCAGCGTGCCGCCGGCGGCGAGGAACGGCAGCGTCTTCGGGAAGAACGGCTTGTTCGGCAGCTCGGCGAGGCTGACGAGGCGCGCAGAACCGAGCATGACGCGGCGCTCCGTCTCTAGCTCGCTCGCCTTCTTGTAGAGGTCGGCATATTGCTGTCGCTTGATCTCGGTGTCGCGCACCATGCTCTCGATCGACGCCTCATCCAGCGTCGCCGAGCCGGCATCCGCCTTCGCCGTATCCATCTGCTTCTTCAGCGAGGTCACCAGCGCATCGTTGGCGTCAAAGGTCTTTTTCGCGCTGGCGGCGATGTTCTGCATTTCGTCGGAGAGACGCTGCTGGATCAGCCCCTGCTCGCGACTGAGCGCGAGGATCGACGGATGTTTCGGACCAAGCACGGTGGTGGCGCTGGCAAGCTGCGCGCTCACCGTCGTCAATTGCTGTTTGAGATCGGCGATGGTCCGGCTGGAGAGCACCGAGGGCGCATCCGTCGGCCCGCGATCCTGCTCCGACTTGATCTCCTTCAACCGCGCCAGCGCTTCGGCGCGCGCCGCTTCGGCCGCCGCGAGCTGCTGGCCGATGCTGGTCAGGCGCTCCGAAGTGATCGGCGCGTTGGCGCCGCGCATCAGGCCCTTGTTGCGGCGGAACTCCTGGATCTTCTCGTCCGCCGCGCGGATCTGTCCGTCGAGCTGCTGCAGCTCCCGCCATAGCCAGGAGGTCGCGACCTCGCGGCTGCTCGCGCCTTCGTTGCGCTGGTCGTCGAGAAAGGCATTGGTCAGTGCATTGGCAAGCCGCTGGGCGACCTCCGGCAACGGTGACTGGTAGGAGATATTGATCACGCGCGAGCGGCCGGCAGAGGCGACCGCGTAGCGGGTATCGACATATTCGATGAAGCTTGTTGGATCGCTCGACAGCTTCTGGCAGCGCTCTGCCCAGCCGAGCAGCTGGCCACGCTGGCATTCCTGGACCACAAGGGGAACCACGCCGGGCGCGTTCATCACCTGGCGCAACAGCCGCGGCGAGCGGATGACGAGCAGCTGGCTTTCGAGGTCGGCGGGATCGCCGATCTTCTGCGCCCAGGCTGCGGAGGTGTTGGCGACCCCGGGCTCCGGCTCGGCGACAATGACGGAAGCGGTTGCCATGTAGCGCACCGGAAGCACGACCAGCGCGGCCACTGCCACCGCGATGGTGGCGAGAAAGACGGCGAGGAACGCGCGCCTCTTACGCCACAACCTGTTGAAAGCGTCCAGGCGAGACAAGGACTCCGGTATGCTCGCTCCTCGTCGGTTCATTCTCAACTCATCACGCGCCTCAGGCGATCAGACGCTGCAAGGAGCGGCCCTGCCTGTTGGCATGGAAGCGCTCCAGCTCCTCGTTGACGGCCGATACGAACTGCCTGCGAAAACGTTCTGCAGAAAAGAAAGCGGCGCGCTGCCGGCAGTCGGCGCGTGAGATCGTCGTCTCGCGCGCGACGAACGATCTGACGCAGTTCGCGATCGACGCCGGATCGGCGTTCTCGAAATACATGCCCGTGGCATAGAGACCAGACGTCGCGATCGACTCCCGCGCACCACCGCGCCCGAGCGCCAGCACCGGTGCGCCTTCCGACTGCGCCTCGACCAGCACGATGCCGAAATCCTCTTCGGCCGCGAATACGAAAGCGCGCGCGGTCGCCATCAGCTCGCGCAGACGCTTGTCGGGGACAAAGCCGACAAAGCTCACATTGGGGCCCGCAAGCTTCTTCAGCCGCACGGCCTCCGGTCCGTCGCCGGCCACCACGAGCTTGAGATCGGGCATGGCGTTGAAGGCGCGCACGATCGGCTCGATGCGCTTGTAGGGCACGAGCCGCGAGGTCGCGAGAAAGTGATTGCCGGCCGGCAGGATCGCGTCGCGGGTGGACAGCGTGACCGGCGGATAGATCACCTTGGCGTCGCGGCCATAGATCTTCTTCACCCGCCGCGCCACGAACTGCGAATTGGTGAAGATCGCGTCAGGGCCGTTCGCGGTCCGCACATCCCACAGTCTCATCCGATGCAGGATCGAGCGCGCGATCAGGCTCTTGACACCGGAATCGTAGCCGCCCTCCTTCAGATAGACGTGCTGCAGATCCCAGGCATAGCGCATCGGCGAGTGCACGTAAGCCACGTGCAATTGGTCGGGGCCGGTGATGACGCCCTTCGCCACGGCGTGGCTCGAGGAGATCACGAGGTCATAGCTCGACAGGTCGAATTGCTCGATCGCGATCCCCATCAGCGGCAGATAGGAGCGGTGATGGCGAGCGAGCATCGGCATCTTCTGCAGAAAACTCGTGCGAGCCTTTTCGAAGCCGAGCTTGCGACGCTCTTCCACCTCGAGCAGATCGAACAGCGTAAAGACGTCAGCGTCGGGATAGCATTTGAGTATTTCGCGCAGGACTTGCTCGGCTCCGCCGATCGTATAGAGCCAGTCGTGAACGACAGCGACACGCATTGCAGTCCCCATTTTCCAGGGCAATTTAATCAAACCCTTAAGGGACGCATGGGTACGCACAATCAATTCCTAAATTCCTAGTTAACGTACCCTGGATTCAATAGCAAAATCTTCGCCCTGTTTTGCAAGGGTCGAGGCTTCATCCTCGCGCGTATCAATCGGGCCATTTCAAACGCAACCGGGCACAGCACGGAGAAAGGCGCTCGGCGCGAGGCCTTGTCGGCCTTGAGAGATGATAAAGTTTCTTGGTTAAAAGTATCTTGCACGAATCGAGACGGTAAATCGCACCCGGCGCGCCACACCGGTTAACGAAGTGTACGTCCCCCCAACTTCGCAATGAAAATGCCCTGAAAACTACGGAGCGAGCGAAAGCCGCAGGCAAGCAGATGCTGATGGGGCCTGTGGTTGCATCGCACCTATGTCGGGCCCGCGACCGTTGCACCCTCAAATGCCATTGCGAGCCTCTCGGCTCTTTGCGACCATGGCGTGATCAAAATAAGCAAGACCCGCCCTTTGCAATGGCGGGCGCCAGGCAGAAGGAGACGCCATGCCGATCGTCAAAGCCGATCGTCTGATGCGCATCGGCGCGGCGCTGCTCAAAGCCGCCGGCGCGTCGGAGGAGGAGGCGCTCGCGGTCTCAACCGGCTGCGTCAGCGCCAACCTCGCCGGCCACGATTCCCACGGCATCATCGCGGTGCCGACTTATATCGACCGCATCAAGGCAGGGCATATCGTGCCGGGCGCCCCCTTTGCCATCGTGCAGGAATCGCCGACCACGACCGTGATCGACGGCAATTGGGGTTTTGGCTTTCACGTCAATGCCAAAGCCATGGCGCTGACGATCGAGAAGGCGAAAACCGCCAATGTCGCGGCGTGCACCGTGTTTCGGCAAAGCCATGTCGGCCGGCTCGCCGCCTATCCGCTGACGGCGGCGAAGGCCGGCATGATCGGGCTTGCGACTGCCGACTCAGGCCGCTCGCCCAAACATGTCGCTCCCTTCGGCGGACGCGAGGCGCGGCTCGGCACCAACCCGATCGCGATCGCGGTGCCCTCTGACCTGGAAGCGCCGTTCTATCTGGACATGGCGACCTCGGCGGTCGCGGCCGGCAAAATCGCACTCGCCGTGGCGCGCGACGAACAGATCCCGCAAGGCTGGATCATTGATGCCGAGGGCCGGCACACCACCGATCCCAGGCATTACCGCAACGGCGGCGCCCTGCTGCCGCTCGGCGGCACTGAGGGTTACAAGGGCAGCGGCCTGGCCGCGATGGTGGAAGTCCTGTGCGGCCTGCTGACCGGCCTCGGCTTCGGGGTCGAGCCGACCGGCCGGCACAATGACGGCTGCTTCATGGCCGTGTTCAATGTCGCCGCGTTCCGCCCGCTCGACAAGTTCAAACAGGATGTCGCCGACTTCGCGCGCTATCTGAAGGCGACGCCGCCGTCGGAAGGCTCGCATGGCGTGTTCTATCCTGGCGAGATCGAATTTTTGCGCGAGCAGGAACGACAGAAGAACGGCATCGAGGTCGAGGACACGACCTGGGACAAGCTGCGCGCGCTGGCGCGGGACTATGGCCTCGCCGCAGAGCTCGACCTTACTTAGTCGCGCAGACATGGAGAGCAACATGACACGGCAAATGGCGATGGTCGGCTTTCTGCAGGCGCAGAATTGCACCAATCTGCCGAGCTCATGGCGCCACCCGGACTCGCGCGACGATTCGATGTCGGCGGATTACTACCAGGAGATCGCCCGTATTCTCGAAGCCGGCAAGTTCCACATGGCCTTCTTCGATGACCGCCTCGCCATGCCCGACCGCTACGGCAATGATCACGCCCACACCGTCGAATACGGCATCCGCTGCGTGAAGATGGATCCCGTGATCGTGCTGACCACCATGGGCATGGTCACCGACAAGCTCGGCCTGGCTTCGACATGCTCCACAACTTATTTCGAACCGTTCGACGTGGCCCGTCGCTTTGCAACGCTCGATCTCATGACCGGGGGCCGCGCCGCGTGGAACGTCGTCACTTCAGTGAACGACGGCGAAGCGCTCAACATGGGCAAGTCAAGCCATCTCGAGCATGACCTCCGCTACGACCGCGCCGACGAGTTCATGGAAGTCGTGCTCGGCCACTGGGACAGCTGGGAAGACGGCGCGCTGATCATCGACAAGACGAGCGGCCGCTTTGCCGATCCTACCAGGGTCAAGCGGCTCGACCATGACGGCCCCTTCTTCAAGTCGCGCGGCCCTTTCACCGTGCCGCGGTCGCCGCAGGGCCATCCCGTGGTGATCCAGGCCGGCGCTTCGGGGCGCGGCCAGCGATTTGCCGGGCGCTGGGGCGAGGTGATCTTCACCGCCGCGCGCAATCTCGCGAACGCCAAGCAGGGTTATGACGCAATCCGCAACGAGGCGGCGAAAACCGGGCGCGATCCCGACCAGATGTCTCTCTGCAACCTGGTGACGCCGGTCTGCGCCGCGACGCTGGCGGAAGCCGAAGACAAGATGGCCGTGATCGAAAAGCTGCCGCTCGAGATCGATGCGCTGTCGTTGTTGGCAGAGGGCTTGAACTTCGACTTCGCGGCAAAGCCGATCGACGAGCCGCTGACATCAGAGGAATTGGAGAGCATGCAGGGCATGCTCGGCATCCGCGACGGCGTGCTCCGCACCTCCGGCAAGACCAATCCGTCGACGCGCGACTTCATCACTTTCTCAGGCCGCGGCCAGACCCAGGATGCGATCGTCGGCGGGCCGAAGGAGATTGCCGACAGGCTCGAGGACATGTTCGTCAACCGCGGCTGCGACGGCTTTGTCGTGGCCGCCACTTGCGTGCCGGGCTCCTATGCCGATTTCGTCCGTCACGTGGTGCCGGAGTTGCAGCGCCGCGGTCTGTTTCACAAGGATTATGCCGGCAAGACCTTGCGGGAAAATCTCGGGCTGAAGCGGCCCGCCACGGGCGCCTGGAAGACACCGCCGCGCGCTGCGGCCGAATAAGGAACATCACATGCGTTGGCTCAAATTCACCACAGCGGGCGAAACCTCCTGGGGCATCATTGAAGGCGACCGCGTCACTGCGGTTCATGGCGATCCCTTCGGCGAATGGCGGCGCAGTGCGCGAACCTACGCGCTCAAGGACGTCAAGATCGAGCTGCCGCTGATCCCGCGTACCTTTTATTGCGTCGGGCTCAATTATCTGAAGCACCTGAAGGAAGCCGCCGACAAGCGCGGCGAAGTGCCGAACGTCCCCGATCGCCCCGAGATCGGCTATCGCGCCCAGAACGCGCTGATCGCCCATGACGAGGACGTAGTGATCCCGGCGACCGCGACCGACAAGATCCACTATGAAGGCGAGCTCGTCGTCGTCATCGGCAAGAAGGTCAAACATTTGACCGAGAAGAACGCCATGGATTGCGTGTTCGGCTACACCATCGGCAACGATGTCAGCGAGCGCAGCTGGCAAAAGGCCGATCGCGGCCTGTGGCGCGCGAAGAATTGCGACACCTTCAAACCAATGGGCCCATGGATCGAGACCGACGTCGATCTCGACAAGATGGAGACCGTGATCCGCGTCAACGGCCACGAGACCGGCCGCTTCCACACCAACGACATGATCTTCGGCATCTCGCCCTTCATCGTCGAACTGACCAAGTATTTCACGCTCTGGCCGGGCGACGTGATCTGGATGGGCACCGACGGCGCTTCGCCGGACCTGAAGGCCGGCGATGTCGTCGAGATCGACATCACCGGCATCGGGACGCTGCGGAACAGGTTTGTGGCCGAAGCGCGATAATTCACACCCCGTCGTCCTGGCGAAAAGCCCATTTCCCATAACCACAAGCGATAGTTGCGGCGCGCATCTCTCTCCTCCGTCATTGCGAGCGAAGCAAAGCAATCCAGAGTCGCGCGCGTGACTCTGGATTGCTTCATCGCTTCGCTCCTCGCAATGACGAGGGAAGGAGGGGTACGCAATAACTGCGGCCGGTGGTTATGGGTCCCGGCTTCGCCGGGACGACGGAGACACCTCACCTCAACTCCGGATCCGGATCGAGGGTCACCGGGTTGGCGCCCGGCCGGTCGACCCATTCCCTGCTTCGGTTGTTCTCGGTGAAGCTGGTAGCGGTCTCCGGCAACATGGTCGCATTCCAGGCGTTCCATTCGGCGACAACATGCTCGTAGGTGTCCTTGTGCCGTTCCTTGAGATTGGCCCGCTCCATGGGATCGTCGACGACATTGAAGAGGAACGTGTTGTCGAGAATCTTCAGGTATTTCCAGTCGCCGATGCGCGCGGCGCGCTGCCATTGCGACTTGTAGCGCCAGAACAGCCGCCGCTCGACGGGTGCTGCGCCGTCTGCGAGCTGCGGCAGCAGGTTCATACCATCGGTCGGATAAGCCGGATCGGGCTCAGTGCCGGCTGCGGCCAAAAGCGTCGGGAGCCAGTCCATGTTGGCAGTGACCTGCTCGCTGACGAGACCAGCCTTGATGCGCGCGGGCCAGGATATGAGCGCAGGAATGCGCAAGCCGCCTTCGAGCAGCTCGGTCTTGCGGCCGTTGAAGGGCCAGGTATCGGCAAATCGTTCGCCGCCATTGTCGCTCGTGAAGATCACAATGGTGTTGCGGGACAGGCCGTGGTCCTCGAGCGCCTCAAGGACACGCCCGACCTGTTCGTCCAGTGCGAGGATCATCTTGCGGTAGGTCTCACGCGAGCCGCCGTCATAGTCGCGCAAATTATGGCCGCCGAGGCGACCGGACTCTGCCTCGTCGTCCGGACCTTCCCAGGGCCAGTGCGGCGCGCTGAAGTGCAAGCTGAGCAGAAACGGTCGGCCGCCTTGCGCATACTCCTCGATGACCTTCACCGCGCGGTCGCCGAACATGGTCGTCAGATAGCCGGCCTGCTCGACCGGGTGATCGCCGTCCCAGAGGTCCGGCTTGCCACCGGTGTTGACGTGGCGGAAATAGTCCACCGCGCCGCTGCGATACCCGAAGAAGTGATCATAGCCGCTCTTGAGCGGCCCGAAGTCGGGCAGATTGCCGAGGTGCCATTTTCCCACCAGCGCCGTGCCGTAACCCACCTTGTTCAGAAGCGAGGGCAGCGTCGGATGCTCAGGCGGCAGGCCGATGTCAGGTTTTGTAATCGGCGCGATCGGCTCCTCGAGGCCAACCGGCAATCTCACCTGGTAGCGGCCGGTGATGATGGCGACGCAGACCGGCGAGTTGGCATAGGCTTGGGTAAAGCGCGCGCCTTGCGCGGCGATGCGGTCGATGATCGGTGTGACGAAGTCGCGGCGCCCGTTGCAGGAGATGTCCGCGTGCCCCATGTCGTCGGCAAGGATGAAAACGATGTTGGGCAACTGGGGCGCGGACTGGGCTTGCGCGAAGGCTGCAGAATTCGCACCCATTGCAAGCGCCGCACCGCCCGAGGCGGCATTGCGCAGGATCGTCCGTCGCGAATATTTCGTCGTCATCGCCTTCCCTTTCATTCCCGCGTGGCATGTTCCGCACCCCCGAGCGGCAAGTCAATGCAAAGCCTGCCCGTCGGGCGAATCAGTTCAGTTTTGCCGTCCGGCCTCACCGCCATGACGCAAAAACTCTTCGAAATCGCGTCAGCGAAAAATCTATTTTTGCTCGATTGTTCAAGCTGATTTGGGTTGTCCAGTCCTCAAGCGAAAAATATTCCACTTTCGCTTTTTCGTAAACTGAGGATTAGTTGCGCCGTTCCGCTGCCGATGAAGGGGCGTACGCGTCGTCACGAACGTGGTGCGGAATGCGGTGGACGTGGGCGTGCCGATAGACGTACGGCACGATCCGCGGACGGCAAAGTCGTGTGGTCCTGGCGCGCCCATGCAGGCGCCAAGTTTTCGCGAGGCTCCAAAGGATTTGCGAAGGCGACGGTGGCAAACGCTGGTTCACCGGGGAGAGTACGTATAAGCCGTAAAACCACTGCGCAGGGAAGGCCGGTTGTTACCGCCTGTACCTGTGGTTTTCGCGCTCGCGCAAATTTTCTTTGCGCGGGAGCCCCGGGTGCAGCGGCCACCCGGCCTTCCCTGTGCCCTCTTCACTTTTCGAGGGCAATGGATCAAGCAAAACTCGGGCGAATTTCGCCGCGAGAATACGGATGCATGTCTCCTTTCGTCATTGCGAGCCAACGGGTCCAGCTTATTGGCCGGCCCGATGACAGGCTCCGTGAAGCAATCCACAGCCACGCAAACGACTCTGGATTGCTTCGTCGCGGAGCCTGTCATCGGGCCGCGCTTCGCGCGGACCCGTTGGCTCCCCGTAATGACAGGCAACGTTGTTTGAAATTCGAATCCGAACGCCGCCACGCCGTCGTCCTGACGAACGCCTGGCGAACGCCAGGACCCACACCGCGGAATCTATCTGTGGCGCTCAGTGGATGACGTTCTTCGTAAGAACGATGCCCTGTGATTATGGGTCCTGGCTATCGCCTGGCTATCGCCAGGACGACGGGGACAGCGTGCCTTGCCTCTCACCTCCGCCTCACCTTCCCTGCAAACGGCAACGCCACCCCGGTCTTGATCTCTTTCAAGATCATGTTGGTACGGACGTGGCGGATGCCGGGCAGGCGGAACATGAAGTTGTCGAGGAAATCATTATAGGCCTGCATGTCGCGCACCACGACGCGCAAATGGTAGTCGGCATCTCCGGTGGTCGCGAAACATTCCAGTACTTCGCTGCGCTTGCTCACTTGAGCTACGAACTGATCGACGAACGTCGCATCATGCCGCTCCAGCGAGACATGCAGGATGGCCGAGGTGGCAAAGCCCGTTTTTTCGCGATCGAGCAGCGCCGAATAGCCGCGGATGATGCCGTCCTCCTCCAGCGCACGAACACGGCGCCAACACGCCGAGGTCGACATGCCGACGGCTTCCGCCAGTTGCTGATTGGTGGCGCGGCCGTCCTTCTGCAGCTCGGCGAGAATCCGTTGGTCCTGCTCTTCAACCATGAATCTCATCCATATCGGTAAATTCTACCAAATACGATGGTGCCGTGAGAACTTCTACCGTTATTTGTCTTCTCCAGGCAACAGATAGGTAAGACCTGCCAATTCCCAGGGATTAGCGTTGTTGCAAGCGAAGTGCTCTTCCGCCGGAGGCCGGCCATGGACGACAGACCCTCACTCGACATCTACCAGCTCGCCGACCGCTACGAGCGCGAGCATGGCCGCGTGTTCCTCACGGGCACCCAGGCCATCGTACGTATCGTGCTCGATCAGGCGCGGCGCGACCGGATGAGCGGCCTCGACACCGCCGGCTTCATCTCCGGCTATCGCGGCTCGCCGCTTGGCGGCATCGACCTCGAGCTCTGGCGCATCAAGGACCAATTGAAGGCACAGCGCATCGAGTTCCTGCCCGCCGTGAACGAGGATCTTGCCGCGACCGCCGTGCTCGGCTCGCAGCAAGTGGAGACGCAAACTGACCGTGAGGTCGATGGCGTGTTCGGCCTCTGGTATGGGAAGGGTCCCGGCGTCGATCGCTCGGGCGACGCGCTCAAGCACGGCAATGCCTATGGATCCTCGCCGCATGGCGGCGTGCTTGTTGTCGCCGGTGACGATCATGGCTGTGTGTCCTCCTCGATGCCGCACCAGTCCGACGTCGCCTTCATGAGCTGGTTCATGCCGACGCTGCATCCGGCGAGCGTCGCCGAATATCTCGCCTTCGGCGAATATGGCTATGCGCTAAGTAGATTCTCGGGCATGTGGGTCGGCTTCAAGGCGATCTCGGAGATTGTGGAGTCAGGCGCCTCCGTCGCGCTGCAGCCGCCGCGGCGATTCATAACTCCGGACTTCACCCCGCCGCCCGGTGGCCTGCACTATCGCTGGCCCGATCTGCCGGGCCCGCAGATCGAAGAGCGGCTGGAGGCGAAGAAGCATGCGGTCTATGCGTTCGCCAAAGCCAACCCGATCGACCGGCGCATCTATGACATCCCGAACGCCACTTACGGCATCGTCACCACGGGTAAGGCGCATCTCGACCTGATGGAAGCGATGCGGCTGATCGGCCTCGATGAAGCCGCCTGCCGGAGCCTCGGCATCGACATCTACAAGGTCGGCATGGTGTGGCCGCTCGCGCTGCATGATGCGATGGCCTTCGTCACGGGCAAGCGCGAGATCCTCGTGGTGGAGGAAAAGCGCGGCATCATCGAAAGTCAGTTCAAGGAGTATTTCTACGACTATCCCGGCTCAAAGCCGGAGCGCATGATCGGCAAGCATGACGAGAGCGGCGCGCGCTTGATCTCCTGGATCGGCGAATTGTCACCGCGCGCAATCGCCGATGTGCTGGCGCGCCGACTCGATCCCCTATTCCCGGAGCTTAAGCTTACGCTGCGCGCAGCTAGCCTCGCGGCAGACGCGCAGCGCATGATCACGGTCGCGGGCCCAACGCGCACGCCCTATTTCTGCTCGGGCTGCCCGCACAACACCTCGACCAAGGTGCCGGATGGATCGAAGGCGCTCGCCGGCATCGGCTGTCATTTCATGGCAAGCTGGATGGACCGCGAGACGTCGTCTCTGATCCAGATGGGCGGCGAAGGCGTGAACTGGGCGGCATCGTCGCGCTTCACCGGCTACAAGCACATCTTCCAGAATCTCGGTGAAGGCACCTATTATCACTCGGGCTCGATGGCAATCCGCCAGGCGATCGCGGCCAACGCCAACATCACCTACAAGATCCTGTTCAACGATGCGGTCGCGATGACCGGCGGCCAGCCGGTCGATGGCCCGCTCAGTGTGCAGGCTATCGCTCACAGCGTCCGCGCGGAAGGCGTGGCGCGCATCGCGCTGGTCTCCGATGACTCTAAGAAATTCCAGGCAAGAGATTTCCCGCAAGGCATCACCATCCATCCGCGCGACGAGCTCGATGCCGTGCAGCGCGAGCTGCGCGACATTCCCGGCGTCACGGTGCTGATCTATGAGCAGACCTGCGCCACCGAGAAGCGGCGCCGCCGCAAGCGCGGCCAGATGCCGGATCCTGCGCGCTTTGCCTATATCAACGACCTCGTCTGCGAAGGCTGCGGCGACTGCTCGGTCGAGTCCAATTGTCTGAGCGTCGAGCCGAAGGAGACGCCGTTCGGGCGCAAGCGCAAGATCAACCTCTCCACCTGCAACAAGGATTTCTCATGCCTCAACGGCTTTTGCCCCAGTTTTGTGACAATCGAAGGCGGCAAGCGCCGCGCCAAGGCCGCCTCCGATACCGATCCGCTTGCACGCGCCGAGACGCTGCCATTGCCTGCACCGGCGACGCTCGACCGACCCTATGACCTCCTGGTCACCGGCGTCGGCGGCACCGGCGTCATCACCGTCGGCGCGCTGATCGCGATGGCTGCCCATCTCGAGGGGCGCGGCGTGTCAGTACTGGATTTCACCGGCTTTGCGCAGAAGTTCGGCCCCGTGCTGAGCTATCTGCGCCTCGCCGCAACGCCGGAAGAATTGCACCAGGTGCGGATCGACCAGGGCTCGGCGGACGCGTTGATCGGCTGCGACCTCGTGGTGAGTTCGTCTGCAAAAGCCTCCGGCACGTACCGCAAGGGCACGCGCGCAGCGATCAACACCGCGGAAATGCCGACCGGTGACGTCGTACGCTTCCGCGATGCCGATCTTGCCAGCAGCGTGCGTCTTTCTGCGATCGCGCGCGTCATTGGTAAGGACCATCTCAACATGATCGATGCAAATGCGCTTGCCGAGGCACTGCTCGGCGATTCCGTCTATGCCAACATGTTGATGCTGGGCTTTGCCTGGCAGGACGGGCTGGTGCCGGTGTCGCTCACGGCCCTCGACCGCGCAATCGAGCTCAACGGTGTGGCAGTCGCGCGCAACAAGCAGGCCTTGGCCTGGGGCCGCATCGCCCGCGCCGATCCAAACTTTCTGCCGAACCCTTTGCGTAGCGAGCCGTCCGCCGAAACGCTGAACGAACTCATCGCTCGTCGCAGCGCGTTCCTCGCGCAATACCAGGATCGCGCCTATGCCGCTCGTTTTGAAGAGACCGTCGCGCGGGTGCGGCGCGCCGAGATCGCTCTCGGCAGCGAAGCCTTGACCGACGCTGTCGCGCGATCGCTGTTCAAGCTGATGGCCTACAAGGACGAATATGAAGTCGCGCGGCTCCACATGGAGACCGGCTTCCTCGATGCGTTGCGGCAGGAGTTCGAGGGCGATTTCAAGGTGAAATACCATCTCGCGCCACCGCTCCTGCCTTCGCGCAAGGACGCGCGCGGCCGGCCGCGCAAGCGCGCCTTCGGACCTTGGCTTCAGGTGCCGCTAAAGCTATTGGCTCGGGCGAAATTCCTGCGCGGCACGCCGCTCGATCCGTTCGGCTTCACGGCCGAGCGGCGCCGTGAGCGGGAATTGATCGGCTGGTACGAGCGCGAAATTGATCTCATGCTGCAAAAGCTCGACGCCAAGAACCTGCCGGATCTCGTCGCGATCGCGCGCGCTCCCCTGGAGATTCGCGGCTATGGTCCAGTGAAGGACGCCGCGATCCCCAAGGCGAAGGCGGAGGTCGAAAGGCTCAAGGAGCGCCTCGCGTGAAGCAATCAGGATCGCACCGCAACGCTACGTTCGGCCGCCGGCGCGATCCACGCCATAACGACCGTGATGATCGCAGCAACCGCGATGTTGAGGATCAACGCGCCGAGGCCGACATAGAACGTGTAGGTCGAGCTCCCGAGGCTGAGGCTCGCAAGCGGCTTCAAGCCATTGCTCCATTCCGTCCAGGAGCCCCACACGATGCCCGCGGCCCAGCCCGCAAGCAGCCCTTCGCCACGGAACCAGCGCGTGTAAATTCCGAACACGAGCGAAGGAAATGTCTGCAGGATCCACAAGCCGCCGAGCAGCTGCAGGTCGAGCGCATATTGCACCGGCAGGAACAGGATGAATGCAAGCGCGCCGACTTTCACGATCAGCGAGGTGAACTTGGCGACGGAAGCTTCGCCGGCGTGGCTGATCTCCGGATGGACATAGATCTTCCAGACGTTGCGGGTGAAGAGATTGGCGGCGCCAATGCTCATCACCGCCGCCGGCACCAGCGCGCCGATCGCGATCGCCGAGAAAGCAAAACCGGCAAACCAGGACGGAAACAGCGTCTTGAACAGCATCGGGACCACATCATTCGGCTCGGCGACCTTGATGTTGGCGGCATGGGCCATGTAGCCGAGCAGCGCAATCAGGCCGAGCAGAAGCGTGTAGGCCGGCAACAGGATCGCATTCTTGCGGATGGTGTCGGCGGACTTCGACGCGAACACGCCGGTCAGCGTGTGCGGGTACATGAAGGCGGCAAGGGCCGAGCCGAGCGCGAGCGTCGCAAAGGCCAGCATCTGCGAGTCCTTCAGGATGAGGCCCGTGGCGCCGCCCTTGGCGGCGAAGGCTTCATCCGCCGCGGCGAACACCGCACCATAGCCCCCAAGCTTCACCGGCACGATCACGACCGCCACCAGCACCACGATATAGATCATGATGTCCTTGACGAAGGCAATCAGCGCGGGCGCGCGCAGGCCGGAGCTGTAAGTATAGAGCGCAAGGATGATGAAGGCCGCGACAATTGGCAATTCGCCGGAGAGCCCCATGGCCTTGATCACCGTGCCCATACCGACCAGCTGCAGTGCGATATAGGGCATGGTGGCGACGATGCCGGTCGCCGCAACCGCAAGCTCAAGCGCGCGGGAATTGTAGGTGCCGCGCACCACGTCGGCGGCAGTCACATAGCCGGCTTTGTGCGCGGTCTTCCACAATACGGGCATCACCGCGAACACGAAGGGATAGACGATGATGGTATAGGGAAGCGCGAAGAAGCCGTAGGCGCCGACCGCATAGACCAGCGCGGGTACCGCGATCACGGTGTAGGCGGTATAGAAATCGCCGCCGACCAGAAACCAGGTGATCCAGGTGCCGAACTGCCGGCCGCCCAGGCCCCACTCGTCAAGATGTTCGTTGACGGGACCGGACTTCCACCGCGCAGCGAGAAAGCCCATCACCGTGACGAGCGCGAAGAAGAAGGCAAAGACGGAAAGCGGAATCCAGTCGATCTGATTATTCATGGTCCCCACGCCTCACTGCGCTTCGTCGTGAGGACGGCTGCGATAGACCAGCCAGATCAGAAGTGAGGTGATCGGCACCCAGGCGAGCTGATACCAATAGAAGAAGGGAAAGCCGAACAGCGACGGCTCGAGAAAATTATAGAACGGCACCCAAAGCAGTCCGATAAAGGGCGCCAGCAGCAACAGCCACATCAACGTTCTCCAACCTCAGCCGGCGTCCCTCGCCGGCTCTCCTTAGGGATCAGTCATTTAGGGGCATTGTCGCGAAAGCGCGAGACCAAATTTTTCTTGCTGCGGCGCACTGTGGGAAAAACTGATCGGTCGACCGAATCGCCACTCGACTGGTCGCATCCCCAAAAATGAGGACAGGCGCGCGTGAGGTTGTAACGGCTAGAATTGACCGCCCGACACTCGATCGCATGCCAAAGGAGAGCACCATGGATCGGCCAAGCCATCCTGCATCCCGGCTCGCTGCCGCAATGATCCTCGCCGCCTCGTCCGCCGCCCTGCCCGCGCCCTCGTCGGCCGAAAGCCCAGTCCAGCTCGATCAGCTAACGGCGCAGCAGGCCGCGGCCGATCTCTGCGCCGGCAAGATCACGAGCAAGGCGTTGGTCTCTGCGGCGCTGAGCCGCGCCAAGGCGAAGGCCAATCTCAACGCCTTCATCACACTGGACGAGGCAGGCGCGATGAAGGCAGCGGCCGCCTTCGATGCAACTCACAAGAAGGGTAAGGCCTGCGAGCCTCTCGGCGGCGTGCCGGTCGTGGTGAAGGACAATATCGAGGTCGCGGGCCTGCCCTCGTCCGCCGGCACGCCTGCACTGAAGAATTATGTGCCGAAGCAGGACGCCCCGGTGGTCGAAAAACTTCGCGCGGCCGGCGCGATCATCATCGGCAAGACCAATATGCATGAGCTCGCTTTCGGCATCTCCGGCTACAATGGCGCCTTCAAGACCGGGTCCGAGCCGGGCGTGCGCAACGCCTATGATCTAACCAAAATCGCGGGCGGCTCCTCCTCAGGCACCGCATCGGCCATCGGCGCGCGGATCGTCGCCGCCGGTCTCGGCACCGACACCGGCGGCAGTGTGCGGATCCCCTGCGCACTCAATGGCTGTGCCTCGCTGCGGCCCACAGTGGGACGCTATCCGCAAGGCGGTATCGCCCCGATCTCGCACACCCGCGACACCGCGGGCTCCATGGCTTCCACCATGGCCGACGTCGCGATCCTGGACCGCGCCATTGCCGGCGGCGGCCCGATTGCGCCGGCTGCTCTCAAGGAGGTCCGCATCGGGGTCGTCGGCTCCATGCTCGCCAATCTCGACGGCGATACCGACAAGACGTTTCATGCGGCGATCGATAAATTGAAATCGGCCGGTGTCACCGTCGTTGACGTCGACATGCCGAAGCTTGCCGAGCTCAACGACCAGGTCGCCTTTCCCGTCGCACTCTACGAGGCCTATGACGACATGGTGGCTTATCTGAAGCACACGGGCACCGGGATCACGATCGAGGAGCTGGCGAAATCGATCGCGAGCCCCGACGTAAAGGGTACCTATGACGGGCTCGTGATTCCTCGCAAGCTGCCTGGGCCCAATAACACCGTGGTTGACGCCAAGCCGGCCTATGACGCCGCGATCAAGACGGCGCGGCCGGCGCTGCAGGCGCTCTATCGTGACACCTTTGCCAAGAACAAGCTGGATGCGATCGCCTTTCCGACCACGCCCAAGGTCGCGATCCCAGCAGACCCCAATTCGAGCAGCCTCGAGAATTTCATGCTGTTCATCCAGAATACCGATCCCGGCAGCAATGCCGGCGTGCCTGGCGTGCAGCTCCCGGTTGGGCTCGGCGACACGACCAAACTGCCCGTAGGTCTCGAACTCGACGGGCCGTCCGGCAGTGACCGACGCCTGATCGCGATCGGGATGGCGATGGAGAAGCTGTTCGGACGGCTTCCTCCGCCGTCATCCAATTAGGCAAGGCGTGATGTGCGGCTAGAGGCTTTTCGAGAGCAGACTGGCGACGCCGCTGCGGCGGCGTACGCCGAGTTTGGCAAAGATGCGCTTGACGTGCGTGCGAATGGTCGAGATCTCGATGCCGAGCCGGCGCCCGATTTCCTTGTCACTGAGATCGTCGGCGATCAACCGCGCGATCTCGAGCTCGCGCACCGACAGCGTAAGCCACGGCGCGCGCCCCGCATCGGCCACGGCAGCTTCGCCGCGGGCACGGACGAGCGCGCCGGTGAAGGCCGGCTGGATCAAACGCAACAGCTCCAGCGCATGGCCGTCAAAATTTTCGCGATGGCGGCCGCGCCAGATCCGGACGTCGCCGATATTGCGGTTGCCGATATAGCTATAGGCATTGACGCCCCAATAGAGCCTATCGCGGCCGAGGAAGTCATTGAAGAACTCCGTGCGCAGCAAGTCGCGCTGCGGCATCACCTGTGTAACCAGAGTCGGCTCGCGCCTCGCCTGGAGCTTGAAGGTGATGGGATCGTGGTACTGGTAATAGGCTTCGTAGTTGGCAAGGTTTTTCGGGTCCATGTTGAGATAGACCCCGTGATCGAACCGCCGTGCGTCGTCCCGCCAGACGTAGGATGCGTAATAATCTGCCTGCAGCAACTCGAGCAGATTGTGCCCGAGCGCCTCGCGCACGTCGCGCTCGGCGAGATCCTCGGCCAACAGGCCGAAGATGCGGGCCAGCACGCGACTTTCCGAAGCGCTGAGAACCATGGCCGCCATTGCCTCATCGGACACGCCGCCGACGGCGTGCGAGGTGGAACTCTACAGCCAAATCCAGCGCCCGGCCATCGCCATCGCCGCGGCTCGGGCTGCGGCAAGCGATCACGAATAGGGATTGATGAGCTTCTGTTGTTCGGCACTGTGATTCGCCAGCATGTCGATGAAAGTTCTGACCTTCGCCGACAAGTGATGGCGATGCGGGTAAACCGCATTCATCGACAGCTCGACCGGCCGATATTCAGGCAAGAGCCGCACCAGCCGGCCGGCTTCCAGATCGTCGTGGACCAGAAAGCCGGCGGCGAGGCAAACGCCGACGCCATGCAGGGCTGCGATACGCAAGGTCTCGGCGCTGTTGGAGACAAGTCGGCCGGCGACCCGCACAGAAGCCGGCGTTCCCTTGCGATCCACGAATTGCCACTCGTCACCAAACGGATACATGAGATGACGAATGCAATTGTGGTCGGCAAGTTCGGCCAATTGTTCGGGCCTGGCGTGCTTTTCCAGATAGCTGTGCGAACAGCACAGCACGTGACGCCACGTTGCGAGCTTGCGGACTATCAGGCTCGAATCCGGCGGCGGCGTCATCCGCAGGGCGACATCGAACCCCTCCTCGATCAGATCGACGTTGGCTTCGCCCATGCGAAGATCGACCTTGACTTCAGGATAGGTCGCCAGGAATTCCGCGACGACCGGCGAGGCGAACGGAATCATGTGGGTCGCGGTGTGCACCCGCAAAGTGCCGCGCGGGGTCGATTGTTGGGCGCTGGCGATATCGTCGGCCTGCTCGAGGTCGTTCAGGATCTGTGTGGCGCGGTCATAATAGGCGCGGCCGACCTCGGTCACGCTGACCTTGCGGGTGGTGCGGTTGAGCAACCGCACGCCGAGCCGCTCCTCCAGCGCCTGGATATGGTTGCTCACCATTGTGGTGGACATGTTGAGCTTGCGGCCGGCGGCCGAAAACCCGCCATTGTCCACGACCTGGACGAAGGCGGTGAGGCTGGTCAGCCGGTCCATCGGACTGCTCCGATTATTCGCTCTTGGGGGATAATGTTTCCATTTTTTGATAGATTATCAGACCGGGAAGGACATTGCATCGTACACCGAATCACCGGCGGGAGCCTTGGCCCGCCGCCAAAGGTGTTTGGAGAGCGCTATGTCCACCCTGTCCTATATATTTGAACAAAAAGCAAAAATTAGCTTTCGCCCGTCCCGGCGGGCGATCAGGCGGGCGGGCCTCGCGCTGGCACTGACCATCGGCATCGCCACGGCGGCCGAGCTTGGCTATGGCTATGTTACCACCGGGCGCTACCTGCAAACGACCGACGACGCCTACGTGAAGGCCGATTCCACCATCATCGCGCCCAAGGTCTCCGGCTACATCGCCGAGGTCGCGGTTTCCGACAATCAACCGGTCAGGGCCGGCGATCTTCTCGCCCGCATCGACGACCGCGATTTCCGCACCGCGCTGGACCAGGCCCACGCCGATGTTACGGCATCCGAGGCCGCCGTGCACAACCTCGATGCGCAAATCGAACTGCAACAACCGCTCATCGCGCAGCAGGCGGCGGAGGTCGACGCAGCGGAAGCCAACCTGAAATTCGCACAGCAGGAACGCACGCGTTATGACGATCTGATGAAGACGGGCTCCGGCACCGTGCAGCGCGCCCAACAGACCGACGCTGCGCTGCGCGCCAGCGACGCGCAATTGCAGCAGGGCAAGGCGGCACTGATCGCAGCCAAGAAGAAGCTCGAGGTGCTCGACACCGAACGCGCCAAGGACGTCGCACAGCTTGCCCACGCACGTGCCGTCGAACAGCAGGCGGCGCTGAACCTGTCCTATACGAAGATCACAGCTCCAGTCGACGGCACGGTCGGCGCACGCTCGTTGCGGGTCGGCCAATATGTGCAGGCCGGCACGCAGCTGATGGCGGTGGTGCCGCTGGATGCCGTCTATGTGGTGGCGAATTACAAAGAGACCCAGCTCACCCATGTTCGCAACGGTCAGCCGGTCGAGCTTATCATCGACAGTTTCCCCGGCCAAAGGCTGCGCGGCCATGTCGACAGCCTATCACCGGCGAGCGGCCTGGAGTTCGCGCTCTTGCCGCCGGACAATGCCACCGGCAACTTCACCAAGGTCGTGCAGCGCGTTCCCGTCAAGATCGTGCTCGACGACCAGAGCCTCGTCGGCCTGTTGCGCCCGGGCATGTCGGCCGAGCCGACGATCGACACCAAGGCGACGGTACTGGCCGAGCGCGAGCACCACAGCCAGCTCGCCGAAAATCCGGCGCAGGTGCGTCACGGCGGCTGAGCCAAGGAGTTCATCCGGCGGAGCATCTTCAATCTCCACCGGATAATCCTTTCGGTCTTTCCCCGATTATCAAAACAACGACCCCGATGCATCTTCCTCGCCAGGACGAGAGGAGAGAGTCATGACTGCGCTCCAGGCGACCCTCGCGACCTCGGGCCAAACCGGCCAGATCCAGCCCCCGCCTGCTGTGGCGACGACGTCTCACGTATCCGCCAAAACCTGGATCGCGGTGCTCGGCGCAACGCTCGGCGCCTTCATGGCCGTGCTGAACATCCAGATCGTCAACGCCTCGCTTGCCGACATCCAGGGCGCGATCGGCGCCGGCATCGATGACGGCGGCTGGATCTCGACGTCCTATCTAATCGCAGAGATCGTGGTGATCCCCTTGAGCGGCTGGCTCGCCCAGGTGTTTTCGGTTCGCATTTATCTCCTGACCAATGCGGTGCTGTTCCTGCTGTTCTCCGCAGCCTGCGCGCTGGCGCAGGACCTGCCGCAGATGATCGCGATCCGCGCCGTGCAGGGTTTCACCGGCGGCGTCCTGATCCCGATGGCCTTCGTGCTGATCATCACTTTGTTGCCGAAGAACAGGCAGCCGATTGGTCTCGCGCTGTTTGCGTTGTCGGCAACCTTTGCACCCGCGATCGGCCCCACCATCGGCGGCTATCTGACCGAGAACTGGGGCTGGCAATACATCTTCTATGTCAACCTTGCGCCCGGCGCGCTGATGGTCGGCATGCTGTTTTTCTCGCTGGAAGCCAAGCCCATGAAGCTCCACCTGCTGCGCGAGGGCGACTGGCCGGGCATCATCACCATGGCGATCGGTCTGGCTGCACTGCAGACCGTGCTGGAAGAAGGCAACAAGGACGACTGGTTCGGCTCGCCCTTCATCGTCCGCCTGTCCATCATCGCCGTTGTCGCGCTCGCGCTGTTCCTCGTGATCGAGCTGACGACGAAGAAGCCGCTGTTGAACCTGCGCCTGCTGGTGCGCCGCAATTTCGGCTTTGGCATGCTCGCTAACTTCCTGCTCGGCGTCGCGCTGTACGGCTCGGTGTTCATCCTCCCGCAATACCTGTCGCGCATTCAGGGGTATAACGCCGAGCAGATCGGCATGGTGCTGGCCTGGACCGGGCTGCCGCAGCTTGTGCTGATTCCGCTGGTGCCGCGGCTGATGAAGCAGCTTGATCCGCGCATCCTGATTGCGGCCGGCTTTGCGCTGTTCTCCGCCTCCAACTTCATGAACATCTTCATGACTGCCGACTACGCGACCGATCAGCTGTTCTGGCCCAACGTCGTGCGCGCAATCGGCCAGGCACTCGTGATGACGCCGCTGTCGGCGGTTGCGACCGCCGGCATCGAGCCGGAAAATGCGGGTTCCGCGTCGGGTCTGTTCAACATGATGCGGAACCTCGGCGGCGCTGTTGGCATTGCGCTGCTGCAGACTTTCCTCACCAAGCGGGAACAGTATCACTCCAACGTGTTAACCCGGTCGGTTTCGCTGTTCGAACAGGCGACCCGCACCCGGCTGGAACAGCTCACGCAATATTTCATGAACCACGGCGTCGCCAATCCTGCTGATGCCCTCAATCGCGCATATGTTGCGATCGGTCATGTCGTGCAGAAGCAGGCCTTCATCCTCGCCTTCAGCGACACCTTTTATCTGCTCGGCGCCACGCTGATCGTCGCGTTGATCGCCGGCCTGCTCCTGAAGAGGCCGGACCATATGAGTGCCGGCGGAGCCCACTGACGTTTCGATATCCCCAGGCAAGGAGAGACGACCATGAAACCTCGCATGAACTTCTATCAGGCCGCACCCGAAACCGTGAACGCGCTGATGGCGCTGGAGAACCAGGTGACGTCGACCGGCCTCGAACAGTCGCTGATCGAGCTGGTCAAGACCCGGGCCTCGCAAATCAATGGCTGCGCCTATTGCATCAACATGCACACCCAGGATGCGCGCAAGCACGGCGAGACCGAGCAGCGGCTCTATCTGTTGAACGCCTGGCGCGAAGCGCCCGCGTACACCGAACGCGAGCGTGCCGCGCTGGCCTGGACCGAGGCGGTGACGCTGATCTCGGACACGCACGCGCCCGACGACGTCTATCAAGAGGTCCGTACGCAATTCTCGGAAGCCGAGACGGTGAACCTCACCATGCTGATCGCGACCATCAACGCCTGGAACCGGCTCGCAATCTCCTTCCGCGCGATGCCGCCGGTGAAGGCGAAGGCGGTGAGTGCGGCGTGAGGAACGCCCGCGGGCGTCCCGTTTCCGATTCGACTGTCAAACAGCAACTTGCTCCGCTGTCATCGCCCGCCATCGGGTCCGGCCTTTTGGCCGGCCAGATGACAGGCTCCGCGAAGCAATCCAGAGCCACGCACGCGACTCTGGATTGCTTCCGCCTTCGCGCAAGTCCGCTTCGGCGGACGCGGTCGTCGCCAACGCTCCTCGCAATGACGGGGGAGAGGACACACGTTCTCGTTCTCGCGACGGAATTCGTCCGAGCTTTGCATCGTTTCCACCCTCCCGAAGAACAGAGGGTGCAGGGAAGGCCGGGTGGCCGCTGCACCCGGGGCTCCCGCGCAAAAGATATTTGCGCGAGCGCGAAAACCACAGGTACAGGCGGTAACAACCGGCCTTCCCTGCGCGGTGGTTTTACGGCTTATACGTGCTCTCCTCGGTGAACCATCCCGTTTGCCACCGTCGCCCCCGCGAAGCTTTTCAGCTTCGCTAGGACTTGGCGCCAAGGCCTTGGGGCGCCAGGACCACACGACTTCGCCGCCCGCATCGGCATCGTTCGTCTTCGATGCCTTCACGTCCACCACATCCCCGCCTCACGTTCGTGACGTTCGCGAAACGCCCCTCTGCAAGCGAAGCGGGATGAGCCAACCATACATCCGATTCTACCTTCTGAAAAACGGAAATATTTTTGCATACTGGTCTTGACAGGAATCCTGTGACGCAACCCGGACGGGCAAATCAGTTGGCGATTTCGGTCCGTGCTTTGCCCGTTGGGCACCCGCCATGACCAGAAACGGGTCGAAGCACGCGATGGCGCAAGGGGCTCAAGATCGCCAATCCCCTGTTACCCTGCAGCCGTATCATCGAAGAACTCAACGCGTGCGAATCCGGTCAGCTATGCCCCATTGAACGGACCTCAATAAAGCGTGCGGCTACTTCGCTGATAGGCCAGAAGCCGACATGAGCATCTATCTAAATTCGTCTTACAATCTATAATCGTCGTGCAATGGCCCGCGCCCTTATCCGTCACGAACGCCCTGGCCCGGTGAACCCATCGGACCGTATCGACAGTATCGACGCGCTCCGCGGCGTCGCACTGCTCGGCGTTCTGGCAATCAATCTGGTCATGGAATTCCGCGTTTCGATTTTCGAGCAGTTCCTGCCCGCGGCACGGCCTGCACCTCCACTCGACCGGGCCGTTGAGACTGTTTTGATGCTGGCCGTCGATCTGAAGGCATTTGCTCTCTTTTCCCTCCTGTTCGGGGTAGGACTTGCTATTCAATTCGAGCATCTTTCCGCATGTCCACGCCGCGCCCTTCTGTTGTTTCGCCGTTTGATCGTCTTGGTGACGTTCGGATTGATCCACCTGTGTCTGATCTGGAACGGCGACATTCTCGCCGAATATGCGGTCGCGGGTCTGATTGTCCTGCCGTTTCTATTCGGTCCCCGCTGGCTTTTGGCGGGCGGCGCGGCGGCGTTCCTAGGGGTGTATCTCGCGATGCAGATATGGCCGCCGGCTGGACTATTTCCCAGCTTTACTTCGATCCAACGTGACGTGCAGGAGGCCAATCAGATTTATGCAACGGGCAGCTTCGGCGAGGTATTCGCATTCCGGCTTCGCGAAATCCCGCTGTTCGTTCCCCTGCACGTCTACATGTTCCCGCGCACCCTGGGGCTGTTTCTGTTCGGCGCATTAGTTTGGCGCAGCGGCGCCCTGCGAAAGCCGCATCAGGCGCTCCTGTTCTCAACGGCCGCCGGCTGCATCGGTCTCGGCGCCTTTCTTGTCCTTCCAGGTTCAAGCGGCTCTGTCGAGGCCACGGGTATCGGCAAGCTCGCAACACCCGTTGGCACAATTGCGCTGGCGCTTGGCTACGGCGCAACCATCCTTGCGATCGCCAACCTGGCAAGCGGAAAGGCGTTGCTGGGCTGGGCTGTGCCGCTGGGGCGGATGGCGTTCACAAACTACCTCGCTCAATCCTTGATTTTCGGTTGGATTTTCTATGGATACGGCCTCGGGCTGTTCGGCTCTATCGGCGCCGCAAAAGCGCTCGTCATGGGCCTCGCCGTCTACATCGCTCAGGTATTCTTCAGCGCGTGGTGGCTGGGCCGCTACCGGTACGGCCCGGTCGAATGGCTATGGCGAACGCTGATGTATGGCACGGTGCAGCCGATGTCGCTTGCACCGCTCACCCGCTCCATTTAATGCAGGCCCGAGGTCCGCCTTGGGTCTTGGTCGCGTGAAAACGCCAAGACACGCGATCGCGATCGCGCAAGCGCACTCAACTTAACGAGCGAACTGAAGAATGTAATTCTCCCATTTCGATCTTTCGCGTTTTTGCACAGCCAGGGTCATTCGCGTCATCTTCGGCCTGTTCGCCGGACGTCTGCTTACCCCCTAACTGCGGCGCGAGACCGTGCCTTGCTCTCATCGTAAGGTGACCTTGTCGATGTCGATCGTCACCAACGTCGGCTCGGGAACCTTTTTCAAATTCTGATCGTAGGCGTACACTCGTCGCGTCGTGGGCACCTTGATTCCCTGGAATTCGCGATAGTTGGATGTGTAGTTCGCTCCAGTCGCACCGCCCATGACATCGACCGAGTAATCGTGTCGCCGCATCAGACCGTCGGGACCGAAGTGTGTTATCTGCACACGTGAGTGACTTGCGACGGAGGGCGGAAACGTAACCTTCAATCGACGCCAGGTCTCCCCGTCTTCGTTCCAAGGGTCGATCTCTTCCGTTTCAAATCCCTTTCGGGTGTACAGGAACGGCGAGCTTAAGTAGGTCCAGAGCGCATAGCTGCAGAAATAACCGGCGTGCAACCTGTCCCATGGCGTATCCCCAACATGTCCTGCGAAGGCATCGCGGGGACTATCTCGCAATTCGATGGGCGTGCCGTCGCGAGTTTCGAGCCTCAATCGGTCTGGCGTAAAGAAAAGTCGCGCGTTCCCGGCAAAGCCGTCGACCGTTACCCTCTCCTGTTGGAGGTCGATTTCAAATAAAACCTTGTCGAACAGACCGGGTTGCCGCTTGAAATGCCAGATCCCTCCGCCAACGGAAAGACTCGCTTCGAGGACACCAAATTTCTTCCAGCGCTCAAGTCCACCGTGCGCCTCCACTGCCTCAGTCAAAAGGTCGCTCATTAGACTTCCTTTCTCTGACTTTTACGAGTGCCGACAAACACAAATAAGAGACGAACCCGCTTTGACAAGCCCGAGCACAATGCAAACCGAGCGGTAGACAATTCAGCGATCAGCTGGCGTCGACAACGATTTTCGATACGGGACGACCAACGCCGCTGTCCATTTCGTCACTGCTATGAAACGTCTCCACCCGGTGCTGTGCACGAAATCGGAAGGAGCCAAGTCCGTTTAGGGCCTAGGCCATCGCCGGGAGCGCCACCATCCGGCGTCGTTCGCCCGAGGTCAGCATTGTCCCGTGAGCGACTGAAGCTGCCCTTTGAGTTCGAATGGTGAATACGGTTTGGAAATGAACCGGGCTCCTGTCGGCATATCGGATGACGCAGGACGCATTTTCCCTGAAGTGATCAGGAGGGCAATCGGCGGCCAGCGGTCCCTTACAACGGCGGCAAGCAACAGGCCATCCATTGATCCGGGCATCTGAATGTCCGTGAACACGACCGTTACACCCGGAACGGATTCCAGAAGAGAGATCGCGTGATCGGCGTCTACCGCCTCTATAACCTCAAAGCCCAGATCGCGAATTACGTCGGCCGAACTCATGCGGATCAGGGCTTCATCCTCGACCACTAGGACCAGATCTTTGGCTTTGACGGGTGCCGCCACTTTTCCTCCGGCATAACTGCGGGTAACGTGACTGCAGCCCATGCGTTCCCCGAACCTTCATTGCCATCGCGCGTTTATTCAAAAGCCCGAGAAGTCTGATTTGTCAGGACGAGTTGCTATGACGATCGACATTAAAGCGGAAGTAACCGCCGTCCAGCAGATCGGGGCGGTCCCGAAAATCCTGGATGTGGTCGGCCGGATGACCGGCATGGGCTTCGTCGCCATCGCCCGCGTGACGTGTAAGCAATGGGTGTGCTGTGCGGTTCGCGACAACATAGACTTCGGTTTGGCAGAAGGCGGCGAGTTGCAGGTCGAAACCACCATCTGCAACGAGATACGACAGCACGGAAAGACCGTCGTCATAAACGACGTCGAGGCGGACGGCGCCTTTTGCAATCACCCGACTCCGGCCATGTATGGCTTCAGAAGCTACATTTCCGCTCCGATCGTCCTTGGCGACGGAACGATCTGGGGCACTCTTTGCGCCATCGACCCGAAGCCGCGCGATCTGGGCAAGCCCGAAATCCTCGGTTCGTTTCAGTTGCTGAGCGAGCTGATTGCGGCGCAGTTGGAGCTCAACCAGCGCCTCGAACAAAGTCAAACAGACCTACGGATCAGTCAGGCTGATCTCCTGGACGAAAGGAGGACATCCGAGCTTCGCGAACAGTTCATTGGCGTTCTTGGACACGATCTTCGCAACCCGCTTGCGTCCGTCGACGCCGGCATGCGTCTCCTGCTCAGGAATCCCGGCAGTCAAAAAGCACCGGAGATTATTTTGTCGATTCAGAAGTCCGTGCTCCGCATGGCAGGGCTTGTCGATAACATCATGGATTTCGCCAGAGGGCGTCTCGGCGGCGCCTTGACAATCAAGCGGGACGGAACGCAGCCCCTGACACCCGTTCTCGTTCATGTGATCGCCGAACTCAAATCGGCATGGCCCGATGTCGCAATCGAAGCCGCGATCGACGTCGAAGAGCCCATCAATTGTGATCGAAGCAAGATGGGGCAGCTCTTTTCCAACCTCCTGGGCAATGCCATTACCTATGGTGATCATGGAAGGCCCGTTCGCGTCTCGGCGAGAACAATTGATGGAGTGTTCGAATTGGCAGTTGCGAATTATGGCGCGCCGATATCTGGCAAGGCAATGGAGAATCTATTCAAGCCATACACGCGCGGCGATCGCCCCAGCCAGCAAGGCCTGGGGCTTGGCCTTTACATCGCATCGCAGATCGCAAAAGCGCACGGTGGCATACTGAAGGTCTCTTCGGGTCCGGAAGAGACCCGGTTCGTTTTCGAGATGCCGCAGCAAGCTGAAGGGAAATAACAACGGCGGCCGGCTGTTCGTCACTTCAAAGTAGAGGCTTCCTTGGTGATCGCCGAGATCGAACTGCCAGACTTACGAACGACGCTGGCAAACTGTTCGTCCGATAGCTTGAGCCGTTTGCGCAGGACTTTGACCTGCACCTTGTCTCTTAAATCCAACGAATTGCGGAAATAGATCGGCTTGCGCCTGTTCATGTGGTTCTCTCGCGATCAGAGGATGGACTGATCGCGACCGAGCGAGTTATGCCGCCCCGGCCGCGATGGTGACTGTCCCGCTCCTCGCGATTCTGTCGCCGTGAAGCCAACATTCCCTAGGGACCGTCGTTCCGCCGTTTTTAAGAAATATCTCGGCGCCAGTGGCAAAGGTGAGTCGGCTCCAGGTCCGCTTAGGTCAAAAATGCGAAAAACTCAACGTGAAGGGCCTTGCTTCTTGTGGCAATCATTTGAAAGGTCCTTCGGTGGCGGACAATGTCAGGGTAAAGAAGGTCCGTCCGCTCCGAAGTTCTGGGTTGTCGTTGACCACCATCTCCCACGCTGTTCCCCCCCAAAAGTCGGGGGACAAGCCCTCGCTTAGGACTGCGCCAGCCGCCCTAACTGCCTCGATCTTGGCCGCTTCGATATCGGCAAGCTCAGCGCCGGTGTCGTCGTAAAGATACTTTCCGTTTAGAATATGGAAGTGAAAGCGCGGCATAACACTCCTCCGGTTCTGGCGGGGAGCACGGTCGCGTCTCTCTGTCGCAGGTCGCCTCGGACGTTCCTGGCGATGCTGGGACAATACCAGCCATCGAAGCCCGTTCCTAATTCAAATTGGGCACGGAGGCCTTACCCTTCGGATTCTTTGGATTGCGCGATCGCTCGCTCACTCGGCGGCCGCCAGAACTCTGTGGTGATCTGCGAGCCTTTTGAAGATGTCGCGCCTTATCTTGCTCTTTGCGGTTAGCTGAAGGTTCTCGCATTCGGCAATTTGCGTGCGGTGCATTTCAAGGTGCGCCCGCATGTCTTTCATGGTCGTTCCCTATGGGAACGGGTCAAAATGCGAGAACTCACCGTGAGCAAATCCGGTCCGGCTACGCCCCACTAAGCGGACCTCAACGAGAAGTGGCGCTACCCGTGCAGCTGGAACGACTATGAGCCGGGGCTCGAGGCTCCGAACGCGCCAAGCCTTTGCGATCACCGCGATCGATCACTCCTGCGCGCGTACCTGCGTCCAGACCGCGATCGGCTGCTCGAGCCCGCGGATGGTCTGCGGGGCCTGGGCCATCAAGGGACGAAACACCGCTTCTGCACTGTCAAGTTCGGTCCTGGCCTGCCTGACGAGATCGTCGCTGGCCACCAGCGCGCAGTCGAGCGCGCGGGTCAAGGCTTCGAGCCGGCTTGCGGCGTTCACGGTCGAACCGATCACCGCAAATTCGAGACAGGTCAGCCCGATGTCGCCGAGCACGACCGGTCCATAATGCAAACCAAAACTGACGCGGATCGGAGTCTCGCCGGCCGTTTTGCGCCGGT
>Ga0307474_10000403_pt1 | contig 31094 bp, 23 predicted proteins | sample atmos_gasesECM1C_2_FD_203312 | JGI IMG/M metagenome (GOLD analysis project Ga0307474, IMG submission 203312) | Hardwood forest soil microbial communities from Morgan-Monroe State Forest, Indiana, United States - atmos_gasesECM1C_05 | ecosystem: Environmental > Terrestrial > Soil > Temperate... | reverse complement strand
TACGGCGCGATCGTGTACCTCGCGCGCGACGCCCTTGGAGGGAAGCACCAGCGCAGAAAGGCCCAGCTTCTTTGCGGTGGCGATCCCGCCCGCGTCGGGCTTATTCGAGATGACGATCGCGATGCGCGCGTCGGGAATGTTGCCCGCGGCGATGTTGCGGGCGATGGCTTCGAAGTTCGAGCCGCGTCCGGAGAGAAGGATACCGAGATTCTTCATGCGATTCGTGTGTGGACCATGGTTTTGATCGGACTCAATTGTTCAAGGCGAATACTGTGCCTTTCTCGTCGAACCAGACGGCGCCGTCGGCGAGCATGATGCCCTGATCGCGGGCAAACATGTTGTGAGGCACGGCGGCGCGGATGCGCGAGACAAACTTGGGGCTGAAGATGCGGTCGTAGTTTTTCAGGAACTCCTGTTCGTTGGCAGCCTTGGCTCGCTTGGCATTGAGAGAGTATGCCAGCGGATAGCGGACGGCGCTCGCAACCGCCTGGCGGTCGCCCTTCTCGACGGCGCGGCAGAAAGCCTGGGCGTTGCGCTCGATGAGCGCGTCGTCTGCGGCGCCGGCAACACGGTAGCGGTGGCCTTCCCCGGAGCCAGGGAGAATCTGCGCGAGGGCGAGATAAACGGGCAAAGTCTTTTTTCCATCAGCGCCGGTCCAGGTGCCGGTGAGGACGTCGAGGGTCAAGGGTGCGTCACCTCCGCGCTTGTGGCGCGGGTCTTTTTTCGCAAAGTGAAGAGTGAACGTACCAGCGGGCTTGCCCTGAGCGTCGTTCTCGCGGAGCACGAGGTCGCGTTCGGCAGTGAACTCTCCGGTGAGCGGAATGTCTTTCAAGTAGCGCTTGTAGAAATAGGAGCCGGTGAGCTTTTGACCGTCGCGTTGATAGAGAGTGAGGCCGACGAGGATTTTGCCGTCGAGATCGCCGGTGTAGTCGTAAAGGCCGGGGTCGGCGAGGGGCTCGGCCGCAAATGCCAGTGCCGCGAAAACGAGTAAAAAGCACAGCAAAAAGGAGCGGCGCAGCATAAGAACGACGAGCAACTAGGAGTAGAGCACCTTGCGCTCTCCCTTCACGATGCGGCCGACGTTGTAATACTTCTCTCCAGCGCGCTCGAGCAGGGTTTGCGCTTTTTTGAATTTCTTGGGATTGATGACCAGCAGCATGCCCAGGCCCATGTTGAAGGTTCGCAGCATTTCATCCTGGGCGACGCTTCCCAGCGCCTGCAGATGCTCAAAGATCGGCAGGCTCGGCCAACTGCCGAGTTCGATAACCGCCGACATGCCACGGGGCAGCACTCGCGGCAGGTTGTCCGTGATACCGCCGCCGGTGATGTGGGCCATGGCCGAAATGACGTCGGCGTCAATGAGCTTTTTGAGCACGGGCCAATAGCTCTTATGCGGACGCATCAGTTCATTGCCGACCTTGTTCTTGATTTCGTTGACGTAGGTCTCGGGGGAATACTTTCCTACCTCGAAGAGGAGCTTGCGCGCCAGGGAGTAGCCGTTGGTGTGGAGGCCGTTGGAGGCGAGTCCGAGGACGATGTCGCCGATCTCGACGGCTTTGCCGGTGATGATGCGTTCGCGCTCGACCACGCCGAGGATGAATCCCGCCAGATCGTACTCGCCTTCGGAATAGAAGCCGGGCATCTCGGCGGTCTCGCCACCGATCAGGGCGCAGCTGTTGTGCTTGCAGGCTTCGGCGATCCCCTCAACGACTTTCTCAGCCACTTCGGGCTCGAGCTTGCCAGTCGCAAGGTAGTCCATGAAGAAGAGCGGAGCGGCGCCCTGCACCACGATGTCGTTTACGCAGTGGTTCACCAGATCGGCACCCACGGTGTGGTGGACCTTCATTTCGAAGGCGACTTTGAGCTTGGTGCCGACGCCGTCGACGCTCGAGACCAGCACGGGATCGGTGTAAGTTTTGGGAACGTTAAACAGCCCGCCGAAGCCCCCAATCTCGCTGAGAACTCCCTTGGTGAAGGTCTTATGGGCGAGATACTTGATGCGCTGCTTGGTGCGATTGGCACGGTCGATATTGACACCGGCATCGGCGTAAGTGACGGGGGCGGCGGTCTTTGGGGGTCCCTGGGCCAAGCGAATCTGTCCGTATGAAAGAAGTGCGGGGAGCTGTCGCCCTGACTGATTACTCGGAAACAAAGGATAAAGCGCGGTCATTGTAGCACGGCGGATTGAGGATGGATGGCGGCGCTAAGTCTTTGACCGCGAGATAAGGATGAAAGATACACGGCTGCGTTCGCCGTTCGAGACGGCGTCCACAGCCGATGCGCCAGGACTAGTGAGCGACGAAGTCGCTGAAGTAGTAGGCGAGAATGCCGAACAACGCCAGACCCGAAATTCCATACGCGGTGAGGACCCAGAAGTTGCGTCCTTCGCGCGGATGGATTTTCGTGGTGGAAGATGACGAGACGGTGGAAGACATCGATTCGGGGGCCCGAGAATCCATTCAACCCTCCTGAGTAAAGGCGACGCGGCCGTTAGGGGATGGGTCGCGATGTTACCCCACACCTGCCGGATGGCATGGGTTGGACTTGAGCCGGATTTTACTACGGTTCCAATGCCGGGAGTTGTCAAATTTTTGTAGATTCCGGGCACTCCGAAGCGGCAAAGGGTTGCACTCTAAGGAAGAAAATGTATCGTTTTTAGCAGAAAAGCAACGCCCCGGCCAGTTGCCGGGGCGCGAAAGCAGGTAGAAGAAGGAGTTACTTGCTGTCCTTCATCTTGTCATCTGTCTTCTTATCAGCCTTGTCGTCTTTCTTGGCCTTCTTGTCCTTTTTCGCCTTCTTATCCTTGGAATCGGAGCTCTTGGTGGCGTCGTCCTTCTTCGCCGTGTCCTGCGCAAACGTCGCAGTGGTCAGGGAGAGGGCGATCGCAACCGTGAACAGCAGCGTGAGCAGCTTCTTCATTTCTGAAAGTCTCCTTGTGGAATTGAGTCCAGGTGTACCTGCTGACACACTCCTGCGAGTGCCGATAGGACAAGTTGTGTGCCGAAGGTCCGGGGAATTTTAGCCGAGCCGAGAAAAGAAGCAAGTGGAAAATGCAGCAAGCGGCAGGAACCCTCGGAAAGCAAAAGGGATACGTGAATCCAGCGCGGCTGTTCCGGGTCACAGACGGCGGTGAGATAGAAGCGTAGACTGGCGCATCATGAGTACGCTCCGAACGATGAACCGCGCAGGCAAAACGAACAAAGCGAGCCACACGAGCAAGCAGGATCGCGCTCACGACGTGCTGCGGGCGGAAACCCATCCGCTGGACGCGATCTTTGCGCCGCATAGCGTGGCGGTGATTGGCGCGACCGACCGCGCGGGCAGTGTGGGGCGAGCCGTGCTGTGGAGCCTGGTAAGCAGCCCGTTTGGCGGCACGGTGTATCCGGTGAGCGAGAAGCGCAGCAGTGTGCTCGGAATCAAGGCGTACAAGAGCGTGGCGGACTTGCCGGAGTCCGTGGATCTGGTGGTGGTGGTGACGCCGGCCGCAACCGTACCCGGCATCATCCGCGAGTGCGTCGAGGCCGGAGTGCGTGGCGCGATCGTCATCTCGGCGGGGTTCAAGGAACACGGCGAGCAGGGGAAGGAACTAGAGCGGCAGATCCTGGAGAGGATTCAGGGTACGGGAATGCGGGTGGTCGGGCCGAACTGCCTGGGGGTGATGAATCCGATCATCGGGCTGAATGCGACGTTTGCCTCGGGCATTGCACGGGCGGGCAATGTGGGGTTTATCAGCCAAAGCGGGGCGCTGTGCACGGCGATTCTGGATTGGGCGCAAAAGGAGATGGTGGGCTTCAGCGCGTTTGTGTCAGTCGGATCGATGCTCGATGTGGGCTGGGGCGACCTGATCGACTACCTGGGGAATGATCCGCGGACCCAGAGCATCATCATGTACATGGAGTCGGTGGGGGATGCGCGTTCTTTCCTATCGGCGGCGCGCGAAGTCTCGCTGAACAAGCCCATCATCGTGATCAAGGCAGGACGCACGGAAGCAGCGGCGCATGCGGCGGCCTCGCATACGGGAGCGCTGACGGGGAGCGATGAGGTGCTGGAGGCCGCGTTTCGTCGATGCGGGGTATTGCGGGTACAGACAATTGCCGACCTCTTTTATATGGCGGAGGTCCTGGCCAAGCAGCCGAGGCCGAAGGGTCCGCGGCTGGCGATCGTGACCAATGCTGGTGGGCCGGGTGTGCTCGCGGCCGATGGGCTGCTCTCCCACGGCGGACAACTCTCGCAGCTTTCCGCGGAATCCATGCATGCGCTTAACGAACTGTTGCCACCGCACTGGAGCCACAACAATCCGATTGACGTCTTAGGAGATGCGCTGCCAGAACGCTTTGCGAAGGTCATCGACATTGCGGCGCACGATCCGAATATCGATGGGCTGCTGGCGATCACGTGTCCGCAGGGCATGGCTGGGCCGACGGCAACTGCAGAGCACCTGAAACCGTATGCGCATTCGACAGGCAAACCAGTGTTGGCCAGCTGGATGGGCGGCTCGGAAGTAGCAGCGGGGACCGACATCCTGAACCAGGCAGGGATTCCGACGTTTCATTTTCCGGACACCGCCGCGCGCATGTTCTGCTACATGTGGCGCTACAGCTATGCGCTGCGCGGATTGTACGAGACGCCGGTGCTCCGCGGAGACGATGAAGGACCCGACCGGGCGCTGGCACGCGAGATCATTGAGCAGGCGCGACGCAGGGGGCGCACCCTGCTGACGGAAGTCGAATCGAAGCAACTGCTCGCCACCTACGGGCTGGCAACGGTGCAGACGGAAGTTGCGCTCACCGAGGACGCGGCGACGGCGAAAGCCAAGGCGATCGGCCATCCGGTGGCGGTAAAACTGCTCTCAGAGACGATTACGCACAAGACCGATGTGGGCGGCGTGCAGCTGAATCTGCGTAATGAGCAGGAAGTGCGCGCGGCGTACCGAGCCATCGAGGCGGCTGTGCGGGAGAAGGCGGGCGACGGACATTTTCTCGGGGTGACGGTACAGCCGATGATGAAGCACGACGGCTATGAGCTGATCGTGGGCAGCAGCGTGGACTCGCAATTCGGCCCGGTGTTGCTGTTCGGCGCGGGTGGACAGTTGGTGGAAGTCTTCCAGGACCGTGCGCTGGCGCTGCCCCCGCTGAACACCACGCTGGCGCGACGCATGATGGAGCACACCAAAGTGCTTACGGCGCTGGAAGGCGTGCGCGGGCGCAAGCCGGTCGATCTCGCGGGGCTGGAGGAGTTCCTGGTGCGCTTCAGCCAGTTGGTGGTCGAGCAGCGATGGATCAAGGAAATCGACATCAATCCGGTGCTGGCTTCGCCGGAGCGCATTGTGGCGCTGGACGCGCGTGTCGTGCTGCACGGGCTGGAGGTAACGGAGGAGAAGCTGCCGCGGCCGGCGATCCGGCCGTACCCGGTGAAATACGTGCGGCCGATGACCATGAAAAGCGGCGAGGCGGTGACGGTGCGCCCGATCCGGCCGGAGGATGAACCGTTGCTGATCCGGTTGCACCAGGTGCTTTCGGAACGCACTGTGTACCTGCGCTATTTTCAGCCGCTGAAGCTGAGCCAGCGCACCGCGCACGAGCGCCTGACGCGGATCTGTTTCATCGACTACGATCGCGAGATGGTACTGGCGGTCGAGCACAAGAAACAGGATGGGCAACCGGAGATCATCGCGATCGGCCGCCTAAGCAAGCTGCACGGCGGCAGCAACGAAGCGGAACTGGCGGTGCTGGTCGATGACCGCTACCAGGGACAGGGGCTGGGCACGGAACTGTATCGCCGGCTAATCGCGGTGGCTCGGGATGAAAAGCTGAAGCGCGTGGTGTGCACGATCCTGGCGGAGAACCGCGAGATGCGCGCTATCTGCCAGAAGCTAGGGTTCCGGATGGAGAACGATCTGGAGGATGGGACGGTGCGGGCGGAGTTGGAAGTGTGAGGGGGCAGTGAGACCAACCGAATGAACCCAGGAACCGATTCACCTGCATTTTTAGAATCGAACGCTCGAGAGACTTCAACCAGACGTCCTTTTTGGCAAGAAGTAATTGCCCTGCCCCTGCATTTCCTTCTGGGCACTATTGGGGGAACCCTGCTTTTCATGCTTCTTGCCGGAATCTTGGGGGTTGCCTGTTCTTCGATTGGCTTTCCCGTCCCTGAGGTGGGCTTCCTCTACAATCCGCTCCTGTGGCTCGGTGCCGTAGTTTTGGGGGCTTTGGTAAACCGCGAGTTGCGGCACCGGTCAGCGTGCTTGGTGGGCATCGTGGGCGCGCTTTTGTTATTGGCGACTATGCGCTCAGACATTTCGCTTTATGAGCGGTCAGACTACTACCGCAATTTAACGGACGGCCACTATTGGAGATATGAGTTTCAACAGCTTTTCTCCCCAGAAAATAGAACGTGCGCAGATAGTGAGTGCTTCGGAAAGTTATTGTTTGCACTTCCATTTCTGGCCTCCGTAGCGTATTCCATCGGTGCGTGGCTGGGTTTAAGATTCGGCGATCAAATCCATACCTCGAAGAATCGTCCAGATCAGTCGAAAGGCACCGAACCTGGGGCACCGAACCTGGGGCACCGACCTGAAACAGAACTGCTAACTTGAAGATGCCTTCTGGTCTCCGTCCGTAACGTCCTGGACGAAGGCGATCCATCCGTCGGCGGCGCCGGCGGAATCGGTGGTGGGTTGATAGGCGGCGGAAATGGACCGGGTGCCAATCTTGTCGTAGTTGACGGTGTCTTTGTAAGAGACTTCGCTTCCCATCAGGGCTTGATCAAACCGTGGGTGCAGCTTGCGGAAAGCTTCCAGGCCGAGAACATCCTTGATGGGGCGGCCGACGATCTTATCGATAGGACGTTTTAACCAGTCCGCGTAGTTCTGATTCACCCAGAGATAGCGGAGATCGCGGCTGCAGCGAGTCAGTGGCGCTTTCATCTGCCTTGATAGCAACTCCAGGTGCGCGGCGGAAACCTGGATTTCCCGCCTCAAGTCCCTAAGTTTATCCTCGACGAGAGTTCTGGCGGTGGCATCGTCGATAACGCAGGAGTAATAGCGCAGATTGCCGTCGCCGTCGCGGACCGCGTCGACGTTGAGACGCATAGGGACAACTGAGCCATCCTTTCGAACATAGCGCTTGTTCATGGCGTAGCGGTCGAGCTCGCCAGAGGCAACTTTCGAGGCATGGGCCATGGCGGTTGCGAGATCGGAGGGATGGGTGATGTCCTGAAATCGCAAACTTTGCAGTTCGCTCCGGGAGTAGCCCACCAGGTCGCAGAGTTTCTGATTTACCCGGAGCCAGCGGCCGTTCTCCGCCACGTGGGCCATGCCGACAGCGGTGTTCTCGAAGGTCGAGTGGAAACGCTGCTCGGCATCGCGCAAGGCCATTTGCGGCAGATTTCTCTGGAGTTGCCCGTCAGAATCGCCATTGTTTCTGGTGTGGAAATCAGAGTCCGGAGAAGGCGCCCCGGTTTGTAGCCGGCGCAAGGCGGGCAGAAGTTTCATCCAGATGGCGGATTTTTCGACGTAATCGAAGGCGCCCGCCTCGATGGCATGTTCCCGCGCATGCGGGAGATCGTAGTGGCTAAGCACGATGACTTGAATCTCGGGGTGCAGGCGTCGGATTTCGCGGGTCGCCTGGAAGCCATTCACCACGGGCATTCTGACATCCATCAGGATGACGTCGGGTTTCAGTTCGCCAGCCTGGACGATGGCTTCGTGACCATTCTCTGCCTCGCCACAGACTTCGATGTCCTCGGTTCCGAGCAGCAGCAAAGCACGGATACCGCGCAGGACAGACTGTTGATCGTCAACGATTAGGACCCGCACGACCTGCCCCCATGGTTAGCCCGAGACTGTGGATCCATCGGGTATTGCTCAGCCTGGAAGGACTTGCCACAACCAGCCATTTTCGCCGGAAGACGAGCTACTCCATTCTTCCGGGCAAACAAGCAGCGTAGCATTGCCTACCGAGCGTACGAATACGGGCCTTCCTGTAGGGTTGTATGAAGAATCGGATGCCACGTAGGAGGGCTGGCGCCGATTGGGTTCGGTTTTCAACATTTGCCGCGGGTTTCCTGGGTACGCCGAGAAGGTTTGGGGCTGTGTGCCGGTTACCCTGGGTACAGGCGTCATGGGCCGCTCCCCCTTGCGCCCACCGGGCGCTTACGGTACAAACGGCGAAGGACCATATTGATTATGCGCCGTTTTGTCGTGTTCGCCCTCCTGATTTCTGGCCTTCTCCTCAACCTCCACGCCCAGCAGACCGCAAACAAGCCGGCAGGTGCGGGTGAACCGCAAACTCCTTCGCAGGAAAAGGCCCCGAAGCCGGCCGGCGGGGAAAAGGGCGCGAAGTCGAGCGATTCCGACAGCGAGAAAAAGGACTATTCGAAAGAAGGCTTCGTCATCGAGCAGGTGCGAACCCTCTTCCATTTTGAGAGTGACGGGACAGGACGGAAGGAGACGATCGCGCGGGTCCGGGTGCAAAGCGAAGCCGGGGTGGAGCAGTGGGGGCAGGTGGTGATCGGCTACAGCTCGGCGAACGAGCGGGTGGAGATTCCCTACGTCCGTGTCCGCAAGCAGGATGGCAGCGTAGTCACGGCGCCAGCGGACTCGGTGCAAGACTTGAGCGCGCCGGTGGCGCGCGAGGCGCCGGTGTACACCGATTACCGGCAGAAGCACATCACCGTGCCTGGACTGCGGCCGGGGGAAGTGCTCGAGTACGACGTGGCGACGGTGATTCACACGGCGCTGGCGCCGAACCAGTTCTGGACAGAGTACGACTTCGACAAGACGAATATCGTGCTCGACGAGCAGCTCGAGGTCGATATCCCAAAGGACCGCGCGATCATTCTGAAGACGAAGCCGGGGATTGAGCCGAAAGTCACGGAAGAGAATGGGCGCCGTATCTATCGCTGGACGAGTTCGCACCTGGAGCGCGAGGACGACGACAGTAATAAGGATAAGGACAAGAAGAAAAAGAAGAAGCATAAGAATCCCGACGAAGAAGTTCCCGCGGTCCAGCTGACGACGTTTGGCAGCTGGGAAGAGGTTGGGCGGTGGTACGCCGGCCTGGAGAAAGATCGCCGGCAACCCACGCCGGAAATCCGCGCCAAGGCTGAGGAACTGACCAAAGGGGTCAACGGCGACCTCGACAAGGTGGAAGCCCTCTATGACTACGTCGCGAAGAATTTTCGCTATGTCAGCCTGTCGCTGGGACTGAGCCGCTACCAGCCGCACCCGGCTACCGATGTCTTGCAAAACCAGTACGGCGACTGCAAGGATAAGCACACCTTGCTTGCCGCGCTCCTCGAAGCGGAGGGGATGCACGCATCGTCAGTGCTGATCAACTCGAGCCGCAAGCTCGATCCCGACGTCCCTTCGCCGTCACAGTTCGATCATGTGATCACGCTGCTGCCAATGGGGAAGGAAGAAGTGTGGATGGATACGACCACCGAGGTCGCGCCCTTCCGGCTACTGTCGTTCAACATCCGCAAGAAGCAGGGGCTGGTGATTCCGGTGGAAGGCGCGCCCCACCTCGAGGAAACTCCGGCCGATCCGCCGATGGAAAACACGCAGGTACAGACCATTGACGGTTCCATCAACGAACTGGGCAAGCTGAACGCGAAGGTAAGTTACGTGGTGCGCGGCGATACGGAGTTGCTGATGCGCATCATTTTCCGCCGCGTGCCGAGCGCGCAGTGGGAGCGCCTGGTCGAGAACATCAATTCGATGGGCGGACTGGATGGCGAGATCACGAATTTGAAGGTCGACGATCCGGCGGCGACCCGGCAGGCGTTTCAGTTCTCTTACGACGTGGCCAAGGCGAATTTTCTGGACTGGTCGAAGAAGAAATCGGAAATCGACTTGCCACTGTCGCAGTTCTCGCTGGCCGATCCGGACGAGGACGACACGGGGCCGGATGCCGAGCCCATCAAGTTCGGGCCGCCAGGGCAGTTTACCTACCGGGTGAAGCTGACGCTTCCGGCGCGCTACACCGCGCACGCGCCGCTTCCGTTTTCGATGAAGCGGGACTACGGCGAGTACAAGGCCACCTACAAGCTCGAAGGCAACGTGTTTACGGCGGAGCGCTCAATGCTGATGCGCGAGCGGGAACTGCCGGCGGCGCGCGCGGGCGACTACCTGGCATTCCGGCGGGCTGTGCTTTCGGACTTGGGGCAGCATCTGGCGATTGAGAACACGGTGGCCGGATCGCCCGCGCCTCCGCCCGACATGAAGGCCGACGATCTGAACGAGAGCGCGCGCGCCGCCATGCAGAATGGCGATCTTCCGCTGGCGATTCAGTTGCTCAAGAGGGCAACCGAGGTCGAACCGAAGAACAAGTACGCCTGGAACAATCTCGGACTGGCGTATCTCGGAATGCGTAAGGGTGACGACGCGGTGGCGGCGTTCAGGAAGGCGCTCGAGGTCAATCCCTACGACGAGTTCGCCTACAACAACCTGGGCCGGGCGTACTGGCAGGATCGCAAATATGACGAGGCTGCGGATGCCTTCCACAAGCAGCTCGAGGCGAATCCGCTGGATAAGTTCGCGCACGGAAATCTTGGTGCGATGTACGCGGAGTGGCACAAGTATGATCTCGCGGCTCCCGAACTGGAGAAGGCGGCCTCGCTTAGTCCGGATGATGCCGGACTGCAAGTCAGCCTGGGCGATGCGTATCTGAATATGGGGCAGGACGACAAGGCACTGGCGGCCTTCGATCGCGCGACGGAAATTTCGGCAACGCCGCTGGTGTGGAACAACATCGCCTATCAGCTGTCGCTCAAGAACACCCATCTCGACAAGGCTCAGCAGTATGCGGAGTCGGCGGTAGCGGCGACGGCAGCAGGATTGCGCAACTTGTCGCTTGATCAGTTGAATCAGCGGGACCTGGCGCTGGTGCCTTCGCTGATTGCGTACTGGGACACGCTCGGATGGGTACATTACGCGGAAGGCAATCTGGATAAAGCCGAGAAGTACGTGGCGGCGGCGTGGATGCTGGGACATCACGGAGAGGTGGGCGATCACCTGGGGCAGATTTATCAGAAGCAGGGGAACAAAGATAAGGCGATCCGGACGTATGCCTTGGCGATGAGCGGCCTGCGGCCGATTCCGGAGACGCGCGGGCGGTTGAGCGGGCTGCTGGGCGGCGAGGGCAAAGTCGATTCGACAGTGAACCAGCATCGCGACGAACTGCAGCAGATGCGCACGACAACACTGAAGGAGCGCCCGCCGCTGACAGGGAGTGCGGAGTTCTGGGTGTTGCTGGGGGCGGCCAATCACGGAGTTGCGGTGGAGAACGTTAAGTACGTCAGCGGCGACGAAAAGCTGCGCAGCCTGGAGGAGGCGCTGCGGCACTTGAAGTTTGATGTGAATTTCCCGGATGAGACGCCCACGAAGATCCTGCGGCGCGGCGTATTGTCGTGTTCGCAGGCGAGCGGCAGTTGCACCTTCGTGTTGGTGCTGCCGGACGATGTGCGTTCGGTGAACTGAGGGTTGCGCATTTTAGGTGTCCGAGAAACATCTGCACGGTTCTCCTCAATTTCGTGTCATCGTGACACGAAGTGAGGCGCCAGCCAACGGAGACGACGATCTCGCGGGCGCAAGGAAGGTTGGCGGCCCGTAGGCGGAGTTCTGCCGAAGATGCGCTCGCTGGTCAAGAAATCACTGTCATCCTGAGCGAAGTAAGGGCGCCAGCCCGAACGAAGTCGAAGGCCCCCTTGCCATCACAGGTAACCTGCGGCCTCAACGGGAATTTATTTATCGGCTCTGATGAAAACCTCTGCCGAGGAAAGGGCGCGCTGCCGCCATTGGAGTGCTTGCTCACAGGCGTAGGCGATTTGCAGAACGAGGTCTTCGCGGTTCGGTGGGCCAGCGATCTGCAGGCCGATGGGCAGGCCTGCTTTCGTCAGGCCGCATGGGATCGAAATGGCCGGCACTCCCCATACGTTGAACGGGCGGGTGTTTCTTAAGAGCACGAGTTCGTTTGGGCGGAGGGACTCGGGGTTCTGTTTGAGGTCAGCGATCTTTGGTGCCGGAACTGAAGTGGTTGGCGTGACGATCAGATCGACCGCCTCGAAGATGGCGCGGATCTTTTCGCGCTCGACTTTCAAATCGGCAAGCTTCCGCTCGTAGTCCTGTGGTGAGATGTTCTCTCCGGTCTTGATGCGGCGCAGGGTTTCGGGCTGGTAGAACTCGGGTGTCTTCGCGACATTCGCGGCATGGAATGCGTAAGACTCAGCGGCCTGGACGGTGCGATCTTTGTCAGGAGTAAGCGCGATGTCGCGGAGTTCCGCGCCGAGGCTGGTTATCACAAGCAGCGCTGTCTCGACGGCCTGCATGACTTCCGGGTGCAGGCCTTCATAGAAGAAGGCCCGGGGCACGCCGACTCGCAAGCTGATCTTCGATCGATCCCAGATGCCAAGGAAATCCTCCCGCGGCACGCCATCTCCCTCGGCCAGTGCGCGGAACAGTACAGTGGCGTCAGCGACGTTGCCCGCGATGGGCCCAACATGATCGAGCGATTCTGACAAAGGAATCACCCCCTGCGCGCTCACGCGTCCATAGGTCGGCTTGAGGCCAACCACGCCACACAGCGCGGCAGGCTCACGAATCGAACCCGCGGTATCGGTGCCGATGGCGGCGAATCCCAGGCCGGCGGCGACTGCGGCGGCCGAACCGCCGGAAGAGCCACCGGCGATGTATTCCGGATTCCAGGGATTGTGTACTTCGCCATAGGCGCTGATCATCGAGCTGCCGCCGTAAGCAAACTCGTGCAGATTCTGTTTGCCAAGAATCACGGCGCCCGCCAGCTCGAGCCTGCCGACAACCTCGGCGTTTCGTATCGGGATACGATGCTCATACAGATTGCTGGCGGCCGTGGTAAGAATGCCGGCGGTGTCGATAATGTCTTTCAGGCCGATGGGGATGCCGTGCAAGGGTCCACGCCAATTGCCGCGCAGGATTTCGTCTTCGGCGGCGCTGGCCTGCTCGAGTGCGCGGTCGGCAGTAACGGTGATGAACGCATTCAAGACCGGGTTCAGAGCAGTGATGCGGTCGAGGCAGTCGCGCGTCAGCTCGACGGGCGAAATCTTGCGCGAGCGGAGAGCTTCGGCAGCTTCGACAATGCCCGTAAATCGTGAAGCGAACATTTCTTCGGATATTATCGCGGAACGCCAACCACGGATGCGGACGTGAGCCTATAATCTAAGGCTGCTGCACTCCGGGGTGGAGGTCAAGTCAAGCATCATGGCACAGATGACCATCGCCGATGTTGCGACTCACGGGTTTCTGGTTGATGGCAAGTGGATGGAGGACGGCGATGTTGTCGAGGTGAAGGCACCCTACGACGGCGCCGTGGTGGGGCGGGTATTCCAGGGGCGGCGTCAGCATGCCGAGGCCGCCATCGCAGCGGCGGTGAAGGCATTTGGGACGACGCGGCGACTTCCGGCCTTCGAACGGCAGCGCGTGCTGCGGCGGGTGGCGGAAGGAATCACGAAGCGTAAGGAAGAATTCTCGCGCACCCTCTGCCAGGAAGCGGGTAAGCCAATCAAGGCGGCGCGCACCGAAGTGGAGCGCGCAATCTTCACGTTCACTGTCGCTGCCGAAGAGAGCACGCGGATTTATGGCGAGTATCTGCCGCTCGATTGGCAGGAGTACACCGCCGGGCGGTGGGGCATCGTGAAGCGGTTTCCGCTGGGGCCCATCGCGGGGATAACCCCTTTCAATTTTCCTTTGAATCTCGTGGTGCACAAGGTGGCGCCGGCGATTGCGGCGGGGTGTCCGATGGTGTTGAAGCCCGCGCCCCAGACGCCGCTGTCGTCGCTGCTGATGGCGGAAGTGGTGCAGCAGGCGGGCTGGCCGGATGGCGCGCTCAACGTGATCCCGCTTTCGAACGAAGATGCCGGCCTGCTGGTGAGTGACGATCGCATTAAGATGATCAGTTTCACGGGCAGCGCGGCCGTGGGATGGCAGATCAAAAAGAATTCAGGCAAGAAGAAAGTCATCCTCGAACTCGGCGGGAATGCCGGTGTCATCATTCACAGCGACGCTGATCTTGAGTATGCAGCCGAACGCTGCGTGGCCGGAGGGTTTGGCTATGCCGGACAGACCTGCATTTCAGTGCAGCGCATCCTGGTGCAGCAATCGGTGTACGGGAAATTTACCGATCTGTTTCTGACGGGCGTGAAAACACTGCGGACGGGCGATCCGCTGGACGAGTCGACCGATGTCGGACCGGTGATCCGGGAAAGCGACGCGCAGCGCGCCATCGACTGGATTCACGAAGCGGTACGCGGAGGCGCCCGGGTTTTGTGCGGCGGAAGCCGAACAGGGTCGATCGTGGAGCCCACGGTGCTGACCGGCACCAAGCTCGACATGAAAGTAAATTGCCAGGAAATTTTCGGGCCGGTGGTCACCGTGGAGCCTTACGGCGAGTTCGACGAGGCGCTGCGGCAGATCAACAGCTCGGCGTATGGACTGCAAGCTGGCATCTTCACCCGCGACGCGAAGCTGATGTTCCAGGCCTTCGAAGAACTGGAAGTCGGCGGATTGCTGGCGGGCGACGTGCCTACGTTCCGTATCGATCACATGCCTTACGGCGGCGTGAAAGATTCGGGCATTGGCCGTGAAGGCCTGCGCTATGCCATTGAAGAAATGACCGAACCCAAGTTGATGGTAATGAATCTGCGTTAGGGACGAACCTCGCTGGGAAGCGCGGAGGCTCCGTCTGCCTCTGTTCTCGTTGCCGCTGAAAAACCAGCCACCGTTTTGCGCGGCAATCAACTCTGCACGAAAAAATTTGGTGGCGCAGTTTCCGATTGGATTGCAAATCTTCATCTGCTGGTATAATCACAAGCTTTCGTGAAGTCTGTCACATCACCCTGTACTTCTTAAACCAGGCAACCGCGATTCCTCCGGGAGGTTCTGACGACCTTCCAACGGCTTTGAAAGCAATCGTTCGATGCAGATCTTTCAACGCAGCACGAACACACTGGCGCGGGCGTCGATTTACGGCGCGGTGTTCATTCTGGCAGGCATCGCCTGGGCGCTCATGCAGATTCAGCGCTCCCCCTACATCACCTATGCCGGCGTGGTGAAGCCACAGCCGGTGCCCTTCAGTCATCAGCATCATGTGACTGGCTTGGGGATTGATTGCCGTTATTGCCACACCTCGGTGGAAGTCTCGGGCTTTGCCGGCATTCCCCCGACCCGGACCTGTATGAATTGCCATTCGCAGATCTGGACCAACGCAAAGATGCTGGAGCCAGTGCGGGCCAGCTACCGCAGCGGCGAATCGCTCGAGTGGACGCGCGTCAATCAGCTGCCCGACTTCGTGTTTTTCAATCACAGCATCCATATCAGCAAAGGCGTGGGATGTAACACGTGCCATGGGCCGGTGGACCGGATGCCGCTCATGTATCAATATGCGTCGTTGCAAATGGAGTGGTGCCTCAATTGCCATCGCGCGCCCGAGAAATATCTGCGGCCGCGGGAGCAAGTCTTCAACATGCGGTATCAGCAGCCGTCGAGTGATTTACCGGTCGAAGTGGACGGGCAGAAGTTCACCGACCAGGAGTCGCTGGGACGGGCCCTGGTCGAGAAATACAAGCTGCGCAGCGTGAAAGACATTACCAGCTGCGACACGTGTCATCGGTAGAGCTTTATAGGGCTTAGAAACTTGCGGGCGGAACGGCGAGTCCGCAGAAGATCAAGATGGAAGACGCACAGAAAATAAAGCGCGAAGATGTTTGCCCGGGCAAGAAGCTGGACCGTGCCACGGTGGAGTCGCAGCTGCGGCAGGCAACCGGACCCGAATACTGGCGAAGCCTCGAAGAACTGGCGGGCACGCCCGAGTTCCAGGAGATGCTCCACCGCGAGTTCCCGAAGGGAGCTTCCGAGTGGGTGGATTCGTTTTCGCGCCGCGGATTTCTGCAGGTGATGGGCGCGTCACTCGCGCTTGCCGGCATGACGGGCTGCACGAAGCTGCCGCTCGAGCCCATTGTTCCCTACGTGCGTCAGCCGGAGGAAGTAGTCCCCGGGCGGCCGATGTTCTACGCGACGGCGATCACGCTGAGCGGATACGCCAGCCCGGTGCTGGTCGAGAGCCACCTGGGACGGCCAACCAAGATTGAGGGCAACGACAAGCATCCCGCGAGCCTGGGCGGAACCGATGTTTTCACGCAGGCGGCGATTCTAGGCATGTACGATCCCGACCGCTCGCAGACGATCATGCGGCGTGGTGATGTGGACTCCTGGTCGGAGTTTATAAAAGAGATCAAGGGTCCGCTGGCGGTGCAGAAGGGCCTCGGTGGCGCGGGGATCCGGATTCTGACGCAGACGATTTCTTCGCCGACACTGGCTGACCAGCTGCGCGCGTTTCTGAAAATGTATCCGCAGGCGAAGTGGCACGTGTACGAGCCGGTGAATCGCGACAACGTGCTGGAAGGCGCGAAGCTCGCGTTCGGACAACCGGTCGAAACGCGTTACGACTTCTCGAAGGCTGACGTCATCGTCTCGCTCGATGCGGATTTTCTGTACGCGGGCTTCCCGGGAAATACGCGCTACATTCGGGACTTCGCGAGCCTGCGCAACCCTGATGGAAATATGAGCCGGTTCTATGCGATCGAGAGCACGCCGACTTCGACCGGGGCGAAGGCGGATCATCGGCTGCCGATGCGGGCAGGGGAGGTTGAGAACCTCGTCGAAGCTCTCGCGATCGATCTCGGAGTCGTCGGTAGCGCTGGGAAGCTGCCGGGCGGCGATCAGGGCAAGTACCTTGCGGTCGTGGCGAAGGATCTGCAGGGGCACCATGGGTCAAGCATCGTTATCCCAGGCGAACACCTGTCACCCGCGGTTCATGCCCTGGCCCATGCCATCAACGCGGCGCTCGGCAACGTCGGCAAGACCGTCTTCTACACCGATCCCGTCGACGCCAACCCCATCAATCAAACCGAGTCCCTGCGCGACCTCGTCGCCGACATGCGCGCCGGCAAGGTCGATCTTCTCGTGATCATGGGCGGCAATCCTTGCTACGACGCGCCCGCGGACCTGGGCTTTAGCGATGCCTTGAAGAGTCCCAACATCGCGCTGCGCGTATATCACGGGCTCTATCAGAACGAGACCTCGGAATACTGCCACTGGCAGATGAACGAAGCGCACGCGCTCGAATCCTGGAGCGACTCGCGCGCCTACGACGGCACGGTAAGTATCGTGCAGCCGCTGATTGCGCCACTTTATGCGGGTAAGAGCGCGCACGAAATGGTCTCCGCGCTATCGGGCGTGTCGGACGCGACCGGCTACGATCTGGTCCGCGCCTACTGGCAAAAGCAACACAGCGGTTCCGACTTCGAAGTCTTCTGGCGGAAGTCGCTGCACGATGGCTGGATCGAGGGTACTGCCTACGTTCCAAAGTCCCTGTCGCTGAGGACCCCCGACCTTCCCGTGCAGGCTTCCCCCGATCCCAAATCTCTCGAAATCAACTTCCGCCGCGACCCCTCCATTTACGACGGGCAATTTGCCAACAACGGCTGGCTGCAGGAACTCCCTAAGCCGATGTCGAAGCTCACCTGGGACAACGCGGTGCTGGTGGGGCCGAAGATGGCCGAGCGCGAAGGGCTGAAAACCGAGGACATGGTCACGCTCGAACTGAATGGCCGCAAAGTCACCGTGCCGGTCTGGATTCAGGCAGGCCATCCCGATTACTCGGTGAGCGTGTATCTCGGCTACGGGCGCATGCGTGCGGGAAAAGTGGGAACCGGGGCGGGATTCGATGTTTACCCGCTGCGCACGACTTCCGCGATGTGGATTGGCACAGGGGCCAAGCTGACAAAGACTAGCGCGACCTACAAGCTCGCCTCGACGCAGGGTTACCAGACGATGGATACGCCGAACGGCGAGAGCCGTCCGCTGGTCCGCGAACGCAGTCTCGAGAAATATCATGAGGACCCGAAGTTCGCCCAGGAGGAACAGCCACCACGCGAGCTGACACTCTATCCAAACGTCGACTACTCCAAGCAGGACTATGCCTGGGGTATGACGATCGACCTGAATTCCTGCGTAGGCTGCAACAACTGCATGATCGCGTGCGTCTCGGAGAACAACATCGCCGTGGTCGGTAAAGAGCAGTGCGTCAAAGGCCGGCACATGCACTGGCTGCGCGTCGATGCCTACTACCAGGGCGATCGCGACAACCCGAAGGCTTACTTCCAGCCCGTGCCGTGCATGCAGTGCGAGAACGCGCCCTGCGAAGTGGTGTGCCCGGTGGGCGCGACCCTGCACAGCACCGAAGGCTTGAACGACATGGTCTACAACCGCTGCGTGGGCACGCGCTACTGCTCAAACAACTGTCCGTACAAAGTGCGGCGGTTCAACTTCCTGCTGTTCCAGGACTGGGACACCGAGCAGTACAAGATGATGCGCAACCCCGATGTCACGGTGCGCAGCCGGGGCGTGATGGAGAAGTGCACGTACTGCATCCAGCGGATCACCGAACACCGCATCGATGCGGAACGAACGGACGAAAAGATCAAGGATGGTTCCTTGCAGACCGCCTGCCAGCAGTCGTGCCCGGCGGGGGCCATCATCTTCGGCAACATCAATGATCCGAACAGCCAGGTCTCGAAATTGAAAGCGCACAACCGCAACTACGGGTTGCTGGCGGACCTGAACACGCGTCCGCGGACTACGTATCTGGCGGAAGTTCGTAACCCCAACCCCGAACTGGAAGGCTAGGCGCAGGAAGTCATGGCAGAACGAATGGATGACGTCGAAGTCACGGACCGCAGAGCCCCGGTAATCGAGCCTGGGTACACGTTCGGGACCGTGACCGACAAGATCAGCGCTATTGTGCTGAATCGGCCTACTTCGACGGGATGGTTCATCGGCTTCGGCGTCTTCTTCCTGCTCACGATGATGATGCTGTATGCCATCGGGTACCTGGTGCTCAAGGGCACGGGCATCTGGGGCATTAACATCCCGGTGGGATGGGGCTTTGCGATCGTCAACTTCGTGTGGTGGATTGGAATCGGTCACGCGGGCACGCTGATCTCGGCCATTTTGCTATTGCTGCGGCAAACCTGGCGCAATTCGATCAACCGTTTTGCGGAAGCGATGACCCTGTTCGCGGTCGCGGCGGCAGGGATTTTTCCCCTCATTCACACCGGCCGCCCGTGGTTGGCGTACTGGCTGTTTCCCTATCCCAACACCATGAATTACTGGCCGCAGTTTCGCAGCCCGTTGCTGTGGGACGTGTTCGCGGTCTCAACCTACTTCACCATTTCGTTGCTGTTCTGGTTTGTCGGCCTGATTCCGGACCTCGCCACGCTGCGCGACCGCTCGGAGAACCGCTGGGCGCAGATGATCTACGGCATGCTGGCGATGGGCTGGCGCGGATCGGCGCGGCACTGGCACCGCTACGAGACCATGTACCTGCTGCTTGCCGGACTGGCGACGCCGCTGGTGCTTTCGGTGCACACCGTGGTCAGCTTCGACTTTGCCATCGCGATCGTTCCCGGCTGGCACACCACGATCTTCCCGCCCTATTTCGTCGCGGGCGCGATTTACTCCGGCTTCGCCATGGTGCTGATGCTGGCGATTCCGATCCGGAAGCTGTACGGCCTGGAAGACTTCATCACCGAGCGCCACCTGCAGAATTCGGCGAAGGTAATGCTCGCCACGGGATGGATCGTCGCCTACGGATATGGCATTGAAGCATTCATGGGCTGGTACAGCGGCAATCGCTACGACTCGTTTCTTCTCTGGAACCGGCTGCACGGTCCATACGCGTTCTTCTATTACCTGCTGCTGACCTGCAACATCGGGACGCCGCAGTTGTTGTGGATCCGCAAACTGCGCACCAGCAGCGTAGGCCTGTTCCTGGTGTCGCTGGTGATTCTGGTGGGCATGTGGCTGGAACGCTTCGTCATCGTCGTGATGAGCCTGCATCGCGACTTCCTGAACTCGTCGTGGGGCATGTACTACCCGACGCGCTGGGATTGGATGACATTTGTCGGGACGATCGGCATGTTCCTCGCGGCGATGTTCCTGTTCGTGCGCATCCTGCCCATGATCTCGATCTTTGAGATGCGCACGCTTTTGCCGGAAGCGGAGGTGAAGGCCGAATGAAAACCACTCCGATCTACGGCCTGATGGCGGAGTTCGATTCTGCGACCGATCTGGTCGGTGCAGCTCGCAAGACACATGAGGCGGGATACCAGAAGATCGACGCCTACAGTCCGTTTCCGATTGAGGATCTGGCAGAAGCCATTCAGTGCAGCAACTATGTGCCGCTGGTGACTCTGATCGGCGCCCTGATTGGCGGGATTTCCGGCTACCTCATGCAGTACTGGATGATGGCCATTGATTATCCAATCAATGTGGGCGGGCGCCCCTATAACTCCTGGCCGGCCTTCATCGTGATCACGTTCGAGATGACGATCCTGTTCGGCGGGATTTTTGCGGTGCTCGGCATGCTGGCGCTGAATGGACTGCCCATGCCGTATCACCCGGTGTTCAACGTCCCGCGCTTTGCAATGGCGACCAAGGACCGGTTTTTCCTGATCGTGTTCTCCACCGATCCCAAATACAGCCCGACGGGAACGCGCCAGTTCCTCGAGAGCCTGGGGCCGCGCTCGATCTCGGAGGTGCCCAGTTAATGGCGCGTCCCCGCAAAGTCGCTCCGCTTGCGTTTGTGCTCTTGCTGGCAGGCTGCCGGCTCGACATGCATGTGCAGCCGCGACAGAATCCGCTGGCCAAGAGCAGCTTCTTCCCCGATCAGCGGTCGGCGAGGCCGCTGGTGCCGGGCACGGTGGCGCGCGGCGAACTGCACGAGGACGCCTATTTCTATACCGGAAAGCTGGGGAGCAATCCCGGCGACTACATGCCGTTTGCGATCACCAAAGCGGATTTGGAGCGCGGCCGCGAACGCTTCGACATCTACTGCGCGCCCTGCCATTCTCGGCTCGGCGACGGGAACGGCTACATTCCCTCGCGCGGCTTTCCGCGGAAACCGCCTTCGTTCCATATTGAGCGCCTGGAGAAAGCGCCCGTCGGATACATCTTCGACGTGATAACCGAAGGCTTCGGGATCATGCCCGATTACGCTTCGCAGATTCCAGCGCGCGACCGCTGGCTGATCGTGGCGTATATCCGGGCGTTGCAGTTGAGCCAGCATGCGACTGTTGCGGACGCTGGGGGTCATGCCATTCCGTCGCCAGGCCCGCAATTTTTGACGCCGGGCACAGGCGCGACCCTGCCGGAGGTTAAACCGGCCGAGGCCGAGCACGAGGACTCCAAATGAGCACCATGCACACGACGAACCTCGACCTTTCGACGCCGCCGATCATCAAGCAGATCGGCCAGCGCTCGCTGGTGATTGGCATCGTCGCGTCGGTCATCGCGATCGGGCTGGGCTTCACCGACCCGAAGGTGTTCTTGCGCGGCTACCTCGTGTCGTACATGGACTGGCTGGGAATCTGCCTCGGCTCGATGGTGATCCTGATGGTCCGGCACCTCACCGGTGGTGGCTGGGGCATGGTGATCCGGCGCATCCTGGGCGCGGCGATGCGTACCGTGCCGCTGATGGCGGTGTTCTTTATCCCGATTATTTTCGGGATGCGCAAGATCTATCCGTGGGCCATGGCACCGGAGGCGATCGAGAATCCCACGATCCGCGAGCATCTGGCAAAGAACCCGTTTGTGAAGCTTGGCTATTTGAACTGGCACGGCTTTGTCATGCGCGCGATTCTTTATTTCGCGATCTGGAATCTTCTCTCGTACCTGCTGACGCGCTGGTCGAAGCAGCAAGACACGCCGCCGGTGCGGGACAACAGCTTGCGCTTCAAGGCGGTAAGCGGACCGGGCATCATTCTTTATGCCTTCACGATTTCGTTTGCCGCGATTGACTGGGTGATGTCGCTCGATCCGAGTTGGATTTCGACGATCTACGGGCTGCTGTTTGTCTCGGGAGAGCTGATCTCCGCGCTCTGCTTCGCGGTGGTGATCGAGCGGATTCTGTTCAAGTACAAACCGATGTCCCAGTTGTTGCGTCCGGACTTCGTGCATGACCACGGCAAGTTCATGATGACGTTCATCATGGTCTGGGCGTACTTTTCATTCTCGCAGTGGCTGATCATCTGGGCCGGCAACCTGCCCGACGAAATCACCTGGTTCCTGAGGCGGCTGAACGGGGGATGGGGATTTGTCGGGCTGTTCCTCGTGATCTTCCAGTTTTGCGTGCCGTTCGCACTCTTGCTGTCGCGCTCGCTGAAGCGTGACATCACACGGCTGGTCTGGCTGGCGGCGTGGCTCGTGGTCGTGCGTTATATCGATCTCTACTGGCTGGTCGAGCCAAATTTCTCCACAGTCTTCCACGTGACGTGGGCAGACCTGCTGATTCCTTTCGGCATGGGAGGCTTATGGCTCGCATTTTTCTGTCACAACCTGAGTTCGAAGCCCTTGCTGCCCGCCTACGACGTATACGCCAAGCAAGTTCTGGAGCCCGAGCATGAGTGAAGAGAAGCAGAGCACGGCGAACAACTCCGGCTTCGAACAAGAAGACATGAGTCCGCAGGGCGTTTTCTATTTCATGGCGGGCCTGGCGATCGTGGGAGTGGTGATTTACTTCATCCTTGTGGGAATGTACCGCTTTCTCGATGCTTATGACCGGACCCATCAGGCTCCGGTGAATCCGATGGCGATCAAAACCGGTATCGATCAAACCATGAGCTCCAAGGAAATCCGGGATAAAGCGGATGCGACATTCCCCAAGCCGGTTCTCGAGTACAACGAGCAGACGCAGTTCGTTAAGGAACTCGCCGCGCAGGATGAGACGCTCGCCAGTTACGACTGGGTCGATCAGAAAGCCGGGATCGTGCGCATTCCCATTGATCGAGCGATCGACCTGGTGGCCGAGCGCGGGCTGCCGGTTTTGCCGGCAGGAGCAGCGGCAGAAGCGGCTGGCGCCAAAGCAGTGATCAAGACGAAAGCCGCGACAAACGCCCCGGCACCCAAGCAATGAGGAGACGCAGTGAGCAGTAAGCAGCACACAAGTTCGGTAATCGCAGCGATGGTTCTTCTGGCCGTGTCGGCGTTCGGACAGGGCATGACGAGCGGAATACTGTCGCCTTCTCCAAGCGTGCGGCCGCCGGGATTGAAGAACGTCGGCATTCAGCAGAACCTGAATCAGGAGATTCCGGTGGACCTTGCTTTCACCGATGATCTGGGGCGGTCCATGCATCTCGGCGATTATTTCGGCAAGCGGCCGCTGATTCTGAACCTGGTCTATTACAACTGCCCCATGCTGTGTGGAGAGGTTCTCAGCGGGCTGGAGCATTCGCTGAGCATGATGCAGTTCGACGTGGGCAAGGAATTCGACGTGGTCACGGTGAGCTTCGATCCCAGCGAGACTCCGGAGATGGCGGCGAAAAAGAAGTCCGAGTTCTTGCGCCGTTACAATCGCGCGGCGGCCGAGCAGGGATGGCACTTCCTTGTCGGCAAGCAGGATGCGATCGATGCGCTGACCAAGGCGGCAGGCTTTCAGTACCAGTACGACGCGAAGAGCAAGCAGTTTGCGCATGCGACGGCGATTCTGATTCTCACCCCTGAGGGCCGCATCGCGCAGTACTACTACGGGGTTGAGTATCCGCCGAAGGATCTGCGCCTGGGATTGGTCGAAGCGGGCAAGGGCAAGATCGGCAATATCGTCGATCAATTGCTGCTGTATTGCTACCACTACGATCCGGAGCAGGGGAAATACAGCGCCACGATCCTGCGGGTGCTGCGGCTGGCGGGCGTAGCCACGATGCTCTGCATCGGCACACTCATATTCGTGATGGTTCGCCGTGGTCCGTCACACGGCGTTCGAGAAGCGAGACGGGTCAGGTAACTATGCTGCAAGACATGCCATTCTGGCCCCCTCGGGCCTCGACCATGGCCAACAACGTGGATGCTCTGTACATCTTCCTGCTGACAGTGTCGGCACTGATGACGATAAGCATCTTCACCATGATCATTTTCTTCGCGATTCGTTTCCGCAAGCGCGCGGGACATCAGGCGGAACAGATTCAAGGATCGCACGCCCTCGAAATTACCTGGTCGGTCATCCCCTTCTGCGTGTTCATGGTGTTTTTCGGATGGGGTGCGTTGCTCTACTTCAAAGAGCGCAAGCCGCCGCAAAACTCCGCCGAGGTTTACACCGTCGCCAAACAGTGGATGTGGAAGTTCGAGCACATGGAAGGGCAGCGCGAGATCAACGAGCTGCATGTGCCGGTGGGACGCGATGTGAAGATGATTATGACATCGCAGGACGTGATTCACAGTTTCTACGTGCCGGCATTTCGCATCAAGCAGGACGTTCTGCCGGGCCGCTACACGGTGGCCTGGTTCCATCCGACCAAGCCCGGAACTTATCACCTGTTCTGCGCGGAGTACTGCGGCACATCGCACTCGGGAATGGTGGGCTCGGTAGTGGTCATGGCGCCGAAGGATTACGAAGCCTGGATGGGCGGCGGGGGGAATCAGCCGCTGGCGGTCACGGGAGAACGATTGTTCTCCGAACTGGGCTGCGTCACCTGTCACCGCTCCGACACGCAGGGCCGCGGGCCCAACCTGGTAGGCCTGTTCAACAAGCCGGTGCTGCTCGAGGACGGGCGCACAGTAACGGCGGATGAGAACTACATTCGGGAATCCATTTTGCAACCGGCGGCGAAGATCGTGAATGGATACAAGCCGATCATGCCCACGTTTCAGGGACAGATCAGCGACGAGCAATTGAACGCGCTGGTGGCCTACGTGAAGTCGCTGGGCCAGCAACCCACAGGGCAGACCGGCGGCCGCAGCATGGCAACCGCGACGCCAAAAACGCAGTAACGACCAGGTGAAGAGGATGGCAACGGCAGCATTACAACCCGGCGAACGCGAGACTTACCTGAACCGGCAGTACGGCATCAAGTCGTGGCTGCTGACGGTAGACCACAAGCGCATCGCGCTGCTCTACCTGATGGGGATCACGTTCTTCTTTTTCATTGGCGGATTTTTTGCGTTGCTCATCCGCCTGGAACTGCTGACCCCTCAGGGCGACCTGGTGCAGGCCGACACCTACAACAAACTGTTCACCATGCACGGCCAGGTCATGGTGTTCTTCTTCCTGATTCCCGCCGTGCCCGCGGTGCTGGGAAACTTCCTGATTCCCATCATGATCGGGGCCAGGGACCTGGCGTTCCCGCGCATTAACCTGCTGAGCTGGTATCTGTACATGATCGGCGGCGTAATGATGCTGTACACCATCATCAACGGCGGCGTCGATACGGGCTGGACGTTCTACACCCCGCTCAGCACCGAGTTTCTGAACACGCATGTGATCACCGCGGGGCTGGCGATCTTCGTTTCGGGCTTTTCGTCGATCCTCACCGGGCTGAACTTTGTGGTGACTACGCATCGCATGCGCGCACCGGGCATGACCTGGTCGCGCTTGCCCCTGTTTGTCTGGGCTCATTACGCGACCAGCATCATTCAGCTACTGGGCACTCCAGTTCTGGCTATCACCCTGCTACTGGTGGTGTGCGAACGCCTGTTCCACCTGGGAATTTTCAATCCCGCACTCGGCGGGGACCCGCTGCTGTTCCAGCACCTGTTCTGGTTCTACTCGCATCCGGCGGTTTACATCATGATCTTGCCGGGCATGGGCATCGTGAGCGAGATCGTATGCTGCTTCAGCCGCAAGCGCATCTTCGGATACCAGGCGATGGCCCTGGCTTTGCTCGGAATCGCGGTGGTCGGGTTCCTGGTGTGGGCGCACCACATGTTCGTGGCGGGAATCTCGCTGTACGCGGCGCTCATTTTCTCGCTGCTGAGCTATTTCGTGGCGGTACCTTCGGCGATCAAGGTCTTCAACTGGACGGCCACCATGTACAACGGGTCGATCAGTTACCAGACGCCGATGCTGTATGCCTTCGGCTTCGTTGGGCTGTTCACCATCGGCGGGCTCACTGGACTCTTCCTGGCCTCGCTCGGCATCGATGTGCACGTCACCGACACCTATTTCGTCGTGGCTCATTTCCACTACATCATGGTGGGCGGGATGGTGATGGCCTACCTCGGAGGTATGCATTTCTGGTGGCCGAAAATTTCTGGACGCATGTATCCAGAGGGCTGGGGGCGGCTGGCGGCGTTGCTCGTGTTCGTGGGCTTTAACCTGACGTTCTTCCCACAATTCGTCCTGGGTTACATGGGAATGCCGCGCCGGTATTGGGATTATTCGCACTCACCGGAGTTTCAGATTCTGAATGTGCTCTCGACGGCGGGTGCCACGATTCTCGCGGTTGGATATCTGCTGCCAATGATTTATTTCCTGTGGTCGATGCGCTACGGCAAGCCGGCACCGGCTAATCCGTGGAACGCGGCGGGACTGGAGTGGATGGTGCCTTCTCCTCCGCCTACGTTCAATTTCGACGAAGAGCCCGTCGTGACCTGGGAAGCCTACAACTACGACGAGATCAAGGAGGAGGTCCCGGTTGCCCAATAGTCCTGTTGCCACGGCGAACCACGAGGCCCACGACAATCCGGCCCTCCTGCATCATTTCGCCTCCGAACAGCAGCAGAAAGATGCCGCCAGCCTCGGCATGTGGGTGTTCCTCGCCACCGAGATCATGTTTTTCGGCGGCATGTTCTGCGCCTACCTCGTTTATCGCTATTGGTACTTTGGCGACTTCGGCGCGGGCAGCCAGAGCTTAAACGTGGTCCTGGGCGGCACCAACACAGCCGTCTTGATCTGTTCCAGTTTGACCGTGGCACTGGCGGTGCGAGCCGCGCAACTCGGCAAGCAGACGACGGTCGTGGTCTGCCTGATCCTCACCATGCTGTTTGGGTTGGTGTTCCTCGGCATCAAGGGCGTGGAGTATCACGACAAGTTCGTGGAGCATCATGTGCCCGGCGCGAGCTTTCATTTCCCCGGCCACATCCCATCGCATCCGGATATTCCGATCAACCAGCAGCATGCGCAGATCTTTTTCTCGCTTTACTTCATCATGACCGGCTTGCACGCGTTGCACATGATCGTGGGGTTGGGACTGTTTTCTGTCATCACCTACTACGCGATACGCAAGCGCTACGGTCCGCATTACTACACGCCGGTAGAGATTGCGGGCTTGTATTGGCACTTCGTCGACATTATCTGGATTTATCTGTTTCCTTTGCTGTACCTGATCGACCGTCACAAGTGAGACGCCATGTCTGAGCATGTTTCATCGTTAAAGTTGTACATCGGCATCTGGCTCGCCCTGTTGGCTGGCACCTTGCTCACCGTGATTGCGGCCGGCATCGATCTTGGGCCCTTCAACGCGGTAGTGGCATTGACCATCGCGACCATCAAGGCGACTCTCGTCGTCCTGTTTTTCATGCACGTGAAGTACGCGCACGAAAAGTTCACCAAGGTCGTGATAATCTCCGCGCTCTTCTGGCTGGCAATCCTGCTGGCGCTCAGCATGGCGGACTATACGACGCGGCTGTGGTCGTAGCAGAGTCTGCACCGCAGCGGTCGCCGAGAAAATCTTAAACCGCAAAGTCCGCAAAGAAAGACCGCAAAGGGCGCGAAGGAACGGCCTCGGACTGGTCAGGTCGGGCGCTTGCGGCCTCATCCGATCTTTGCAGCTACCGTCCGTGCGCGTCTCTTTGCGTCCTTTGCGCGCCCCCTTCGCGTTCTTTGCGGTGAATGGGCTTGGGTTTTCTTGGCCGTTGAAACACCGAACCGCGATGTTAATTTCCCGTGCGTGGCGCCAAGACCGGAGCCTGCCGCGGTTTCCTCGAAGCCCCGAGGTCGACCACAGTAATCTTGCCATCAGTCACGATGCCGTCCCCGGTTGCATTCGAAGCCTTCTTCGGAGCATGCGGACGATCCACGTCGAGGTAGGCAACCGCCATCCCAGAAAAAAGAAGATCCGACTGGATCCAGTCGCGCTCGCGATCGATGTGCGGATCGATACGATGGGTCCACTTGGTGTAGCCGCGGCTGTTCTCGGTGGCAATGTCGTGGGTGGCGGCCCCGATCCAAACGCCCTGCCCCTTGTAGGTCTTCTTCAGTTTCCATATGCGAATGTGGTGGCGCTTAGCGAAAGTATTTAGCGATTTCTGGAAGGTCAGGTCTGGCGCCTGACCATTCAAGAGAAGGGTGGACATCGGAGCTGAGTTATACCCGGTGTTTCTCACCGTTGCCTGTGCCACCTTGAGCGCCGCCTTCACGCCCAGATCGTCCGCATCAATCCAGTGGGACTCCGTGAAGGAAGACGCCAGGCGCTGTTTACTGCCAATAAAGATCAGGTTGGTCAGATCTGAAGGAGTCTTGTTCGTGGCGGTTGTGCGTAAGGGAGCGGTCTGCACGATGCCTTGCAGGTCGGGATCCATCGCGAGCTGGGTAAAACCGGGCCAAGGCTCTTTCTGCTTCAGCATGGAGGGGCGCACGATCTGGATCTGCAAATCGGTGCTGGCGGGGAAGAAAATCTCTCGCCGAATCGAAAGTCCGTACACCATCTGCACACCCTTGATGGCGTATCCGGCGAAGGGATTCGTTGCGCTCAAGCCTGCGAAGATGAGCGAGGCCTTCTTCGAGGCGTGCGGTTGAATGATGCCAAGAATTTCGTTGTTGCGGATGGTCTCGCGGGCGTTATCGACTTCGAGCACACGTGCATACAAGGGCGACACCTGGCCACCTTTGTGCACGACGTTCGAGAAATCGAGCACCAGGCGGGGGCGCGAGTACTTGTCGGGCGCCTTCGTCGCAATCAGGATCGTGCCGTTGACCTTGGTGCCTGGCGGCACGAGCAATTCTCCCTCGTTGCACACCAGCTTTTCTCCATCCCGGCACAGAGGATAGGTGACGACACCCTGAATCGGATCGCCCGTGCGGGAACGGTCGCTGTACACCGGGGTGGTGAGGCGAATGCTGAGGGTCGCGCCGGGAGAGAGGTCAGCTTTACGCGACAGGCTGACGGCCTTGGGCACGTTCGATGCCGGAGACAGCATCTGCATCTGGTCGAAGAAACGGAAGGTCGCTACAAGAAATCCGCTGGTGGCGCCATTTTCCATTAAGAGCGTCTGCATCTCGAAAGTTGGCGAATAGAGCAGGTAATCGAGCGCGGTATCCTGGTAGATGTCTTCGTGGTTGATGTCGATGCCGCGTTGAATGAGGGCATCGGCGATCTCCTCGTAGGCAACCGTCACCGACGATTTGGTCGCGTAGCTGGAACCGAACACCGCCCAATGCAAGGCGGTGCGTCCCTCAGGATCAGTTTCCTTCACGTCGGCGCCGCCGTCGATCAGCTCCTTGGCCTCGTCGAGGCGGGCGAGGATATCTTTCTCTTTGGTCTCGCGGGTAGCGTTGTAGAGCGCCTGCAGCAGCGGGGATTCCCTGGAGACGTCCAAATGGACGGCAGCCGGGGCGAGTTCGTCTTCGGGTGGATCGTCCGGAATCTCCGTGTCGGCGGCGGGCGCGACAGGTTTATCCGGTTCGGCAATTGCCGGCGAGGATTGAGCGTATACGGCAAACGGGCGCTGGACGGAGGGAGCGGCCGCCATGATTACGCACAGAGCGAAGAAGAGGCAGCCAGCCTTCGGCACCTGAGGCATACGGGAAGTCCTATGGTGAGATTCGGGGCCCTGTGCCGAGAAGGTGGGGGACTCGCGCGGCGCCGGCCTCGACGCAACAACAACCCGCAGAGCCTTTTTCGGCGTCCGCGGGATTATAGCCCAACTGAGAGGCAGCAAGTAATCGACCCTTTGGTTTTTGCGGTGAGCAATGCGGACCTCGCATTGTCCTTGCCACTAACGCAGTTTTCCGTGAACATGGATCGTCGAGACCTTCCATGCCACCGATTGATCCGCTGCCCGTTCTTTCTCCGCAGCAGGCCCACCAGTTTGCCGAACGCGCCCGAGTGGCCAAGTACGGCGACGTTGATGTGCGGGACCTTGAGGCCGCACTGCGGGCGTCTGTGAAGGGCGATGTCCGCTTTGATGCTTCAAGCCGCGCCCTCTATGCAACCGATGGCTCCAGCTACCGGCAGGTGCCGATCGGCGTGGTCATCCCTCGCGACAATGACGACGTCATTGCGGCGATCGCTACCAGCCGCGAGTACGGGGCACCGGTTCTCCCGCGAGGTTGCGGCACGTCGCTCGCCGGCCAGTGCTGCAACACGGCGGTGATTCTCGACTTCACCAAGTACATGGCGGAGATTCTCGAGATTGACCCGCTGCGGAGGATTGCCCGGGTGCAGCCGGGAGTGATTCTCGATCACCTGCGGAACGCGGCCGAGAAACATCACCTCACATTCGCGCCCGACCCGGCCACGCATGATCACTGCACGTTGGGAGGCATGATCGGGAACAACTCCTGCGGGGTGCACTCGGTGATGGCGGGCAAGACCGATGACAACATCGAGGCGCTCGACATTCTGACTTACGACGGCGTGCGCATGCAGGTAGGCGCGACTTCGCCAGAAGAACTCGAGCACATTATTCGCGAAGGCGGCCGGCGCGGCGAAATCTACAGCAAGCTAAAGACGATCGCCGCGACCTACGGCGAGCTGGTGCGGCAGCGTTTCCCGAACATTCCCCGCCGCGTTTCCGGCTACAACCTGAACTATCTGTTGCCAGAGAACGGATTCCACGTGGCACGGGCACTGGTCGGATCGGAAGGGACCTGCGTCACGATTCTTGAGGCGACTTGCCGGCTGGTGGAGAGTCCTTCGGAGCGAGTACTGCTGGTGCTCGCCTATCCCGATATCTACCTGGCAGCGGATCACGTACCCGAGGTCATGGCACACAAGCCGATCGGGCTCGAGGGCATCGACGACCTGCTGACGGAATACACCCGCCGCCGTGGCATCAACGCGGAAGGTCTGGCGCTGTTGCCACCCGGTGGAGGATGGCTGCTCGCAGAATTCGGCGCCCAGACACAAACGGAGGCCGAGGCACTAGCTCGGGGCCTGATGGAGACGCTGGGGCGGTCGACAACCGTACCCAATATGCGGCTATGCACCAAGGATGAGGCGAAGCACATCTGGACCGTGCGCGAGTCGAGCCTGGGCGTCATTTCTCATGTTCCCGGAGAGCCATTGAGTTG
>Ga0307474_10000402_pt1 | contig 31129 bp, 27 predicted proteins | sample atmos_gasesECM1C_2_FD_203312 | JGI IMG/M metagenome (GOLD analysis project Ga0307474, IMG submission 203312) | Hardwood forest soil microbial communities from Morgan-Monroe State Forest, Indiana, United States - atmos_gasesECM1C_05 | ecosystem: Environmental > Terrestrial > Soil > Temperate... | reverse complement strand
AGCCGTCGGCAGCCACCGCAACCGTCGGATCGAAAGCCGGCGTGCTCGTGTCGGCGTTCACCTGGATCGGTTGCGACCACGTCTGACCACCATCCGATGAGTGGGTCAGGGCGATGCCGTCGTATTTGCCCCCCGAGAAGCTCGAGTCCTGCCACGTGATGTAGATGGTCCCCTGCGTCGAGACAGCGACGGAGAACAGCAGCGAGGCGTCGCGCACCTGTTGATTCGCGAGCGGATCGACCGTGCCGACCGAGACGAGCGGCGCAATGCTCGTCTCGGCAGACCAGGTCGAGCCGTGATCGCTCGACTGGATCTGCCCGAGCGTCGACAGCTGCTTGCCCGATATGACAACTATCACGGTGAAGATGTCGATGAGCTGGCCGCCCGGAAGCACGACAATCTGATTGCCGATGGTCTGATTCGAGGGGCCGGGATCGTAGATCGGCATCGCACTCTGCCAGCTCGCGCCGCCGTCGGATGTCATCGCGAAATAGCTCGGCCCGCCAGAGTTCGCGCCACTCTCCAACCGGTCCCAGACCGCATACACGTAGTTGCTGTCGTTCGGGTCGGCGGTGATCGAGCCCTTGTCGTCGAAAAAGTCGGCGCCGTCGCTGATCAGTGCAACTGGCAGGCTCCAGCTGCGGCCGCCGTCGCTCGATTGCGCGACCAGCTGAGCACTCGAGGAGCCGGCCTCGAGCGATGAGCCCTCGAATGAGAGCGACAACGCGTAGACGACGCCACTGGGTGAGACCGTCAGCCAGCCGTTGCTTGCACGCTGGAAATCGCCGGCATTGTCGGCAGCGCCGCCGCTGCAGAGCGAGAACGCCGCGTGGCTCACCGTCCACGTCATGCCGCCGTCGAACGAGGCCGCAAGGTTCAGCGCCTGCGAGCCCCCGTTCGACCAGCGGTCCTGCTGCCACTCGGCGACGAGGTTGGCGCTATTGGTGGGATTGATGATCAGCGAAGGCTCGAGCGCCGTGTTGGGATAGAGTGTTCCGACCTGCGCGGCTCCGGCGCAGTCAGCCGCATAGGTGGTCGGCTGCGAGACCTTTACCTGCGTCACCGAGGTGAAGGCCGGCGCTCCCCCTGAACCGCCGGCCGAGCCGCCCCCACCCCCACCCCCGCCGCCGCCGCAAGCCGCAAGCAGCGCGAGCCCGCCCACGATGCCGGTAAACCTCGCCCCGCGCATGCCGCGCGCCCGGGCCTGCATCAGGCGGTGATGAAGATAGTCGCAGGATGCTCCAGGCACTCCTTCAACGCCTGGATCATTGCGGCCGCGTCGTAACCGTCGACGAAACGATGGTCGAAGGACGAGGACAGGTTCATCGTGCGACGGATGGCGATCGCGCCATCGACGACCACCGGTCGCTCGAGCGCTCGGTTCACGCCGATGATGGCGACCTCGGGCGCGTTGATGATCGGCGTGCTGGCGATTCCGCCGAGCTTGCCGAGGCTGGTGATGGTGATGGTTGAGCCGGTGAGCTCCTCGCGCCGCGCCTTGTTGGTGCGCGCAGCCTCACTCACGCGCCGCATCTCGGCCGCGAGATCCGCGAGCGATCGGTCCTGAGCATCGCGCACCACGGGAACCTTGAGTCCGTCGGGAGTTTGGGTAGCGATACCGAGATGCACCGCCCCATGGCGCACGATCACGCCGCGCTCGGCGTCGTAGTGGGCGTTGCATTGCGGGAAGTCGCGCAGCACGCGCACCAGTGCGAGCCCGAGAAAGGGCAGATACGTGAGCGCCGGCGCTCCCCTCGCCTGCTTGCTGTTGAGGTATTGCCGCAGCGACTCGAGCTCGGTCACGTCGAGCTCTTCGACGTAGGCGAAGTGCGGAATGTTGCGCTTGGCCTCGCTCATGCGCTGCGCGATCAGGCGCCGCAAACCGATCACCTTGATCTCCTCGGTGGCCCCGGCGGCAAGCCCGGCCGCCGCCGGTGCCCGGCGAGACTCGCTGGCACGCTCGGAAGGCACGGCCTTGGGTCCCGGGCGCAGCGGCGTCGGCTGCGGGCGCCTTGCTACATAGGCTTCGAGATCCTTCGGCACGATGCGTCCATTGGGGCCGGATCCCGCAACCTGTCGCAGATCGATACCCGCCTCGTGCGCGCGACGGCGCACCGCTGGCGAAGTGGCCACGCGGGCGCGCTCGGTCGGCACCGCCCCGCTCGCGGGCGCCGCGGCACCGTTGCCGCCCGGAATGCTTGCCTTGCTGGCCGCGGGCGCGCGTGGCGGTGAGGGGGCAGCGCTCTGCGTCTGGGCGGCCGGTGCGCGCGCGGGTTGCGAGGGTGCGGCATGCGAGGATGTCGCATGCGTGGAGGCAGCCTGCGTCGACGCGCCCGCCGCGGCAGCGCCCCCTTCAGTCTCGAGTACGATCAGCTCGGCGCCCACCGCCACCGTGTCTCCCGGCGCTCCGGTCGTCGAGACGACCCGGCCGCTCACCGGGGCCGGCAGTTCCACGGCCGCCTTCTCGGTCATCACCTCGACGACGACGTCATCCTCGGCGACGGTGTCGCCAGGCTTCACGCGCCAGGCGACGATCTCCGCAGCGACCGTTCCCTCGCCGAGATCCGGAAGCTTGAATACGAATCTGCTCATTGCGTCTCCAGCACCTGCCTGAGAGCTGCGGCGATACGCGCCTGACCCGGGAAGTATTCCCACTCGAAGGCGTGCGGGTATGGTGTGTCCCAACCGGTAACCCGCAGCACCGGCGCCTCGAGGCTCCAGAAGCACTGCTCCTGAACCGTCGCGACCAGCTCAGCTCCGTAGCCGCCGAAGCCCGTGGCTTCGTGCACGACGACGCAACGGCCGGTCTTGCTCACCGAAGTGCATACAGTGTCGACATCGAGCGGCGCCATCGTGCGCACGTCGACGATCTCCGCGTCGATGCCGAGAGAGCGCACCGCCGCCTCCGCGACGTGCACCATGGTGCCGTAGGCAAGCACCGTGACGTCGTTGCCCTCGCGCACGATGCCGGCGCGGCCGATCGGCACGATGTAGTGACCGTCGGGCACCTCTCCGCGCGGATGCGAGCTCCAGGGCACGGCCGGCTTGTTGGGATCGCCGTCAAATGGCCCGTTGTAGATGCGCTTCGGCTCGAAGAACACTACCGGGTCGTCGTCTTCGATCGCGCTGATCAGCAGGCCCTTGGCATCATAAGGATTCGACGGCATCACCACCTTGATGCCACAGACGTGCGTGAAGATCGCTTCAGGGCTCTGCGAATGGGTCTGTCCACCGCGGATACCACCGCCGCACGGCGTGCGAATGGTGACGGGCGCATGGAATTCTCCCGCAGAGCGGTAGCGCAGTCGCGCCAGCTCGCTCACGACCTGGTCGAATCCCGGATAGATGTAATCGGCAAACTGGATCTCCGCTACGGGCTTCAATCCGTTGACACCCATGCCGATCGCGGCGGCGATGATGCCGCCCTCGGCGATCGGCGTGTCCAGTACGCGGTGCTCGCCGTACTTGCGCTGCAGGCCGTCGGTCACGCGGAACACCCCGCCGAAGAAGCCGATGTCCTCGCCCAGGATTACCACGCGCGGATCCCGGCCGAGCATCACGTCCATCGCCGAGTTCAGCGCCTGAACCATGTTCATGCGTGCCACGGCTCAGCCTCCCTGCACCGCGGGCGAGATGTGCGGCGCGGCCGCTGTAGCCTCACGCAGTTCGCGCATCTGCTCGCGCTGACGCACGAGATTCGGCGGCATCTCCTTGAAGACATCCTCGAACATCGTGAGGGGGTCGAGAAAGGGCCCGCTCGTCAGCGTGCCGTAGGACTCGGCCTCTTTCCAACAGGCGCCGACGTGAGCCTCGAGCTCCTTCTCGAGCGCCGTGTGGCGGGCATCCGACCATTCGCCGAGTGCAATCAGATGTTGCTTGAGACGCTCGATCGGATCGCCGAGCGGCCACGCCCGCCATTCTTCCTTGGGCCGATAGCGCGAGGGATCGTCGCTGGTCGAGTGCGCACCCGCACGGTAGGTCACCTGCTCGATGAGGGTCGCGCCACCGCTCTGGCGCGCGCGTTGTGCCGCCCACTGCGTCACCGCGTAGACCGCGAGAAAGTCGTTGCCGTCGACCCGAATTCCAGGAATGCCGTATCCCGGTCCGCGCTGTGCGAAGGTACGGTGCTCACCCCCCGCAAAGCCCTGGAACGTGGAGATGGCCCACTGATTGTTGACCAGGTTGAGGATCACGGGCGCCTGGTACACGGCCGCAAAGGTCATCGCGTAATGGAAGTCCGCCTCGGCGCTCGACCCCTCGCCGATCCAGCTCGCGGCAAGCCGGTCCTCGCCCTTGATGGCCGCGGCCATCGCCCAACCCACCGCCTGCGGGAACTGAGTGGCGAGATTGCCGGAAATTGTAAAGATGTTGCCCCTACCCCAGTGGTACATGATGGGCATTTGCCGGCCCTTGCACATGTCGTGGGTGTTGGAGAGGCACTGACACATCAGCTCGACGAGATTGCGGCCCCGCACCACGTGCAGACCCTGCTGGCGGTAGGACGGGAAGAGCATGTCGCCGGGCTCGAGCGCCATGCCGCCGGCCACTCCGACAGCCTCCTCGCCCGTCGACTTCATGTAGAAAGAAATGCGTCCCTGGCGCTGGATCCGCTGCATGCGGTCATCGAAGAGACGCGTCAGCAGCATGTGCCGCAGTCCCACCTGTAGCTCCCCCGGCTCGAGGTGTGGGTTCCAGGGACCCACCGCACGATGGTCATCGCCGAGGACACGGACCATCTCAAGAGAGAGGGGCTCGATGTCGCGGACCGAGGCGGTCACGTCCGGACGATTGACGGCTCCGGCCGGCGAGATCTGCACGTAGCTGAAGTCGGGCTCCTGCCCGGGTCGGGCCGGCGGGGCAGGAACATGCAAGCGCGACCGTGGAATCATGGGGCGGGCCTCGTTTTCGGCTCAAGCTGCGCGATAGTTGCGCGGGCCAGTGCGAGTTCGGCAGGATTGTAGTCGCCTCACCGGGCTAACACTACGCGCACTGCTTGCCGCCTGCCCTGCGTTCGGGCGCAGCCGCCGCGAGGTGCCGCCTCCAAGAACGGTATCGATGGGGCGGTGCGATGAGAAGCTCGGCCGTTAGTGCGCATCGCGGCTGAGACGTGGACGGGTCGGCTTCGGAGGGTCGCCTCCGGGGAGGCCGCAGTGGTATCGGTCGGCGTTTATTGCTATAGAGAGGACGTGGCGAGCTACGGCAACAATATGCAGAACAACCTCAAGACCCTCACCCGGACGCCGAGCGGTAACGTGCTGCTGTTCGCGCGCAATTTCTTCCGGCATCCGCGCATGCTCGGATCGATCGTCCCGAGCTCGCGCTTCCTCATCAAGCAGCTACTCGAGCCGATGGATTTCGGCCGTGCACGAGTGATCGTCGAGTACGGCCCCGGAGTCGGCGGGATCACCCGCGAAGTGCTGCAACGCATGCGGCCCGACGGCGTGCTGATCGCGATCGAGATGAACCCGGACTTCGTGAGCTACCTGCGCAGCTCGATAAGCGACCGTCGACTGCAGGTAGTGGAAGGATCCGCGGCCTCCGTCGAGGACGTGCTGCGGCGCTGCGGCTATCAACGCGCTGACTACATAATCTCAGGCATTCCCTTCAGCACCATCCCCGCCCCGGTGCGCGAGCGCATCCTGCGCAAGACCCGCGATGTCCTCGAGCCCCACGGCGCATTTCTGGTCTATCAGTTCTCGACCCGCGTGTTACAGGACCTGAAGCGTATCTTTGGATACGTCGGCCGCAGGTTCGAACCCCTCAACGTGCTGCCGGCGCACCTTTTCATCTGCCAGCCCGTCGTCGCCTGAAGGCGCCCATGCTGCGCCGTTGACAGCGCGCGGCCGCGGCGACGATTCTCACGCCATGTCGGTTCGCTGCGCGCTATCCGGAGGATGATTCGATGACGCTCTCGAGCGAGGAACGCTACGGGCGCCATCTGGCGCTGCCCGAAATCGGGGCCGCCGGGCAGGAGAGGCTCAAGGCGGCGCGCGTGCTGATCGTCGGTGCCGGCGGTCTCGGTTCACCGGCGGCGCTGTACCTCGCCGCCGCCGGCTGCGGCACGCTGGGACTTCTCGACTGCGACCGCGTCGACCTCTCCAACCTGCAGCGTCAGGTGCTGTTCGACACCGACTCTCTCGGAAAGCCGAAAGCCGAAGCAGGGCGCGAGCGCCTCGAGCGACTCAATCCGGACATCCGCGTCATCGCGCACGCGCTCGAGCTGAGCGCTGCGAACGTAGGTGCAATATTCAGCCAATACGACCTGGTGCTCGATGGGACTGACCGCCTCTCGGCGCGTTATCTCATCAACGACGCCTGCGTGCTGCTCAAGCGACCGCTCGTTTCGGCGGCGATTCATCGCTTCGAAGGTCAGCTGATGACCTATGTGCCGCAACGTGGGCCGTGTTACCGCTGCGTCTTTCCCCACGGAGCGGACGGTCTGGTGGCCAACTGCGCCGAGGCCGGCGTGCTCGGCGTGCTGCCGGGAGTGCTCGGCACGCTGCAGGCTACCGAAGCAATCAAACTGATCACCGGAGCCGGCGAGCCGCTCACCGGGCGGCTGCTCACGTACGACGCACTCGAGATGAGCTTCAGCGAGTTCCGCATCGAGCGGCGCGCCGACTGTGCGGTATGTGGGGATGCACCGAGCATCACCGCGCCCCGTGACGCGCCGCGTGCGTCGGCCCCCGAGGGACTGCGCCGTCTGTCGGCGCAGGCGCTGCGCGATCTTCTCGAGGCAGCCTCCGCGAGCGACGCCGGCCTTCCGCCGCTCATCGACGTGCGCGAACCGCACGAGTGGAGCGCCGGCCATCTGCAGGGCGCGCTACACATTCCGCTCGGCGAGTTGCCGCAACGGCTCAACGAGATCCCGCGGAACGCCGCACCGGTATTCATATGCCGCAGCGGCGGGCGCAGCATGGCGGCGTGCCAGATTGCGCTGCGGGCGGGGCTCTCGGCCCCGGGGAACCTCGAGGGGGGCCTGCTCGCCTGGGCCGCGCAGGTCGACCCCACGCTGCGCGTGGTGTGAGCTAACACGCGCGCGGACATACGGCAGCGCAGAGGCAGCGGCGCCAGCGGCAGCAGGGGTAGCGCGTGGCGCCCCCCCTGCTGCCCTTGGGTTAAGTGTCTGCAGCGCCCGGGCGGCGCGACTTGGCGAATGCCACGCTCGCCGGTACTGCAGGGGCCAGCTCGATGCGCTCTCTCATCCGCTCGAATGCGCCGCGCGGGTCGTCAACGAACTCGAACAGCTTCAGATCCTCGGATGCAATCGTGCCATGGCGCACCAGCGCATCGAAGTTGACAACCTCTTTCCAGAAAGTCGAGCCGTAGAGAAACACCGGAATCGAGCGGTCGAGCTTGTGCGTCTGCGCCAGTGTCAGGATCTCGAACAGCTCATCGAAGGTGCCGAAGCCGCCCGGAAACGCGATCAGTGCATGCGCCAGATGCGCAAACCACAGCTTGCGCATGAAGAAATAGTGGAACTCGAACACCAGGTCCGGTGTGATGTATCGGTTGGGACGCTGCTCGTGCGGGAGGCCGATGTTGAGCCCGACGCTGCGACCGCCGGCGAGCGCGGCACCGCGGTTGGCCGCCTCCATGATCCCCGGCCCGCCGCCGGAGCAGATCACCAGCCGTTCATCGCACTCCGCGCGGCTCCACTGCGTCAGCAGCCGTGCGAGCTCCGTGGCCTCGTCCAGGTAATGCCCGAGGGGACCGTCCGCACTCAGCCGCGCCGAGCCGAAAAAGACCACGGTGGCGCTGACGCCAGCGGCCTCGAAAGCGCGTAGCGGCGCCAGATATTCCGAGACGATACGGACGGGGCGTCCTTCGTCCGAGTCGATGAATTGCGGGTCGTGATAGGCAAGTTTGGGTCGCACCGTGCTTTCCTCTGCATGTTTCGCTCGCGTGGTGTCCGGGGCGGGCGCGTGCGCACTCTAACGAAATCCTCGCGCTGCGTGCGACACTCGCTGCGTGTATCGCCGCACCGAAAGCGCTGCAACCGCGGCACTGCGCCCATCAGCTGCAACACTGGTGGCATCAGCTGCCTTGGGCCTGTTGCTCGTCAGCTGCGGCGGCCCGGCACCGGCTCCGCCAACACATCCGGTTGCTGCATCCTTCATGCTTCCGCGCCTCGGTACGAACACCTCGTTACTGGTCGTCTCTCCCCACCCCGACGATGAAACGCTCTGTTGCGCCGGCCTGATCGAGCGAGTGTTGCACGACGGCGGTCAGGTGAGCGTACTGTGGATCACCAGTGGCGACGCCGAGCGCATTGGCCTGATGCTGGCCGCGGGTTCGCTGCTGCCGAGTGCCACCGCGGCGCGTCAACTCGGCCACGCGCGCATCAGGGAAGCGCGCGCCGCGGCTACTCTGCTCGGCGTGCCCCCGGCCGGGCAGCTGTTTCTCGGTTATCCCGACCGCGGTCTGCTCGCCCTGCTGCGCGAGCATCGCGCCACGCCGTACCGGTCCCCTGTGACCGATGTGGACGCAGTGCCCTACTCGGAGGCGCTTTTTCCCGGCCACCCCTACACGGGCGAGAGTCTCGAAAAGGATTTCGCAGCGGTGCTCGAGCGCGTCCGGCCCACGCTGATCCTCGCGCCGAGCCCGCTCGATGAGCATCCCGACCATCGCGCGGCGGGCTTGCTCACGATCGCGGCGCGCCGTGTGGGTGCCGCTGACGATGAACAGCGGCAGGTGCGTTACTGGATCGTGCATGGTGGTGAGGGCTGGCCAAGCCCACGCGGTCTGCTGCCCGGCATACCGCTCACTGCGCCGCCGGCCGGCCAGGGCCTCACGTACGCCGACTTCGAGCTCGCGCCGGCCGAGGAGGATCGCAAGCTCATCGCTCTACGCGCACACGAGACGCAGATGCGCGCGATGGAGCCCTTTCTGCTCTCGTTCGTGCGCACCACGGAGTTGTATTTCGCGGCGCCGACGCGCTAGTCAGGGACGACGGGGCCGTCGCCAGCGGTCGAGGTGTCGATCGAGAAGACCCGCAATGCCTTCCCGCAGCCGATCGAGCCAGGCACGCTGGCGCCAGTAACGGCGGCTGATGGCGCGCGAGCGGAGGAAGTCGCGCTCGAACAGCGCAGCCATGGCCTCGGCGAAGCGCGGGTCCGCTACTTCCTGGTTGGCTTCGAGATTCCACCTCAGACTCCAGCGATCGAGATTGCTCGAGCCGATCGAGACCCAGTCATCACAAAGAATGGCCTTTGCGTGCAGCATGTGCGGCTGGTACTCGAAGATCTGCACGCCGCTGCGCAACATCTTGCCGTAGAAGCGCCGTGCGGCCTGCCGCACCCAGGGATGATCGGTGCGTGCGCCGGGCACCAGCAGCCGCACGTCGACGCCGCGCCGCGCCGCGCGCCGCAGTGCCTTGCGAAAGCGCCGCGACGGCACGAGGTAGGCGCTCATGATCCATGCGCGACGCACCGCGCCATCGATGCAACGCACCACCCCGCTGGCGAGCACCGAGCGCTGGCGCGCTTCCGAGAGCGACAGCCGCCCCGGCGAACCGTCGGGGTGCGGCGCACTGGGCGACTCGGCTGGAGAGAGCTCTCCGCCGCAGCGACGCCAGGTGCGTGCGAAGGCACGTTGCCAATCGGCGACCACCGGACCGGAGATCTCCACCATCAGCTCCCGCCACGGGCCGCGTCGGCCGCCGGGCGCGAACTCGTCGGTGAGGCCCGCGCCGCCGACGAACGCGGTATGGTCATCGATTACCAGTAACTTACGATGATCGCGCAACAGGTTGCCGAGCCGCTTGTGGAACTTGAGCGGATTGAAGAAGCGCAGCTCGACGCCCGCGGCGAGGAGCCTGCGTCGGTCCGCACGGCCAAGTCCGAGCGCGCCGAAGCCGTCGAACACGACGCACACCCGCACGCCGCGCCGCACCGCCTCGCTGAGCGCGGCGAAGAAGCGTGTGGCGATCACGCTCGAGCGAACCAGGTAAAGCTCGAGCAGCACCGACTTGCCTGCCGAGTCGATCGCCGCCAACATCCGCGGAAAGAATTCGCCGCCGCCGTCGAGTAGGCGGAACGAGTTCCCGGTTCGCCACGGCCAGCCGGTCGTCGTAAATTGTTCGGGATCCCAGCCAGCCGCTGTCATGGAGCAACAATGACCGAGCCGCGGATCCGGCGCCAGCCCCGCCGACTGCTGCTGCCCGCGCTGCTCGCGCTGCTCGCGCCCGTGTGTGGCAAAGCGGACATAATCGACGCCGTCAACGCGCTGCGCTACGAGGGCTGTGGCGGCAGCCACCGGGGGATGGCGCCGCTACGGGAGAATGCCAAGCTCGACGAGGTAGCCCATCGGCTGTCGCAGGGCACGGATCTGCGCACAGCGGAGCAGTTCGCCGACTACCATGCGGTCGGCTCCTTCTCCGTGAGCATCTCCGGCGTGCCTTCGAGCGGCAATATCGAAGCCGTGATCGCGCGACAGTACTGTGAGCAGCTCGCCAATCCCACCTTCAGGGAGATCGGCTCCTGGCGGCGCGGCAACGTCGTGTGGATCGCACTCGCTGAGCCCTTCACACCGCCGGCACCACACGACCAGGCCGAGATCCTCCACCGGATACTGAGTCTCATCAATCAGGCTCGCGCCCAGGCACGCCGCTGCGGACCCACGCCGTACGCGGCAGTCGACCCGCTCAAGCTGAATGCCACACTGACTCATGCAGCATTGCTCTATGCGCAGGATATGGCGACGTATGGCTACATGAGCCACAACGGTCACGATGGCAGTACTCCAGCCACGCGGATCACTCGCAGCGGCTACCGCTGGCGTGAGGTCGGCGAGAATCTCGCCAGCGGCATCATGACTCCGGAGGAAGTGGTCGCGGGCTGGCTGCGCAGCCCCGATCACTGCGCGAATCTCATGGATCCGCTTTACACCGAGATGGGCGTCGCTTTCGCAGTCGCCCGGCATCGCGACGCGGGCGTGTACTGGGCGATGGAGTTCGGCAAGCCGCAGTCGCAGTGACGCTTATGCGCCGAGCCCCGACTCGCGCTCGTGTACTGCCTGCAGCGTCACGGTAATTCCGGCCACCAGGTAAAGCAGCCCGAACCACGCGAGGCCATGCGTCAGAAATACCTCGAGCGTGCGATACACGCTGGCCGTGCGCGCGAAGTGCTCGGTCGCCTGCACGCCCCCGATTACGATTGCAGCAGAGGCCGCCAGCAGCAACGCCGGCGCAGCCGAGGAGCGCGCCCGGCCGCGGCTGTCAGGCGCTGGCGGCGGCGCGGGCAGACGCAGATACCAAACGGCGAGCACGATGAGCCCGAGCACCGAGCTCAGGTACTGAAGCACGTGACAGACGGTGCTCGTATAAGGACCGATGGTCACCGGCGCGCTGAGCGCGGCCACGCGATGCACCATCCAGCCGTCGCTGTGGGTGAAAGAGTCCCAGAAAAGATGCGTCCATACTCCGAGCTCGATCGCAAGCGGTGCGATCAGCCATTCGAGAGGACGGCTGCGGAAAGGGGCGAGCGCGTGCAGACACAGCCAGCGCGCCCGCGCCGGCAGCAATGCGGTCAGCGGCACCCGCAGCAGGAACACGGCGACGAGAGCCACAAACGCCAGCAGCGGATCGACCGTGAGCGAGCCCGCCAGGCTGTGGGTCTGCGATCGCAGGCGCAGTCCTCCCGGCATGTAGTACGGCAGATCGGGAATGAGCGCGCCGATCACGAGCGGCGCCGTGCGCAGACACCTGAGACGGCGCAGCGGCAATATCGCCGCAGGATGCGCCAGCGTGAACGGCATCCGCCTACTCCGACTGCGGCTGCCGCGGCACGACGCGCACAGTGAAGTCGCGCCCGACCCATTTCGCTCCGAAACGATAGGTCAGGTCGATGCGCCGCCCGGCATGCAGCCGGGGCGACTCGATCTCCAGCACGTGCAGTCCGAGCGAATTCGCGACCGTATCCTGCTCGCGCACTTCCTGCCACCCGTCGAGCCCCCAGCGCACCGCTCCGGCCTCGCGCAGCGCGATCGTGAGCCGGCAACCCTCGGGCAGCTCCTGCGACGGAGCCTGCTCGGTCCAGACGACGCGCGTAAGAGTCGGGCGCTCTCCGCGGTAACGGTCCCACACGGCTGTCGGGCGGTCGAACGGACGGCCCAGGGCGCGGGAGGCGACCAGCTTCAGAAACTCCGCGTGCGCCCACACGAGCGGCATCGCCGCCCCTGTCGGGCGGCCCGGCTCGAGCCCGCGGTCGGCGATCGGCGCGGCGTCCCAGACCTGCTCGGGCAGCATCCCGCCCATCGACGCCATGCGCGTCATCGTCTCCAGGTACGGCAGCGGGTCGCGCCCGCAACACAGCTCGTAGTGCCCGCGCTCGCCAGTAAGCAGCGGCCAGGGACGACCGCGGCCGGTGCCGTTGTAGGGGCTGCCGTCCTCGTGCTCGCCGTAACCGTCCTCGTTGTAGCGGTACCAGCTCGGGCCGGAGGGCGTGTCGACCTTGAGCAGTGCATCCACCACCTTGACGGTGGCGACGATCAGCGGGTCGTCGGCACGGCGCAGTCCGAAACGCACCAGTTGCAGAAAGTCGTTTGCAACCTGTTCGCTCGCTCGCAGGTTAGGATCGCTCTGCCGGTTTTTGATTGGCACGACGGCGCAGACGGCGCAGGCACCGCGCTCATCAGACAGGACCTGCGGCGGTGCAATGCGCAGGTAGTAGCCCGGCACGCCGTGTTGGCGTGCGAGCGGCGTGTCGCGCACTGCGGTCCAGTCTTCGAGTCGCGCGTTCCAGTAATCGGCGAAGGCGAGCGCGAGCTCACGTCCGTCGGCCGGGAGATAGGCGGCGCCCGCCACGAGCGCCGAGACGCACACCGCGAGCGTGAAGGTGTTGACGCCCGCATCCTCCTCCCAGCGGTCCTGGTCGCTCACGGGACCGTGGCGGACGAGGAAGGCGAGCGCGCGGTGGATCATGTCTGCGACTTCGGTACCCTCGAGCGCGCTGCGCTCGTCGAGCCCTACCGCCAGCAGTACGGGGAAAGCGGTCTCATCGAGTTGCAGACCCTGCCAGTAAGGCTTGCCTCCGAGCCATTGGTTCTGGTTCCAGTGGCCGTCGGCATGCTGCGTGGCGAGCAGGTAGCGCAGCGTATTGCGAGCTTCGCGCGCGGCGCCAACGGCGAGCAGCGCGCCCGAGCTCTCGACCAGGTCGCGGGGCCATACCAGGTGGTAGCCGCCCCGCTCTTCGTGTGTGTTCCCCCAGGGAACGCTCAGCGAGGCGACCATCGCGCCGGGGTAGGTTTTGTCCTGGTGAGTGCGCAGCACCATGGTGGAGATGCGCCCCTGCTCGAAAATTGCCGTCGGAACGCTCGCAGCCAGCGACTGCGCGCCGCGGCGCGTGTGCCAGTCGCTCCAGGCGTTCACCTGGCGCTCCCAGGACACCGCGAACGGCTCGCTGAGGGCGCTGATGGCGAGCGTCGCCGCCGACTCCTGACTGCTGCCGAAGCCGAGCGCCAGCACCGACTGTTGCGGCAGCTCGCCGATGAGGGCGACATTGCCGGGACCGGCGCTGTCGTATTCCCAGCTCATCACACCGTCGTGGGCGAAGTCCTGCCAGCCATCGCTGCTGCCGACGAAGCCCGCGCTCGCGCGGCCGAAGGCATCGCGCTGTCGTGTCGTGGCCGCCGCGAGGGCCAGCCCGAACGGGCCCTGCTCTGCCCACAGCATGCGCCAATTTCCGTAACAGCCAACCTGCGCGCGGTTGTTGAGGCCGGTTCCACCGACGTGCGGAGCAAGCAGTGCGTACGGTTTGAGCGAGGGATCGCCGCTCAGGTCGACTTCGATGAGCAGCACGTCGCGGTGCTCACAGGGCGTGACTCGTAGAGTGAGCTCGAAGCGCTCGTGGCGGTGCACGATACGCGCCGCCGGCACGCCGGGAGCTGCGAGCTCGAGTCTGTGACGCCACAGCCGCTTTACTTCTACCCAGAAGCCCTTGCCGTCGGCAACGATGAAGCCGAGGTCGCGGATCTGCGGGATGTCGACGCGCGGATAATAGACTTCGTTGACGACGCCGCCGCCGATCGTGAACCACAGCCGCGACATGCCGAGCGCACAGCCAACCATTTCCTTGTTGCTGCTGCTCCAGGTCGGGGCCATGCCCGGAGCGCCTGGCGCGGCCGCCATCTGCTCAGCTGCGGCCGCGCCGCCGCGCGGCATCGGCCGCGCTGACCAAGCCGCGGCGCTCTCGCCAGATGCGCAAGCCGCCCGCGAAGGCGTTGCGGTTGTCACCGAGCCGAACATAGCTCGGCAGCCTCTTGAGGCGCACGGCGTTGCCGCCGCCGAGCACGACGTAGTCTGCCTCGAAAGCAGCTCTGAGCGCCTCGATCACATGACGAACCGCCTTGCGCCATTTTTTGTTTCCGCGCCGTCTGCGCCCGCGCTCGCCAACGTAGTCCTCGAAGGTATGGCCGTGCTTGTACGGCATGTGACCGACTTCCGTGGGCTCGACCACGCCGTCGATGATGAGCGTCGCCCCGAGCCCGGTGCCGAGCCCGAGAAACAGCATGCGGCCACCGTGATAGCCGCCAATGGCCTGCATGGCGGCATCATTGAGGATGCGCAGGGGCTTGCGGAACGCGTGCACGAAATCGTAGCGCACCCATCCCCTGCCGAGGTTGTGAGGCTCCCCGGCGATGCGTCCGTGGAAGACCACGCCAGGATAGCCCATCGATACGGCGTCGAATTCCTGGCCACGGATGAGCTTGCGCAGCTCGCGCATCATGCGGGCCGGCGTCATCCGTGGCCCGGATACGAATTTATCGATCGCTCCGTGCGAACCAACGCGGAACTTCACGTGCTCGCCGCCGATATCGATTACCAGGATCTCCTTCGGGTGCGCCGGGACTTTCCTTTTGGCTCGCATCAGTGGATTCTCCCATAAGATCACGAAGGGTGGCGGTGCATGATCTGGCAGCGATTGGTTACAGCGGGCACTCTCCTCTGCCTGCTGGGGGGCTGCGATATCGCGGGCGATTCCGGGACGGCCAAGGTGCTCGGCTCGGTCGACGTCCCCGCGGGCGAGCACCGGGACGACGTCTCCACGGTGAACGGTTCGGTGCACATCGGCCAGAACGCCGTCGTGCGCCGTGCGCACACCGTCAACGGCAATATCTTTCTTGAGGCGCACGCCAGCGCGGCCGAGCTGCATACGGTCAACGGCTCCGTGGCCCTCGCTCAGTCGGCGCGTGTCAGCGGCAACTTGCACACTGTGAACGGCAAGGTCACGCTCGAGAGCGGCGCCGAGGTGATCGGGGGTCTGGAGAACGTCAACGGCCTGATCCGGATCGCGGCTGCGCACGTCGGCGGCGGCATCAACACCGTCACCGGCAGCATGGAGCTCGGCCCGAACGCGCACGTCGAGGGCGGACTTCACATCGAGAAGCCATCCGAGACCTCTCTGCTTCCTGACACGATACCGCGAGTCCTCATCATGGAGGGTACCGTGGTCGCCGGCACGCTCAACTTCGAGCGCCCGGTGAAGCTTTACGTGAGTGACAAGGCGACGATCGGCCCGGTTGAGGGCGCGACGCCCGTGAAGTTCTCCGGCGAGCGCCCGACGGATTGAGGTGCGCCAGGAGCGCCCTCGCGGGGGGAAGGCATTCAGGCGCGCGGCATTCAGGCGGGAAGGACTTCCTCGAGACGAAACGCCTCGGCGAGCGCCCGGCGGGCAGCGCGCCCGGCCTCGAGGTCGAGACAATTGATCACGGCGAGACGGAATCCTCCGGGCGGCATCGCATGCGCTGCGGCCGGCCGGTCCTCGTGAAAGGTGATCTGCACGCTCCTCACCTGGGGCATGCCGCGTACCGCCGCCACCAACTGCTCGGGGGGATGACGGTACTTGCGGCCGTGCGGACCGAACAGGGCGAGACTATAGCCTTCGCGCCGCGCGCCTCCGGCGAACCGCCATTCCCCGCGTGCATACAACCCAACCACCGCCTCCAGCCATCCGGTCTCGTAGAGGTCCGGCCATTGGTCGGCGACGCGCAGGTGCGCTTCGATGATCCGGCCGCCGATCGACTCGAGGTTCAGCATGCCGGTGTAGTCGGGAAGGTGCCGGCTCGCCCACTCACCGAGATAAGCCTCGAGTCGCGGGCGGGCCGGCGCTTCGATCACCCAGTGATCGAAGGTGCCGCCGCCGGCGGCTCGCCCGCGGCAATGGCGCCACCATTTCGCCTCGCCGCGGACCAGCGCCACATCCGTACTGACATGCTCGCCTTCGAGCAGCGTCATCCAGAAGTGGCCCGGGGTCATCGAACGTCGATAGTGCTCCAGGTCGGTGAGCACGCGGCTGCCGACGCCCATGCCTTGAAGATTCGTGATCGGTTTCGAGAATACCGGGAACTCAGGCGGACAGACGCCGTGTGGCGCGCACAGAAGTCCCTGCGACTCCGCGATCCGCAGCTTGTTGTAAACCCAGCGCTCCCCGGGATTCCAGGCGTAGGCGTCCGGATCCTCGGTCGGAATGCGCACCTCCGGCGCAGAGGCCACGCCCTCGAAGTACTGCAAACGCCAGGGATCGGCTTCGCAGAACGGCATGGCGCCGGTGAATCGACCGCAAGCCGTGCGCGGACGCGAGCTGCCTCAGAACAGTCCCGTGATGCGTCCCTGGGCGTCGACGTCGATGCTGTTGGCCGCAGGCACCTTGGGCAGCCCCGGCATGGTCATGATGTCGCCGCAGATCATGATCACGAACTCGGCGCCCGCTGCGAGACGCACTTCGCGGATGTTGACGACGTGATTCTCCGGTGCACCCCGCAGCTTCGGATCGGTCGAGAACGAGTACTGGGTCTTCGCGACGCATACCGGGTAGTGGCCGTAGCCGTTCTCCTGCAGAGAGCGAATCTGCGCGCGCACTTTGCTGTCGGCGGTGATATCGCTTGCGCGGTAGACGCGTGTGGCGATCGCCTTCATCTTCTCCCAGAGGGTCGCTTTGTCCTCGTACACGAAGTGAAAGTTGTTCGGCTCCTCGCACAGCCGCACCACTTCGCGGGCGAGCTCGACCGCGCCCGGACCTCCCTGCGCGAAATGCGTCGCACTGATGACACGCACCTTGTGCGCCGCTACGCGCTCGATCAGCAACTGGATCTCGCGCTCGCTGTCCTCGGCGCGGCGGTTGATCGCCACCACGCACGGCAGACCATACTGGTTGACCACGTTGTCGATGTGCCGCTCGAGGTTGGTGAGGCCCTTCTCGAGTGCAGGGAGATTCTCGGTCTTGAGATCGGCGAGCTCGACGCCGCCGTGATACTTGAGCGCCCGCACGGTCGCGACGACCACGGCCGCCCGCGGCGCGAGGCCTCCCTTGCGGCACTTGATGTCGATGAACTTCTCGGCGCCGAGATCGGCACCGAATCCCGCCTCCGTGACCACGTAGTCGGCGAGCCTGAGGGCGGTGCGCGTGGCGATCACCGAGTTGCAGCCGTGGGCGATGTTGGCAAACGGCCCGCCGTGTATGAAGGCCGGGTTATTGGCGAGCGTCTGCACCAGATTGGGCGCGATCGCCGTTTTGAGCAGTGCGGTCATCGCGCCATGCGCCTTGAGGTCACGCGCGAGCACCGGGGAGCCGTCGCTGCGATAGCCGCAGACGACGCGGCCCAGACGTTCCTTCAGGTCCGCGAGCGAATTGCTGAGGCAGAGGATGGCCATGACCTCAGACGCCACCACGATATCGAAACCGTCTTCGCGCGGCACGCCGTTGGCGGTGCCGCCGAGGCCGATGACGATCTGCCGCAACGCCCGGTCGTTGACGTCCACCACGCGCCGCCAGGCGATGCGACGCACGTCGAAGCCGAGCTGATTGCCCTGGTGGATGTGATTGTCGATCAGCCCGGCCAGCAGGTTGTTGGCGAGTGCTATGGCGGCGAAGTCGCCGGTGAAGTGGAGGTTGATGTCCTCCATCGGCACCACCTGCGAATAACCGCCGCCGGCCGCACCGCCCTTGACGCCGAATACCGGCCCGAGCGCCGGCTCGCGCAGACAGAGCATCGCGCGCTTACCGATCAGGTTGAGCGCATCACCGAGCCCCACCGTGGTCGTGGTCTTTCCCTCGCCCGCCGGCGTCGGCGAGATGGCCGTCACCAGCACCAGCTTGCCTTCGGGGCGACCCTCGAGCTGCGCAACGTAATCGAGCGACACTTTCGCCTTGTAGTGCCCGTAGGGCTCGAGCGCTTCCGCGGGTATCCCCAGCCGCTCGCGTGCCAGCTCGACGATGGGACGCATCTTGGCGCGCTGAGCGATCTCGATGTTGCTGGGGAAGGACGTGGCTGGGGTGGTCGGCGTGTTGGTCATGGTGGGATCTTGGTGAGGGTGGTCCACAGTACAGGGCGGTGAATGCTACCAGAGCGGGCACGGGGAACGCTTAGCTTGGCTACAATCGCCCCATGCTCTGGCTGAAGGCCCTCCACGTGGTTTTCGTGGTCACCTGGTTCGCCGGCCTCTTCTATCTGCCACGGCTGTTCGTGTACCACGTGGCGACGACGGACCAGGCCGGACTGGCACGCTTCATCGTCATGGAGCGGCGGCTGTATTTCATGATGAGCCTGGGGGCGCTGCTCGCGGTGTTCTTCGGGATGGCAATGATCGTCGCCTCCCCGGCGTATCTCGGCATGGGGTGGCTGCGCGCGAAGGTACTACTGGTCGCCGCGCTGATCGGCTATCACGGCTGGTGTTACCGGCTGATGCTGGCGCTACGTACGGGCCGGCGTGCGCATTCGCAACGCTGGTACCGCTGGTTCAACGAGGTACCGGCAATCCTGCTGCTCGCGATCGTAATTCTCGCGGTGGTCAAGCCGTAGGCGCGAAATCCCGCACCAGGTCGCGCCATTGTCCCGGAACGTGCGGGACACGCTCGCGCTCGCTACCGAGGTAAAGGAAACCGACCACCGAGTCGTCCGCTTCCAGACCGAGGGCGGACTTCACGACGGGGTCGTACGCTGGACCACCGGTCTTCCACATCGCATTGAAGCCCAGCGCGAAGGCAGCCAGCATCATCGCGTGGGCGGCGGCCGCGGCAGAGAGTGTCTGCTCGATGACCGGAATCTTCACGCCGGGATTGCCGTGCGCGGCGACCACCACGATCAGCGGCGCGCGAAAGGCCTTGAGCCGCTCACGCCCGAGTGTCTCCGCAGCCACCTGCGGGTGGGAGCGGCGCAGGTGGTCGGCGAGCAGATCACCGAAGCGACCGCGCGCCTCGGCACGCACGACGACGAAGCGCCATGGACGGAGCCTGCCGTGATCGGGTGAGCGCGCCGCGCTCGCGAACATCAGTGCGAGTGCCGCCTCATCCGGAGCCGGATCCGTGAGGGTCCGGGCGGAGCGGCGCGTGAGCAACAGATCTATGGCTTGCATGCCGGCATTGTCGCAGACTCGTCCGATGCTGACTTCATCGGAAGCCTGCGAGCGCAACAAGGGCCCGATCCTCGACGTCCTGCGCCGCGAGCTCGCGAGCAGCCACCGTGTGCTCGAGATCGGCAGCGGCACGGGACAGCACGCGGTGCATTTTGCGGCTCACCTGCCGCAGCTCACGTGGCAGCCGAGCGAGCTCCACGAGAATATGCCGCAGCTCGTCGAGCGAATCAGTAGAGAACGCACGGCAAACCTCTCGGCTCCGATCACGCTCGATGTGCGCGAGGAGCCCTGGCCGAGCGTCACGGCCGATGCGATCTTCAGCGCCAACACGCTGCACATCATGTCCTGGGCCGACGTCCAGCAGTTCTTTCACGGCGTCGGTGCCGTGCTCGGCGGTGCCGTAGCCGCGGGTCACGATGCGGTGCTCTGCGTCTACGGGCCGTTCCGCTACGACGGCAGGCACACGAGTAACAGCAACGCCGAGTTCGACGCTTTCCTGAAAGCGCGCGATCCGCGCAGTGGCATCCGCGACTTCGAAGCGCTCGAGCGCCTCGCGCACGCTCAGCGCCTCGAGCTCGCCGCCGACCATGCCATGCCCGCCAACAACCGCACGCTCGTATGGCGGCGGCGCATGGCGGCGGCGCGCTGACCGGCTGCAGCGGTCGGAGTAGAGTGTGCGCGTGGATGCTCTGGGCCAGATTCGCGATGCGATCCGAGCCATTCCGGATTATCCGCGGCCGGGAATAATTTTCCGCGACATCACCCCTCTCCTCGGTGATGCACGCGCATTTCGCCTGGTGGTCGATTACCTGGTCGAACCGTGGAAAGACCAGCGCGTCGATCGCGTCGCGGGCATCGAAGCTCGCGGCTTCATTCTGGGCGGAGCGATTGCACACCAGCTCTCAGCCGGCTTCGTCCCGATACGCAAGAAAGGCAAGCTGCCTCACGCCACGGTGCGGGTGGCCTACTCCCTCGAGTACGGCCTCGACGAGATGGAAATGCACCGCGATGCGCTCGCGCCCGGTGAGCGGATCCTCCTCGTGGACGATCTGCTCGCGACCGGAGGCACCGCAGAAGCAGCGGTGAAACTGCTGCGCTCCCTCGGCGCGCAGCTCCTCGGAGCCTGCTTCATCGTTGAATTACCGGACCTGGGCGGTGCCGAACGCCTTGCCGCACTCGAGGTCCCCGTACGCGCACTCGTTGCCTTCCAGGGACACTAAGCCCTTCCGGCCCGGACCGGCACCCGACCGACCGCTTCAAATTTATGCCTTTATATCAATGACATATATGTCACCCGCCGCAAACATTACTTTGCGGTCATAAGGCACTTGCGCCGGGATATTCGGGTAATAATACGCCCGCCCTGGCGACCGGGGGCCCTGCCTTAGCTGTGGCGCTGCCGTAGTGGATGCGCATGAGCCGGCAAGCACCCTGCCAGGACGAAGCTTGCGCGTCCCTATCACCCTTTGGAGACCACATCGATGTTCAAGAAGCTCGTTCCAGTCATTGCCCTGGCCCTGATTGCCGGACCGGTCCTCGCTGCCGATCCGCCGGCAAGCACGCCTTCGAGCGATCAGTCGAGCTCGAGCACGTCCAAGTCGCATCACAGCAAGAAGCATCACGGCAGCAAGAAGTCCGGCAAGAGCGACTCGTCGAAGAGCAGTGACGCGTCGGCAAACACGCCGGCCAAGTAACAGTCGCTTAGCTGACTAGTGCTCAATAGAGCCCCGCCCGTCCCCGGGCGGGGCCTTTTTTTGCCTGCCCGCATGGAGCCACCGTTGCACCGAAACGGGCCGTGCACCCGCCGCGCGCTCGGTAGGCTTATGTCGCTCCAAAGGGCACACAGCAAGGCCTTGCGGGGGGTGCCGGCCGTCGCGCCGAGGGGGACCGCCGCCGGGTCGAGGGGTACCCTGGAGGCGTGCCGCGCAGGGCTTGCGGGTTTCGCGAAACGGGTTCAAATTCTCCGTTGCATGGATGGGGAGCAACAAGCCGCAATACACCAGGCCCTGATCTCCGTACATTCTGCCGTCACCAGCATGACCTTCCCGCGCTGCGATCAGGACGATCTGATCGAAGCCATCGATAGCGTCGAACAACAGCTGCATATCAGCCACCCGAACCTGGCACTCATGTGCCGGTTCCTCAATTCGATTGCGAGGAGCCTGCGCGCGCAGCCCGAGGCGCGCGACGCCTGCCTTGCCATCGAAGACGCAATCGGTAAGGCGGGAATGCCCAGCACCTGGCAGTCGGGGATCTGAACGCACCCCGGCGCGCGCGGCGCGCGCAGCGGGCTGCGGGGTCTTGAGGCGCACGGCGCCGCGAACGTCCGCGGGGACGTTGCGCGCGCGCGCGTGTGCAGTCTAACTTGCCGCAATGTTCACGCCGCTCTTACAGGCCGTGATCCTCCTCGCCGTATCAGTATTCCTCATAACACTGGTGCGCCGTCTGGCGTTGCCTACCAGCATGGCCTACCTGCTCGTCGGACTGATGCTCGGTCCGCACGCCCTCGGCGTGGTTTCGGATTCGGGCACCACCCGGCTGCTCGCCGACCTCGGCGTGGCGTTCCTGTTGTTCACTCTGGGGCTTGAGTTCTCGCTGCCGCGGATGCTCGCCATGCGCCGCGAGGTGTTCGGCCTGGGCGCGTTGCAGGTGGTGGTCACGGCTGCAGCGTTCGCGGTGCTCGCCGTGCTGCTCGGTGTGCCCGCGCTCGTCGCGGTGGTGCTCGGCGGAGCGGTAGCGATGAGCTCGACGGCGATCCTCCTTCAGCAGCTCACCGAGCGCGCCGAGCTCAATCGCACCCACGGGCGGCTCGCCTTCGCCATGCTCCTGTTCCAGGACCTGGCATTCGTTCCCTTCCTCGCGCTCGGCGCCATGCTGGCGAGGGGCGAGAACCACCTGCCCTTGAGCGGCAGTGTGTTGGCGTTGATCGGCGGCGTGCTGGCGATCGCAGCAGTGCTGGCCGCGGGCCGCTGGCTGCTGCGACCGCTGTTCCACGAGATCGCTCATAGTCGTCTGCGCGAGCTGTTCACGCTCGCGGTGCTGCTGGTGGTGCTCTCGTCCGCCTGGATCTGCTACGCGGCGGGCCTGTCGTTCGCCCTCGGCGCCTTTCTCGCCGGCATGATGCTGGCCGAAACCGAGTACCGGCATCAGATCGACGCTGCGATACGTCCGTTTCGCGATCTGCTGCTCGGGCTGTTCTTCATCTCCGTCGGCATGCTGCTCGACCTGCGCCTCCTCGGACGCCTCGGCGAGTTAGGCACCGTGCTGGCGATGCTCCTGGCACTCGTCGTTGGCAAGGCAACGCTCGCTGCGATGGTGACGCGGCCGTTCACCCACTCACTTTTCAAATCAGTGCGCACCGGCATCGTGATCGCGGTCGGCGGCGAGTTCGGAGTGGCGCTGTGCTCGATACTCCTGCAGGCGCGACTCGTGCCCGACCGTATCGGCGAGCCGCTGCTGGTCGCGATCGTGCTGTCGATGGTCGCAAGCCCCCTGATACTCAACAACAACAAGCGTGTAGCCCGTTTCCTGTTGCACGAGCATGCGCCCGCATCGACCGCCAGCGAGCGCGAGGAGGCGGCCACCGGGCAGATCGCGGGACGCGAGCATGTGATCCTCTGCGGCTTCGGTCGCGTGGGACAGAACGTCGCACGCGTGCTCGAATCGCAGGGGTTCGAATATATCGCGCTCGATCTCGACCCCTCACGCATCCGCGCCGCCCGCCAGGCAGGCGACCCGGTGCTATTCGGCGACTCGAGCGACGAACAGATGCTGGTGAAGGCGGGAGTCGAAACGGCGAGCGCGCTGGTCATCAGCTTCGCCGATCCCACGACCTCGCTCGCCATCCTGCACAGTGTGCGGCGGCTCACTCCGCAATTGCCGGTGCTGGTGCGGACACAGGACGACGCGCGGCTCAAGGACCTCAAGTCGGCCGGGGCGACCGACGTGGTGCCGGAGACATTCGAGGCGAGCCTCATGCTCGTGTCGCACGTGCTGATGCTGCTGCATGTTCCGGTGGCGCGCGTGCTGCGGATGCTCGGCGAGATCCGCGCCAATCGTTACGCCGTGCTCCGCAACGTGGTCCAGTACGACGATCCGCAACTGCCCGAGACGAGCGAGGGGCGGCACGAAGAGATCAAGTCGATCGTAGTGCCGCCCGGGGCGTGGGCGGTGGGACGCTCGCTCGGCGAGCTGCGCAGCCGGGGCGTCGAGGTGACGTTCACCGGCGTCCGCCGTCACGGGATCCTCGGCCGCGAGCCTGCCGCCGATACTATCCTGCGCGACGGCGACATCGTCGTGGTCCATGGTGCGCCCGAGGAGCTCGAGCGCGCCGAGGCTATGCTGCTGGCCGGATGAGGCACCACCGCGCATGAACCGCAGCGACATTCAATTCCCTCCCAAGCACGAGCCGCTTCGCGATGATGTGCATGCACTCGGCGCGCTGGTCGGGGAGATCCTGCGCGAGCAGGGTGGATCACAGCTCTATGAGCTGGTGGAGCTCGACCGCATCGCCGCCATCCGCGCGCGCGGTGGCGACAGTGCGGCGGGGGTCGAGCTCGCGGCCTGTGTACGCGATCGCCCGCCAGCGCTGGCGCGCGACCTTCTGCGTGCGTTCTCGATGTGGTTCCAGGTCGTGAACCTGGCTGAGCAGGTGCATCGCATCCGTCGTCGGCGCGACTATCTGCTGAAGGACAGTCAGCGGCCGCAGCCCGGCGGTGTCGAGGACGCGGTCGCCGCGCTCAAGGCCGGGGGGCTCGGCCAGCAGGAAGCGCTCGAGCTCATCGGCGGCTTGTCGATCGAGCCGGTGTTCGCGCCGCACTCGATCGAGGCGGCGCGCAGAACGCTGCTGCGCAAGCATCAGCGTATCGCCCAGCGCCTGCTCGAGCGGCTCGACCCGAGCCAGACGCCCAACGAAAGCCGCGGTGTCTGGAACAACATCCGCATGGAGCTCACGACCGCCTGGCAGACCGAGGAGTTGCCGCGGGAACGGCTGACAGCGGCCGACGAGCGCGAGCAGATCCTCTTTTACCTCGTGGAGATTCTCTATCGCGTAGTGCCGGCGTTCTACGAAGAGATCGCCCAGGCGCTGGAGAAGATCTACGGCACGCCCGGCGGCAGCGTGCGTGTGCCGTCGATCGTGCACATCGGCTCGTGGGCCGGCGGGGACATGGACGGCAACCCCGACGTGCATGCCAAGACCATCCGCGAGACGCTCGCCCGGCAGCACCAGGCGATCGTGAAGCGCTACTTCGCCGAGTGCCAGGAGCTCGCGGAGCGGCTTTCGCAGAGCGCCGGCCGCATTCCGGTCTCGCCTGAGCTGCGGAAACGAATCGATGAGTACGGCCGGCTCCTGCCGGGCGCACACGCCATGACGCCCGCCCGACACGACCGCATGCCGTACCGCGTGTTCCTCGCGCAAGTCGGCGAGCGACTGCGCAGCATCCACGAGGGACGCGCCGCCGGGTACGAGAATGCGGCTCAGTTCCGCGCCGACATCGCGCTCATCGCCTCGAGCCTCAAGGCTAATAAAGGCTTCAATGCCGGGCTCTTCTACGTGGCGCGGCTGCTGAGGCGGATCGACACCTTCGGCTTCCATCTTGCGACGCTCGACGTGCGCCAGCGCGCCACCGTACTGCATCACGTCATCGCGCATGGTTTCGATGACGCTCGCTGGAGCGGACGTTCGCGGGGCGAGCGGCGTGATTTCCTGCTCGAGGCGTTGCAGAAGGACCGCGGCCCTATCACCGAGCTCGATGCGCTGGGACGACGCACGCTCGCGGTATTCGAAGCCATGATGCAGGCACGCCACCGCTACGGGCCGGAAGCGATCGGCTACTTCATCGTGAGTGGTGCGGGCGGTGCGGATGATGTGCTGGCGGCACTGCTGCTGGCGCGATGGGCTGCCGTGTACGACAAGCACAGCGGTCAGGTCGCTCTCGACATCGCTCCGCAGTTCGAGAGCGCGGAGGCGCTCGCCGGCTGCGGGGATGTGATGCAGGAGCTGCTCGCCGAGCCGCTGTATCGACGTCATCTCGATGCTCACGGCCGGCGGCAGTGTGTGCTCATTGGCTATTCTGACAGCAATAAGGAGATCGGCTCGTGCGCTTCGCGGGTCACGATCCACGCGGCGCAGCAGCAACTCGGCCGTGTTCTCAGCGCGGCCGGCGAGCGGCACGTGCTCTTCCACGCCCGAGGCGGAAGTCTGGCCCGCGGCGGCGGGAGGGTCGAGGCGATCGTCAAGGCGGCACCGGCTGACGCGGTAGACGGGATACTCCGCATCCGCGAACAGGGAGCGACCGTCAGGCAAGGTTACGGGCTGCGGCCGATCGCGATGCGTACGCTCGAGCGGGCATTCAATGCGCTCAGTCTCACGACGACCGCCCTGCGCCGTGGACAGCTGCACGCCGACACACCCGAGCAGCTCGAGATCGCAGGGCTCCTCGCAAAGGAGAGCCGTGCCGCATATCGCCGCTTGGTCTTCGAGGACCCGCAGTTCTACGCGTTCTTTCAGGCGGTAACACCGATCGACGTGATCGAGCGGATGCAGATCGGATCGCGCTCGGTACACCGCACGGAGGCTGCACACATCGAGGGATTGCTGCCCGTACCCTGGGTGTTCGCCTGGGCGCAGACTCGCTGCGCGCTGCCCGGCTGGTACGGCGTCGGCACCGGACTTGCGGCCGTGGTGGCGCGCCACGGCATGGTGCATCTGCGCGAGGTGAGTGCCGGGTGGTTCTTCCTGCGCAACCTCATCGACGACGTCGAGACCATGCTGGCGCGCGCCGACCTCGACATAGCCGGCCACTACCTGGCGCTCGCGCCCGAGGCGCTGCGGCACCTATGGGACCCCATTCGCGCCGAATACCAGCTGAGCTGCGCTCAGCTGCTCGCCGTCCGCGAGACCCACGAGCTCCTCGACTCGGATCCCACGCTGCAGCGCTCGATCCGCCTGCGTAACCCTTACGTCGACCCGATGAACCTGATGCAGGTGGACCTGCTGCAGCGCTGGCGCGCGGGGGGCCGGCAAGACCGCGAGCTCTTCGAGGCACTGCTCACCAGCATCGGCGGCATCTCCCAGGCCCTGCAGGGCACCGGTTAACCGGTAACCACCTCGCACGTCGCGAGCGGCAGTCTTATGTCCAATGGCAGTCTTATGTCCAATCGCATCACTATCCGCGCGGCAGTGGTGGACGAGGTGCCCCTGGTGCTCGAGTTCGTGCGCGAGCTCGCTGTTTATGAGCGTCTCGAGCACGAGATGATCGCCACGGCCGAGGGGTTTGCCTCGGCCCTCTTCGGCCCGCGGGCCTGTGCGGAAGCGGTGTTCGCCTGCCTAGACGGCACCCCGGTGGGTTACGCCCTCTTCTTTCGCACGTTTTCCTCTTTCGTAGGTAAGCCCGGGATTTTTCTCGAGGATCTCTTCGTGCGGCCCCATGCGCGTGGTCACGGCGTCGGCAAGCGCCTGTTGGCATGGCTCGCCCGGACGGCGCTCGAGCGAGGCTGCGGGCGGCTCGAATGGGCAGTGCTCGATTGGAACGAGCCCTCGATCGGCTTCTACCGCAGCCTCGGGGCTGTAGCCCAGGATCAGTGGACTACCTATCGCCTCACGGACGAGGCGCTCGAGCTTCTCGCCCGCCAAGGCTGATTCAGAGCTCCCCCTCAAGCCCGGGTGAGTGCCCCCCGCCGGGGGTGGTCTGCGCAGGGGTCATGCGCAGGGGTCATGCGCAGGGGTCATGCGCAGGGGTCATGCGCAGGGGTCATGCGCAGGGGTCATGCGCAGGGGTCATGCGCAGGGGTCATGCGCACGTGTCATGCGCAGAGGTCGTGCGCAAGGGCCGTTGGAGGAGGGGGTTCGCGTACCTGAGTGAGAAATTCAGGCTTGCCGCTGCAAATCCGCTGAGCGGATCGGCAGGCGGCGCACGCGGATCCCGGTGGCAGCGAATAGCGCGTTGGCAACTGCCGGTGCCACCGGCGGCAGCGCTGGCTCGCCGGCTCCAAGCGGCGTCTCGCTGCTCGGAATGAGGTGTACCTCGATAGGTGGCGCCTCCGACATGCGCAGCGCGGGGAAGTCGTTGAAGTTCGCCTGCATCACGCGGCCGCTGCTGAGCGTAATCTCCTGGCGCAGCGCCGCCGACAGCCCGAACACGATCGATCCCTCGACCTGGGCTGCCGCGCCGAGTGGATTGACGACGGTGCCGAAATCGGCGGCTGCGACTATGCGTGGCACGCGCAGTTCATGCGACGCCGTCACGTTGACTTCTGCAACGAGCGCGACGTAGGCGTGATTGGCATAGCAGCCGGCGATGCCTCGCCCGCTGCCGCGCGGCAGGGGCTTGCCCCAGTCCGCCTCGCGCGCCGCGACCTCCAATACCCGGCGCAACCGGCCGGTGTCATAGGTGGCCTCGTCGTACCGGAGAACGCGGCTTTCTCCTATCACTGCCAGGCGGAAGGCAAGCGGGTCCTGTCGAGCGAGGTGCGCGAGCTCGTCGATGAAACTCTGGTACACGAACACGTTGGAGGATTCCTCCACCGAGCGCCATTGCCCGAGAGGCACCGCAGAGCCGTGTAGCGCCGTGGCCATCAGCCGCAGATTGCTGACGCAGCCAGCCGGGAAATCGAACGGTCCGAGCTCATCTCCCGCCGACAGCACGTTGACTCCGGCCGGCAGCGCCCAGCGCAGGAACTCGCCGCGCTGTGCATTCACCAGATGCTGCGACCAGGCGGCGAGCCGACCGTCGCTGTCGAGCGCGCCGCGCATCGCATGGCAGGAAGCGGGGCGATAGAAGTCGTGCCGAATGTCGTCCTCGCGCGTCCACACGACCTGCACCGGTGCACCCACGCGGCGCGACAATACCGTCGCCTCGGCGACGAAGTCGCAGTAGAAGCGCCGCCCGAATCCGCCGCCGCTGCGCGTCACATGCAACGTCACCGCTGCCGGCGGCAGCCCGCTGAGGTGCGCGGCGACCGCGCGCGCTGTCTCGGGGTTTTGGGTCGGCGCCCATACCTCGCAGCGATCGGGGCGAACGTCCGCCACGCAGTTCATGGGCTCCATGGGCGCATGCGCGAGTAGCGGCAGCTCGTAGAGCGCCTCCAACGTGCGGGCGGCGGACGCGAATGCGCGCTCGACGTCACCGTCGTTGCGCACCACCCGCTCGGGAGCAAGCGTGGCGCGCCGCCGGCACTCGGCGCGCTGGCGCTGAGTGTCCTCCCGCTCCGCGCCTCCGGACCAGGTGACGCGCAGCGCGCGCCGGCCCTTGAGCGTCGCCCACGTGGATGTGGCGATGACCGCCACGCCGTTGGGCGGTGCCGGGTTGTTGTCGCCGAAACCGCTGAGTGAGTCCGCATCAATGACAACCACATCGGTGACGCCCGCGACCTTGCGCGCCGCCGCATCGTCGACCGCGACGATGCGGGCACCGAGCACCGGGGCACGCTCGATCGAGGCGAAGCGCATCCCCGGCACACGCGTGTCGAGCCCGAAGTGCATGCTGCCGCTGACGATGGCGGGCGCATCGAGCTGACGCATGGGACGACCAATGAGGCGGAAGCGGCTCGCGTCCCTGAGCGGTGCCTCCGCCGGCACTGGCAACCGCGCGGCCGCGGAGGCGAGCGCCCCATAGGCTGCGCGCCGGCCACTAGGAGGGTGCACGACGACACCTTTTTCCGTGTCGCAGCTAGCGGCTTCAGCGCGCCATTGCTGCGCGGCCGCCGCGATGAGCATGGCACGGGCGGTAGCACCCGCACGGCGCAGCGGCAGCCAACCGACGCGCACGCTCTGACTGCCCCCCGCATGCTGACTGCCGTACACCTCATGATCGGCGGCCAGTGCTTGCTCGATGTGTACCTTCGACCAGTCCGCGTCCAGCTCTTCAGCGACGATCATGGGCAGCGCGGTGCGCACACCCTGCCCGATTTCTGGTCGCGCCACGGTGATGGTGATCCGGCCGTCCGGATCGAGGCGCACGAACACGTTGGGTGCGAAAGCCGCGGCGGCGGCACCGCGGGAGTCGCTCTCGGGAGCGCCAGCGATGGCCGGCAAGTGTATCGACATGAGGAAGGCGCCCGTGCCAAGCGCACTGACTTGGCAGAACTGCCTCCGCGAGAGGCGTGCGGGCTCAGCCCTGGCGGGCGCCGCGCGTGTTGAATCGGCCGACTTGCTCATCCTCGCCCACAGCAGACCAGCGCCCCATTATCGGCACCAGCTGATAGCGGCAAGAACGGCGCGTGCGGCGGGAGGAGCCTGGCGCGCGGCGAGCGGTGCGGGATGTGGGCGGCGGCGCGGCGTGCGACGGGTGGGGTGCAGTCGTGCGCCGTGCTCTTCAAGGGCGCTTGTAGACGACGCCATCCTTCATGACGAGCGTCACGTGCTCGATCGCGGAGATGTCGATCGTGGGGTCACCCGCGACCGCGACGAGATCGGCGAGCATCCCGATGCGTACCCGTCCGAAATCGGCTTCGTGCCGCAGAATCTTGGCGTCCGTCGCCGTGGCGGCGGTGAGTGCCTGCACCGGCGTCATCCCGTCACGGACCATCCACTCGAGCTCGCGGTAATTCGTGCCGTGGGCGAAGACGCCGACATCACTGCCGCAGCCGATGGTGACGCCCGCCTTCATGGCGGTGGTGAAAGCCTGTTTCGCCTGTTCCATCTCCGCAGTCGGCGCGGACTGTCCGTGCACGTACTTTTCGAAGTACTCGGCATACGCCTCGACCGCAGTCAGCGTCGGCAGGTACGCGACGCCCCGCGCGGCCATGAGATGAAAGACTTCGGGCGTGCCGCTGAAGCCATGCTCGATGGTGTCGACGCCCGCCAGCACCGCGCGGCGCATGCCTTCGGCGGTGGTCGCGTGGGCAGCCACCGGGCGGCCGGACGTGTGCGCTGCCTCCACCAGTGCCCGAAGCTCCTCTTCGGTAAACGTCGGCTGCTGGCTGCCGCCCGGCCCCCAGCGATAATCCGCGTACACCTTGATCCAGTCCGCCCCGCGGCCGGCCTGCTCGCGTGCCGCACGGACGACCTCCGCAACGCCGCTTGCCTCCTGCGCTCCCTGCGGCGTGCAACAGACGTCCGGGCGCAGGCTGCGGGGTGCCGGTCCGTACGAGCCCGTCGCAACGATCGCCCTCGTGGCGACGAAGAGTCGCGGCCCCTCGATCAGTCCTTCCTCGATCGCGCGCTTGACCGAGAGATCCGCATAGTCGGCTCCTTCCGTTCCGAGATCGCGCAGCGCAGTGAAGCCCCCGAGCAGCGTGGCGCGCGCCTGCTCGCCCGCACGCAGCGTGCGGTACGGCACCGGCTCCTTCAGCACCTGATCGTCCCAGCGAGTCTCGTTGTAGGGATGAAGTAGCAGATGCGAGTGCGCATCGATGAGTCCCGGCAGGAGCGTCGCCCCGGGAAGCTCGATCACCGTGGCGTCGGCCGGAGCAGCCACGCTTGCCGTGGATCCCACCGCAACGATGTGGTTGCCAGCGGTCAGCACGACCCAGCCGGGATGCGGTGGCTCCCCCGCAGTCCACACCTGGGCGGGACGCAGCAGCGTCGTGGCAGGAGCGGCGCCAGTATCGTTGGCACCCGCAGCGGCCGTTCCGCTCGCAAATGCGCAGATGACGGCAGCACTGATCAGGGCGTACGCAAGCACGAGCTTCATTGTCGTTTCCCCGGATGTACTGGTTCTTCTCCCCGGATGAAATCGTCCGCGGCATCGCGGCGCACGGCGGTTCGCAAAGCGACCTCAGTCGCGGCGGTCGCGCAACCGCCGTCGCTCAGGATCCCATCAATACCGTCGTGTC
>Ga0307474_10000398_pt1 | contig 31296 bp, 21 predicted proteins | sample atmos_gasesECM1C_2_FD_203312 | JGI IMG/M metagenome (GOLD analysis project Ga0307474, IMG submission 203312) | Hardwood forest soil microbial communities from Morgan-Monroe State Forest, Indiana, United States - atmos_gasesECM1C_05 | ecosystem: Environmental > Terrestrial > Soil > Temperate... | reverse complement strand
AGAAGGTAAGTGACCCGGAAGGGGAACCAGTCAACGCCGATCAGCGGCACGCCAAGTTCGTCAATCTAGACGGAAAAGTCGAAGTCAAGAAAGTCAATTCCGTCCAATGGGTTGACGCGGACTTCCGAACCTCCCTCGACAAAGGCGACCAAGTAAAAACGGGAGCGGATGCCGACGCACGTATCACTTTCGCCGATGGCACGATTTATACCGTCAAGCCCGATACGCTCGTCACGGTCGAAGAAAATTCCACGGAAAGTGACAAGCCGAGCAGCACCGTCATCGACATCAAACATGGTTCGGTGGATCTGGCGACGCCAAACTTCAGTTCACCCGAGTCGAAAGCCACCGTCAGCACCGAGGACGCCAACGCGCAGTTACATTCGAACAGCCGCATGGCGGTGAAAAATGACCCGGAGAAGAAGCAAAGCGAAATCGTGGTCTCGAGCGGCAGTGCGCAAGTGCAGCGCGGCGCGGAGAAGATCGACCTCGCTGCCTTCGAAAAGGTCACCATTCCAAACGGCGGGGCCATTCAGAAATCAACCGTGCTAGCGCCACCGGATCTGGTCGAGCCTTTGAACCTCGCGCCCATCATCTCGGAAAACCCCAAGGTGTCGCCGGTGCGATTCGAATGGAAGCCGGTTCCGGATGCGGTGTCGTATACTCTGCGCATCAGCACCACGGCGATGTTCACAAAGAATGAGAGGGATGAGACGGTTAAAGGAACGGCCGTGGAGATCACCGGCTTGGATCCCGGCGACTACTTTTGGACGGTAACGGCAACCGACGGAAAAAAACAAACGAGTGAAATCAGCGTAATTTTCAAATTTACCTTGGTGGCTCAAGGCAAGACCCAGTCGATGCTGTTGGAGATTGACTCCACGCAGTTGCATGGACGCGTCGTGGAGATCGTGGGCCGCACCGAACCGGGAGCGGCGCTGATCGTAAACGGCCAATCAGTGGCAAACATCTCGGCGGACGGAACTTTCCGGCACTTCACTGAGCCGCTCGAACCGGGACAGCATACGATTTCGATTATCGGCTCGAACCGCCGCGGTGGAACGGCGATTCATCCGGTATCTATCGTGGTGCCGAAGTAAGAAATCCGAAGAAAGACCGAAGCGCCTTTGCGCTGGTCGCGGTGTCCGTAGACAATGGAGGTTAGGGCTGGCGGCAATGAGGCCAGTCGATTGCCGAGCGGACAGCGGAGAGTCTTTCTCCGCGGGGGGATGTAGGGATGAACAAGAACGGTTACAACATGAGGTCGGTGTTCAGTCTGTTTTCCTCCGACCTAGCCATCGATCTAGGCACCGCCAATACCCTGGTGTTCGCGCACGGCAAAGGCATTGTCGTCAACGAGCCCTCGATCGTGGCCATCAACAAAGCCAGCGGCGAAGTTGTGGCCGTGGGCCGCGAAGCCAAAGAGATGCTCGGGCGCACGCCCGGCAACGTTGTCGCCATCAAACCGATGAAGGACGGAGTCATCGCGGACTTCAAGGTCACTGAGAAGATGCTGACCTATTTCATCCAGAAAGCCCACAACCGCCGCGTGCTCGTGCATCCCCGCATCGTGATCGGGGTTCCCAGCGAGATTACTCCGGTGGAAAAGCGCGCCGTGCAGGATTCCGCTTATCGAGCGCGCGCCAGCGAAGTTTTCCTTGTCGAGCAAGCCATGGCCGCGGCGATAGGCGCCGGGCTGCCGATTGAAGAACCGTCGGGCAACATGGTTGTGGACATCGGGGGCGGCACTACGGACATTGCGGTCATTTCCATGAGTGGCATCGTTTACTCGCGCTCTGTGCGCGTGGCGGGCAACGAGATGGACGAAGCCGTAATGCAATATCTGAAACGAAAGTACAACTTGCTCGTCGGCGAACGCACCGCGGAGCAAATCAAGATGGAAATTGGCTCCGCCTATCCGCTTGAAAAACCGCTCACGATGGAAGTGAAGGGGCGCAACCTTATTGAAGGCGTCCCTCGGACGGTCACCATCGACGACAGTGAAATCCGCGAAGCTCTGAGCGAATGCGTCGCGACCATTCTCAATGCCGTACGCGTGGCCCTGGAGCGCACACCTCCGGAACTCTCCGCCGACATCAGCGACCGCGGCATCGTCCTGACCGGCGGCGGCGCACTGCTGAAGAACCTGGACAAGCGGATTCGTGAAGAGACTGGCTTGCCGGTTTCGATTGCCGATGATCCGCTGGCTTCCGTGGTGCTCGGCACCGGAAAAATGCTCAGCGACTTCAAATTGCTGCGGCAAGTTTGCATTGATTGAGGAATTGGCTTTAACCGGGCAGAACATGCCGCCTTCGATGGTACTTGTGGCCATGAAACAAAATTCTTACGTTTCGAGTCTCCAATTTCGGTTTTCCAATTTCGGAACCTAAATGGTAGGCATTCCTTCTCGACACAAATCGCTGGTCCTGCTAGCCGGAGTCATGGTGCTCCAAGTGCTCATGTTGGCCGTGCAGATCAAGCGCGACTCCGAGGGCCGGCTCATTCGCGTCTGGACCGTCGGCGCCGTTTCGCCCTTTGAGCGGGCTGGCTCCAACGGTTTCGGATGGATTCGCGACACCTGGCGCCACTACTTCGCTTTGCAAAACACCACCAGAGAAAACGAGCAGATTCGCCGCGAAAACGACGCGCTAAAACTGCAAATCTCCCAGCTCCAGGGCAAAGCCGCGGAGGCCGACCGCCTGGCGGCCTTGCTGAATTTCCGGCAATCGCACGCGGAAGTCCCCATGATCGCCGCGCGCGTGATTGGCGTGGGAACCGCAAGTCTGACCATTCAACTCGATCGCGGCGAGCACGAAGGCATTCGAAAAGATATGGGAGTGATCACACCGGATGGCGTGGTCGGCAAAGTCGTCGAAGTCTATCCGAATGCGGCGCAGGTGCTTCTCCTGACGGACAAGGAAAGCGGTGTCGGCGCGATGCTGGCTGATTCGCGCATACAAAGCCCGGTCGGAGGGCAGGGCGAGCCTTTGCTGGTCATGAAATATGTTCCCAACGACGACGAGGTCAATCTTGGAGAGCGCGTCATCACAAGCGGCATGGACCGCATCTTCCCGCGCGATCTTCCGGTGGGCACCGTGGCGGAAATCAAGCCCGGCAACCCGTTTAAACAGATTCGCATTAAACCGGCTGCCAATCTCGAACGGCTGGAGGAAGTGCTGGTTCTCCTGTCACTTCGGTCGCTGGAGCCGAAAAATGAAGAGAATCCCGCCGCCGCGAAGCCTTCGGCGCCCGGTGCAACCACTCCTCCCCCGGCAGCAAGACGATGAACGAAGCATTCGATATTCATAGTGAATCGCACATCGAAGTTCATAAGTTTCGCACCGGCGCGATCATCATCTCCACGTTGTTGGCGCTGGTGATCCAGGCGTCTTTCCCTATTCATTTTGCAAAGGCGGCCCTTCTCGATTTGCCTCTGCTGGTGACGATTTATTTTGGGCTCAGCCGCCGCAATCCTTCGACGGGGCTGCTCCTGGGGATGTTGATCGGCCTCTTGCAGGACAGTCTCAGCGGTCCTACGGTGCCGCTGGGACTTTACGGCATCGCGAAAACCATCATCGGGTATCTCGCTTCTTCCATCGGCGCTCGGCTCGATACGGAGCATCCCGCCGCGCGCTTCGCGCTCACTTTTGCGTTCTTCATAACGCACCAGGGCTTGATCGTGATTACGCGCCGTATTCTACTCGCGCAACCGGAACCATGGTTTAACATGCACCTAATTGTCGCCGCGCTCGTCAACGCCCTAGTCGCCGTGTTCGCTTTCCTGCTGCTCGACCGCCTCCGCAAGCGCTAGTGATTTGCCACTCCTTCCCGAGAACTTCCTCGCTTCTCAAAGGGTGAGAAGAAACTGTTTGAATTCCTCGTAAGAACTTGAAACGGGAAGCGAAAGTTTGTCACGTTTCAAGTAAGCGGCAAGGCGATCGGGTAGCGGCGGCGCTGTGCCAATGGCCTTTTTCACGACGTCGGCAAATTTCGCTGGATGTGCCGTCGCTAGCACTAAGCCCTGTGCAGGATCGGGATGCTGGCTCTTGTACGCCGCCCAGCCAAGCACTCCAACCGCCGTGTGCGGGTCAGAAATGTAGCCAAACTTATCGTGGAGCATTTTCATCGCCGCAAGCGTTTCTTCGTCCCCGGCTCCGTGGCCCCAGATTTCCCTTTGCACGTATTCCAGGCGGTTGCGGCACAAATCCAGCAAGCGCGGAAAATTGTTTGGATTGCCAACATCCATGGCATTCGAATAGGTGGCCTTCGCGGCGCGGGGACGATATTCTCCTGACCGCAAATATTCCGGCACCACGTCGTTGGCGTTTGTGGAAGCCACATATTTGGCCACCGGCAAGCCAATGCGTTTGGCGAAAATACCCGCGGTCAGGTTGCCAAAATTCCCGCTGGGCACGGAAACAATCAGCGGCACGGAGGCCACTGGCAACTGACGGTAAGCGGCCACGTGATAAAACATCTGCGGCAGGAGCCGTCCGATGTTGATGGAATTCGCGGAGGTCAGCCAGGCGCGCTTGTTCAACTCGGCATCGGAAAAAGCCTGCTTCACCAACCGTTGGCAATCGTCGAATGTGCCTGCCACTTCCAACGCGGTGATGTTTTCACCAAGCGTGGTGAACTGCTTCTCCTGGGCTTCGCTGATACGCTTCGAAGGATAGAGAATCACCACGCGAATTCCCGGCACCTCGAGGAAACCGTGCGCCACGGCGCTGCCGGTGTCTCCGGAGGTCGCCACCAGCACAGTAAGCATGCGCGTCTCTCCGCGCACGAAATAACCCAGCAACCGCGCCATGAAGCGCGCGCCGAAATCCTTGAATGCCAGCGTCGGCCCGTGGAATAGCTCCAGAATGTGCAACCCGGGCGAAAGCGAAACCAGCTTCACTGGAAAATTGATTGCTTCGCTCACGATTTGCCAAAGCACTTCTTCGGGAACGTCCGGTGTGGCAAAGGGACGCACCACGCGAAAACACACTTCCGTGAACGGCAGCCGGCGAAACTCTTCCAGCTCTTGCGGCGAATGTCGTCGAATCTCCACCGGCAGGTACAAGCCGCCGTCAGGGGCGAGCCCGCGCAGCACCGCTCCGCGAAGTGAAGTCAGAGGAGCCTTCCTTGATGTGCTTCGGTATCTCAAGGCACACTCATCGCGCGCTTCCCATTTGGTCTTGAATCATTTTCAGAAACGCCGCCGCGTCCAGCGCTGGATCGCGTAACCGCGCGACTTCGAGCTTGCAGTGCGCGAGCGCTTCATAACTCTGACGCCGCGCGGCAATCAGCGCTGGATAACAACGCGTCACGGTCTCGCGCGGTTTTTCATCCGTCTTTGGCTGAAACGCCCCGCGCCACAACACTGGCTTGGGATCATTCAAATATCGTTCCATCAGGATCTGCTGCTCTTCCGGCGAAGCCGCCAAGTGCACGACGGTCATTTGCCGTCGCAAGCGCATGAGCAAATTGTTCCCGGTATAAATCACGCTTCCGGTGGTGTCGAGCACCAGGGATTTCTCCGGTTGCTTTTCGAGTTCCGTCAGGATTTCATCCAATGCATGAATCTCTTCGGCCAGATACTCGGACTCCCGTTGTGTGTAAGTCGCAGAATCGGGCCAACCCATCCATGCCGCCACGCCGTTGATGCCCGCGTATCCCCCGGCAGCCAGGCGCAGCCTAAGCTTTTGCTCGATCCTGTCGTCGCAGGAAATCGCGGAATACCGGCTCGCCGCTAACTTCTTTGTCCAGAAGGTCTTCCCGGCGCCGGACATCCCAATCAACGCCAGCCGCAGCGGCTTTTCCCTGTTCGTTCGAGCGCTCATAAATGAATGGCCTACGATAGCGTGATATCCACAGCCACGGCAACAAGGGTAACGCCGCTTCCGCGATGGAAAACCAATGCATTTCTGGAACCTGTCCTAGAGGACGGCTTGCGGCCCACTCACCCAGGTGATACGTTAAAAAAGACTTCTGCTGCTCAAGCAGCTTTAGTCCGGCGGTGATTCGGGCGTTCCGGGAGATTTTTTCGGTTCCCAGGTTCGAGGAAATTTTCGACGGACATTTTCGGCGAGGCCCTGTTGGTTAATCAGGGTCCACTTGAAACCCACGCTGTAGATTTTTCGTGACGCGAGTTTAGTCCGGCCAGTTGAATCAAATTGGGCCAGACCGGGCGGAAGCCCTGGGAAAAACTACTCGCGCGCGGGGTTTTCGTGTCGTACTGGTTCCGCAACGACAATCGATTGCCGCAAGCGCGGCTGGCCATCGCTTCCTACGTCATCGTGGGAATGATCGGCGTGTTGCTGCTCGGCTTCTGGAAACTCCAGGTCATTGACGCTGATAAGTACAGCTCCCTGGCCGAGCGTAATCGCGTGCGGTACATCCCGGTGATCGCGCCGCGCGGCCGCATGCTGGACCGAGACGGCCGTGTACTCGTGGACAATCGCCCGTCGTTCAGCGTCCTGCTTCTGCGCGATGAGCCGGCCCAAGTCGAAAAGCACCTCGCGGCCATTTCCGATGGTCTGGCCATCCCTCTCGATGATTTGCGGGAGCAGCTCGCCAACACCAAGAATCTGCCGAAATTTCAGCCCATCATCATCAAGCCGGATGCTTCGTCCGCGGACATCGCTTTCATTGAATCGCACCGCTCGGACATTCCCGTCCTGGAAATGATTCCTGTCTCACGCCGGCGCTATTTGCCTGGCGGCTTCCTCTCCCATGCAGTGGGTTACGTGGGTGAAGTCAGCGAGCAGCAAATCGAAGCCAGCAATGGCAAGCTCCGTCCTGGCGACTTCGCTGGAAAAACCGGCTTGGAACACCAATACAACGATCAGCTTCAAGGTACCGACGGCATGCGGCGCGTGGTGGTTAATAGCATCGGCAAGGAAGTCGATCGCCTGGCGACGCAGGAAGCCATCCCTGGCAAACAAATTCAGCTAAGTATCGATTACGACTTGCAGCAGGTCGCGGAACAGTCTCTAGGCCAGCGGCCCGGCGCCGTGGTTGCTCTTGATCCACGCACCGGCGAAGTGCTCGCCATGGTGAGCCGCCCTACTCCGGATCCCAATGCTTTTGCCGTCCGCATTGCAGCCGAAGAATGGAAGCAGCTCAACGACGATCCCCTGCATCCGCTATTGAACCGCGCGATTCAGGCGCAGCTAGCGCCTGGGTCGGTCTTCAAGATCGTGACGGCAACGGCAATGCTCGAAGACCACGTTCCCCCAGAGAGTTTCACCACCTTTTGTCCAGGCTACGGCACGTTTTATGGACGGCAGTTTAAGTGCTGGGTCTATTCCGCAAAAACGGGCCCCCGCTCGCACGGTACCACCAACCTTCACGAAGCCATCCTCAAGTCTTGCGACGTCTTTTTCTACACCGTGGGCATGCATCTGGGGATCGACCGCCTTTCCTACTATGGCAGCAAACTTGGAATCGGCCACAAGACCGGCATCGATCTTCCTTCCGAGGAAGCCGGGCTAATGCCCTCGGCGGAATGGGTCGAACGCGTTTTCCATCGCAAGTGGTACGCGGGCGAAACGATTTCCGTGGCCATTGGTCAAGGCGCGGTCACTACAACGCCTGTGCAGCTTGCTCGCACCATCGGTGGCATCGCTTCCGGCGGCGTGTTTAAGCAGCCGCATCTTTTGAAGGATGCCCAGAACGTGGGCGAAGAACGCTTCGCTTTATCGGAATCCACCCTCGAGAAAATCACCGACGGCATGTACGGAGTCGTGAACGAGAGCGGCGGCACCGGTGGACAATTGAGGCTGGCGGGGATTGAACTCAGCGGCAAATCCGGAACCGCGCAGGTCATCGGTTATGACACCCGCGCACGCGTAGGCAAGGAAAAGAAGTTCGAGGACAACGCCTGGTTCGTGGGATACGCGCCAAAGCGGAATCCCGAAATCTGCGTCGCAGTCCTAGTGCAGGAAAGCGGCAAACACGGCGGCGAAGCTGCCGGGCCGGTCGTGAAAGACATCATCAAAGCGTATTACGGCAAGAAAAACAAGAAGACGGATGGTCAAGTTACCGCAGAAAACAAGCGCTCCGATTCCCGGAAGGATTCCGTACCCCCGGCACCCCGCGCTCCCCGCGCCGCCTTGAAACCGGAAGAAAGCGCCGCTGTGGTGCCGGTACGCGCCAATGCCGATCCTCGGCACTAAGCATTTTATGATTTGGTCTTATGAAAGTCGAAAGCTTGAGGCAGGTGCACACGGCGAGGCCCGCTTTGCCTTTCGCTTGGGACTTTCCACTTTGATAACTTTGAACTTTCGACTCTGGTCATGAAAGACGCACCCGGAACCCGCGATTACGACTGGTGGCTCCTCGCCATCCTCGCCGCCATTTGTGCGCTCGGCGTGATGGAAATCTATTCTGCCACGCACGGCAGCTCCCTCGCAGGCATGCACATGAAGCAAGTGCGCTGGCTGGTCATCGGTTTCGCCTTGATGTTCGCGCTGTCTCGCCTCGACTACCATCTAATTCTCGATCAGGCTCCGCTCCTCTATTTAATCGGCATAGCCGCGCTGGTGGCTGTTCTGGCGGTTGGCCATACGCGGTTTGGCGCCAAGCGTTGGATTAACGTCCCGGGTATCGGAGAGCTTCTTCAGGTGTCAGAATTAGTTAAATTGATTATAATCATTGTGCTGGCGCGCTTCTTTGCCGAAGTGCGCTCGGATCAGCTTGATCTGCGTGATCTGATTAAGGCAGGATTGTTGGTAGGTGTTCCGCTGGTATTGATACTCAAGCAGCCCGATTTGGGAACAGCGCTGGTGCTGATCCCCATGCTAGTGGTTGGCGCCTTTCTGGCGGGCTTGCAGTGGCAACACGCGGCGGTGTTTTCGCTGGCCGGGATTTTGCTTGTGGGTGCTGTTTTCTATCCGCCCGTTAGCAGGCGAATCCTAAAGCCGTATCAGCGGGAAAGAATTACCTCTTTCCTGCACCCGGAAGAAGACGCCAAAGGCTCCGGTTATCAACTCTTGCAATCGAAGATTGCCGTGGGCTCCGGAGGCTTCTGGGGTAAAGGGTTCAAGAATGGCACTCAGAATCAACTGGGCTACATCCCCGTCCGGTATTCGGATTTCATTATGTCGGCGTGGGCTGAAGAACAGGGGTTCAAGGGCGTGCTTCTGGCTCTCGGACTGTATATGGCGCTGCTGCTGCGTTTAGTGCAGAATGCTCAACGCGCGAAAGATCGCGCGGGAATGTTTCTGGTCATGGGCGTCGCAGCGGCGCTTGGGTTCCATGTGTTGGTGAACGTGGCAATGGTCATCGGCGCTATGCCGGTAACCGGCATCCCGTTGCCGTTGATGAGCTACGGGGGTTCTGCCACGTTGTTTGTTTTCCTGGCGATTGGCCTGGTGATGAATGTCCGGCTCCGCCGCTTTGTCAACTGACCGAGCCGCCAGTGCCGTGTGACGTCTCCGCTTCCTAAGGAGCGCACCGGAGAAGAAATTGGAATTGTTGATCCCGGCTCGGCCGGGGTCGCAACTAAAAAGGATTTTAGAGTGAGGACAGCATCGTCCGCCGATCGCCCGGCTCGTTACCGGCGACGGACCAGCCTCGACAGACTGAGGAATTCCCTTCCCTCTGGCTTCGAACGCCAAGCCACTTCCCTAGAAGTGTGGCCAGCGTGTCCCGGTTTCAACCGGGACGGCGCCGATTTTTCGGAACTCCGACGGGCAAAGCTCGCGGCGATGCGTCCTGTCAGTCCCGGCCGAACCGGGCCTGCACGAAAGGGTGATTCCGGCCTCGCCGGGATCGCGCATAAGGAGTTTTCATGTCGAAAGAATTGGTTATTTCCGCGGCCTCCCACGAACGGCGTGTCGCGATTCTTGAAGAAGGCCAGCTAGTCGAAATCTACATCGAGCGCGAAAAAGAATTCGCCCTCGTCGGCAGCATTTACAAAGGAAGAGTCACTCGCGTCCTGCCTGGTATGCAGTCCGCCTTCGTGGACATCGGCCTCGATGGTGACGCTTTCCTCTACGTCAGCGATGTTTTCGAGAACCTCGAGGACTACGATCACGGGCATCCGCTCGAGCAGCCGCAAATTTCGGCGACCACCGTTTCCCCTGCGAACGGTTCTCCCGTCGAAGTTCTGCCCGGCGAATCCCTGGCCCGCGCCGCCGAACATCACGAAGAAGCGCACCACGAAGAATTCCACGAGGACGAAGCGCACCACGAGGATGAGCGGCACGCTTCCCACGAGGAAGCGCACTCCATGGAAATGGACCATCGCGAGGAGCATCACGAGGAAGTGCCGTCCGCTCCCATGGGAGAACCGCACGCCGAAGGCCTAGAGGAGCGTCAGCCGGATTCGAATGCTTCGGCGCCACAAAATTTTGCTACTCATTACAATCCCACGCAAAATTATCCCGCCCGCGGCGCCAATGACCGTCCCGGGCAGAATTTTGGCCGCGGCGGTGACCGCGACCGAGGCGGGGACCGGGGTGGGGACCGGGGCCGCGGCGGCCGTTGGGGACGCCGTGGGGGACGCCATCGTGGCGGACGCCCGCAAGGTGGTCCGGGCGGGCGCAATTTGCCTCCGTCGAAATATGCCTCCCCGCAAGGCGGTGAGTCCCGCGGGTATGACAATCGCGGCGGTCAACCGCGCAGTTACGACAATCGGCGCGCGGAAGCTCCACGCAGTTCGGCGCCTTCGGCCCCGAGCATTCCCGAGGAAGAGATTATCCTTCCGGGTGAATCGCTGGCAAAATATCGCGCTCGGCCTGCCATCGCGCCCGCGCCCGTTACCAAGGTTGAACAAGAGACCCGCGAAGAGCAAAACGTTGTCGACGAAAGTGCGCCGCGCGCAACCGGCAACCTGCCGGCCACGGCTCCGGGCGGCAGCAACGTTCCTCGCCGTTTTTCCGGCGGTTTGCCCCGCTGGCTTCTGGCCGACACCGGTACCGAAGCAGAGGCCATCCCCCCGGGGGAGGGTGCCGTCGCTGCCGAGGAGGAAACACCTACCGCGAGTGGCGCGCTTGTCGAGTCTTCACGACACCCAGTTGCTGAAAGTCTGGAAACTGGCCGGAATGACGCTGAGCTAGACGAAGATCAAGTCGCCGCGCTTGCTTCCGGTTTCGTCGAAGCCAAACACGAAGAAACCTCGGAAGAAGCGGAAGCCGACGCCATCGTCGGCGGTGCCGACTTCGACGAAGAAGAGTCGGAAGAACAAGGGGATGAAATTTCCGAGGAAGCCGAGCAAACTCCCCTCGCCGAGGTTTCCGGACTCTCCGAACAAGAAGTCGCGGAAGTCGAAGCCGGACGCGCCGCCAACCGGGCGGAATTCGCCGCTGACGTTGCCCAAGAGCACGCCGAACATCACGCCGAACATGGCACTCATGAGCAAAGCGAACACGAAGGTCTGGAGCTCGAAGACAGCGAAGCAGAACACATTGAAGAAGTGATCTCTGCGGCCTCTGGCGAAGCCGTCGTCGAAAGCACAGCCATCATCGAGAACGACGTGATTCTTCTCCCCGGTGAGACCCGGGCTCCCCGCACTGGATCATCAGCCCCACTTGAGGATTTTCCGCGCGACTCTGCTCGCATCGGCGGCAATCCGCGCTCGCGCTTCCAGCGGCCATTCCGCAGCGGCGGGCGTGACCGTGGCCGTGGCGGTCGCCCGGATAACCGCGGTGGCCGTCCCGACAGCCGCGGCAGTCGGCCGGATCGCGGTGGTCGCCCCGGCGGTGGACCGCGTTTCGAACGCCGCGGGCCCGGTGGCCCAAGGCATGACCGTGGTTACCAGGGAGGCCGTTCCGGCCCGTCGCGCCGTCCACAGCTCATTTCCGAAATGTTGAAGGCCGGCCAGGACGTCGTCATCCAGATCGCCAAGGAACCTCTGGGCAAGAAGGGTGCGCGCATCACCAGCCACGTGGCCTTGCCCGGCCGCTTTCTTGTCTACATGCCCACTGTCCATCACACCGGTGTTTCGCGCAAAATCATTTCCGCCGAAAACCGCTCGCGCTTGCGCCGGTTAGTCAGCGAAGCCGGAAACGCTTACCCCGGCGGCTTCATTGTACGCACCGCTGCGGGCGGTGCCACCGACGACGAAATTCGCGCCGACATCGAGTTCCTCGGCAGAACCTGGAACGAAATCAAGGAGCGCAGCGAGCAACGCAAAGCCCCGGCTCTGCTGCACCGCGACCTCAACCTCGTCGAGCGCATCTTGCGCGATTACGTCAGCGATGATTTCACCGGCATTTGGATCGACAACGAAGAAGAATACGGCAAGATCGTCGAGTTCGTCAGCCGCTTCCAGCCCAAGCTTGTCAACAAGGTCAAGCTCTACACCAAGGAAACGCCCATCTTCGAAGAGTTCGGCATTCAGCACGAGCTCGACAAAGCGCTGCGCGCCAAGGTTTGGCTCAAGTCCGGCGGCTACATCGTCATCAACCACACCGAAGCCCTGGTGGCCATCGACGTCAACACCGGCAAATTCGTCGGCAAGGGCTCTACGCGCCTCGAGGACACCATCGTCAAGACCAACCTCGAAGCCGTCAAGGAAATCGTCCGCCAGATTCGCCTGCGCGACCTCGGCGGCATCATCGTCGTCGACTTCATCGATATGGAAGAGCGCCGCAACCGCGAAAAGGTTCTCTCCGCGCTGCAGCAGGCTCTCGAGGAAGACAAAGCCCCCTCAAAAGCGCTTTCCTTCAACGAGTTTGGCCTCGTCTGCATCACTCGCAAGCGCACCAAGCAAGCCCTCGAGCGCGTCCTCTGCCAGCCTTGCCCATATTGCACCGGTTCCGGCATGGTCAAGTCCGTCCCCACGCTCTGCTACGAAATCCAAGCCGAGGCGCGCAAGATGGCCACCGCCGACCACGAAGGTCCGAACCTCACCATCCGCGTGAATCCCGAAATCGCCAAAGCCCTGAAGACCCGCGAGTCCATGCTCATCGACGAACTCGAGCAAACCTCGCACAAACACATCATCATCCAGTCCGACGCCACCCTCCACTGGGAGCAGTACGACATCTACTAAAATATTATAAAATTTACTTAATAAATATCCGATTCGGGATTATTTTCTGACAGAGAAGTAGTTTTCAGTGAAGAACGCACTCGCCACCTCAGGTGGCTCACTAATTTCCTACACTCTCTAGACTCCTGCCGCCCCCGGTAGCGCACCAACGACGGCGATGACTCCCTGCTCAGGAAAGCAATTTCGGCCTGATCGTTGTCGCTCACGTGCTGGCGTCGGAAGCAACAATTTGCCAGAAGCTTCAGAGCGCCGCAAAGTTTTTGAGACGGAAGTTTTCAGTGCGATTTGCGAAGATTATCGATCCAGGCCCGCAGTATGGCGTTGGAGTCTGGAGCAATCCAGAAATTCGAGGCTCATTCCCACCGGCGGTTTCCGCACTCGGACTACTGCGAGCATGTCTACTTTTTGACTTTCGTGCGTGAGCCTTCCGCGGACGCGGGCGCCGATTTCCCGAGTGCGACGCGCCCACATCCTCCAAGAGAAATATCTGAGGTCCTTCCGCTCACGCGACTCCCGGATTCCAATATTAGAGCTGGCAAATGGAAACACAAACCCAGGCCCTTAAAAAGGCCTGGGATTTTTGCCGGCGTGGCGCGCTCTTTCAGGGTTGCGCGTTCCCCGGGCCGGAGGGAAGAATGGAGGGTGCTTCTTGCGCTGCTTTCGGGTCTGAGATTTTCTGCTTGTCATCCACCGCAAACAGCAAATAATTGCTGAAACTGTGCCGCCGGTAAGTACGTTTCCCTCTCCAGTCATAATAAACTTCGGCGGTCTGCGGCAGCCACATGTCCACTTTGCGCTTCGTGAAATGCACCGGGCCGTACTCGATGGCCGTATGGTCCGCAACCAGCCGAATTTCCGGAATGGGGGCGATCAAGTCCGTCTCCAGGCGCGTGATTCGGAAGCTGTCCGTCGCGATCCAGGCCCGCCCTTTCAGCGCAATCGGATACGAAGGGCCGGTCATGCCGATCTTGTAGGAACGGATCCAGTTTGGCTTATCGCTCCTCTGCCGGAAGTGCACCTGCCAAGCCGGCTTCCCATTCCAGCGCGTTAGGCCCTCGCAGGACATCTCAAAGTTGGGGGAATTATAAGGATGGAAGACCAGGACCAGCGCCGGCAGACCATGCGTCTCTATGCCGCCCGGAAAATCCACCGCGGAGTGATTGCTGTTGCTCCGGTATTCATCCACGTTGAGATACCCCGGCGCCACTTCCCGCACAGAGACCAAATAATCAAATTTCCGCCTTTCTGGCGATGCGGCCATTCCCCATTTGTTGATCGATTCGTGAGTCACAAATTCCGTCGCTGTAAAGCGATCGACGTCGCCGACAAACTCCTCCATTCTCTTCCCGGCTTCCCGCAAGACATCCTCGAGCTTGCAGCGGGCTCCGGCTTCCACCGCCGGCACCTTCTCATCTACATCCGGAGGAAGCCAATTGGAAATCGCCATGCGCGAAGCCGCTTCCAACATCGCGGCATCTTCAATCTCTTCGCTGCTCCCCTGCGGTCTGGCTTCTCCGTTACTAACCGAAGCAACCTGTGTTTTCTCCAATTGCTTCGCGGCCGCGGCGTCGGCAGGATGGCCTTTCAAGTAAGCCTCGAGCAGCGCGATAGCCCGGTCTTTTTCTCCTCGTCGCGCCAAAGCTCCCGCAAGAAATGGTTGAACATTTTCCGCCTGCCCGTGCCCCAGCTCCAACGCGCGTTCCGCGTGTTGGACGGCATCGTCAGTCGAGCCTTGCCGCAATTCCGCATCGGCCAGGAATGCATAAGCTCGCCACGAAGTAGGCCCTGCTTCGACGGCCCGCTTCAAATATGGCAGCGCTTCGGCAGCTTTATCTTCCTGGAGATAAGCTTCGCCCAGGGAAAGCAGCGCCAAGAGATAGCTGGGATTCAACTCCAGAGTCTTGCTCCAATAAGACTTCGCTGCCGCCAAGTCCTTGGACTGCGATGAATACTGGCCGAAAAGATAGTTCACCTCGGCACGATTGGGAGCGATCTTATTTGCCGCTTCGAGATGACTCCGCGCCTCGGCCGGCTTACGGGAATGCAACGCCGCCAGAACTTTTCCTAATTCCTTCTGGGCCTTTGGAGGGAGTGCTGCTAGCCCCCTGGAAAGTGAAGCCTCTTCCACCGACATCGCCCGCAGTTGAATGCTAAGGGTCGTCGAAAACGCCGCTCGTGCATCCACCTGCAGCACCTCCTGTTCAAAGCCAGGAGCTACTGCCAAAACCGTGTACTGCTTTGCGGGCACGTCATAGAAATATGCGGCGCCCTTCTTCGCGGTTTCCTGGCGATACATTTGTCCCGACTCGGTAACCAAGGTCAATTTTGTCTCCCCGGTAATGGGGTTTCCGTCCGGCCCCTTAACGTGAATCTCGATGTTCGATGTGCCGGTAACCACGATCATTGACGGGGGGCTGGTCATCGGCTGTTGCGCGCGAGCAGCACTCGCCAGGTACCAGCAGGAAGAAAGCAAAACGTTGGCAGCGAGAATTCGCAACACACCTGAAAACATGACCGGCTCCATCCGAGGAGAGAACTAATTGTCGTCTATCATACACCTCTAGGACTAGTTTGAACGAAAGATTAGGGGTTCAGGGGTTCAGGGGTTCCGAGGGTTCCCAGGGGAGGCACTGGAGTTACCGTGTTTCCCTCCTGTCCGGATGGGCAGTTTCGAAATGCGCAAACCCCTTCCTTTTGTCGTTGCTTCCTCCTGGCCCGCCCGCCTAAAGTGAATGCACGCTGCTCCCTCCCACCCGGAGCCGAATCTCATTTCTGTACCGATTAAGGGAGGAATTATGTGGTCCAAACAGCAGTCGCAACCGGAAGCCCCCAACGCTCCGCCAGCGCAAATTCCCGCATCATCGCCGGTTGTTTCTTTCAACTCGCCGTCCGCGTCGCGGGGCAGCAGCCCCAGCGCACGCACCTCGGCGCGCTTGGGTGCAAGCCTGCAAATTAAGGGGCACCTTACGGGCACCGAAGATCTCCAGATTGACGGCAAAATTGACGGCCCGGTTACATTGCGTGGCCACCAATTAACCGTGGGTCCTACCGCCCAGCTTAATTCGGAGATTCACGCGGGCGAAGTGATTGTCTACGGCAAAGTCGTCGGTAACGTCCATGCGCGCGAACGCGTTGATGTCAAAACCGATGGCTCCATCGTCGGCGATATTTCCACCGCCCGCATCAGCATCGAGGACGGCGCTCACTTTAAGGGCCGAATCGAAATCGACCCAACCAAGACGCAAGCGGCCGCGGATTAGTACCGCTTGGTTCGGTCATCCTCAGCTGCGATGGACTTCCTTTCTGTCCGCCGCACCAGGATAGTCACGTCTATCTTTTAGGTTGAATCCAGGACGCTTGCCTAACTGGGTTTTGGCTTGTCTGGGGTGCGTTTGACTTCGTCGCTTAGGACAACCGCTGCTGCCATTTCTTTCATGGATTTGCCCTTTTGCCGGCTATGTCTTTGCATCTTTGGCACGGACAAAAACGCCTGGTAAACAACGGATCAGCCGCCGCAATGCGGTTGCCGATCTCGTGCAGCATGTCCAGTTCGACGTTCTTGACCGATAATCGCGCCAATCTTATTGCCACTGTGATCTCTAGCTTCCCGAATGCCTCTGCTCTTTCCACGGATCTCCGTACGCGTGATATCCGTTCCGTTCCCAAAAACCTAGCCGGTCGTGATCCAGCAGTATGAACCCGCGCACCCACTTCACGCTTTTCCACGCATACAAGTGCGGCACAATCAGCCGCACCGGCCCGCCATGTTCCGCCGCCAACGGCTCATCGTCATGCTCGAACGCAAACAGCACATTGGGTCTCAGCAAATCCGCCAGCGGCACATTCGCTGTATAGCTTTGTTCCGCTTGTACCAGTGCAAACTCCACACCAGGCTTCTTCTTCACCAACTTCATCACTTCCGCGAACAACACGCCCTTCCAACGGTTGTCCAGCCGGCTCCAGCGCGTCACGCAATGAAAATCCGAAGTCACCTCCGTCTGCGGCAGCGCACGAAACTCTTCCCACGTCAGCCTCACCGGCTCTTCCACCAGCCCAGAAATCTTGAAGTCCCATCGCGCGGCATCAAAATGCGGCACGCTGCCAGAATGCAACACTGGCCACTTCAGCGTCAGCGACTGCCCTGGCGGCAGGCGCCCCGCCTCCTTGGCCTTCTTCTCCAACTCTTTCCGCCGGCCATCCCCAAACAGTGCCATCTCGATCCCTCCGCGAAATTAGATCCCCAGCCACTGCTCTCACCGGACGTCGCTGAGTGCTTCTCCCCAGAGCAATCCGTCACGGCCTGGCGTACTTTGATTCGGGGGCCCAGAGGCCTCTCCGGCAAGCGCGCTCAAGCCCACGGTCAAGTCAGACAAAAAAAGGAAAGTCACAAACCTCCGTCTTTCTAAAACCACCCTTTTCGAGTGGCCCAAAAATCTCTTGACGGCGACCGCCTCTTATACTAGTTTGCTCTAGGCCTTGCGCTAAAAAGCCTTTGAGCCAATCGCTGGAGCTAAACTCTTGCCTCATGAAAAAAAACCAGCAGCGTGACCTCTTCCCCGGTGCCTTGGAGATGATGATTCTCCGTACTCTCAAACGCCAGCCCCTCCACGGCTACGCCCTCGTCCAGCATATCAAGCGCAGCTCCAACGACTTGCTGCTAATCGAAGAAGGCTCGCTGTACCCCGCTCTTCAGCGCTTGCTCAAGGAAGATTTGCTGAAAGCCGCATGGGCCGTCTCTTCTACCAATCGTCGCGTTCGCATTTACACCCTGACGCCCGCGGGAGCCAAGCATCTCCAACAGGAAGTCTCTCGCTTTGAAAAAATGCTCGAAGGTATCACGCGTGTCTTGGCCCCAGGTGCATCATGAGCTGGCTCAAACAATTGTTTTCCCGCCGCCGCATCTATAACGATCTCTCCGAAGAGATTCGCTCCCATCTCGACGAAAAGATCGAAGAACTCGTCGCCACCGGCATCTCCAGAAAAGAAGCCACCGCCGCCGCCCGCCGCGAATTCGGCAATCTTAACCTGGTGCAGGAAGACAGCCGCCAAGTCTGGCGCTGGCCGTCCCTTGAAAACTTTCTGATGGATGTTCGCTACGGCGTCCGCATGGTGCGCAAGAACCCCGCCTTCACCGCCGTTGCCGTTCTCACATTAGCCCTGGGCATCTCGGTGAACGCCACGATGTTTAGTCTCGTCAGCGCTTTTGTGTTGACGCGTCCGCCCGGTCGCGAACCCGACCGTGTGGCCGTGATCACTTCCATCAACCCGGCGCCCGCTTTTCTTGCCGACGCCAATCCCGTTTCGGTGCCAAATTACCTCGCTTGGCGCGAAGCAAACGACGTTTTCGCCGACATGGCTGCCGCGGACGAATATCGCACCGCCAGTTTGGCCCCGCAGAGCCTGCCCTCCGTGGCGAGCCCATCCGCCGCAGCGCTCCAACCGGAGGCGCTCCCCTCGGCAGCCGTTTCTCCCAATTATTTCGCCGTTCTAGGAGTGTCTCCGCAGCTAGGGCGTACCTTCTCCGACGGAGAAAACCAGTCCGGGCGCGACCACGTGGTCATACTCAGCCACGAACTCTGGGAGCGGCGCTTCGGTTCAAACGCTTCGGTCATCGGTAGCATCATCCGCGTAAACCGGGAAAACGATACGGTGATCGGCGTGATGCCCGCGCGTTTTCGTTTGCTGGGCTTCACGCCACAGCTTTGGACTCCGCTCGTCTTGGCCGCGGCGGAGCAAACTCCCGCCGCGCGCATGGACCGCTCTTTGTACCTTTTCGCGCGGCTAAAATCCGGTGTGACGATTGAACAAGCCCACGCCGAGTTCGTAACGCTGGCACGCCGCAGCGGAGAAAACTTTCCCACGACCGACAAAGGTTGGGGCGCCGCGGTACGCACGCTGCCCGACTTCCTGCTCTACAATTTTAGCATTGGCAACGCCATTGCCGTGCTGATGACTACCGTGGGTTTTGTTCTGATGATTGCCTGCGCCAATGTAGCTGGCCTGCTGTTGGCTCGCGCAGCGGGGCGTCGGAAAGAATTGGCGATTCGCGTCACCCTCGGAGCCGGCCGCCTGCGAATTGTCCGCCAACTCCTTACGGAAGGTTTGTTGATCGCCCTTCTCGGCGGCGCCATGGGCCTTCTGCTCGCCTATTGGGGCATTAACTTTGTCCGCGCAAGTTTGACCTTCAACGACGCCATCAGCGCCGTACCCCTAAGCCTCGATTGGAACGTTTTCTTCTTCGCTCTCGGTGTCTCCTTGCTATGCGCGGTCCTGTGCGGCCTCGTGCCTGCGCTCCATGCTTCGCGCACCGATGTCAATACCAATCTGAAGGACCAAGGCCGCGCCGCCTCGCCGAGCCGTTCGCTTAGCCGTCTGCGCACCGTGATGGTCACTGCAGAAATTGCCATGGCTTTGTTTCTTTTGGTGGGAACCGGCCTGCTCTTCCGCGGAATTTTTCTCATCGAGCATCAGCAGCTAGGCTTCCAAGCAGCCCATCTTCTTACCGCTGGCGCGACCCTGGATAGCGCTCGGTACAAGGATGCCCTCGAGCAAACCTCCTTCGTGCGGAATCTGCTTTCTCGCCTCAGTCAGATTCCCGGTGCCGAATCGGTCGCCATCGCCTCTGACTTGCCGGCCACTGGGCCCGCCGCCGTCACTTTGCAGATCAAAGGTCAGCCCGAATTGCCTGCCAACCAGCGGCTCACCGCGCTGGATGTTCTGGTAAGCGACGATTATTTCCGTGTGGCGGGTATCCCGCTGCTGCGCGGCCGGACGTTCGCGCCAACGGATACCGCCACAGCGCCGCGTGTAGTCGTCGTAAATCAGGAATTTGTCCACCGCCATTTCGAGGACCAGGAGCCGCTCGGGAAACAGATTCGCTTGGATGTAGGCGTCGCTTCACCGGAGTGGAACGAGATCGTCGGAGTTGTCGGCAACGTAAAAACGCACTCCGAAGGAACCGCCGACGACCCGGAAGTCTACGAGCCGTTCCTCCAACGCCCCAGCCCTTCGTTCTCTCTAATGCTTCGCGCCAATTCCGATCCCAATACCCTCGCCCCGGCTCTCCGCGAAGCCGTTGCCCACCTGGATGCCGAGCTGCCGCTGGCTCGCGTGATGAGCATGCCTGCTCTGATCGATCGGCAAAGGAACGGAGATCCGTTTTTCGTTCGCGTTTTGGGCAGCTTCGCCATTCTCGCGCTGATTCTTGCATCCATCGGGATCTACGGCCTGGTCGCCTATTCCGTGGGCCAGCGAACGCACGAGATCGGCATACGCATGGCGCTCGGAGCCAAGAGCCCGGACGTGCTGCGCATGATTCTTAGGGAAGGCCTGAAAATGACCGCCATCGGATCCGTCATTGGGCTCGCGCTGGCCCTCCCGTTGCCAAAACTCTTCGACGCGATGTTCTACGGTCTGCAGCTCAGCGAGCCTCGGCTCTACTTCATCCTGCCATTGGCTATCCTCGTGGTAGCCATGCTCGCCACATACATTCCCGCCCGCCGCGCCATGCGCATCGATCCCCTGGCCGCCCTGCGCCACGAATGACGCCCACGAATGCACGCTCGGGGGAATTACGCTTGTCTTACTTTCGGTGAATTATGACCTGGCTCAATCAATTCCTTTCCCGTCGCCGCCTCTACAACGATCTCTCCCACGAGATCCAAGCCCATCTCGAAGAGAAAATCGAAGAACTCGTCGCCAGCGGCACGCCCAGAAAAGAAGCCACCGCCGCCGCCCGCCGCGAATTCGGCAACGTCACTCTAACCGAAGAAGAAAGCCGTTCGGTCTGGCGCTGGTCTCTAATGGAAGACGCGTTGTCGGACCTTTACTACGGCTTCCGTCAGTTTCGCAGGAACCCGGGGTTCACGGCCGTTTCCGTACTAACTCTCGCCTTGGGAATCGGCGCCAACACCGCCATCTTCAGCATCGTTAACGGCGTGCTCCTCGAACCTCTTCCCTACCCTCACTCCGAGCAACTCGTGGTCGTCGCGCGAACCGAACCCAGATTCGATCATCCCGTCCCCGTTTCGGGGCCGAACTTCCTCGATTGGCGCACCCGCGCCACGCAATTACAGTCTCTCGCGGGTTTTGATGGTCGCGGTTTTACAGTCATGCTCGGCCATGAGCCCGAGAACATTTTGGGCGCCGCTGTTGCGTTTAACTTCTTTTCAGTTCTGCAGGTCGCGCCTGAGTTGGGTCGCGATTTTCTCGAGACTGAAGAGCATGCTGGTAACGACCAGGTTGCCCTGATTACTCACGAATTCTGGAAGGACCGCCTCGGCGGTGACTCGGGATGCCTCGGCCGGACACTCGTCATCAACGGCCAGCCGTTCGTGGTTGTCGGCATATTGCCCGCTGGTTTCCGCTACGTCATGATGCCGCGCGCCCAGATTTTCATTCCATTGAATCTTGACAAAACGTCCCGCGGCGAGAATTTCATGTCCGTAATCGCTCGTCTTAAACCTGGCGTTAGCCTGCGGCGGGCCCAGAGCGAAATGGACTCCATCGCGCGCGCTCTGGAAAAAGAATATCCAGCGGACAATGCCGAGCAAGGTGCCATCGTAATTCCCATGCTCCAGAGAGTTGGCTCGTGGATTCGTGAAGCGCTATTGATTATGTTGGCGGCGGTAGGCCTTGTTCTGCTCATCGCCTGCGCGAACATCGGAAACTTGATTTTGGCTCAATCATTGCGCCGTCGCGGCGAAATTGCTGTGCGGAGCGCCCTTGGAGCCACCGCGAACCGCCTCGCGCGCCAGTGTTTCGCCGAAAGCGTATTGCTTGGCCTGCTCGGAGGCGGCCTCGGTTTACTGTTGGGCTATTATGGCCTGCAAGCGTTCCGGATTCTCAACCCCAGCGAAGTCCCGCGGCTGGAAGAAGTTCAAATTAATCGTCCCGTCCTTTTGTTTTCCTTTGGCATCTCGATTTTCGCCAGCATTCTATTCGGCCTGGCTCCTGCTCTTCGCACCTTTCGCGCAAACCTGGCGGACACTTTGAAGGAAGGGAGTACGCGTACTACTTCCGGAGCCGAGCGCGGATGGCTGCGCCAATCTCTGGTAGTGACCGAAATCGCGCTATCTCTTGTGTTGCTGGCAGGCGCGGGGCTTGCTGTTCGCAGTTTTATGAAACTTCTCTCCACTGATCCGGGCTACGACTCACGCAATCTACTCACCTTTTATCTATCGCCCCAAGTACGTAAAGCGGCTCAGGCGGAAGACTTTTATCGCCAGGTCCTCGAACGTATGAGCGCCATCCCGGGAGTCAATTCCGTGGCCATGTCCCGCTCCATTCCTCCCAGTGGCGGCGAGGTCGACGGTCCCATCATCACCTCCGAACACCCTGACGTTGACCCCAACCGCGCTCCGGACATCATCTTCAATCCGATAAGCCCCAATTATTTTCGGACCATGCGACTTCCCCTGCTCGCTGGCCGCGAATTTTCCAGCGCCGATGCGCCTGGCGCGAGTCCCGCCGTCATTTTGAATGAAGCCGCCGCGCTTTCGTTTTTCCCTGGTGAGAACGCCGTCGGTCAGCGCGTCAAGCTTGGCGCGGACAATCTCGCCGCTTGGAGGACCGTCGTTGGCGTGGTCGCCGATGAGCGATATTTCGGCTGGGACAGCGATCGCACGCCTACCGCTTACCTTCCCGTCTCGCAAATCCTGCAAGATGCCATGTCGGACTACGACAGCGCCATCATCCTTCGCACCACTTCCGAGCCTCTAGCGTTTCTTCCGAGCGTTCGCGGCGTCCTGGCCTCCATTGACAACCACATGGCCCTTCTGGGGCCGCAAAGCATGGAGCAGCGTCTTACGCAAACCTTTGCTCCCCATCGCTTCAACATGGCGTTACTCGCCGCGTTTGCGAGCCTCGCGTTGCTTCTGGCCGGCGTAGGCATTTACGGCGTGATGGCGCAGTTCGTTGGTGAGCGCACTCATGAGATTGGCATTCGCATGGCGCTCGGCGCGCATCCCCTTAATGTTGTCCGCCTCGTCCTCGGCCAAGGCGTGCGCTTGGCCTTGCTTGGTTTAGGGATCGGTGTCCTGGTGGCGGCTGCCGCCACACGGCTGATTCGCTCGCTCCTCTACGGTATCAGCGCTTCCGATCCTTTGACTTTCGTTCTCGCCGCTTCCTTGCTCATCGGCGCAGTTCTTCTGGCGTGTTTGGTCCCCGCCTGGCGCGCCATGCGCGTCGACCCCATGGTCGCCCTGCGCCACGAATGAGGTGCACCGAGAGCCCTGAGCGAGAATTCACCCTTCTTTGTTATCTCCTTACTTGGTCACTTCCGTTTCACTTTCAAACCCCGCACGCATCTCCGTGCTATCATCGGCATTGCTGCTTCCGCTTCAGCCAAGAAAGCGAGCCGGGAATGACCGCGCGGATTCTTGACGGGTCCAAAATTCGCGACCAGATCTTCGCCGAGCTAAAGGACGAGGTGCGCTTGCTCACCTCCGCGGGCGTTCGTCCCGGCCTGGCCGCTGTTCTCGTAGGCGAAAATCCCGCTTCGCAGCTCTACGTCAAAAGCAAAATCGCCGCCTGCGAAGAGATTGGTCTCTCCAGCGCTCTCCTGACGCCTCCGGCCACTGCCTCGACTCTCGAACTGCTTGCCGCCATTGAAGATCTCAATCGCGACAACGACGTCGACGGCATCCTCGTGCAGCTCCCGCTTCCTCCGCAGGTGGATACCAAGCGCATCCTCGAAGCTGTCGACCCCGCCAAAGACGTGGACGGCTTCCATCCCGTCAATCTCGGCCGGCTCGTCAGTGGACGCCCCGGCTTGGTTGCCTGCACTCCGGCCGGCTGCATGGAAATTCTGCGCCGCAACGAAATTCCAATCGAAGGCGCCAACGCCGTGGTCCTCGGCCGAAGCGACATCGTCGGCAAGCCCATGGCACTTCTCCTCATGCATGCCAACGCCACCGTCACCATTTGCCACTCCAAAACGCGCGACCTCCCCGAGGTGCTCCGCCGCGCCGACATTATCGTCGCCGCCATGGGCAAGGCTGGTTTCGTGCAGCCCGATTGGATCAAGCCCGCCACGGCGAGTAAACCCGGGGCTGCGGTCATCGACGTCGGCACCAACCGCATCACCGATTCCCAGGAAGCCGAGCATCTTTTTCAAAATTTTCCCGAGCGCCTCGAAAAATTCCGCGCCAAAGGCAGCGCCCTCGTCGGCGATGTTCACCCAGATGCCATACGCAGCGCCGGCGCGCTCACGCCAGTCCCCGGCGGCGTCGGCCCCATGACCATCACCATGCTCATGAGCAACACCGTGAAAGCCGCGCGCCTCCGCCGCGCTTCGCCAAAATTTTCCGCAACCCAATCGACCGCAAGCGCGCGATAATCCTCGATCATGCTCAAGCTCGGCCTCACCGGCGGAATCGCCAGCGGCAAAAGCGCCGTCGCCGCGATGCTGCGCGAAATGGGTTTCGCCGTCCTCGATGCCGATTCTCTCGCCCACAAGCTCATCGAGCCCGGCCAGCCCGCTCACGCCGAAGTCCTCCAGGAATTTGGCGAAGCGGTGCTCGCGCCCGGCGGCCGCGTGGACCGTACAAAACTCAGCGCCATCGTCTTCAACGACCGCGCGAAACTTGACCGACTCAACGCCATCGTGCATCCACGCGTCGCCGAAGTGATCTTCAGCCAATTCGAGGCGTGGAAACGCGCTGGGATTCGCGACGCGGTTTTCGTCGAAGCCGCTTTGCTGATCGAATCCGGTATCCACAAAAACCTCGATGGCCTCGTGGTCGCCTGGTGCCGCGTCGAGCAGCAACTCGAGCGGCTGCTCGCGCGCGGCCTCAGCGAAGCCGAAGCCCGCCGCCGCATCGCCGCCCAGCTGCCCGTCGAGGAAAAGCTTCGCCTGGCCACGGAGAAGATTGACTGTTCCGGCTCACTCGAAGAAACCCGCCGTCAAGTCGAAGCGTTCGCCTCCAAGCTCCGCCACGCCCGAGTGGTGCGGTGACCCATTCCGAATTTTTTCTTATACTATGGTCACCGAGTGGATCAGAAGGAAGGGACGACAACCATGACGGCAGTAAACACCTCGCACCGCGCGCGCATCGTTCTCGCCGCGCTGGTGTTGATCTTCGGCGCCTACTGGGCTGGCGCGCGATTCGGCTCCCATGAGCCCACCAAAGTCGAAGCTTTGCCTCTCCGCGCCGCTCCGGTATCGCCGCGCGATGCCGGTCTGACCGACGACGAATCCATCAACGTGCGCATCTATCGCCAGGCTTCACCGGCCGTGGCTAACATTCTCACCAAAGCGACCGAATACGATTTCTTCATGGACCCGGTTCCCGTCGAAGGCGCGGGCTCCGGTTTCGTGATTGATGGTCGCGGCTACATCCTCACGAATTTTCACGTCGTTGAAGGCGCGCAGTCCATTGAAGTAGTTCTCGGCGATCAATCTCGCTACCCGGCGAAATTCATTGGCGCCGATCAGCGCAACGACGTGGCACTGGTGAAAATCGATCCGAAGGGAAAAAGCCTTGTCGCGCTGCATCTGGGAGATTCCGGCGCGCTGCAAGTCGGCCAAAAAGTTCTCGCCATCGGCAATCCTTTCGGCTTCCAGTCCACGCTCACCACCGGCGTGGTTAGCGCGCTCGGACGCACGGTCCAGACCAGCCAAACCACTTTCATTGATGAAGCTATTCAAACCGATGCCGCCATCAACCGAGGCAATTCAGGCGGGCCGCTCATCAATACGCACGGCGAAGTGATTGGCATCAATTCCGCGATTTACACGCCGAGCGGCACCACCGCCGGCATTGGCTTTGCCATCCCGATCAACACGGCGAAAAATATCGCCAACGATCTTATGACCGACGGACGCGTCCACCAAGCCTTTCTCGGCGTGGTAACTTGGCCCGTTAGCCGCTGGCTAAGCGAGGCCTTGGATCTTCCGGTGAAAGAAGGTTTGCTGGTGGAGAGCGCGACCAAGGGTGGTCCGGCCGCGGCTGCCGGCATCCGTGGCGGCGATCGCGTCGCCGAAGATGGCATGCGCAGAATCGCCATCGGCGGTGACGTCATTGTGGCTATCGACGGCCAGAAAGTCGCCAGTCAACTCGACGTCAATCTGGCCCTCAATCATAAGCGGCCCGGCGACAGCGTCACCGTGACGCTCTATCGCGGGGGCAAGAAGATGGACATTCCCGTGAAGCTCGGCGAACGCTCTGGCAATTGAAGCAGTTTTCGGTTCGATTGTCCGTTCGCGATTTTTGAGCGGGAAAAATCTGCTCACGCTGGCGGACTTGGGCGATTGAATTCAGCGCGGTGTTTGGCGCGATCTTCTTGGCTCAGCGAAAACCAGGCTTCGGCAATGTCACACATGCGTTCCAGCTCGCGCTGCATTTCGGCGTGTTTGGCTTCCATCACTTCGGCATTGGCGTCGGCGGGAACGTAAATCGGCGGCGCAAACAAAATCACCGTGCGCGAAAAAGGCGCGGGCAACAAGAAATGGTCCCAGGTTTTTTCGAACGTCTTGCCACGCTCGACACCAATGTGAAAAACCATGATCGGGCAACGCGATTTGCGCGCCAGCATTACCGGCCCCGGCTTGGCCACGTAACGCGGGCCGCGCGGGCCGTCAATCGTAAAAGCGCAATCCACTCCTTCTTCGAGACGCCGCGCCATCACCGCCAGTCCGCGCAATCCGCCGCGGGAAGAACTTCCCTGCGCGGTTCCGAATCCCAGCCACTCGATCACTTTGCGCGTCCATTGCCCGTCGAATGCCGTCGTGTTCATCACGACGACGCCGTGATTCCGGTACCACCAGACAATCGGAATAATGACGCGGTGCCAGAAAGCCCAGATGCATTGTTTCTTTGAGGCGTACACGCGCTCGGCGTGCTGCCAGCCCAGCACTTCGTAGCGCAGTGTCGGGCCCAGCGTTCGAATCACGCTGTACACGGCCGCGGCTATAATGGGAATCTGCATGCGCCGCGACCACGGCAAGTCCGGGAGGCGCGTGTCGTAATGCGCGTTCACGGAATCCTGCCCGGATTTCTTGGCGGTATCGACGGCTGCGTCTGGCGGGGTCATTATCTCTCTCAGGCGGCTGCAAATCGGCCGACGTATAGTATAGGCGAGACCTTTCTGCGCCGGGGCCCGGGAGTATCAGCTCGTGACGGCCTTCTCGAATTCTGATCGGCGCAAGCGAAGATCCGCGTTCCTCTCGGCTTGGCTGGCTGTTTTCTGCGCTTCGAGTCATCGACGGCGAAGCCATCAGCGTCACCGGCCCCATGAGTATCGAGGTCGTTCACGGCCTGTATATGCCGAGGGCGCGTGGAGGGCGTCGCGGTAGCTGCCGTCGCGCCGCTTCCCCCCGCAGCGAGCGCCGCAGGAAATACAAAACCCACTGCACCTGCGAGCGATTCCTTCGTCAGTCGCGAGCGAAACTTCGTGCGCAAATGGCGGTTCAGGGGCTCCTGAACTCAGTCCCAGCGAGCGAAAATCGACCAGCGGGAGTCCCTCAGCGCAGCACCATTCTCTCCCGAATGACCCTGGAGCAAAGGAAAGCGAGGGTGAAGAAAAAGCGGTCTACATGCCCTCGTAGTTCGGGCCGCCGCCGCCTTCTGGCACTACCCAATCAATGATCTGGTAGGGGTCGGCGATGTCACAGGTCTTGCAATGCACGCAGTTTGCGGCGCTAATCTTCAGCTTTAGGCTGCCGTTTGTTTCCTTGGCCATTTCGTAAACAGCCGCGGGACAAAAATACTGGCAGGGATTGCCGTACTCTTCGACGCATTTCGTCGCGCAGATGTTAGGGTCCGCGACGTGAAGATGGCAGGGCTGATCTTCTTCATGGCGCGTTCCGGAGTGGTAGACGTCCGTCAGACGGTCAAACGTGAGCTGGCCATCGCCTTTGAATCTCTCTGGAGCCGGCCTACCGTTGATTTTCTTGTACGCTTCATGGCCGGCGTGAGCGAGCAGGGGATCGATCAAACCACGCCCGCCGGTGATTTGCTGGAAGGCGGTGTGAACAAATCCGCGGAGCATGCCGTGCTGGAACGATTGGTGAAAATTGCGCACTTGCCACAGCTCTTTCTTGATGTAGCTTTGTGCTATTTTTTTCGGAAAGGCGCTGAGCGTTTTCGACGAAGTGTCGCCAGCCTGCAGCGCTTCAAAAATCGTTTCGGCGGCAAGCATTCCGCTCTTCATCGCCAGGTGAATGCCTTTTAGTCGCTGCGAGTCCAGAAAACTTCCGGAGTCCCCGATAATGAGGCCGCCATCGACGGAATTGCGCGGCATGGCGTACCAGCCGCCGTAAGGCAACGATTTCGCGCCGTAGCGCACCAGCTTTCCACCCTCGAGCAGATTCTTGAGGAAGGGATGGGTCTTCCACTTCTGGAATGCTTCGTGAGGATCGAATTGCGGGTTCGCATATTCCAGTGCCAGCACCAGTCCGACCGACACGCGGTTGTTTGATAAGCCGTAAATCCAGCCGCCGCCATACATGTCCGTGGAAACCGGCCAACCCAGCGTGTGCGCCACGTAGCCTGGCGCGATGCGCCCGGGCTGCACGTCCCACAATTCCTTGATGCCGATGCCGTAGCTCTGCGGATTGATGTTGTCGAGTTTCTTTTTTTCGACGAGCTTTTTGGTGAGCGAGCCGCGCGTGCCTTCGGCAAGCACGGTGACTTTCGCGCGCAGTTCGTAGCCGGGAGTGTAGTTGTCTTTGGGCTTGCCGTTTTTGTCGAGGCCTTTGTCTTCGGTGATGACGCCGGCGATGCCGTCGCCTTCGTAAACCAATTCGGCGCCGCCAAATTCCTTGAAGACGTTGACGCCAGCGGCTTCGACCAGACCGCCGAGCCACTTGGTCACTTTGCTCAGCGAAACTACATAATTGCCTTTGTTTTTGAAGGGCGGCGGGGTGATCGGAAACCGGAACGATGAGCTTTTGGTGAAAAGCAACGCCGCGTCATCGGTTACCGGCGTATCCAGCGGCGCGCTCTTTTCGAAATCAGGAACCAGCTCGGCCAGGGCTTTGGGATTCATGATGGCGCCGGAAAGCTGGTGGGCGCCAATTTCGCGCCCTTTTTCCAGCACGTAAATATTTTCCGCAGAGAGCGGCGGGCCGCTTTTGCTCGAGTTGCTGGAATCGTTGTGTTTCCCGATGAGGTTCGCGAGATGCAGCGCACAAGCTAGTCCCGCAGGTCCGGCACCGACTATGAGCACATCCGCTTCGAGTTGTTCCCGTTCGACGGCCATGAATTTGCTTTCATTGTAGCAAAGTGACCAGAGTCTGCATGGAAGGACGCTACGAAGATTTGGATTTTTCCAGGGCTTCGGTGAGGGCGGGCATGATTTCGAAGATGTCGCCCACGACGCCGTAGTCGGCGATTTCGAAAATGGGAGCGTTGGCATCCTTATTGATGGCCACGATGGTGCGCGCACCTTTCATGCCGACGACGTGTTGAATCGCGCCGCTGATGCCGAGCGCTAGATAAAGTTTGGGGGCGACGGTCTGGCCGGAGCTGCCGATCTGCCGCTCCATGGGCAGCCAGCCTTCATCGCAAATCGGGCGTGACGCCGCGATCTCGCCGCCCAACGCTTTCGCGAGCGCTTCGGCTTGGGGGATATTCTCGGGAGCTTTGATGCCGCGGCCGATGGCGACAATCAGAGGGGCTTGCGTCAAATCGACGGCGGACTTTGCTTCTTTAAAAAGATCGAGGGGCTTGGTGCGAATCTGCGCCGCACTAAGCGACACAGACACGGAATTTACCGGTGCTTTTCCCGAGGGATGCGCGGCAAGCAAATCCGCGCGAAAGGCTCCTGACTGAAAGGATGCGAACCACGGAGCGGCGCCGGCAAAAGTTACATCAGCGGCGGTCTTGCCCTGGAACATTTGCCGCACGAAAACGAGCTTGCCGCCCTCGTTTCGGTAGCCGATGCAGTCGCCGATCATGCCTTTGCCGAGCATAGCGGCGAGCTTCGGCGCGAAGTCGCGAACTTGGTAGGTGTGCGGAAATAGAAGCAAATCGGGCTTGGCGCTTTCCATCACTTGTTTGAGAGCAACGCAGTAGCCATCCGCTGTGTAGGCATCGAGCAAGTCGTGCTCGACCAGCAAAACTTCGGCGACATCTTTAACGGCCAATTCGCCGGCGAACGGCGCAACTCCTTTGCCAATCACCACTGCGCTCACCGCGCTCGCCGTGGCTTTCGCGATTTGCTGGGCGGCCGCCAGCGTTTCGAAACTCGCGTTGTTCCACTTGCCTTGCCGGAGCTCGCTGACGACAAGAATTTTCATGGTCAGATCACCCGCGCTTCGAATTTCAGTTTCTCGACCAATTTTGTTGCTACTTCTTTGGGCGTGCCGGTGAGAAATTCGGTTTTCTTCGTTTTCGTCGGCACGTAGATTTTTTCAATTTTCTGGGTGGCTTCGATGGAAACCCCGAGTGACTCGCGCTTCATCGCGGCAATCTCTTTTTTCTTGGCGGCTATGATGCCCTTCAGTGTCGCGTAGCGGACTTTGTTGATGCCCGACTGGATCGAGAGGACCGCGGGCAGCGGGCATTCGAGATGCTGAAACCATCCGGCTTCCAGTTCGCGCTTCAGTTTCATTTTGCCGTCGGCGACTTCGATGGCCATGATGATCGTGGCGTGCGGCAAGTCCAGCAGCGCGGCGAGAAGCACGCCGGTTTGGCCGAAGCCGTGGTCGTCGCTCTGCAATCCGGTCAAAATCAAATCGGCTTTTTCTTTCTGAATCGCCGCTGCCAGGCACTTCGCCGAGCCGAGCGGATCGAGCTGCGCGAAATTGTCGTCGACAACGTGAATGCCGCGGTCCGCGCCTTTGGCAAGCGCTTCTTTAATCGTTTGCTTGACGCGCTCCGGGCCCATCGAAAGGGCGATCACTTCTCCGCCATGCTTCTCCTTCAGGCGCAGCGCTTCTTCGAGCGCGTAGCTGTCCGGTTCGTTCATTTCGAAGCCGATGTCCGATTCTTTGATCCAGTTTCCGGCAATCGCCAGTGGCGCGTCTTTCGCCGGAACTTGCTTGATGCACACGATGATTTTCACGAGATTTTTCCTTTTGGGCTGTTCAACCTGAGAGGAATGGCTGTCATTCTGAGCGCAGCGAAAGATCTCAACGATCCAATAGCGTAGGCCTCTCGCTAAGTTGCGATTCTTTTAGCGACCCCATCGGTGCGCTTCAGAATGACAGCCAAAAGCATAGCTACAAAAGAATTTTTCTACTTGCCGGACCAACGCTTGAAAATCAGCGCGGCGTTGGTGCCGCCAAAACCAAAGGAATTCGACAGCGCGTATTCCACCGACGCTTGGCGCGCATGATTCGGCACGTAGTCCAAATCGCACTCGGG
>Ga0307474_10000397_pt1 | contig 31434 bp, 18 predicted proteins | sample atmos_gasesECM1C_2_FD_203312 | JGI IMG/M metagenome (GOLD analysis project Ga0307474, IMG submission 203312) | Hardwood forest soil microbial communities from Morgan-Monroe State Forest, Indiana, United States - atmos_gasesECM1C_05 | ecosystem: Environmental > Terrestrial > Soil > Temperate... | reverse complement strand
ATCTTTCCCTTTGGCCTGGTTCAACGGGACGACCACGGTGGAAAGCAATCCAGAGCACATGCTGATGGGATACCAATGGACCGGAATTGATCGCTGGGGCGGCTCGATTCTGGATGGAAGATGGTCAACGCGTGACACGTCCATCATCAGCCCAATTAACAATAATGCCGAGTGGTTCGAAGTAGATCCCAGCACGCCCGCGAAGGACTTTCTGCTCGAGTGCGAGCGGCGCATGGTCGAAGATTACGGGTTCGCCGGCAATGAACTGGACCAGGCTCATAAGAATTACCTCTCCTACCGTGAGCACGCGGACAAGACCGGACCGGAGCTCGCTTTTTCCAAGGGCTACGGAGATTTTTTCGCGAAAACTCTGGCGATCGTAAGGAAAGCGAACCCGGCTGGAGTGATTCTTGGTGAGAACCCTTCCGAGTTGATGAACCAATACGTGGATTCGACTTGGATCTTCGAGGGAGGCGGGCTCAGTGTGAGTACGCTTACGACTCTCCGGTATTCGTGGCCGTGGGCAACCGTTCCAACCAGATCCATCGCTACCAACCCCGGCCATGCCAGTCAGGCTTTCATGATGAACGCGCCATTGGATATTTTTGAGGATCCGGCGAAATACCCCGACTACGCGGAACATCTCAAGAAGTTGTATGCCCTGAAAAAGGCCACACTCGATTTCTTTTATCAAGGAGAGTTTTCTGATCAGGATGGCTTCTCTCTGACCTCCGCACAAAAAGAAGTGATGGCCAAGTCTTATCGTGAACCTGGCGGGAAGTTTACTGCGGTAGTGGTCATCAATTCGGGATCAACGGCTGGAGAAGCCGCCATACGACCCGATGCCGGCCTCACTCAGGGCAAAGTACGGCACTTTTATCTTGACGGGCGAACCGAACCGGAAGCCGCGGCAAACGAGATACGTTTGCACTTGACACCTTACGACGTACAAATTCTTGCATTTGAACAATAAATGTTAAGGAGACTTAAGTTGCGCCGTGCTCTGCTAGTTTTGTTGGTCCTTCCGCTGTGGACCCTCCTGCCGTTGCGCGGGTTAGCCATGGAAGAGGCTGGCATCTTGGAGAATGACGCGCTCCGTCTCCAGGTATCCACGGAGACCGGCGCGATCACTCATATCCTCGACAAACACACGAACACCGACTACGTAGAAGATGCCTCTCACGCGAAGCTTTTTCAGCTCCTTCTACCGACGCCTGACGATCTTTCCCGCCAGATCAATTCCTGGGACCAGAAACCGGTATCCATTGAAATGGCCAATGGAGTCCTGACCCTCAAGTTCCAAAACCTGCTGATTTCGCAGCGAAAGTATATTTTTCAAGTTGGAATCAAGAAGTCCACTGAAGTACGGTTTCCGATCGAGGTTACGGTGACATTCCGCTTGCAGGATGAGCATATTCTTGCCTCCCTCGAAGTGCAGAATCACAGCCTGGAGGAAATCACTGACGTAGTGTTCCCGTGGCTGGACGCACTGCCGTCCAGTTCCGACGGCCATCCGTTCGATGTGATTCTGCCGTCTCTGGCCCGCAAGAAGCTGTCTGGCGCCCCGGAAAATCCACTTGGGCAACGGGCCCTGGACTATCCCGCATTATTGGCAACCAGTTGGCTCAACTACCAGACCGGCAGCAAAGGAATCGGCATCGAAGTGCGGTCGACCGCGGAGACACAGGAGGCCGTCATCTCGCTCAACCCGCCCGGGCAGGCCGCCAACCGGCCCACGTCAGGCGTGCGATACATTGGTTGGGATTTCTATCCGCACATCGAGGGGATGAGTAGTTGGAAGTCCCCCCCAGTCGTGATCCATGTGCACGGCAGCGACTGGCACGCCATTGCTGCTGAACATCGTGAATGGTATCGCGATCAACGCAAACCTCGGCGGGATACTGCCTTCGACCGGGCTGCGGGATTTGCCACCTACCGGCTCAAGAAAGACGACAACACCGTCAACTGGACTTACAACGATCTGCCCAAGCTCGCGGCTATTTCTGCCAAGGCGGGGATGCAGAATTTAGTCATTGACGGTTGGCGCAAGCGCGAAGGACCAGGCAATGAGTCTCCGCTGGCCGAAATTGCAGATCCACACCTGGGCGGCGAATCGCGTCTTAAGGCGGTCATCGAGAAGCTTCTACCAGATCGGGTGAATCTGGTTTTTGCTTTTCACCCCGCCTATGTCAATACCGCTGCTGACCACTACCAGAGTCTCAGCATTCGTTGGACGGTCAAATCGCGCCGCAATGTCAACCAGATGCAACCGGCGTTCACGTTTTATACCGTCGACTATCCTTACCAGGACCGCATCATGCATTACTGGGCGGTACTGGATCCCTCAACTCGGGCTACCGACCAACTCTTGCATGACGCACAAAGACTCAAAGAAGAGTACGGTTTCCGTAACCTCCTTCTGCGCGGCGTAGGGCTCCAGTCCTATCTCTCATATAACAAGGAAGACGTCGTCCCTCCGCAAAAGGTTTTTGAAGTGGGATATGAACACTTCCTCGGAGGCTTGCGCACGCTTTTCCCGGATGGTCTGTTGCTCATGGAGGGTTTTAATGACCTGGTGAATCCCTACGGCAACGGCGGTTACACCTGGGTTCAGAACACGGATGCGGAAGTTCTCGCCTACAGCATTCCGTGGGCCCCTTTCTCGAATGATGTGGATGCACTGGACTACGACCAGGCCAACGAAAGCTTCGCCCGCAAGATCCTCATCAATCTGATCGTGGATGGCGGCGATGGCAGTGTCGAACCCTATCCCGAGTTTGCCGACCACCTAAAGGCTTTGCAAAGTCTCAAACAAGCGACCGCACCGTATTATGCTCAAGCAGAGTTCCGCGACCACCAGGGCCTGAAGAAAATTGATGCCGACGGTCAAGTCGTTGTGTCGGTTTTCGCTAACGCCGCGGACAAGAAGCGAGGCATAGTCCTCTGCAATCTTTCCGAGCAGCCGAAAAACGTGGCGGTGGAGCTTGATCCTCAATCCACGGAGGTGCTTGGGCACCTGTTTCGTTTGGGAGGACAGCGAGCGGAGATCGAACTGCCGCGGTTCTCTGTTGATTTAGCCCCCTACGAAGTGGTGGTGGTGGGAATTGACGGGCAGTAGCGCGGAGCCATTCAATCGCCGGACTAACCCAAGGGCTGCCATCCCGTGCCAGGTGCGGCCGCCGACCAACCCTGCACGAACTTGGACCGTGGGGAGAAACGGTAATTTTCAGTTAATGATGGCCTGATAAGCCAACGCATGAACTTGCCGGTCCAGCTTCAGACCGCCCGAAGGAAGAAGCTGCGACATAAAGATGACGATCATCTGCTCCTTTGGATCGATGAAGAAGGCCGTATAGAAAATACCGTCCCAGTTGTATTCGCCCGGTGATCCCAGCTCGGACAGGGGCGCTTTCACGCCATCTATACTGAACCCGAGCCCGAAACTCTGATCGGCACTGATCTTTCCCAATTGATCATGGGTCATCAGTTCGACTGATTTCCGGCTCAGCAACTGTCTATCTCCAACCTTGCCTCCATCCAGCATCATCTGGCAGAAGCGTGCGTAATCCCACGCGGTGGAGGTAAGACCGATGCCACCCGAGAAGAGTTTTTTCGGTCCGCGGTAAGGGTAGTCCGCTGAATAAGTGAAAGAGCCTTCCGTAATGGGAGTATCGGGGAAGCGGTTCAGGCCCTTGTCTGGATAGTAGGTATAAGCCGCTGCAAGACGTGGCAATTTGTCCTCGGGAGGATAGAAGTACGTATCTTTCATGCCAAGCGGTTCGAAAATGCGCCGGCGGAAGAATTCGTCCAGCGACTTGCCCGAAACAACCTCCACCAGCCTTCCGAGCACGTCGACGCCTAACCCGTACTCCCATCGTTCGCCAGGACTGAAGAGCAGGGGCACGCTGGCCAGCCGCTTGATGCTGTCTTCCAGCGTGCCGTCGTAAGGCAACGCGCCATGCGCAACATTTGCGGCCTTATATAAGGGACCCATCGTGTCATTCCAGTGATAGGCGATTCCTGAGGTGTGGCGCAAAAGGTCGCGAACCGTGATTTCCTTGGTGGCAGGGACAGTGTAGGGTTCGCCTGATTGAGGCTTGACCAACACTTTCATATTCTTGAACTCCGGCAGGTACTTCGAGATCGGATCCTCAAGCTGGAAAAAGCCTTCTTCGTACAGCATCATCACCGCTACGCTGGTAATGGGCTTGGTCATGGAGCATATCCGAAAGATGGCATCCGGGCGCATTGGCTTTCCCGCCTCGCGGTCCATCATGCCCTGCGATTTCAGCCATGCGACTCGCCCTTGACGCATAACCAGCGTGACCGCGCCCGCGATGCGCTTGTTGTCGATGTTGTGTTGCACGGCGGCGCCGATCCGCTCGAGTCTTTCCGAGGAGAGTCCAACCGATTCGGGTTTGGCCGTCGGCAGATCTTGTGCAAACGCGGCCGTAACCAACAATCCGCAGACGAGCATCAACCCCTTAGCCTTTCGTTTCGCCCGAACTTGCACCTCTCTCGCAGTGAGCAGGGAATTGAGTCCTTTCATGAAGCTCCTCCGAATTGATGCCTGTCTGAAATTCGTGACCGCGATGAATCAAAACAGGATTTTGCTTTTCATCGGCTCAGGTATCGACGAATCTCGCGCAATCTTCGTTTCTGATGCATATAAGTGTTGCAGCCTGGGCATGCGTGCAATTGCCGGCAGGGCCGCCGAGGTGACCGCGGTTCCAAAGACGTTTAAGGATTGCAGGTGAGCGAGTGCACTAATTGTTTGCAGTGTGGCATCGGTGATTCGAGTGCGTATGAGCCGCAATACGCGCAGATGTTCCATGGCTGCAATCGTAGCTGCAGAACGGTCTGTAATGGCCGTATCGGAGAAATCGGCCACCACGATGTGGCCGACAACGGGTTTTAGCGCGGCCATGTCCTGATCGGTAAACCTGGAACCCAGCAGGGACACGTTTACCACCAGATCTGCGGAGCCGCGAGATTCGTAGTCGAGTCCTCCCATGAACCTCTTTTTCAGGTCTGACACCGCAGCCGCTAGTGAAGCGCGTTGTTTCGTCACGGCGTCGGTATCAACCTCCGGGAAAGTCACCTCTGCGACTTGTGAGGTCCTCGCGTCGGCAGGAATGTCTTTGATTGCATCTGCTACTTGCGTACTCGAAGCGCCCGAGCTAATCCAAAGTCCAATCAGCTTTACCTGGCTGTCTGACAATGGCGGTTTGTGTTCTGCAGGCATAAAGTTATCGTCAGTAGAGGCCAAAGTGATTCGATGGAAGAGCTCGCTGCCTTGTGAATTTCCTGCCTTTACCACAGCTCCGTGTTTGGCGCCGCGCATCAATCCGGCGTAGGTATCCAGTCGCAGATTGGATTTATGTTTGGACGGCCCGTGGCAGGAGACGCAATGATCTGAGAAAATCGGCTGAATGTGCGCCCCGTAAAATGTGCCGGGACCTGGATTGGAGGCTAGATCGCTGGCGTCGCTCTGATTCGAAACTCCCAGCCATCCACGCAAGCCATCTGGCATGAATTGCGTCAGATGGTTTTCCCCAAGCGTCAATTGGCCACCCCGATAGCCGGTAAAGGCTACCAATCCGACGGCCGCGATCAACGCAAGCGGGTAGAGCGTGCCGGGATGATCAACGCTCATCCGTCCGCGCAACATCCAACAGAGCCAGGACGCTGCTGCCACTGCGATTCCTCCCCACATGTGCTGCGTGACCAGAGAACCTGAGTAGCCGCCGCTCTTTGCCAGTAACCACCCTAGGGTTGCAGCCGCGATCGCGCCGCAGGTGGAGAGAGCGAGTATGAAATCCGCCGATTGCAGTAAGGAGGGAAAGAAACGTGTGCGCCCTGCCATCTCAATCAAGGGAAGCAATAGGAGCAGTGCGATTGGCACGTGGACGGCTAACGGGTGAAAGCGACCAAGGAATTGCAGCCACGTGGCACGCGCTCCTCCGTCTGGAGCAGCGACGCAGAACAAAGCGAACAGTAGGACAATCGCTGAAAGGGTAGTGAGCCCAAAATAGAAACGGGCCGATTTCGGATACGTCCCAGAGGTCATGAATTTAAGCGGTTCCGATCACCGCCCGAGCAATGGGGAGAGATTATGCGATCACCTCCGCCACCACTCGCGCAGGCTTTACGCTGGTAAGTTTCTGGTCCAATCCCTGGAAGGAATAGTTCAATCGACGGTGATCAAATCCCAAGAGGTAGAGCATCGTAGCATGCAAATCGCGAATTTCTACCGGATCTTTCACAATCTCATATCCCATCTCGTCGGTCTGGCCGTGGGTCATGCCGGACTTTACTCCGCCTCCCGCCATCCAAATGGTGAAGGCGCCGGGATTATGATCGCGGCCGACAAACTTCATGTTGGTCTGGCTGTTGCGATTTTCCCGCATCGACGTACGTCCGAATTCGCCACCCCAAACCACTAAGGTATCTTCCAGCATGCCGCGTTGCTTCAGGTCGGTCAGCAGTGCGCTGATTGGCTGATCCACTTCACGGCAGCGCTCAGCAAAGCCCATATTAAGTGCGTCTCGCGCCATAGTGCCGTGGCTGTCCCAGCCCCAGTGGTAAAGCTGAATGAAACGCACTCCGCGTTCCGCCAGGCGGCGAGCCACCAGACAATTGTTGGCAAAGCTCGCTTCGCCCGGTTTGGACGCATAGGCTGCGCGCACGGCTTCGGGTTCTTCGTGAATATTCATTGCATCCGTTGCGTCCATCTGCATGCGGAAAGCCATCTCGTACTGTGCAATTCGCGTGACGGTTTCAGGATTCCCAAACTCGACGTAGGTCTGCTGATTGATGTCATCAATCGCATCCAGCATGTTGCGTCGCAAGGGCCGCGTCACCCCCAACGGATTGTCAAGGTAGAGCACCGGCTCGCCGTGAGAACGGCATTGCACACCCTGATAAACGCTGGGCAGAAATCCCGATCCCCAAAGCTGTTTTCCCCCGTCCGGCATTCTGCCGCCGGAAACCAGCACAATGAAGCCTGGCAGGTTTTGATTCTCGCTGCCCAGACCATAAATCACCCAGGAGCCAAACGAGGGGTAGCCTAGGCGCGCATTGCCGGTTTGTACCAGCAATTGCGCCGGAGCGTGATTGAACTGATCGGTGCGCATCGACTTGATGAAACAAAGATCATCAACGTGCTTTTCCAGATGTGGCATCCGGTCGGAGAGCCATTGCCCGCTTTGCCCCACCTGATGGAAGGGATACTGTGAGCCGAGTAACTTGGGAATTCCGCTGATAAATGCAAAGCGTTTGCCGGCCAGGAACGAAGCGGGACAATCCTGCCCATCGAGGCGCGCGAGCTCGGGTTTGTGCTCGAACAATTCCAGCTGGCTGGGGGCTCCGGCCATGTGCAAGTAGATCACCCGCTTCGACCGGGCTGTAAGCTCCGGTGGCAGAACGGATAAGGGACTTCTGGGATCACGACTGAAGTCAAGCCGGGGAAGACCATCGATAGTCAAGTTGGCCGCCTTGACTGAGCTGAAATATGGGGCCGCCAGGCTGCCAAGAAACATGCTGCCCACACCCGCCGTTAAGGAGCGCAAGAAATGACGGCGCGTTTGGCTTTGCAGCCGCGCAACCTTCTCCTCCCACGACATTTCGGCAGCGAACTCTTCACTGTTCCCTGGGTGGGGATCGGCTCGGTCCTTGTAGTTCTCCATAAGGGTCACCTGGTGAGGGCAGCATCCAAATTTAATAAAACGCTGCCTACAGCAGTGAGGGCGTCCAGCTCCTGACGCGAAACTGCTTTACTTTCTCTGGATAAATCCATGCTGGCCCGGACCAAAGAAGGCTGGCGCGACATGGCCATGGTTTTCTCGAAGAATGAGCGGAGCGTCGCCAGCTCGCCAGGAGTAGGATCTCGAGAAAGCACCAGCCGCGCTTCATACATGAGCCGGGCATCGAGAGTGTTCCCGCCATTGCCGGTGCCTGCTCCAACTTCGTGCATGACACGCGTGGCCAGTGCCCGTGCGGCTTCCTGGTATACCGGATCGTTCAACATCACCAAAGCCTGCAATGGGGTATTCGTCGGAATGCGCCGAGGCAGACTGGTGTCCCGGTCTGACGAGTCGAAAGTCAGAAAGCTCGGGTAACCGCTGGTGCGTTTGACAAAAGTATAGACGGCCCGTCGGAAGCGGTTGGGTCCGTTTTCATCCTTCCATTGGTCGTAGTTATAAGCCGAGTTCCATACGCCCGCAGGCTGAGGTGGCATCACCGGAGGGCCACCCATCACGCGACTCAATAGCCCACTTGCCACCAATGCTTGATCACGCACCATTTCGGCAGTGAGTCGTTGTTGCGGACCCCTAGCCAAAAGGCGGTTTCGGGGATCTTTCTGTTCGAGCGCAGGGGTGGTTACGGCGCTTTGACGATAGGTCGCGCTGCTGACCAACTCACGCAAAAGGGCTTTCATGTCCCAATGAAGATCGTTCTGGAAGTGTAATGCCAGCCAATCCAGCAACCCCGGGTGGCTGGGTTCTTCCCCCACGCTGCCAAAATTCTCCAGGGTCTCGACAATGCCAGTTCCGAAAAGTTCTTCCCAATAACGATTCACCGTGACCCGGGCCGTGAGGGGCTGCTCCGGAGAGAAGAACCATTTGGCGAGCGTCAACCGGTTGCGGGGAGCGCCAGGTGGCAACGAAGGAAAGATGGCGGGCACATCCGGTTGAAGATCCGGGCCGGTCTTCGTAAGAAAGTTTCCGCGCTCGAACTCCTTCGTCGCTCTTCGCTCATAGCGAGCCTCCTCGGTCGTGACCGGCAGGTGAACGCTGGGAATTTTTGCCAGCTGTTCCTTCAGCTCTTTGAGCCGGTGGATGTGTTGTGCGCGGGAGGAATCTCGACGAAAAGCTGTCCAGCGCGGATCGTTGCTGATCGAAAGGCGTATGCGCTTCGTGCGCGCCGGCTTGCCGTCGATTTCCTGAGTCTCTCTGAGATCGACTTCAATGCGGCTTTTTGGCGTTAACTGCAACGGTGCTGCGGGAATTCCAACGATCCAACGCGTTTGAAAAAGCTTGTCAGACATGAATCCGTCAGCTAGAGGAGCCGATTTCTTCTCGGTACCCGGGCCTCCGTCCAGACCTTCGACGGCAGGTTCCAGATTGGTTTCAGTATCGTGCAAAAAGGTACGAAACCGAACTCGCTCTTTGTGGCCGTCGGGCTGAATGACGAAGGCGCGGATTTCATCCACAATGAATCCGGCTTCTGGCGTGTGACGGGCTGTTTCCGGGTCGAGCGGCGGGGCTTCGACACGAATCGCACTTACGGTTGGAAGCGTCGTCTCCGCAGTGAACTGATAAAAACACCTCACGGGAACGTCCGGGTCCGAGAACGCTTCCCCATCCCGCATATGAAAACTTCTCGGATTAACCTTTACGGTCCGGGCGCGGGCAAGTCTTTCTTGGTCGCGGACAAGATAGATGGACAGATCTTTCAGCGTTTCAATGCGCTCTGCTTGCGGCATCACTTTGCCGAAAGATAATTGCTTGCCTTCTTTTACCAGGACGATGTAATGCCGGAGAGTTTCTATTACTTTCTCCAATGCCTCCGCTTCATTCGCTTCACCTTTCTGGATCGGTAGCAGATTCCACCGCGCCTGCTCGACAACTTCGTGATCCGAGTTCTCGACCGAATGCAAGAGCTCGAACATCTCCTGCTGGATTCGTGCGGCGTCAGGAAACTGCGATTTGTCCTTGGGCACGGCCAAGGTCGGCGCATCATCATCAAAATTTCCGTCGTTCTGCGTATTGAAGAACGCCAGCGACTTGTAATACTCGGCGTGATGAATGGGATCGTAAGGATGGGAATGGCACTGCACGCAGTTCATGGTGATGCCGTTCAGCACCGACCAAGTCGTAGCCACGCGATCCATTACAGCGACCATTCGGAATTCTTCGTTGTCGGTGCCGTCTTCCTCGTTATTGGGAGTTTGACGGTGAAACGAAGTGGCGATGAGATCGTCAAAAGTCGGGTTCGGACGCAGGTCTCCGGCCAATTGCGCAGTTACAAACTCGTCATACGGCAAATTGCGGTTGAAGGCCTCGATCACCCAGTTGCGATAGGGCCAGGCTCCCAGTCGGTCGCGATCTGCCTCGTACCCCTTGGTGTCGGCATATCTCGCCAGGTCCAGCCACATCGAAGCCCACCGTTCTCCGTAGGCCGGTGACGCCAGCAAGCGATCCACCTGCTTTTCGTAGGCATTCGGAGACGAATCCCCGAGATATGCCGCTTGTTCTTCTGCGGTAGGTGGTAGACCCGTCAGGTCGAAAGAAACACGGCGCAGCAACTCTGCTTTGCTCGCTTCGGGAGAAGGCGAGAGTGACTCCTTCTCCAATCGCGCCAGTACAAAGCGGTCTTCCGGCTGTCGCGCCCAGCCGGTTTGCTTCACCTTCGGCAAGGGCTGCGGTCTAGGAGGCACAAAGGCCCAATAATCGTCCCAGGGAGCGCCTTCCTTGATCCAGCGCCGAAGTAGCTCAATCTGCTCGGGTGCGAGAGGCGGCGCGTGATACGGCATACGCACCTCTGAATCGGTGGAGTTCACTCGACGCATCAGTTCCGAAGCGTCCGGACTCCCTGGAACGATAGTGGTACGGCCGGATTTACCCTTGCCCAGCGCCTCTTCTCTATAGATAAAGGACACGCCATTTTTCTGGCGAACCCCACCGTGACAGGCGACGCAATTCTGATTGAAGATGGGGCGGATGTCGCGACTGAAAACAACTCGGTCGCGAAAAAAAACAGGACGCAGATGCGGCCAAGCCGCCGCTAGGCCGCCTCCGATCAGCAGACACAAAACAGTTGTTCTTGTAGCGCGGAGCCAAGATGTCGCGGCATTAGACATCAGGGTTGTCCTGCAATTTCCAGACAATAAGGAAATCAGCCAAACGGTAAACCGAGGCCAACTCGCGATCCGCAATGACAAATCGTTTCGCTAAGTCATTAAGGTAAGACGATCGCGAAGCGCTTGTCAAGGTGCATCCTACGCTTGTGGAAGTGTGCCACTGATTCGGATTGTGTAGAAAAGGCAAATCCAGCTGAGTGTGCCATGATTGCTAACGAATCGTTTCGCTATCAGTTCTTCAGGTCGGGGTCGGGATCACTCGCATGCAGCCTTCGTTTTCTGAACTCTCACTCGGTGAGTAACGGCAGCACGCAGCACGAAGAAATTACGCGGTTCGAGTCTCAGCCATGAATCGCGACATCTCACCACCACGTTGTTGAGATCACTTGACACAAGCACCCAACCTGAGTAAAGTGTCGGTCCATTATACGGAAATAATTTCTGTTTTGTGGAACAATGGATCAATCCAGGCAGCAATTTCAAAGTGAATTCCGTGATGACGATAAAAACCTTCTTGCAGTTTGAAGCTAACCAGACAATGTCGGGAATAAGAATTGGAATGGTTGGGGTGTGGACATCGAGAACATCTAGGTTGTGGATCGTCAGAAGGATGTAATCCTCGCGGGTGGTTTCAACCTTTGCCCCGCTGAACTCGAACGTGTGATTTCGAGCCATCCAGCCGTGGCAATGGTGGCGGTCGGAAGCCGATCCGAGGAACTCGAAGGAGAAGCAGCACGGGCCTGTGTTGTACTGAACAACGGTGCTTCGGTGGACGAGAATGAAATCCCAGGTTACTGCCGGGCACACGTAGCAGCTTACAAGGTACCGAGATCCGTTAGGTTCGTTTCAGATTTACCCAGGACTAGCACGGGAAAGATTATGCGGCGTCGGTTGACTGGATGCCTGAGTCAAATACCAACCTCAGCCAAGGCAGCTTTTTCACCGGCACGGGCGTAATCCCGCCATTAATGCAGGAGCGTTGGAATCATGAGACTTGCACACAAGGTCGTGGTGTTAAGTTCGTTTTTCGCGGTTATCCATTCAACATTTCTGCTGGCCGCCACGGGAAGCGTGATCTCCAAATACAAGAACCCTCCATCTCCGGTGCTTCACGCTGTCGATCGTCTATCCGAGTACACGGGAATTCTGGAAGGACGAGTCGGAAGCAACACAAGTGTGCTGCGGATTGTACTCAATTCCAGTGATAATCCGCGCATAGGCAGGCAGGGATATACGATCCAGTCGGGCAATCACGGTATCACCGTGAGCGGAAACGATAGTGAGGGTGTCACCAACGGAGTCTATACCTTGCTGCGAACGCTTATGATTGAACACCGCAAGGATCCTTTTTCCCGCGAGTGGAAGGTCGAAGAGAAGCCTGCATTTTCCATACGCTCGATGCAGGTGGCTCCCTACCGCTATGGAGCGTCCTATGGGTTTGCTGCGCTGAGTCCCGATCGCTGGTCCTTTAAACAGTGGAAGGAATATGTTGACTTCATGCGGCTCTGTAATATGACCACGCTCGCTATGGGTTCAACGCGGATGTATGACCCGAAATATCCCGACAGCCGACGCGAGCAGTGGCGTTACGAAGTCTGGAAACAGGTCATGGATTACTGTCACCAGATTGGGATGAAATTCGACTGGTTCATGATGCCGAACCTGGTGCCGGAACAGGCCTTTTGGGACCTTCCGGATCAGCGCTATATCAACGGAAATGGCGCCTGGTACGGCAATGGATTGGATTGGACCAAAGGCAAAGATATCATCGTAGACACGCAAAAATACACCATGGAGTACTTTCGCGATCTGGATAGTTTGATCCTGATGTACAGCGATGGAGGCTCGTTCTTCTTTGACAGCCGGGATGGTAGCAGCGATCCGGCCGCTTTATTTGCGGACGTCACTAATACCTACGTTAAGTTGCTGCATGATGTAGGAAATCACGCCAAACTTGTGAACATGAATTGGGGGTTGCAGCTCTGGGCCGACCTGAGCCTTCCCAAATCGTTAGTAGAGAAGTATCCGAAGTATCGCACCTTGCAGAACGACACCATTCCACTTCTCCCCAAGGACGCCGGGTGGGAAGACGCGTCGGTGCTGACGTGGATCCAGAATTTCGGCGTATTTATCAAGCCCGCGGGTAATCCGCCGGTGGGGGAAAGCCTGTTAGTGGCCAAGGAACACGGTTTTCATCCGGTGATCGATCTCTTCTGGTACATGAACCCAGAAGGTTCGATCAACATGTTCCCCCATCCTTATATTCAGCGCGCCATTCAAGAAGCGCGGTACGCCAGAGATGAATTGGGAGTGGATGGTGCGAAAGGTTATCGCTTGGCGCCGCCCATGCGATTCTTGGACGACTACACATTCTTCCGCGTGGCCTCGGATCCGTCGCTGACCCAGGATCAAATCGCAGGCGAGTTGGCCGGGCTGCTTACGGAGAATTCGGACGATGAGCCAACGGTGAAGGAAGCCATTAACACTCTCGAGCAGTTCTGGACCACTCGCAAGCCGGAGGATGTCGAAAAAGCAGACCAAATGTTCCGCGAACTGTTACCGAAAGAGCACGGAAAAAATCTGGAGTATGTGAGCAATGGCTTGACCTTTCTGACTTACATCGTGCACATGGCACAACCCGGAGTGACGTCCGAGCAAAAGCTGGAGCTGAAACGAAAGCTCTACGAGACCATCAAGCCGATGTACATCTTGCAGGGTCTAACGGCGGATGTGGTTTGGATTCCGGAATCGGTGCGGTTTTTCAATGCGCGGGTCGATATGATGGTTGAAGATTATCTCTCCCCCCTCTATTCCGCGACGCCGCCGGTGGTGGACCGGAGTATCTACCCCAAAGCAACCTCACAACCGGTCCGCCTCCAGTGGCCGAAGTAGGCCGACGGCGGCCACACTGAGCACTTGGCCCGGTGTTGTTCATCGCGGTCCGGGGTTTACCCGCGCGTGGTTTCATTTCTGCCCGCCGAAGGGTATAACCCGCTGGGCGTGCATCTTTGGCGGGGCCGTGGCACGGGCGCGGCTTCTAAGGTCTTCACTCCAAAGAATCCCTTGACAATGCCCGTTCCGACCAGTAAAGTGCGATCCGTATTGCAGCATTGGCTTCCATAATATAGAAAGCAATCGGATTCCCTGGTGCGAGGGATTGGGAGAAAGCATGAAAATTACCAAGGTTGACCCTTACTACTTGCGTGTACCCATGCGGCGGAAAGTGGCTGATTCCTTCAATGTCGCCGCGCACGTCGGCCTGGCTGGGGTGCAGTTGTTCACCGATGAAGGACTTGTCGGCAACGGATTCACCGCGACCCTGGCGGCCGGCGACGATCTGATCCGCGACACCATCGCAGGTTACTATGCGCCGTTGCTAATGGGGCGCGACCCGCACTATGTGAAGCAAATCTGGCATGACCTCTACTGGTCGCCGTTGCATTGGGTGGGAAGGCAGGGCATCACCACGATGGCGATGGCGGCCGTCGATATCGCTCTCTGGGATTTGATCGCAAAAGCTGCTGAGCAACCTCTTTGGGCGGTCCTCGGAGGCGCAAAGGCAAAAAAGATCAAGACTTACAACACCGACGCCGGCTGGCTGAACATGTCTGTGAATGAGATGACGACCTACATGAAACAGATTATCGATCAGGGCTGGACTGGTGTGAAGATGAAGGTAGGCAAGCCCGACCCGCGCGAAGACTACGAACGAGTGCGTGCCGTCCGCAAGAGCATTGGGGACAAGGTCGATCTGATGGTAGACGTCAACCAGACTTGGGACCTGAATACCGCCATGGTCTGGGGCAAGCGACTGGAAGAGTTCCAGATCGGCTGGCTGGAGGAACCTTTGGCGCCAGAAGACATCCGTTCTCATCGAATCCTGGCACGGGAACTGAATACCCCTATCGCCCTGGGCGAGCATATCTACTCCAAGGAAGTTTTCCGGGATTACCTCATGGAAGAAGCAGTTGAAATTATTCAGGTTGATGTCACTCGCGTCGCGGGCGTTACCGAATGGATGCAGACTGCCGATATGGCTGGTTGTTTCAACTGTCCAGTGATCCCACACACTGCGGATGGGGGTCACGTGCACCAGCATCTGGTTGCGGCAACGCAGAACTCGCCGATGCAGGAGACGGTTCTTCCCTACGGAGTCGAGTTGTTTCTGCATCCGGTGGATATTCGCGAAGGCTGGCTGCACATTCCTGAAGATCCGGGAGCTTCCACCGAGTTCAAGCCTGAGCAATTTGCAAAACTTCGCGTGGCATGAGAGGGCACTTTGTATATTCCCCAAACGTTTTCTTCTGCCCTGCTTTTAATTGTCATATCCATGCTGTGCTGGGGATCCTGGCCCAACTTCAGCAAAGCGGTTCCTGCCTGGCGTATCGAGTATTTTTATTTGGACTACATCATTGGCGGAGTATTTACTGCGATTGTCTTGGCCGCAACCATGGGTTCGTCCGGATGGATGGGGTGTGATTTTATCCGCCGATTGCACGAGGCGGGTACGCGGGAGATGGTTTCTGCATTTCTTGGCGGGCTGGTGTGGAGTTTCGGAAACATACTCATGGTAAACGCGATCGCCATCGCGGGCTTGGCCGTGGCCTTCCCGGTCACTTCGGCGTTGGGCATTATTCTCGGAGTTGGTATCGGGTACCTGGCACAGCCAATCGGCAACCCCGGCTGGCTGTTAGCGGCCGTCATTGTTTTGACCGCTGCGGCTTTCACCAACGCCGCCGCCTATCGCAACCTGGGCCAATCTTCCGGTTCAAAGTCCAAAACGAAAGGTATCGTGCTTTCGTTGGCCGCGGGTGTGCTGGTGGGAATTTTTCCTCCGCTGGTTGGACGGGCAATTAGCGGCCCGCATGCGCTGGACTCCTACAACGTCTCGATCTTCTTTACGCTCGGAGCGCTCCTCGCTGCTCTCATCGCCTTACCCATTCTTCTTGCCAAGCCGCTGGTTGGAACGGTTGGAAGCGCGCGTGGTTATCTTCAGGGCAAACCGATTTGGCATTTGGCTGGGCTGATCGCCGGCACCGTTTGGTGCATCGGAACTGTGGCGAACTTTGTCTCCGCCGGTGTTGTGGGAGTGGCTGTCAGTTGGGGCATTGGCAACGGTGCACCCGTCATAGGAGCGCTCTGGGGAATCTTCTTGTGGAAAGAATTCAAGAACGGCGGAAGCAAGGCGAAGAGCTTGATCGCCCTGAGTATGGCTTTATACCTGGCAGGTGTCGTTGCCGTCGCGATCTCATACCAGGTTCGATAGTCCATTTTTTGGCGGATCATCTTCAATCGTGGGGAGGATATCGCGGTGATTCGCATGTTTGTTGAGTTCGTTGAATGGGCCGGAGTTATTTGAACCTTAAACGCCAACACAACCCGACAGATTAGTCACACGATTGTTGGCCATGCTCTGAAGGAGTTTGTGCGCCGAACTGAACATGCATCATCCCATTCATGGTGAACCTTCGCTCTCTGGGCCTGGCGCGATTTCTGCTTTGGATCAGAACCAGGCAAAAGGTGGCACCGCCTCGCTGCGATTCGCTTGGATGTTGCTCGCAATTCTGTTTGCAGGATCGGTCTTGAACTATCTCGACCGCGCGGTGCTGGGCGTCCTCATGCCTCAGGTGCGCCACAGCCTGTCGCTTTCCAATAAAGACTATGGCCTGGTGGTGAATGCCTTCCTCCTGCTTTACATGGTTTTCTACATCGTGGGCGGCCGCATCTCCGACTGGCTGGGCAGCCGCCACAGCTTCATTTTCAATGTTACCGGATGGTCCATCGCGAGTATGCTGCATGCGCTTTCCCAGGGCCTAGTCAGCTTGTGCGCATTCCGCGCCTTGTTGGGTGCGGCGGAAGGAGGGTTTTTCCCCACCGCGATCCGCAGCATTGCGGACTGGTTCCCTCTCTCGCATCGTGCCAAGGCGATTGGGATTTTACTCTGCGGCATGAGTATCGGAAGCTTCATTGCTCCTCCCGCCGTGGCCTGGGTGGCCGTGCGTTATGGCTGGCGTGCGGCTTTCCTGGGGACTGGGGCTTTAGGTTTTTTTCTGCTCTTACCTTGGCTGCTTTTGCAGTCACGGAAGACTCGTCCACCGTTTGCGGTAGACTCGGCAGCGGCTCGGGGTCCCGCACCACCGCACCATGTTCCAATTCTTCATGCGCTTTGGCAAAGAAAGTATTTGTTTCTGCTCGGAGCCAGAAGCATCACCGATGCTATATGGTTCTTCTGCTTGTTCTGGATTCCCGGTTATTTTCAGGAAGCTCGCGGGTTCAATTTGCTCCAGGTGGGGCGCTTGCTCTGGATTCCTTATTTTTCGGGGGATCTTGGAGCTTTGCTGGGGACCTGGGGCAGCAGCGCATTGCTCAAACGAGGCCTCTCTCTTGATCGTAGCCGCAAGACTGTGTTGATTCCATCAGCCCTTCTTAGTCTGTGCAGCATCGGGACATTCTATGCACACACCAATTCCGTCGCATTGTTATGCTTAAGCATAGCGTTGTTCGGAGTGTTCTCGTGGGCGGGGAATGTTCAGTCCGCCATCACCGAGGTTGTTCCTCAACAACATGTTGCGCTCCTTTATGGCATAACCGGCGCGGTGGGAACGTTCCTTTCCGCAATTTCTCAGCTGTTTATCGGCCGTGCGGTCGACCATGTGGGATACAAGCCAATATTCCTCGCGCTGGGGAGCGGACTGCCTTTGGCTTTGGTGCTCGTGTTTTCGGCCGGCAGGATCACACCCTGGAAAGCGGAGAATGCTGACTTGCAAAACCAACCAAGTTGAGGTGCGAGCAATGATGATTGTCGAAAACACCGCCAAGTTAACGCCAGCGGAAGTGGAAGACTACCGGACCCGCGGCTACCATCCGAGGGTACGCGCCCTCGAGCCCCAAGCCGCATCAGGATTGTGTAAGAAGTTTCTGTCCTACGTTGACCAGAATGAAGCAGAGCTGCAGAAGCTGCTGCCCCGGCAAAAGCTAGGCTTCTTCATAGAGACGCATCTTTTCCTCACCTGGGTGTACGGGCTGGTATCCCATCCGCGAGTGCTGGATGCGGTCGAGTCGGTCTTGGGCCCCGACATCATGGTATGGAACTCGCATTGGTTTCCCAAATTTCCCGGAGACGGCGCGTATGTGTCTTGGCACCAGGACGCGGCATACTGGGGCTTGACGCCTGCCAACGTAACGACGGCGTGGATCGCGTTGTCTGAAAGCACGACTGAGAATGGTTGCATGCGGGTAATTCCGGAGAGCCATCGCGCGTCCCTTCCCCAGCGGGAAACCTATGCTCCTGACAATATGCTTTCCCGCGGCCAAGAGATTGCGGTTGACGTAGACGAAGCCCAAGCGGTGGAGATGCCGTTGCACCCGGGCGAATTCTCGTTGCACCACATCGGAATAGTCCACGGTTCTGGCCCCAACCAATCGCAATTCCCCCGGATTGGAATCGCGGTGCGGTATATCTCGCCGGATGTCGTGCAGTCGAGTTCGCAGCGCGACTTGATTGTTTTGGTTCGAGGAGAGGACAAATACGGGCATTTCGACCTTGCCGAGCCGCCCCAAAAAGACAGTGCTTATGGCGAGAGTGCGGCTCATCGAGATGCTATGGAGCGCAAAGTTCGAAATCAAGTTACCGGCCGACAATAGCGCTGGCCTGCGTTTCACCAGTTTCAAAGGAGAACTCAAAGGCGATGAGAAACCACAGAGTGTTTTCCGGGCGGCGGTTCAATCGGCAATTGGGGATGGTTGTCGGATCGCTTGTTTGCTCCTTATCTGTCTCTGCCTGGGCTGAACAGCCGGTGCGGGCGCCCGACGCGAGTCTGGAGACAGTTTCGATCCTCGCTTTCACAGAGAGTCCGGTCTACGCGGAAGATGGCAGTGTGTATTTCTGTGACATCGCCAACAATCGTATCCTGCGGTATCGTCCCGGCGGCAGTGGCAGCCCTTTTGGTGGGGGCCCGGAAGTCTTTCGCATGCCAGCTGGGCGGGCCGCTGGTCTGGTGTTCGATCTACAGGGGCGCCTGCTGGCAGCGGAGGGCAACGGAGAAGGCGGGAATCGCCGCATCACGCGTACTGAGAAAGATGGGACAATCACCGTCCTGGCTGATCACTACAAAGGGAAAAGGCTGAATAGTCCCAACGACCTGGATATTGACGGCAAGGGTCGAATCTACTTTACCGACCCGCGCTACCTGGACCGCTCCGGCGTCGAGCAGGATAAAGACGCCGTATATCGGATTGATCCAGATGGTACGCTCACTCGCATCATCGACGACGTTGAGCGCCCGAATGGCATCGCGGTCTCCCCCGACCAGAGGACGCTCTACGTGGTGGATGACAATATCAATGCGGGCGGCTCGCGCAAGGTTTATGCCTACCACTTGACCCCGGAGGGTTCTGCCGGCACGAGGCGTGTAATTCACGACTTCGGCACCGGACGGGGCGGTGATGGCATGACGGTGGACGCGAATGGAAATTTGTACATCGCGGCTGGTCGGACCGCTCCCAATCTACCCGACGAAGATGCGAGTGTTAAAGGCGGTGTCTACGTCTTTTCTCCGGAGGGAAGGCAGATCGATTTTATTCCCGTTTTCGCGGATTTGGTTACGAACGTTGCTTTTGGAGATCCTGACTTCAAGACTTTGTACGTCACCGCTGGTCCCGGCTTGTTTCGGATTCGCATGAATGCGGCTGGTGCCGTGCTCTGGCCTCAACCCAGACACTGAATTCGTTATCAGTTTGGCTGCGACAAGCTGGCATCGATAGCCAGGATAAGAATCTGATGGGGCGCCAGTTGTAGGCTTACCGGCTTGCTTAGATCAATCTCTCCCATTTCTCCCTGCGGAAAGACACGCGCCCGGATGGTCTTCGGTGCTTGCAGTTCGAACCCCACGGGCTGCTTCTGATCAGTCAGGTTCGAGAGCACGATCCCAGTTTTCTGGCTTTTCTGGTTGGCGAAAACCGCTACCACCGTGCCGGGCGCCTTCGTGACACTCCTCAAGCCGTCGTGATCACGAAATTCCGCATCCGCGTAGTACAGGGTGGTGGCTGCTTTCAGTTGCTGCAACCCAAGGAGATGGTGTGCGAAATCCGGATAATCCTCAACCGAGTTCTGTCCGCCGTCCACGATCAGGTTAACCAAAGCCTTGTGGGCAAAACTCCTATCGGCAGCTTCGTAGTCCAGAGCTTCCACGTCATTGGAGAAATAGGTCCACGGCACGCTGTACGCGAGAATTTCTGAGTCGTGCGTCTGGTCCCAGGTGTAGGCGCCGTTGCCAAACAAGTTCACCAGGTCGTTAAATCCCTCGTTGAGCAACAACCCGTCGGAATAAGTTTCCCGCAACCCGCCGAGAAACTTGTTGTATCCGGTGGCGTAGGCGTTCTGCGGCGCGATACCTTGATATCGGTTATAAGAGAGGAACGCTCGCTGCCCAATGCCTTTCAGGAACAAATTCTGGAAGCCGTATTCCTCCTTCAGGCGCTTTGCTTCGCTCAGCAGGTAGTCCGTTGCCGCAGAGCTGGGATCGATCTCGATCCAGTAGTGGTACCCAGTGATCCCCAGCGGATAGTCCACTGTCTCAAATGTGTAGTCCACCGGGATCTGGTTGGCGTCGCGCCGGGTCCTTACCGCCCAGAAGGCGTGTTCCGGAGGGTAATGATCTTGCCGCACGTTCATCAGTGCCGAGTGATAAGCGAACAGCAAATCCGTCCCCTTCTTTTGCAGGTCGGCGATGATCCGCTTCAGCGCGGCCCCTCCACCCAGCCTTGGATCTGCAATTTCTCCATAGGGAGCCGGGTTGCTTACGCCTTCCTGCTGTCGCCAGCCCTCGATGACCAGACGGTGAATTCCGGCTTTCTCGGTCTCCGCGGCTAGCTGCGGAAGGTTCGCATATTTCCAGAGGATGGTGTTGTCATCCTGCTTCAGAAGAAAAGTGGCATAACCTGCGGCTTGCTCCCAAGTTGTGCCTGGCTCAGGTTTGTTTTTCGCCCGGAACCAATCCCTGTGCTCGGCCGCGATCGTGTGCCAGTCGGAGTTATGAACGTGAATGACCATCGGGGGTGAGGTCCATTCGCTTTGTCCGCCGATATGCGGATACTGGATCCAGCCGATAAAAGGAAACTCGTAAAGCCCTTTGTAGGCGGAGCCTTCTTGGCTCGGCCCGGGGCTCATGGAAAAGTAGGCGTCCTGCGAGTCGAGGCCAGTCTGCGCCTCGATTCCTACTCCCTTCGAATCAAATTGGTAATTGAGCCATGTCGTGGCCAGTAGGCCGGGATAGCGAAGTGCCCTTTGCCCGGATAATTCTCCGAGCGTGTTCGGGTACACCCGTTCTGCCATGGAAGGTACGATCAACTTCGCGGATTCTTCTCCCGACTTGGACGGTAGGCCGCTGATATAGGGGAACACCACCCCCGTGATAAGCACGAGACTGCTGTTGTGAATGTGCATGCGCGCCAGAATATGGTCGCCCTGTAACTGCAGAGTGACGTCTACGGCAATCGGAAGCCGCGGTTCCGGGACGTGGACGAAGCCGGCGCCAAATCGGTACTGTTCCTGGTCGGGTTGCAAATCGTCATAGCGAATCTCAATCTTGTCCCCCGCGGTCTGCACGCGGGCCGCCTGCTGATTCCATGAGACTATGTGCCGCGAGTAGTTCGTGGTGTCCGGAATGAGCATTTCGAACAGACGGACGATTTTCTCGTCCGTGACGTAGTCGGTCTGGTTCCGCTTGTCGAACAGATGAATGATCGAACCTGTCTGCGGGGAAACCTCGAGCCGTAAATCAGCATTCTCTACAACTTGCGCGCTGGCGGCGCAAGTTACAAAGATAGAAAAGAGCAGCAGAAACCCGATTCGCCGCATCATTGTTTTTCCCCTTGCTCGAGTACCAGCACGTTGACATCGTAGGGACCCAACTGCAATGACACGCGGTCGGCGTTTTCTGTTGGAGTGTTCACCGACCCATCCAACCGGTAGTTCGTCAGCCTTCCGCCTGCCGGCCCGGTGAAACTCAAGGTGGCCGTTTGCGGAGTGGCCCCGGAGTTGATGACTACGACGGTCGTGCAATGTCCGGTTTCAATGTAGGACTTCGCCATGACCCCGGGTGCCACTGGGGAACCGAGTGTGAAGCCATCCCCGTCGGAAAAATCGCCCTGGTACAGGTGCTGGTAGATCTGTTCTTTAAGGGCATGCAGCTTCTTCAGATGTACCGCGTATTCCGGATACTTGTTAAGGTCAATGAAAATATCCAGAGGCGAATTCATCATGAAGGCCTGATCGGCATGGCCTTTGTCGTTCACTGCTCGCGCGTTCAAGGTTGCCCACGGAATGCTGTAGCGGAAAAAAGAGTAAAAGGGAACCGACAGGGCGGCACCCTCGTAGATCCACGCCGAATCGGAGTATTGATTCTCGAAATCAGAGATGCCTTCCGTCACCACAATCCCGTTGGGATCGTGTGCCTTCACAATCTTTTCTGACATCTCGTAAACTCTGCGGGCTCCGTTGGTGTAGCTGAACTCGGGACTCCCGGTCTTGCTGTAAGGGGAGTAGGAGAGGAAGTTCTTGCCAGCCTGATCCATTTCAAATCCGGAAAAGCCGTAGTCCTCGATCATGCGATGGACATTGCTGATATTGAAATCCGCGGATCCTGTGCCCATATCAACGTTGAAATCCACCGTGGCGTCATCAGTGGTGGGCGGGCGGTTGGGATCGAATAAACTCCAGCGTCCATCCACCATAATGCCGCCGTAACTGTCCACAGCGACCCAATTCCGGCCTTCCTGCTGATGTTCGCGAGTGCTTTCGACCGTGGTGGTGCCGTTGTACCAGGCCAGCGGATACCCTCCCAGGTCCTGGGCTTTTTTAAGGTTTTCCCGCAAGGCGTCTTCGCCCCCCAGCCAGTACTGAGGAAAATACCCGTAGGAGAGATCGTTCATCCCGTCGATATACCAGCCGTAGACGATGAAGTACGGGGCGCCCACGTCAACCCCGGTTTTCGCGATTACCGGAATCTGATCGAACGAAGTAATGCCCCGGCTGAGCCAGCCAATCGAAGACTGGAACTTCTCCGCCACTTTCGGCCGCTGCATCCAGGTCTCGGCCCACTCGCGATGCTGTTTTGCCACTTCATGCCAATCGGTAGACCCGAACATCAACTCGACCTCCGGGCTCGCCCACGACTTCCCCTGACCAACCTGCGGAAACCAGCGCCAGGAGATGCGGTAGTTCTGGCGATTTGAGGCTGCTGACACGTGGTCGCGAATGAGAAGGCGCTGCACCACCGCGTACTGCGATTGGAAAGACTTGTCGCGGACGTCCCAGCCGATTCCCAGGTCGCCGGCCCGGTAAAGCATCCAGTCAGAATGCATTCTCATGAAGCCGGAAGGGTATTCGAAAGCTTTCGCCGAGATCGCCGGATCACCGACTCCCCAACCTCCGGACGATTCCGGATCGAGGCGCACAAAAGGGTCGTAGTGAGTCCGAATCTTGTTCTGGCTGAACAACTCGCGCAATTTCCGGGGTCCGGCAGTGGTCACGATAGATTCGCTGTTGTCGGCGGCCGGGCCGAGATCGAGCATGGGAAACGCAATCTGGTCGATGGTGTGGCGGCTTCGATTGGTTAGCCGAAGCTGCGTCACTAGGCTGTTTTTCTCCAAGCGGAATCGTATTTCGACATCAACCGGAAACTTGCCTTCGCTGGTCACAAAATCCGACGTTGTCAGAGTGATCGAATCAGCTGTCTGCTGCCGAACTCCGAATCTGCTCCCTTGGCTACCCAGCGCGGAGTGGCCTTCCCACAGCCCCATCGGAATCCGCAGCAGCAGGGCTTCCGGAGAGGTTGCCGGGTTCTTATAGGACACCTCCCCTTGTTTCTTGAGGACGGCCTGAATGGCGCCGGACTTGCGCGACAGGGTCACGGTGAGCTGATCATTCTCCAGCTTCCAACTGCTGGCCGCTGTTTGAGCGACGGAAATCGAGCCTGGCAAGCAGAATGAAGCTGCGAGAAGGAAAGTCAAAAGGTAGCGAATACGGCAAGATGCTCGCGAGTGTTTTTGGGGAATCATATTCTTTTTCTTCGTCTCACGTAGTCCACGATCGCCACTGCGAGTTTCGCCAATTCATGCCCGCTTTCTCCAGCCATTGCAGCGTAAACGGTTGCGAGGTGGCTTTCTGGTAGAAGGAGCCCTGCCCCACTCGAAGTGAGCGCCGGAACGAACCAGTAGGTCGATAGGAAACGTTCATTCCGTCTTTTTCGAGGTTCGACATTCGAAGTTAGCGGCATCGTTTGTATCGCCCGAACTCTTGTAGTGCGCGATCTGGGGATAGGGACACAGGGGCCGGGTCATGATGATCCCCTTAGCACTGTTGTACTTCGTAGCAATAAGCTTATCGGGAGCTTTGCCTCCCTCCACCCATTGTTCTAGTGCGCTCAACACGTCGTGATCAGGGTCATGCGGCTGTAAGCGAGAACCGAGTGCCAGATCTCCAAAATCCCCCGGACCTGAACCTCCCCCGCAATGGCCCATGCCCGGGGCCATGAACAGCCGATAGAATCCGCCCAGGGTAGCCAAGCTGTCTCCATTTCCTCCGCCCATGGCCGCCGCCACGCGCTCGTAGTAGTTAATGCTGTTGAGCGGCGCAATCGCGGCATCGGACCAACCGTGGTATTGGATCAGTTTGCCGCCGTGCGCTTGGAAGGGCTTGAGGTTGGGATCATTCGAGTTCAGGATCGGCCCCATTTTCTTGTCGGTGAGGGTCACATCCTTATCGAAATCGAAGGTGTGAAAGTCCCATTTCGGGTTGTCAAACATCATGTTGGAGAAGAACTGATTGGCGAATTGAGGTTGAGCCGCCTGGCTGGCCGCGGTAAACCCCACGATCCAAAAAGGCCAATCCCACAATGGCGCCTCATCGCCTGCCACGTAGCCCGGGAAGAGGAGTTCGCCGGTGCGGGGATTTTTCGGCCCGTCGTTGATATTCTTGAGCGCTTCCACTTGAGGAGCGGTCAGGCACTCAGCGGTATCGCTGCCCTGGCACAGAATCGTATGCGGGTCGAAATGGCAGGCTCGCGGATCCTCGATCAGGCCGTCCTTCACTCCGTCCAGAGAATCGCAAGCGGCCAACGCCGCACGCTGCACGGCGGCCAGCTTCTTGGGAGGAATCCAACTGGCAGGATCCTCCTGCAGGGCTTTTTCATTCCAGACAAAACCGGATATCAGGTGCGTCCAATCGTTGGCGGGAGCCCCGACAATGATTCCTTCAAAATCTTTCGGGTAACGCTGCGCCTCCATCAGGGCTTCCCGTCCGCCGTCGGAACATCCGTCGAAGTAGGCGCGCGCGGGATCCCTTCCGTAGAAGGCTCGAAGGATCGCTTTGGTCTGCACCGCGGTCAGGTGGACGGCTCGATATCCGAAGTCGATGATTTTTTCCGGGTGCCCAAGAGCCCAACTAGCGTCGGTGTGCACGGTGACAGTGTGGCCGTCATCGGTGCCGGCTGTCGCATAGCCGCGCTGCAGGGGGCTGGTCATGGCGACGGTGGGAATTTTCCCCGCGAAGCCGCCGTTTCCCACCTGCAGGTACTTGCCATTCCAGCCTGTAACCGGCATCCAGACTTCGAATTTAATTTCGGAATCGGAGGTGGGTCGCGCCACTGCCTCGACACGGCAATAGGCATTCAAGTCCACGGAAGGGGCGACGATGTTCGTGGGCGCGGGAAACTTGAATGCACCGGCGGGAACAACGGCCGAGGAGGTGACGGTGGTCTTGTCGAGCTTAAGCTGGGTGAGGCGCTCGCAGGGTTGCTGGGCGGCAGCAAAACCTGGCCAGAGCGTGGGGAGGATCAAGATTGCAAGCAAACCCTTGCGGTGTGTACCCATAGTTCGTCAGAACCGCCAGGCGGTACGTTCTTAGTTTTCCGACGTGCGCCTGTCGCAGGAAGTTAAACGGGAAAGCTGACGGCTCTTTACTGAGTAGTCAGCCCCGGTCGTCCACAACAGCCTAACTCAGAACAAATACTTCAGAGCGAACTGCACTTGCCCGGTTGGACGAAGAAACCACCCGTCGAGGCGATGGTCGAAGTGCCTTTCCGAAATAAGGACTGGCTGCAGACGACGGCACCCCGACAGGATTTGGTGGCTCCTTCTAGGTTCGCTTCCATCGCTGCCTCTAACACGGATTGATAAGGACCGGTGTTTTGCTCACTCAACGCGATCGCTGATCAAGACGCCTAGAACTCCGGCTCCATCCCCCGATCCAGGGGTCGGCTTGGGGAGGGCACGAGAATGCGTAGAAAAGTTAGACGATTCAACCATAGGTGTCAAGCGAATTGTGTCGGGAGTTGCAACATGTGGAATTTACTTCTATAAACTAGAAGTTCCCGTTTGCTGGATGCGGAATATATTTCCGATTTATAGAACTGCCGAAGTGCAGTATGATGCTTCGCTCAACCGATTCAGCGGCAATTTTCAAGGTGTCAGTTGGTAAGCGGATGCTAGCAATCGAGTCACTCTGAAAGAGCTGCCATGCTGCACCGCTTTGAAGGCAAGAACTTTGGATTAGAAATCATTCGAACTGGGGTCTTGATCAGGCGAGCGCGGCAAATTGTAGCTTTCGCCTGCGGAGGTTCTTCATGTTAAGGCGTGGAATGCTCCCATTATTCTTAACCTTATTTGCACTCACGGCCGCTGGCGCTCAACCCTCTGCCAATCTCAGCGGCAAATGGAAACTCAACACCGCCAAAAGCGACTTCGGTCCGATTCCTGGTCCAGATTCTCGAAGCGATGAAATCGTGCAAAACGGATCAGAGATCAAGCAAAGCGTGGTCTCCGACGGACCGCAAGGCAAACAAGAGTACACCTTGGTGCTTACGGTTGACGGAAAGGAACATACCGTTCCGGAAGACTCACCGATGGCTCACCTCGGGCAGTTGAGGCTGGAAAAGGTTGCCGCATCCTGGGACAACAGCGCATTGGTGGTTTCTGAAACCCTGAACTTCCAGGGAAATGATCTTGACGTCAAGAACCGATACGATGTTTCGGCGCACGGCGCGGTTCTGACCATCGCATCGCATGTAGGTTCGTCCATGGGCGAAATGGACAGGAAATTCGTCTTTGATCGCCAAGATCAAGCTGCCTCAGCCAAACCAGCCAAACCCGACTCAGCACCCGCCTCGATTCACGCGGCGAAAGTTGCCGGGACACCTGACTTCACCGGCACCTGGAGACTCGACTTGGCCCAAAGTAGTTTCGGCCCGGTACCCGGTCCGGAGAGCCGCACCGATACCATCGAGCACACCGGGCCGACGATCAAAATCCACAGCGTGCAAAAAGGCACAACGCAAGGAGATCTCGACTACAGTTTCACCCTAACGACGGACGGTAAACCGTCCACCATGAATTTTCAGGGTACGGAGGCGGTCAACACAGCAGATTGGCGGGCGGATATCCTGACCATCGACACCGCCACCATGTACCAGGGTTCAGATCTCACCATCAAGAGCATGTGGACCTTGAGCGAGAACGGAAAGACGTTGACCGTCAACTCTCACTACGCCTCTGCTCTTGGCGAGCTCGACCAGAAGCTGGCTTTCGTTAAACAATAGAGATACTCGTCAGCCTGTTCTTACGAATTGCACTTTTTGAAGGCGAGACTCGCCTTGGCACAAAATTTCAAAAGGGAAAAGTCAATGATGAAACTGATTCTTGGGATACCTGTAATCCTCCTCTTATGGACATCCTCGGCGTTGACCCAAGAAGTGAACGACGGTCTGGCCAATAGCTTGAACAACGTATACCGGGTTTCAAACGCAAAGAGCTTCTCGATCAGTCCCGAAAACCTTACCGGAGAGAAAGGTAAAGGCGGGATGGCAACCACGGGGGTGGCGTCCGATCAGGCCCGCGATTTAGGACAAGGTTGGAAAGTGAACCCCTACGTCATCATTAAACCAGGGGCGACCTTTACCCTGGCGGAGATCAGTGGCGCGGGGGCAATTCAGCACATCTGGATGACCCCCACGGGCAATTGGCGATTCTCGATTCTCCGCATGTATTGGGATGATGAGACTGAACCGTCGGTTGAAGTGCCCGTGGGCGACTTCTTTGCAGTCGGTTGGGGAAAGTACGCCAGAGTCTCTTCTTTACCCATCTGTGTGAATCCCGGCAGCGCTTTCAATTCTTACTGGCCCATGCCGTTCCGTCACAAGGCGAAGATCACGATGGAGAACATCGACCAGAAGCCGATGGCCGTGTACTACCAGATTGACTACGCCCTAAGCGAGGTGCCCAAGGACGCCGCGTACTTTCATGCTCAGTTTCGCAGAGTGAATCCCCTCCCCTATAAACAGGTGTACACAATTGTGGACAACGTTAAGGGCAAGGGGCAGTACGTGGGGACTTATATGGCTTGGGGTGTACACAGCAACGGTTGGTGGGGAGAAGGCGAGATTAAGTTCTATTTGGACGGCGACAGGGACTTTCCCACCATCAACGGAACCGGTACCGAGGATTACTTCAACGGCTCCTACGATTTTGAAAATCAGATAACCCACCAGTATGAGGAATTCTCCGGTCCGTATACGGGGCTGCCGCAGGTCATCAAGCCTGACGGTCTTTACCAATCCCAACAACGTTTCGGGTTGTACCGCTGGCACATTGTGGACCCCGTCCGCTTCGAGAAGGACTTGCGAATAACCATCCAGGATCTCGGCTGGAGAGAGGGTAAAACCTATCTGCCCCTCATGGACGACATCTCCTCGGTCGCCTATTGGTACCAGATTGAGCCGCACGCACCTTTCCCAAAGCTTCCAGAGAAAGAACAGTTGGAATTGAACTGAGGGGTGCTGATTAACCGGGCCAGCTTGCAGGATTCTTGCGGGCGACCAGGGCTGTCCTTCTAACCAAGGGGGATCGTGAATCATGCCATTCATACGCAACATCATTCTGTCAGCCTTCTGCGTCGCTGTATTCCCTTCAACCGTCTTGTCGGCTGCAACGCGGAACGTTATCTCCTCATACAAGAACGCCCCCTCTCCGGTCACTCACGCCGTGCAACGTCTGGCGGAGTATATAGGACTTCCTGTCGGAAAAGGCGGGAGCGCCATAAGCGCATTGCGGGTTGAACTCAACTCCCAGAAGAATCCTCGTACCGGGGCGCAAGGCTACACGATCCGCTCCGCCAACCACAATATCGTCATAAGCGGGAACACAAGTGAAGGCGCAGCTAACGGTATTTATACCCTGCTGCGGATGCTGATGGTCGAACACCGCAAGGATCCATTCTCCCGCGAATGGGATGTTGAGGAGAGGCCTGCGTTTTCATTGCGCTCCATGCAGGTCGCGCCGTATCGTTTCGGTGCGTCCTACGGATTCGCCGCCTTGAGCCCCGATCGATGGTCCTTTGAACAATGGAAGGAGTACGTCGATTTCATGCGACTCTGCAACATGACCAACCTCGCCATGGGATCGGCCAGGGTTTACGACCCCAAGTATCCCGATAGCCGGCGTGAACAATGGCGGTATGAGGTCTGGAAACAGGTGATGGACTATTGTCACCAGATCGGCATGAAGTTTGACTGGTTCATCAGTCCGAACCTAACTCCGGAGGAGGCTTTCTGGGATAACCCGGATAAACGCTACATCAATGAGCACGGCGCCTGGTACGGCAACGGATTGGACTGGACCAAAGGCAAGGATCTCATCGTGGACACGCAGAAATACACGATGGGCTACTTCCGTGAACTCGACAATCTGATTTTGATTTACAGCGATGGAGGTTCGTTCTTCTTCGACAGCCGGGATGGCAGCAATGACCCTGCCGCCTTATTTGCCGACGTCACCAACACCTATCTCAAGTTACTACGCGATGCGGGAAATCACGCCAAGATCGTGAACATGAATTGGGGACTTCAGCTCTGGGCCGATCTAACCCTTCCTAAGGCCCTGGTCGAAAAGTATCCCAAATACCGCACCCTGCAGGCTGACACGATTCCGCTGCTCCCCAAAGATGCCGGGTGGGAAGACGCTTCGGTACTGACTTGGGCTCAGAACTTCGGATCTTTCATGAAAATCGCGGGCAACCCACCGGTGAGTGAGAGCCTATTGCTCGCCAAGGAACACGGTTTCCACCCCGTGATCGACCTTTTCTGGTACATGAACCCGGAGGGTTCCATCAACATGTTTCCTCATCCCTATATTCAGCGCGCCATTCAGGAGGCGCACTACGCCCATGACGAACTGGATGTCGATGGAGCCAAGGGCTATCGTTTGGCTCCACCCATGCGGTTCCTGGATGATTATGTGTTCTTCCGGGTGGCCTCAGATGCTTCGCTTACCCAGGATCAATTGGTCGGCGAATTGGCGGGGTTGCTGACGGAGACCGCTGAGGACGAAGCTCCGGTTAAGGATGCGATTAACACTCTCGAGCAGTTTTGGAGCACTCGCAAATTGGAAGACATCGAAAAAGTGGATAAGCTCTTGCGCGGTGTGCTGCCACGAGAGCATTCCAAGAATCTGGAGCGGGTAAGCAACGGAGTAACCTTTCTCACCTACATTGTCCGTATGGGCCAACCCGGCATCACCGCACAAGACAAACTGAAACTGAAGAGCGAACTCTACGAAACCATCAAACCGATGTACATCCTGCAGGGTTTGACCGCAGACATCGTCTGGATTCCAGAGTCGGTGCGATTCTTCAATGCCCGGGTTGACATGATGGTGGAGGACTATCGGTCGCCGCTCTATTCGGCAACGCCGGCGGTCATGGACCGCAGCATTTATCCCAAAGCAACCTCCCAACCGGTTCAACTGCGATGGCCAAACTAGATTGTTTGTGATCCCTGCGCAGGGTAACGCTTCGCCGCCTTTTGTATTGGCAAGGCTCCCAGCCACCGGCGCGTGTGCGCTTGACAAGCCACTTCTCGCACCAGTACAGTCGATCCGTATTGTGGTATTTATTTCCATAATACGGAACTCGTTTAGAAACCGTCGTTGGATTTGTGGTTTCGTGCACAGCACAAGTTTCCGTCCTCCAAGCATTCTTTACCTTGGTATCTGGCAGGCATCGCCGAACCCCATCTCGTGTGGTCGCGTGGATTGGGTCCGCTTGCGAAGGGATCGAACATGCATTCAGAGCGGCGAACATTTCTGCGGAATTCCTTGCTGGCAACCTGCGCCGCCGCGATTGGCATGCCGGCATCGGCGGAGGCTCCGCAGTCGGTCCTGGCTAAATCCGATCTGGTCGGGCGCATGAAATGGCTGAACCCGCCCGCCTCATGGCACCGGGCGGGAGAAACAATTCTGGTTCACACCACAGGCAAAACCGACTTCTGGCGTGAGCCGCCTGCGGATTTTCGCGACAACGGACATTTCTTTCACCTGGCGGTCAACGGGGACTTCGCGTTCCAGGCCCAGATGGTCGGGCAATATACCGCCCGGTACGACCAGGCAGGAGTGCTACTGCGAGTCGACTCCGAGAATTGGGTGAAATGTTGCACCGAGTTTTTTGACGGTGTGCGTCACGCCAGCATGGTATTCACTCGCGGATTCTCGGATTGGTCTGCGATTCCGGATTTATCTCAGAG
>Ga0307474_10000396_pt1 | contig 31439 bp, 20 predicted proteins | sample atmos_gasesECM1C_2_FD_203312 | JGI IMG/M metagenome (GOLD analysis project Ga0307474, IMG submission 203312) | Hardwood forest soil microbial communities from Morgan-Monroe State Forest, Indiana, United States - atmos_gasesECM1C_05 | ecosystem: Environmental > Terrestrial > Soil > Temperate... | reverse complement strand
CGCTGGAGTGCCCGGCGGTGGATCGCCCGCATCATGATCTCTTGGGGAATCATCACGGTGTTTGTGGGGTTCGTCCATACTTCACGCCAGTTCTACACGGTGAGATTCTTTCTCGGGGCAGCCGAAGCCGGATTCTTTCCTGGAGTGGTTGTCTATCTGACACATTGGTTCTGCCGGCGCGACCGGGCGACGGCAGTCGGTTCATTCATCGCCGCCCAGCCTCTTTCGAACCTCCTGGGATCGCCACTGGCGGGTCGGATCATGCGGATTCATTGGCATGGATTGGAGGGGTGGCGCTGGCTGTTTATTCTGGAGGGGATTCCTGCCGTTATTTTCGGGATCGTTACGATCTTCTATCTCACGGATTGGCCGAGCCAGGCAAACTGGCTGCCGCAGCAAGAACGCGAATGGATTACCAGCGAACTGAATCGCGAAAAGGCGGAGAAAAGAGCGATAAGGTCCTATACGATTGCGCAAGCGCTACAGCACCGAGAAGTGATTCTGCTGACCTTGATCTACTTTCTTGGTACGACAGGAATCTACGGATTCACGATTTGGCTCCCCACCATTCTGAAGAGAGCTTCGGGGTTCTCCACCGGGTCGGTCACATGGCTGGCCGCGGTACCGTATATTGCCGCGTTGGCGACAACGTTGCTAAATGGCTGGCACTCCGATCAGACCCAGGAACGTCATTGGCACGCCGCCGGTCCTCTGCTCGCGGGCTCGGCCGCACTGTTGTTTGCCGTGGTCTCCGGGGATCACTTTTGGACCCAGTTCGGATGCTTCGCAATTTTCGCCGCGTGTGTTTACTCCTATCAACCCTGTTTTTGGGCTCTTCCCACGAGTCTGCTCGGCGAGTCGGCAGCGGCGGCTTCAATCGGTCTGATCAATTCGCTGGGAAATCTGGGTGGATTCACCGGTCCCTTCGTCGTGGGCTACCTTGTGACCCATACCGGCTCTTTCACCTCCGGTTTTGTTTATCTGCTGGTCAACTTGCTGGCCGGCGGGATGCTGGTCCTGTGGCTGCGCGAAGTCACCCATCGCAGGACGTCCCATGAAAGCTAGAAGGAGACCTCGACCGCCTTTCCGTCAAACGTAATATTGCGCGTGACCTCCGCCAACTGTACTTTGATGGCTCTCGATTTCGGCGACGACATGCGCGAGCCCGGAGCTAACCTCAGGCGGAGTATTTTGCGCGAGTCGTCCCAAGCCATCTGGGTTCCCATCCACTCTCCCTTACGATAGTCGAACGAAGTGCCGTCGTCCTCGTAAAGCAGGAACGAAGCATCGGCTCCTGGGTAAATCGAAATGGTGAGTGGCTCATCGACTTTCTCGGCGCTAAATTGCTTCACCGGACCAAGCGGTAGAATCGATCCCTCGCGCACAAAAAGCGGCATCGTCTCAAGATCAACCGGCCGGGTGATCTCGCGGCCGCCCGCAAGGCGTTCGCCGCTCCAGAAGTCGTACCAAGTCGAGCGCGGAAGGTAGACTCGTCGAGTCGTTGCTGCCTCTTCGACCACCGGAGCAACCAGCACGCTCCTTCCCCACAAATACTCGTCGCCACACTCGACGGCCTTCGGATCATCGGGAAAATGTAGCCACAGGGCGCGCATGATAGGCATACCGTTGGTCGCGCATTCGTGCACGGCACTGTAGAGATAGGGCAACATGCGGTAACGCAGCTCCAGATATTTTCGGCAGATCGGCTCCACGCGGGCGTCGTGTAGTTGGCTCGCGTCAGGAATCGCAGCGCCGTTGTAATTGTTGATTTCTACCGGACCCGGATCTCCCGTGTTCCAACCCCAGGGAAGCCGTAACTTCCAGGCACGGCCGTGACTGCGGAAGAGCGGACAGAAGGCGCCGAACTGAAACCAACGCACATACAACTCCGCAGTGAACTCCGGGGTCGGAACAAACCCTCCGATATCAGTACCCCAATATGGAATGCCGCTAAGCGCCGTATTCAAAGCAATGGGAACGTGGGTCTTCAGGGTCTCCCATGTCGAGTACACATCCCCCGACCAAAGGAAAGAAGCATACCGCTGCATGCCAGCGTAACCGTTACGATGCAGAGCATAAGGACGCTCACGCGGCCGGTCCAGTTGGGGCCCTTCCCAGTACATTCGATTCCTGACCAGACGCGACCTGCTATCCAGTGGATCTCCTTCATCCGGCCACCAGCCGTCCACCCCCTGAGCGAAGTCTTTGCGGTGAGCATCCCAGTGGCAGCTGGCTTCTTCTTCATCAAAGCGAGAAATGCTGCATGGATCGTGAACCGTTCCGTGAAGTCTGTCGGAAAGAATCACCACGTGCATCACGGCACGAAAATTATCTTTATGCAACTCGTCCAGCATTTGCCGGGGCTCAGGAAAGACTCGAGAATTCCATACAAACGATCCATTTTCGGTATTCCAGCCCGAGGGACAGAAACCCGTACCCAGATAGATCAATGCGTCGCAAGGCAATTTTTTTTCACGGAAGGTCTTGGCCTCGGCGAGAACCTCTTCTCGACTGGCAAGTGTGCGGTGCGACTGCTGGTAACCAAAACTCCACAAGGGAGGCATCTGGGCATGGCCGGTAATGCGCGCATATTCGGCCATAATCGTAGCGGGATCGGACGAGGCGACGAAAAACAGATCGAGTGGGAGTGCGGCGCTTCGACTTGCCGGTTGAAATTTAGCTTGAGCTCCGTTGAGGTCAAAAGTGCCGAACGGTTGATGAAAAAATATCGCCCACCCGGATGCTCCAATGATCCAGGGAATAGGCACACGACCACCGTGGGTGCGGAGTTTGTAACCGCCTTGTCCGCTGCGCATCGCGTCCGTAGAGCCGCGGCGGTCGAATTGTGGCCCCCCCTCCCCTAAACCAAATAGTGGTGCGCTCCCGGCCAGAAAAGACAAGCCGCCGGTGTTCCCGTCCCAGACGAACTGCTGTATAACAGCTCCGAGTTCATCGGTAACTGTGATGCTGACTGGATGGAATGAAACCTTCAGCCGGAAACCTCCCAGGACAAACTCACGGCCAGTCTCCGCGCGCAGCCTGGTCGCAGGAGCACCCCAAGACTCTTGCACAAGAGATCCGTCAAAAGGTATCGATTTCTCCGCTCCGTTGTTCAAGGGATACAGGCTCAAGCGGAAGGTATGAGCACTGACCGAGGAGATCTGTATCTCCACTTGCTCGACGGATGCGATTTGCTGGGCCGTTCCCTGCCCGCGGGCAATGACTAACGCCGTGGAGGCGGAGACCAGTCCCTTCAATACATCCCGACGATTCCATTGCTGATTCATATCGTTCCGTCACCTCGAACCGGCCATTGTAACGGAAGTGGGCGAATGAAGAAAACGTTTACCATTTTCTGCGTATAATCTTTGTCGTTCGCTCTGTTGCAACCAATTGCCGTGGAGGCGAGAAATTTTGCGGTGGCGAATCGCCATTCTGGTCAGTGCTGCGATCGCAGTCAGCTATCTTGACCGGCAGACGTTGCCGGTTGCAATCAAAGCCATCAGCAAAGACATTCCTCTGACCAACGTGCAGTTCTCAGACCTCCAGTCTGCGTTTTTATTTGCTTACGCGCTGATGTACGCGGGAGGAGGCAAGTTGGTCGACGTCATGGGAACCCATCGCGGTTTTAGCCTGATTATGGTGTTCTGGTCGCTGGCCTGCGCCAGTCATGCTCTTGCCACCAATTTCATGTTGCTCGCGATCAGCAGGTTTCTGCTAGGCGTGGGCGAGGGCGGCGGTTTTCCCGCCGCTACTCGGGCGGTCGCGGAGTGGTTCCCAACAAAAGAGCGCGCCATGGCCATGGGCATCATCAATGCAGGCACGGCAGTTGGAGCAGTCCTTGCTCCTCCCTTGATTGCCACGGTTCTGGGCTACACGAACTGGCGGTGGATCTTCGTTCTGACAGGTGGACTCGGTTTGCTCTGGGCCGCATGGTGGAACTGGTCGTATCGTCCGCCAAAGGAGATTTCGCGTCGAATTGACAAGATTCACAACGCGCCGCCAGCCCAGCCTGCGGGCGTGTTTCAGTGGACCCGATTGCTGAGCCTCCGCGAAACCTGGGGACTTGTGACGGCCAAATTCCTTAGCGATGCGGCTTGGTTTTTCTATCTGTTCTGGCTCCCAAAATATCTCTATGATGCTCGCGGCTTTGACATCAAAGCGGTGGGCACGTTTGCTTGGATGCCGAGCGCCGCGGCCGGAGTGGGGTGCCTGCTGGGTGGAGGCTTTTCCAGCTATCTGGTTCGCCGACAATTCTCCCTCGATGCGGCGCGGAAACTAGCCCTCGGCTTCAGCGCAGCAATGATGCCTCTTGTCATTCTCATTCCCCACGTTGCAGTTTCCTGGGCTATCTCGCTCTTCTGTCTGGCCTATTTCGGGCAGCAGTCGTGGTCGACGCTTGTCATGGTTCTACCCACGGATCTCTTTCCGCACAATATTGTCGGTTCGGTAGCCGGATTAGTTGGGTTCGGGGGAGCGATGGGTGGAATTGTCTTTGGAGAAATAGCCGGCTACCTACTGGACCATGGCTTCGGTTACAGCGTAGTGTTCGGCCTCGCGGGGACGCTTCACGTTGCTGCATTCCTGATTATGCTGGCCGCTATTCCGGTAGTGCGGCCTTTGTCCCTGCAAAGCAAATTCAGCTGAGGGGGAGCTCAATGAGAATAACCGAAATCCGCACTCGCGTCGTACGCTGGATTGGAAAGACCGTTCCGCTGCCTCCTCACTTTTGCACCAATCCAACCGATCTCCTGCAACTGCCCGAGGCCTCAATGCAGACGTTTACCTTTCACGCCTGGCTGCTGGTCGAAGTATTTACCAACGATGGCCTGGTAGGGCTGGGCAATGCAGCGCTCGCTCCTGAAGTAACGAAACAGGTGATCGATTTCTACCTCGAACCTCTCTTGATCGGCCAGGACCCGTGGGATATCGAACGGCTGTGGCAGCACATGTATCGCAAGACGATGGCATTTGGGCGCAAGGGAATCGGCATGGTGGCGATCAGCGCCGTCGATATCGCATTGTGGGACATTCTTGGCAAATCGGCCCAGCAGCCTGTGTACCGCCTGCTGGGCGGCCGAACGAAAACACGCATTCCGGTTTATGCCTCCCGGCTGTACAGCGTGGAACTGAGCGAACTGGCGCGGGAAGCGAAGAGCTACAAAGACGAAGGCTATCAGGCTATGAAGCTTCGCTTCGGATGGGGACCGGCTGACGGACCTCGCGGCATCGAGCGCAATCTCGAACTAGTTCGCACCGTCCGGGATAGCGTCGGCGACGGAATCGACATCATGGGCGATGCTTACATGGGCTGGACTCTCGATTACGCCAAGCGAATGCTGCCGCTACTGGAGCCCTTTCGTCTTCGATGGCTGGAAGAGCCTGTAATCCCCGATGACGTTCACGGTTATGTTGAGTTGAAATCCTACGGACGAATTCCGATCGCAGGCGGCGAACACGAATTCACGCTTTACGGCTTCCGAGATCTTCTGGAAGCGCGCGCGCTTGACTACATCCAGTTCGATACCAACCGTGTGGGCGGGATCACGCAGGCCCGCAAAATCGCGGCTATGGCGGAGGCTTATTCCGTCCCGGTAATCCCTCATGCTGGCCAGATGCACAATTATCACGTTGTCATGGCCAGCTTGAATTCTCCGATGGCGGAATATTTTCCCGTAGTCGATGTGGAAGTGGGCAACGAGCTGTTCTGGTACATCTTCCAGGGCGAACCCAAGGCAGAGGGCGGCAACATAGATCTCGACGACATGGTTCCGGGTCTCGGACTGAGCATCAACGAGCCCGGACTTGATCGATTCGAGGTACTCGAATAATTCTTCAAGGACGAGAAATCACTGATGACCCGACTGATTCAAATCAAGAAAGGCAATCTCCGGCGGGTGGCGCTGGTCGAGGAGCCGGACATCCGATTGTTGGATGCCTGCTCTTCGATCTACGAACTGGCTCATCTTGCTGTCGCCACGGGCATGAAACTCGGCGACATCGCACGCCAGCGGGCCAGGCAAGACACTCTTGACTACGACTCGATCTATTGCGGCCGATCGGATTGGCAAATACTTCCGGCCATTGACCATCCTGACGAAGCTGCCCGTTGCCTGATTTCCGGCACCGGATTAACCCATCTCGGTAGTGCCCGAAATCGGCAATCCATGCACGAAATCGCCTCGGCGAAGCTGACGGACAGCATGAAGATGTTCCAGTGGGGTGTCGAAGATGGACGGCCTGCGGCAGGCTGCATCGGAATACCTCCGGAATGGTTCTATAAGGGCACAGGTTGTGCCTTGCGCGCCCATGGAGAACCGCTCGAGGTTCCGTCCTATGCCGAAGATGGCGGAGAGGAAGCTGAGATCGCCGGCGTCTACCTCGTTGCTCCAGATGGACGGCCCTATCGAATCGGAATGGCTGTAGGGAACGAATTCTCGGATCATCAATTTGAAAAGAAAAACTATCTCAATCTCGCTGGCTCCAAACTCCGCACGTGTGCGCTCGGACCCGAACTTGTGGTTGATCCAGAATTCCAATCCGTGCCGGTTGACGTGACCATCGAACGGGAAGGAAGCGTCCATTGGACCAATACTTTCCGCAGCGGCGAATCCGAAATGTGCCATAGCCTGCGAAACATCGAGCACCATCATTTTAAATACGAAACTCACCGCCGCCGGGGAGACATCCACGTACACTTCTTCGGAACGGACTGTCTCAGTTTCAGCAACGGTATTCATTTGCAGCATGGGGATGTTATGCAGATTGCCGTCGAAGGCTACGGACGCCCTCTGCGGAACCCCGTTCGCGTACACAATTCGAAGCCAGCACTTATTAACGTGATTGCGCTGGGATGAGTTATTTATGTCAAAACCAAATGTTGCAATCTTGGGACTGGGCATCATGGGTTCGGGCATGGCCCAGCGTCTGCTCTCGGCAAATTTTCCGCTCACGGTCTACAACCGCGATCGCGCCAAGTGCATTCCTTTCGCCGCCGGGGGTGCGTTTGCAGCTGAGTCGCCGCGCGAGGCGGCGTCGCACGCGCAGATCATTCTCAGCATGGTGGCGGACGACGTCGCCTCCCGGCAAGTGTGGCTCGGCGCAGACGGAGCTTTAGCCGGAGTGTCCCCGAGTTCGGTCTTAATCGAATCCAGTACGCTGAGCCCTGGTTGGATTAAAGAGCTTGAGACCGCAGCAGCTGAACTTGGCTGCGAATTCCTGGACGCGCCGGTCACCGGTACCAAGCCCCATGCCGCGTCCGGAGAACTCCTTTTTCTAGTCGGAGGATCTACAGATGCGCTCGATGCGGCGCGACCTGTGTTTTCGGTACTCGGTCGCGATGCGATCCACCTAGGCCCGAGCGGGAGCGGTGCTCTCATGAAACTCGTTAACAACTTCGTCTGCGGAGTGCAGGCCGCATCATTTGCAGAAGCCCTGTCCCTGATCGATGCCGGAGGTCTTGATCGCGATAAGGCCATGTCAATCCTCACCGGGGGTGCGCCCGGCAGTGGAATTGTGAAGAGGGTGGCCGACCGAGTCACGGCCAACGACTTCACCCCAAATTTTGGCTTGCGGTGGATGGCGAAGGATCTCGCTTACGCTCTCGAGACTGGTTCTGCCAGAGGAATTCCGTTGCGAACCGCGGCCGCCGCGCTTTCTATCTTCCGGGACGCGATTGCCGCAGGCCATGGCGATGAAGACTTTTCAGCCGTCGCAAAATCTGCTCCGAGGCTGACGAACTCATAATCTGCGGAAAGAAAAAATGAAACCTACTTCCTTTGTGCTCGGGAGTTCCTCTTCAATCTTGGCTTTTATTCTGTGTTTGTCTACAGGCACTCTAGGGCAAGAAACCGGCGATGGGCGATCCCCGGCCTCCGGACCAATGCTCAACCAGGGAATCGAGGACTACGATACTCCCGACTTCACATTAAGCCTGGTGCGTTCCTCACAGACCATCGCCGCTCTCAGACCGAAAGGTGGCGATGGCTTTGACTTCGCACCCAGAGATCTCCTGCCTGAACGTTCGCAGAACGGGTACTTTCATCTCGGCGATCTTACCCTCCGCTTGCGCTTAGGAGACTCGGCGAATTGGACAAACTATTCAACGGCCGCAGTGCGTGCGCCAGTGCGACCGATGCCTGCATTTGCGCATATCTTGGCCAGTGCCGACCTTGCGGCCACACTGCCTGCCGACATTCCGCTGCAGATCGTGAGAACCTGGGCTGTCGAGGACGGCAGGCTTGTCTTGCGTTTTCGATTGACCAACAAATCGACGAAGACGGTTCGGATCGGGGCGTTGGGCATCCCCATGATCTTCAACAATGTGCTCAACAACCGCTCGCTGGAGCAGGCTCATTCGAAGTGTTCGTTTTATGATCCTTACATCGGCGAGGACGCTGGCTATCTACAAGTAACCCGATTGAATGGCCACGGTCCCGCGCTTTTAGTCGTTCCTGACGGCAGAACTCCATTCGAGGCTTACAGCCCCATTCTGGACAAGCCGGACGCTTGGGGTGCGGCTCCGGTATTTACTGATCCCACGCCACGAGGCATCCCCTTCGAGGGGTTTTACGAATGGATGGTTCACAGTCAGGCGTACGCCGAAAATGAATGGAAGAACGCCCAGCCCTGGAATACTCCCACCAGCCTCACCCTTGCGCCCGGTGAGTCTAAGACGTACGGTTTGAAGCTTCTCGTCTCCGACTCGATCCGGCATATAGAAACCACGCTGGCCGACAATGGGCGACCAGTCACCCTTGGTGTGCCAGGATACGTGCTGCCCAAGGATATCGAGGCACGTCTGTTCCTCAAATACGGCAAGCCCGTCACTTCGTTGAAGGTTGAACCGCCAGCGTCGATCGAGGTTCGTGAAGATTCGTCCGACCACAAGAACTGGAGAGCTTATACATTGCGCGGCAATGCGTGGGGGCGCTCTCGTCTAACGGTTACCTACAGCGACGGAACAGTACAGACCATCCAGTATTTCGTTATCAAACCAGCCTCGCAGGCCATCGCAGACTTGGGACACTTTCTGACTACACGCCAGTGGTTTGTCGATTCGAGCGATCGGTTTCACCGTGCTCCTTCCGTGATCACTTATGACCGTGAGGCCAACCGCGTCGTGCTCCAGGACAGCCGGGTGTGGATAGCAGGGTTGAGCGACGAGGGCGGCGCGGGTTCCTGGCTGGCAGCGATCATGAAGGAGTTTATCCAACCCAACAAAGAGGAACTCGATAAACTCCAGCGGTTCGTCGACGGGGTGCTGTGGGGTGGCCTGCAAACCAAAGACGGACCTCACCGCTATGGCGTACGAAAGAGTCTCTTCTACTACCAGCCCGACCAGATGACTCCCAACTACTACGACAGCAGTATGGACTGGAAAACTTGGACAAGCTGGAACCAGAAGGCGTCGGAAGCTGTCGACCGGTCTTACGATTATCCACACGTGGCCGCGGCATACTGGGTGCTCTACCGGCTGGCTCGCAATCATCAGGGCTTGGTGACCAGCCATCCTTGGGACTGGTATCTCAATCATGCCTACGAGACCTCAATGGCGATGGCCAGTTATGCAAAAGGCCTAGCGGTGTTCGGTCAGATGGAAGGCACCATCTTCGTGCAGATCTTGGCTGATCTCAAAACCGAAGGGATGAATGCACAGGCCAATGCTTTAGAAGGCAAGATGCGGGAACGGGCCGATCGCTGGGAGAAGGAAGCTTACCCCTTCGGCAGCGAAATGCCATGGGATTCCACTGGGCAGGAGGAAGTCTATGCCTGGACTAAATATTTTGGCTATTCTGAAAAGGCCGAGGTAACGCTTGACGCAATTCTGGGATACGATCCGACGATCCCCCATTGGGGATACAACGGAAGCGCCCGCCGATACTGGGATTTTATCTTCGCAGCCAAGGATCGCAGGCTAGAGAGACAATTGCACCACTACGGTTCGGGACTGAATGCAATCCCCATGCTGGCCGAATACCGTGAACACCCTGAGGATTTCTATCTTTTGCGAGTCGGCTATGGTGGAACGATGGGAGCACTTACCGACATCGACCAGGATGGGTTTGACTCGGCGGCATTCCATTCGTTCCCTGACATGCTTCAACCCGATCCGCTTACCGGCGATAACGGTCCGAACCTGTTTGGACACGCTTGGAATACTGCTACCTATATCGTTGATCACCCCGAGTTCGGCTGGGTGGCGTTCGGCGGCAACCTCACAGTGCAAGGCAATGTGGTCATTGTTACTCCGCGCGACTCTTTCCAGTCGCGGATTTATGTGGCTCCGCTCGGGCTGTGGCTGACTCTTGATGCTGGCAACTTTGAAAGCGTAGAGGTGAATTCCAGTACCGGCATCGTGCGAGTACAATTGGCCGGAGCCGATCAGATTACTCCAGAAGCCCGCTTACGAGTAGACCAGCCGGCTAAGATCGCTGGCGTCGGGACCTATCGGCCAGTGTCGCCCCTCAACTTCGAGCGGAACGCCTACACGGTTCCGCTCGGGAAAGAAAAAACCTGGGTGAAACTCGGCACCGGAAATTGATTTTGAGTTTCGGGAGTAATTGACATGCAATGGGCTGGCGCGGCCAAGGCAATGGTAACCGGCAAAATTAGTCCCGCATTTTATTGGACAACCTAGCTCCTCTGTTCTCCAGGGCAAACGCTTTCTACGATTAGCAGCGGAAATTTTGTGGGCGTGCGGGCATGGTAAGATGCTAGTCGAAGAGGGTTAGTTTGCAAGCCATTCATGGACATCCGTGAGATCGCGCGGAGAGCGAAAGTTTCGACCGCCACCGTATCCAGAGCGATTAACCGTGTTCCCACGGTCGATCCGCAACTTGCCAAGCGAGTATGGAAGGTGGTCGACGAGCTTGGCTACTATCCCAACACGCAGGCGCGGGCGCTGGTTTCGGGACGGAGTCGTCTGTTTGGCCTGATCGTCTCGGAGATTACCAACCCGTTTTTCCCGGAGATCGTACAAACCTTCGAGAATCAGGCGGTCGAAAACAACTACGAGATACTGATTACCTCCACCGTGCACGACCCGAAACGCATGGAATCGTCGGTGCGACGCATGATCGAGCGGCGCGTGGATGGGGTGGCGATCCTGACCTTCGGCATGGAAGACACGCTGATCGAACACCTTCGTTTCCGTAAGGTTCCTCTGGTATTCGTTGACGTCGGACCCGACGTGCCGGGAATAGCGAACATCCGCGTTAACTATCAGAATGGAATCCGGCAGGCGATACAACATCTGGCCGCGCTCCGGCATACGCGCATCGCCTTCATCACTGGACCGTTGCATCTGAAGTCTGCCTTGGCGAGGCGAGAGGCGTTCAAATTGTCGATGACGGAGATCGGGCTTTCTGCAGAATTGATCGTCGTGGGCGATCACACGATGGAGGGCGGCATGCGGGCACTGTTGGAGCTCACCAGTTTGAGTAACCGGCCCACGGCAGTGCTGTGCTCGAACGACATGACCGCGATCGGAGTCATGCGGGAAGCCTACGACCACAACATCAGAATACCGGATGACCTGTCGGTAGTAGGGTTCGACGACATCCGCATGGCCGAGTTTACAACCCCTCCGCTTACCACGGTGCAGATGTCGCAACACGAGTTGGCAAAGATTGCCTTTCGGGCTTTATTGACGGAAGTTGAATGCGAGGCGTCGGCGCGTCAGCACCACAAATACGAACTGAATACGAGCCTGGTGCTCAGGCGCTCCACCGCTCTGGCCCCGGCGGGCGGACTCTCCACAACGTCTCTCAAAGCCAGCCGGGCAAGTGGATCACGCAAGGTCGCCGTAACTGGGTTGCGCTAGCGAACTTTGTTCCGGCGTTAGACCTAGAAACCCTGCTCAGCCAAAGGCAGCGACTTCCGCTGCAGAAAAAAAGAGAGTTGCAATTCTGGGAACGGGAGAATACTCTGGTTTTCGCTCATTTTGAGTAAACGATTACTGTAACCTGCAGTAACAGGGAGAGCCCAGAAGCTGGGCGGACACCTTCGGGAAATGATAAAACCAGAACCATGCTAGAGCGTCTGCGGGAAGAAGTCCTGGAGGCCAACCTGGAATTGGTGCGCCAAGGTCTGGTGCTGTACACGTTTGGCAATGTTAGCGGCATTGCGCGTGCCGAGCGTCTGGTGGTGATCAAACCCAGTGGTGTGCCTTACGAGCAGATGAAACCGGAGCACCTGGTGGTCACGGACCTGGAAGGCAACCTGGTGGAAGGGAAAATGCGCCCTTCCTCTGATTTGCCAACCCATCTGGTGTTGTATAAGGAGTTTGGCGAAATCGGCGGGGTCGCTCATACCCACTCTGAATATGCCACTGCCTGGGCTCAGGCACGGAAACCCATTCCGTGTTTTGGCACGACTCACGCGGACTATTTCCATGGTCCTGTGCCAGTCACTTCCGAAATGACTGATCATGAGATCGCCGCAGACTACGAGAGAAACACCGGCCATGCGATCGTTCACAGCCTGCAGCGGACGACTGCTTCGGCGACTCCGGGCGTACTAGTGGCCAACCACGGCCCTTTCGCCTGGGGAGCCGATGCCGCGGCGGCGACCCATCACGCGGCGATTCTGGAAGCAATCGCGCGCATGGCCTATTTCACGCTCGGCATCCACTCAGCAGCGCAACCGGTCGGCAATGCGCTACACAACAAGCACTACCTTAGAAAGCACGGCGAGAACGCCTATTACGGGCAGGCAACGGACACGCACAAAGACAAAGACAAAGACAAAGACAAAGACAAAGACAAAGACAAAGACAAAGACAAAGACAAAGACAAAGACAAGGACAAGCAATGACGCTATTGCCGGCGTTCATTCTGCCAACTCGCCTGGTGCACCTTTCTCCCATCGATGTTGTCATTGTGGTTTTTTACTTTGCTTTGGTGCTCGCCATCGGCTGGTACTTAAAGGGCCGGGCCAATACGGGCGAAGATTTCTTCATGGCCGGGCGGGAGATGACAGCCTGGGTGGCCGGTCTCAGTTTTCTATCGGCCAACCTTGGGGCACTCGAATTGATGGGATGGGCAGGATCGGCCTACCAGTACGGCATTCTGGCGACACATTGGTATTGGATCGGCGCCATCCCGGCAATGCTATTTCTGGCGCTGGTCATGATGCCGTTCTATTACATTTCAAAGACTCATTCGGTGCCGGGATTTTTAAGACTGCGTTTCGGAGAACCGAGCCGCGTCCTGTCCGCCGTGTCGTTCGCGTTCATGACCGTGCTCATGAGTGGGGTCAACATGTTTGCCATGGCCAAGGTCATGCAGATCGTGCTGGGATGGGATATCAATTTCAGCATCTGGGTATCGTCATTGACCGTGGCCATTTATGTGACGCTGGGCGGCCTGCGCTCCGCCATCTTCAACGAGGTATTGCAATTCTTTCTCATCTGGGCGGGCGCGCTGCTGATTCCGATTCTCGGATTGTACGAAGCCGGCGGCTGGAGCAACCTGAAGTTGCAGATCGCGCAGCGAGCGTCGGATCAGTATGTCCATCTGTGGTCTGGGCTAGGGTCTTTCAGCCACAATCCCATGGGGATCCATTGGACCGGCATTGTGTTCGGGCTGGGCGCGGTAATCGCAATGGGCTACTGGACCACAGATTTTCTGGTGGTACAGCGCATTCTGGCCGCGAAAGACATTCGCAGCGCGGAGATGGCGCCGATAATCGGCGCCGGATTCAAGATGCTCGTACCGATCATCGTGATCCTGCCCGGCTTGCTTGGTTTGGCGGTGCTGCCGGAAAAGCTGGTTCCAGAATCCATGGCCGCCGTTACTGGAGCTCATAGCTATAACGATGTGCTTCCGCTGATGCTGGCGCGCTATTGTGGACCCGGTCTGCTTGGCCTGGGAGTTACCGCCCTGATCGCCGGCTTCATGTCTGGAATGGCGGGCAATGTGAGCGCCTTCACCACCGTATGGACCTATGACATCTACCGGCCGCTGATCAATAGCAAAGGCAGCGACCACCATTACGTGACCATGGGACGCTGGACGACCGTGATCGGCGTGCTGATCAGCGTGGGAACGGCGTATCTGGTGATGCAGTTCGCGAGCATCATGGATTACGTGCAGGCATTGTTCAGCTTCTTTATTGCTCCCTTGTTCGCTACGGTTGTGCTTGGAATGCTGTGGAAACGGGCGACCGGCCCGGGCGGATTCTGGGGGTTGTTGTGCGGGACGCTTTCCTCGATCGGCATGTGGGCCTGGGTGAAAGTGGACCCTTCGGCGCTGCGTTACGTGGCGCTCTCGCCCGACGCCAAAGGTCTAGCGCAGGACATGTATCAGGCATTGTGGTCTTTTATCGTATGCCTGGTGGTCACCGTGGCGGTAAGTCTGGCGACGGAACCCGTGCCGGACGGGCAGTTGACGGGCCTAGTATACGGAATGACGGAGATCCCCTCGGTCGGGGACGTTCCTCTGTATGAGAAACCTCTTTTCTGGGCGGCGGTGGTAACTGTCGTGTTCTTCATACTAAATATTATTTTCTGGTAAGCGGATTCTCTGGAAAAACGGAGGCAGGCAGGATGATCTCGATTTGGTTTTTCATCGGCATCTCGCTGGCGGTGAATGGCGCGCTGATTCTGGCCGCTGGAATTTACCAGCTGATGGATCCTCCGGTGAATCCGGGCGTGGTTCTCTACAACTTGCACGCCAACGTTTGGTGGGGAGCGGCATTGCTGCTGTTCGGCCTTATTTATTGTTTCAAGTTCGCGCCCGGGCGTAAAGCCTGAGTGCGACCGAGGTGTTGATATGGCGGTCAATCATAGAAAAATGGTAATGGGAGTGATCGTGGGGAACCGCGGATTTTTCCCCGACCACCTGGCCAAGACCGGGCGGGAAGAAATTCTGCGCGCTCTCGAAGCGGCGAACATGGAGGTTGTGGCTCTCACTCCGGAAGAGAGCAAGTACGGCGCGGTGGAGACACGCGAGGAATCGCGGCGTTGCGCCGATTTGTTCAAGCGCAATCGCGAGCGGATCGACGGAGTCATCGTCACGCTGCCGAACTTCGGAGAAGAGCGAGCCATCGCCGATGCCTTGCGCCTGGCCGATCTTCGCGTACCGGTGTTGATTCAAGCCACGCCGGACGATCCCAAGAAGATGACCATCGCTTCGCGCCGCGACAGTTTTTGCGGCAAGATGTCGGCCTGCAACAATCTTCGCCAGTACGGCATTGCTTATTCCATCACGACACTGCACACGGAGAGTCCCGACTCACCCGAGTTTACCCGCGACCTGGAGTGGTTCGGCGCAGTATGCCGCGTAGTAAAGGGGTTTCGCAACCTGCGAGTGGGAGCCATCGGCGCGCGCCCGGCCGCGTTCAACACCGTGCGCTATAGCGAAAAGATATTGGAATCACAAGGCATCTCGATTGAGACGCTCGATCTTTCCGAAGTGCTCGGTCGGATCGAGCGCATGAAGGACAATGACGAGCACGCGCAGGCCAAGCTGGCCGCCATCCAGAGATACGTGGATGCCAGCAGCGTACCGGCGCCGGCGCTGTTAAAGATGGCGAAGTTGGGAGCAGTGGTCGACCAGTGGATGGCTGCGACTGAAGTCACCATCAGCGCAGTCCAGTGTTGGACTTCGATTGAAGAAAATCTGGGCGTGGTTCCCTGCACCGTGATGAGCATGATGAGCAACGAACTGTTATCGAGCGCGTGCGAAGTGGATATTTGCGGCGTGCTGGGAATGCACGCACTGCAGCTCGCCTCCGGCACGCCCTCGGCTCTTCTCGATTGGAACAACAACTACGGGTTGGACCCCAACAAGGCAGTCTGCTTCCACTGCTCGAATTTGCCGAAACATTTTTTCCGTTCGGTGAAGATGGATTTTCAGCAGATTATTGCCGGCACCGTGGGTAAGGAAAATACGTTCGGAACATGCGTCGGGCTCATCAAGCCGGAGAACATGAGCTTCGCGCGCTTCTCCACCGACGATACTTCCGGCAAGATGCGCGGCTACGTCGGAGAAGGACGATTCACCGACGACCCGCTCAACACCTTCGGTGGCGCGGGCGTGGTCGAGATCCCGAACCTGCAGAAATTGCTCCGTTTCATCTGCGAACGCGGCTTTGAGCACCACGTCGCCGCCAATCTTTCCAGCGTCGCATCCGCCGTGTATGAAGCCAGTACGCGTTATCTGGGCTGGGACATGCACAATCACAGTTGCGAAAACGGAGCCTGCTGATGGCGATCGTGGCCGGAGTCGACTTCGGAACCCTGAGCGTTCGTGTTTCTCTGGTCGACAGCGAGCGCGGCTTGATTGACTCCGCCAGCGCCGAGTACCCGCTGCACCGCAAGCGCGAAGATCCGGAATACGCCACCCAATCTCACGACGACCACATGCGTGCACTGGCTCTTGCGACGCGTGAGGCCCTGAAGAAAGCCGGCATGGCGGGAGATCAGGTGCGGGCCATCGCGCTCGACACCACGGGTTCGTCCGTGATTCCCGTTGGCAAGGATCTTCGACCTCTCGGAGAATATTATTTGTGGTGCGATCACCGCGCGAAAGGCGAGGCGGCCGAGATCACAGAAGCCGCTCACAGAGAGGGGTTGGAGGCCATTCAATGGTGCGGCGGTGTCTATTCGTCGGAGTGGGGATTTTCCAAGTTGCTGCACTGGCTCCGGCACAACCCCGATAGGCGACCGGAGTTTGCTTCCGCGTTTGAGCATTGCGACATGGTTGCGGCAACGCTCAGCGGCATCACTGATCCTAAAAAGGTAAAGCGCAGCATCTGCGCGATGGGACATAAGTGGTTGTGGAATGCGCAATTGGGCGGGCTTCCCCCAGAGACTTTTCTGGTCACTATCGATCCTCTATTGCAAGGGGTCCGCGACAAACTGGATGGCGAGTACGCCACCTCCGATCAGATTGCAGGCCGACTCTCTCCATTCTGGGCGGAAATACTGGGCCTCAAGGCCGGCATTCCGATTCCTGTCGGAGCGTTCGATGCGCATTGGGACGCCATTGGAGCTGGCTGTCGAACCGATGACATGGTGAATGTAATCGGCACCTCGACTTGCATCATCGGAATCACTCCGTCGGTGAACCTGGTACCGGGGGTCTGCGGTGTTGTTCAGGGCAGTGTGCACCCCTTACGCACTGGGATCGAGGCGGGACTCTCCGCCGTGGGAGACATATTCAATGCCATCGCTTCGCGAGCCGGAACCGATGTAAAAACGTTGAGCGCCGGTCTGGAGAACTATCGAGCGGGACAGACCGGCTTGCTCCGCATGACCTGGGATAACGGCGACCGTACCGTGCTGGTGAACCCTAACCTGCGTGGTGTCACGCTGGGATGGAACCTGCAGAGCACGGCCCAGGACGAACTGTTTGCGGCCATCGAAGGGACAGCATTTCATACGCGCGTAATTCTGGACCGCATGGCCGGGCATGGCGTACACATTAAGCGCGTGATCAATGCGGGCGGCATCCCGCAGAAAAACGATGCTCTGAACCAGGTCTATGCCAACGTGCTGGGACGCCCAGTGCTGGTTCCGAGCAAGAGTGTGGTGAGTCTCGGATCCGCAATCTTCGCCTTTATGGCTGCGGGCACATTCAAAACCATCGAGGAAGCGCAGGACAAGATTTGCCCGTCCCACCGAGCGTTCCTGCCGGATGACTCGGCTCAGCGCATTTATGACGATCTATATCCTTTCTATAGCAGGTTATATTTCGCGCTGGGCCAGCGCGGCAGTGACGGCCTGGGAGATATTTTACCGAGCTTAATGGCAGTGGCTGCGTCTTCAACGAACCGAACCTCGCAGTAACGACCGGGACCAGCAACAGGCAAGGAGCAGCGAATGACCATCGGCGGTGAGAGAATCCTGCGAACCATCGCACTCAGCGGGTTTTGGCTGGCACTGTTTTCCATGAACGCGGAGGCTAAGACAAAGGTGACAAGCGAGCCTTTTGGAAAGACGCCGGATGGAACTCCGGTGGAGATTTTCACGCTGAACGACGGCGCCTACGAAGCTCGAATCGGAACCTACGGCGGGATTGTAGTGTCCCTGAAAGTTCCCGACCGCGACGGCAAACCGGCCGACGTGGTGCTTGGTTTCGACAACCTCGATGGATACGTGTCCAACTTCAACGGCCCGTCCGACGCGTTCTTCGGGGCGCTCATTGGCCGCTATGCGAATCGTATCGCGCACGGCAGCTTCAGTCTCGATGGCAAGAAGTACTCCCTGCCGCTGAACAATGGCGAGAACTCTCTTCATGGCGGGCCACACGGCTTTAACAATGTAGTCTGGAAGGCAAAAGCGATCGCAAACGGAGTGGAATTGACTTACCTCAGCAAGGACGGCGAAGCCGGATATCCTGGCAACTTGTCGGCCACAGTTCGCTACACGCTGGTCAAGGGCGATTTGCGAATTGAGTATTCCGCCACGACCGACAAAGACACCGTAGTGAACCTGACGAATCATTCTTACTTCAATCTCGCCGGACAGGGCGACATCCTGAAACATCAACTGACTCTCCACGCCTCCCGCTTCACCCCAGTGGATGCGGGTCTGATTCCAACCGGCGAGTTGAAGTCCGTGGAATCGTCCCCCTTCGATTTTCGGAAACCCACCGCGGTTGGAGCGCGCATCAACGCGGACGACGAACAACTTCATCTGGGTCGCGGCTATGACCACAACTGGGTGCTCGATACGGGCAGCGCCGGCGGCAAATTGGCCCAAGCCGCTGAGGTCTACGACCCGAGCAGCGGGCGTGTACTGAAAGTTCTGACCGACCAGCCGGGAATTCAGTTCTACAGCGGGAATTTCCTCGACGGCTCAATCAAAGGCAAGGGCGGAAAGCCAGACGAATTGCATGCAGCATTGTGCCTGGAGACTCAGCACTTTCCCGACTCCCCGAATCATCCGGATTTTCCCACCACCGAACTGAAGCCCGGCGAGCGCTATCACACCGTTACCGTCTACAGCTTCTCCTCACGGTGAGCCCATGCCGGAATGTACACGTGCCGGCATCTCTGTGCGAGATAAGTGCCGTTTGCTCGCGCGATCACGCATCCGAATGCGCGATCGGCTTCGCAGTGGCTGGCCGATGATTCTGTTCTCTTCGGTTCTATTTTTCTTAACAATTCAATTGTCCTGGCCACAAGTATCTCCGGGCGCAAGCATCCAGGTGAAGTTCGACCAGTCCGATGGCCCGCTCTCGCCCGTTTGGAACTATTTCGGCTACGATGAGCCCAATTACACCTACGCTCCAAACGGCAGGAAACTGCTCCGCGAATTGGCTGCACTAGACGCGGCGCCGGCGTATGTGCGGGTTCATAATCTGTTTACCACCGGCGACGGGTCTGCCTCCCTGAAGTGGGGATCGACCAACGTTTACTCGGAAGATGCATCCGGGCGTCCTATTTATAGTTGGGTGATTCTGGACCAGATTTTCGACACGTTCCGCGCAGCCGGGGTCAAACCTCTGGTCGAAATCGGCTTCATGCCTAAGGCGCTTTCAACCAACCCCGAACCTTATCGTCACCGGTTTCCGAGCGTTCCTGTCAGTGACATTTACACGGGATGGGCATATCCACCGAAGGACTATCAGAAGTGGTCCGAACTGGTTTTCCAATTCGTTCACCATCTCCGCGATCGTTACGGCGACACCGAAGTGAACACGTGGCTATGGGAAGCATGGAACGAACCTGACATCGGCTACTGGAAGGGAACCCCAGAAGAGTATTTCAAGCTGTATGACTTTACTGTGGACGCGGTTCTTCGGGCGTTGCCTGGGGCGCGGATCGGAGGGCCTGACACCACGGGTCCGGGGAATTCAAGAGCGGCAGACTTTCTCCGGGCATTCCTTGAGCATTGCGCGCACCAGAAAAATTATGCGGACGGCCGGATTGGATCGCGTCTCGACTTCATCAGCATTCATCCCAAGGGATCTCCGAAGTGGCAAGGCGATCACGTGCAAATGGGGATTAGCCGCCAACTCGCCGCAATTGAGCAGGGATTCAAAATCGTGGCATCCTTTCCGGAGTGGCGGCAGAAGCCCATCCTCCTGGGAGAGAGCGACCCGGAGGGTTGCGCGGCCTGTTCCGCCAAGAACAATCCCCAGAATTCATATCGTAACGGGGCGCTTTACGGCGCGTACACGGTCGAGGTTCTGAGTCAGGTCCTGGAATTAGCCCGTCAAGAGCACATCAGTTTTCTGGGAGCGGTCACCTGGGCCTTTGAATTCGAGGACCAGCCTTACTTCGCCGGCTTTCGGGAGTTGGCGACCAACGGTGTGGACAAACCGGTACTAAACGCTTTTCGCATGTTAGGGCTCATGGGAAATGAACGCGTGAAAGGAACCAGTTCAAACGGATTGGCAACTGAGGACTTAGTGCGCAGCGGCGTGCGCACACAGCCTGACATTAACGCAATCGCGACGCGCAAGGACCGCGAGATCGAAATTCTAGTCTGGAACTACCATGACGACGATATTCCATTCCCACCCGCGCCAATCGAACTAGTAATCACCGGCTTGCCGGCCACCGCGAGACGCGGTCTGCTAGAACATTTCCGGGTGGACGCGGACTATAGCAACGCGTTCACGACCTGGAAGGACATGGGCTCGCCCGAATCGCTCTCTGCCAGCGAGTACAAGCGCCTGCAGCTTGCCGGCCAACTGCAACTGCTGAACTCACCGGCATGGATACCAATCCAACAGGGCGCCGTCCAACTACAGTTTTTGTTGCCTCGGCAAGGCATTTCCCTAGTGCGCCTCGCGTGGTAAGTCTCCGATTCGCAGCTAGGTTTCGAGGACCAGATTCCAAACTTGCATCGACGTTGCCTGCCGGTTCGCCCACGCGTAATAAGGGATGAACGTGAGTGGAATCCTTCGGCTTCTCTCTTCCCTGCTGTATCGGGAGTAGAGCGCCGTCTCCGCCCCTCCCCGTTCGTAGAGTGCGCCGTCGTGATGAAGTACAACCATCCCGCCGAGCAAGTCGCTTTTGAACTCGGTCTGAAATTGCTCCGCAGCGTGATGCCCGGGATTCACCGCCACATCGCTGAGCGACACGCCGCTGGGTTGATCGACCTCTTCCAGACAGTAGATCAGCGGTCCACGCTGAAGCGCGACTCTCCCGGTGTCATCGGCGACGCGAGGATCCGCCTCAATCACCTGAGGCTTGACCTCCACATTTAGCTGAATGACGTCACCGGGCGACCAGCGCCGGCGAATGGGAAGATATTCCCCAGGCTTCACCCCAGTCACGCCCTTACCGTTGACCGCAACTTGCGCTTGATCAGCCCAGCCGGGAATGCGCAGATAAAAAGTAAACTCGGAAGCTTCCGCGGGATTGACTGTGATCCCCACGCCACCATCCCAAGGATAGTTTGTTTTCTGCGTGACCTTAAGGCCGACTCCGTTCTCCAGGTGCCAATCGAGCTCCGAATTATCGTACAGATGGGCGTAGATTCCGTCTCCGCTGGTGCTGTAGAAATACCCCGGGAGCGATCCGAAGGTGCGCTCGAGGTTCGGCGGACAGCAGGTCACGTCGTACCAGGGATTCCGGATCTTGTCGCCGGTAGACGGATCAAACGCGAGCGGGTTGCGATAGCAATACAATGTGCCGTCGAGCGACATTCCAGAATTGATTCCGTTGTACAGCGCGCGTTCCATAACATCGGTGAACTTTGCTTCCCCCGTAACCGCCAACATGCGCCAGTTCCACATCATGTTGCCGATGGCGGCACAGCTTTCACCGTAAGCCCGGAAATTGGGCAGCTCATACGCGTCGCCAAATGCCTCGCCGTCAGCCCGGGAACCGACTCCGCCTGTGACGTACATCTTGGTGGTGGTCATATCGTTCCAGAGGCGGTTCAGGGTTTGCAAATAGGTTGGATCCCCCGTCTCCAAGTAATAGTCGGTAGCGCCGCAACATGCGTACATGGCACGAACCGCATGCCCTTGCATCTTGGTGCGCGCCCGGAACGGCGTTCCGCTGAACATGTAAATGGTCCGACGTTCTGGCAACTCGATACGTGCGTCTCCCTCTAGGATGTATCCCGCAAGGTCGAGCTGACGCTTATCGCCGGTAATGCGATAGAGTTCAATCAGTCCCATCTCAATTTCGGGATGGCCCGATACGATGGGCTTCTTCGGCGCCGGACCGTAATTTGGAATGAGGAAATCGTTAACGAAGCGAATGCCGGCATCGAGCAAACGACGATCCCCCGTCGCCCGATAGTAAGCAATCGCGCCCTGCAGCATGTGTCCGATGTTGTACAATTCATGGCCCGTCGACTGCGTCTGTGGAAGCATTCGCAAGGATTTACGATCATCCTGATAATAGGTGTTCAGATAGCCACTGGACTCCTGGACCGCAACCACCTCGTCGATGATTTTGTCAGCCGTCGCCCGAAGCTCCGGACGATTCCCGGATTGCAGCACAAATCCAACCGCCTCGGTCCACTTGTAAACATCAGAGTCGGAAAACACAGGTCCCGTCTGCGCAGCCGTGCTCTTGCCCAGAAGGCGACGGAAGTTGTTCATGCGCCCGTTGGCTTCGAGCAGATCGCGCATCGTGGGAATGCTCTTGGTCGCATTGATCTCGCGGCGTTGCCCCCAGAAGCCGCCCGTAATGGTTACAGCTCGCACCGGGATATCCCGCAGCTTAGCGTGAGGTGACTTGGCAAGATTTTCGATGCCTTGATCCTTCCAAGCGGGAGCGTCGGTTAGCGCGACGTTGGCTTGCGAGACCGTCTTTTCGTCGGCGACATTGGCAGCAAAGGCGCGGCGAACAGGCAGGGACGATACCGCAGCCACCGAGACCGCCGAGGCCACGAATTGTCTGCGCGAGATATTTCTCTTTTCAGCCATATCCTCTTACCTCATGTTTACAGAGACCATTGAACGACGGTGTAGGAGCGCGCCGGCACCTCAAACTTACTGTTGCCGCCCGAAGCGGTCGGCACCGCGAACGATTGCGGGGCAATTCGCTGCGGCGCTGCAAAGCTGTTCGACGCCTTAAGGTCATCGCCGGTTAGGAGATTCGCCGTAATCACACGGGCCGGAGCACGGTCTTCCCAAACCACCTCTACGTCGTGGGACTTGGCGAGGTCACGGTTCAGAATGAAAAGAGAAAGTTTTCCAGAGCTGGGGTCATAGGAGCCGGCCGCGTCCACATACGCAACCGGATCCAATCCGGATACCTCATAGGTAGAGGACTCAACCAGGAGATTCAGCACCGCGCCTCTGGCAAGTTGCAGGGCCCAACGGTAGGGATAATAGATCGTCTGCTGGAACAAGCCGTTTGTGTCGGTCATGATGGGAGCGATCACGTTAACCAACTGTGCCAGGCAGGCGAGTTTTACTCGATCCGCATTGCGCAGCAATGAATTGATCAGTCCCCCGACCAGCAACGCATCCTCCAGGTTGTAGATCTCCTCGAGCAGGTGCGGCGCTTCCTTCCGGTGGCCGTCGACTGCATCTCCTCGGGTGGTGCGATACCAGACATTCCACTCGTCGAAAGAAAGCCAAAGCTTCTTAGGCGAGCGTTTGTGGCCACGCACCAGATCGCAAACCGCAACCGTCTCGGCAATCTGACGCTCCATGCTCAGATTGAGGGCAAGATATTTTGAAGTGTCACCCCCCGTATCGCGTTCATTGTTGCCAAAATAGCGGTGAAGTGAAAGACCATCCACGTAGTCGTAACACTGCTCCAGCACTTCACGATCCCATTCGAGATAGGTGGGCATAAAAGGACCGCTCGAACCGCAGGCAATCAGCTTCAGCGAGGAATCGACATAACGCATCTGACGAGCGGCATCGGCGGCCTTCAATCCATATTCGGTGGCTGACATGTGGCCGATCTGCCAGGGACCGTCCATCTCGTTCCCCAGGCACCAGTGTTGTACTTTGTGGGGATTAGCAATGCCGTGCTGGCGCCGCAGGTCGCTCCACTTCGTACCCTTCTCCACGTTGCAATACTCCACCAGCGCCGCGGCTTCTTCCGCAGTGCCGGTGCCCAGGTTCAATCCCATCAACGGCTCGGTGTCAACCGCCTTGCACCAAGCCATGAATTCATTGGTTCCGAACTGGTTGGACTCGATCGTGTCCCAGGCTTTGTCGAGGGTGCGCGGCCGGTTTTGTACGGGTCCAACCCCATCAAGCCAGTTGTAGCCCGAAACAAAATTCCCTCCCGGATAGCGAATAATCGGAACTCCAAGCTGATCGATTTCGTTGAGAACATCCTTGCGAAATCCGTTGGCATCGGAGAGCTTCGATCCCGGATCATAGATTCCTTCATAGATGGCGCGCCCCAGGTGTTCCAAGAAAGAGCCGAACAGATTGGGGTCAAGCGGCGCGATGGTTCGACGGGTATCAACGTAAACCCGTGCTGCGGTTGCCGTGCCGGCTGCCCGAGAAGCCTGCCCGGGCTTGCCGACCACCAACCCAGGCGCGAGGCCACCGAACAATGCGGTAGCGGAACACGCCACTCCCGCGTTCGAGGCCTGTTTCAAGAACCGGCGCCTGGAAGAAGAAAACTTGTTCATGAGACCCTTTCTGGCTAGTGCTTCTAATCTAAAGCGACGTGTGGCGCTCGGCGCACGCAGAGTGCAGAAATCCACTGTCGAGAGCCACGCGTGTCCTCCCTCCAGCAATGTACCGGCCCCGTCTACAAAAAACTAGCGAGCCGAAGCTGACTCCGACTCGCCGCGAAGCCCCTGAAACACGGCTAGAACGAGACCCGGAGACCCAACTGCAAGCTTCTCGCTGGAAGTGCGGTTGTGGACTTGCCGAAAGTTCCATCCGCTATGTTGGCATCCACCGGACCGAGGTTTCCGTGATTCAAGACATTGATGAAGTCAAACCGCAATTGCAGATTGCCCTGTTCGCCAATCCAGGGTATGCGATTGTTTTTCAGCACGCTGGCATCCACCTGGAACATGCCTGGATTGCGGTAGATGTTGCGTGGCTCAGTTCCTTCTGTACCCGCAGAAGGAACGGGGAAATCGGCGGCCGTGAACAGCCCGTTTATGTAGGCAGAACGGCTATGCGATCCGGTGAAATTCTGAGTGGGCGTCTGCGGAATATCCCAATTGTTGCCGTCTAGGTTGTAATCGCCGGGGTTGACCGAAGCATTCGCCGGGTTCGTGTTGTACACCCAGAAAGGTGTTCCCGTCTGGAAAGCTATGATGCTGGACGCCTCCCAGCCCGAAGTCAGGACGCTTGCGAATCCGTTCTTGTATCCGGGTAATGTGTACGACCCGGAGAAGGAGAAGCGCTGCCGCACATCGTAATTCGCATCCCCGTAGTAGCTGAAATACGCGTTCTGGTTGGGAACGCTTAAGCCCGCGTCCTGGTCAAAGCGCGTGCCCGCTTCGGGATAATCCTTCGCATGCGCCAGCGTGTAGGAACCTTGGAAACTACCCCGGGATCCAGCCTTCCCGCGGAGCAATAGAATCATCGCGTTGTAAGTGGCTTGATTGGCATTGTTGACGAAGGTGATCGCACCGAAGTTTGGATTGAGCCTGGTCAGCGCCTCGGTTGGGGGATTACCTGAGGTGACGACGGCGCCGCCCGGATAGCGATTCACGTCAGTTCCACTCAAGCCGTTGTAGCTGCGCGAACCGGAGTAGTTAGCACCAGCCACCAGTCTCCAAGGAAGTTGGTGCTCCACGCCGATGACATAGTTCACCGCCATAGGCGCTTTCATGTTCCGATCAAGGGAGTCTACGCTTGCCTGGGATCCCACAAGCCCTCCTGCCGCGTTCAGCGAACCCGCAGGAATATTTGGTAATGGAAAGTTAAACGGATACGTGCCGGAAGGTGCCAGCGCAAAAATGGGCTGAATGCCGGTGCCTCCCGCAAAAAAAGTCGCGCCGATAATGCCGGGAGGGTTAAGGCGAGTCTGGTCGACACTCTGGCCCATCACCACCCAGTCGTGGTAAACGCCTACTCCGCCGCGCACAGCCCAATTTCCTGTCTTAGTCGGATCCCAAGCGAAACCGATTCTGGGGCTGATGAGGTTCTTCATGGAATTGGCAAACACCTGGGGCACGGTGCCGACCGTGGCGTACTGAACTTGCTCGTTGAAATTGCCGGCCGTGCCGAGGTTCAGGGCGCTAAACTGGAAACCACTATTTCCCCATGGTATGTGGTTCGTAAAATCATCCCAGCGCAGGGAGAGCGTTAAAGAAAGATTTGGTTTCGCCTTCCAGTCGTCTTGTGCGAAGAAGCCAAACGGATTTGTCTGCCCGCCAAAAGCGACCAAGGCGGGCTGGCCGGTTAGAGGATTGTAGGTGGCAGTTTCGTTGCCGGTAACATTATCCTGCACCAGATCCAGCAGGGTGTTGAATGTGAAGCTGGGCCGAACGTAGTCGGGGGTAAAATCGCCGTGTTCAATTCCTTTGGCTCCGTCGTAGCCAACCTTCCAGCTGTGCTTGCCGTGGATCCAACTCAACACTGAGCGCCAGTTGTACATCGGGCCACGATACGCTCCCGGCCCAAATCCTCCTCCGACTTGGAAACCTTCACTGATGCTGTTCACCGTGATCGCTGGAACTTTAAGATTGGCGTCCTGCCCGTTCGCACCACCAACGCTGGCAAACGCAAAGCTGGATTCCCATAGAAGATTGGAACTGAAGGTATGGGTAAAGTCGATCTGGCCATACCGGTTTCTCATGATGTCCAAAGCCTGCAAGCCAGCCCTCGGCGAGGGCTGCTGCTGATCGAAGGAATCGTTGTAATAGCTCAGATAAAGCCGGTCTTTTTGAGTGAAATACTGATCCAATCGGAAGTTGTACTGTAGGGCGTTGTAATAAGGGCTGGCTACAAAGTTACCGTAGTCGCGCACATTCAGGGCACAGGGGATACCCGTCGGTGACCCGGGGCCGCAATTGGCAGCGCCGAAAACGGTTTGCGCGTTATCCACTTTCCCGTTGGGAATCAAACGGCTCGCTGGCCATCCCGTCAGCACTTGGGTTCCCACTGTATTGGGAAAATGAGCTTGCGCGAACGCCACAAACGCCGGATCTTCAAAGGTCTGGGTGCCGGTGTTCGCCGCCGCGGACGTGGTCGCCCACAGCTTTTCGAAGTCGGCGAAGAAGAACGTCTTATTCTTCCTGATGGGCCCTCCCAGTGTGCCGACCAGATCCTTTCGCGCAAACGGGGTAAATGCATTTCCTGTCACAAAATCCGGAGTGGCCTGGAAGTCCTGGTTGGTGAAAAACAGGCTGCCGCTGCCATGAAATTGGTTGGTGCCCGATTTTGTCGTCACCTGAACCAGGATAGAGCTTCCCAAATTGTCTTCGCCGTCCCATGAGTTGGTTTGCATCGTGACTTCTTGCACCGCCTCCGGAATGGGAGCGAGGATGATGTTACCGTTCTGAACAGGGCTGGTCACGTTCAGACCGTCAACCATGACTAAGTTCCCGGTGTAGCTGCGCCCGTTTGCGCTAATCTGTGGGGTCTGGGTCCCGAAGTTATCGGCGAAACCGCCCGGAGACTCCCCGGTCGCGCGAGTACCGGTTCCCACAACGCCAGGCGCGACCGCCAAGATGTCCCAAAGATTGCGGTTGGCCTCTGGAAGGTCCCGGACGATGCTCGAAGACAGCGTCGTTTCCAGACGACTGTCATCCGTATCGACAACAGGCGGCGTTACTTCTACGGTCACCGTCTGCTGCGCTCCGGCTAGGGGAAGAGCAAGATTGATGCCCTTGGTTTCGGAGGTGCTGAGCGTGAAACTCGACTCCGCTTTTCGAAAACCCGTGGCCTCTGCTGTCACCACATAGTTGCCGGCGGGAAGACTACTAAAGCGGTAGTTGCCGGACTCGACTGTAGTGATCACGGCAGTGACTCCGGTGTCGACATTACGTAATCGAACCGAGGCACCGTTGATCGCGGCCCCAACCGGATCAGAAACCACGCCCTGGATGTTGCTGCTGTATTGAGCCAAGGCTGGCAGTGCGCAAAGCCACAAAACCGAAAGGAAGGACAGGCGCAGGGAATGGCACCGTTCTAGGTTGGTCATCAAGAAGTTCCTCCACATCGCGGTGTGAGGTCATCAAGTAAACGATTGCTCAGTAATGGGAACAGGTTATAGCGCCAGAAGACGGGCTCTGTCAAGGAGTATTTCGCGAACGTTACCGCAGGTACTCGAGCCTCGCGTCCCAGGTGGCGTGATGCCTTTATCCATCAAAGAGCCGGGACTTGACACGGTGTTTTTCCCGACACTTCACTGAGGATGGTGCGACGTCGACCCGTCGATCGACCCCACTCGGCGCAACTTTAGCGCTAGCTACCTTGGCTCTTGATCTTCAGTGGAATCAGCAATTTGCTTTCGCTTCTACCCGAGATGTTTCTCGAAACCAACGCAGTCCCTGGCCGACAGCGCAGCGACCATTGCCACGGGAGGAGATGCAGCGGCAGTCCCTCCAACAAAAGCGGGTTCATTAACTCCCGGCAAACGGGCGGGGAGCCAGTCAGGCGTGCGCCGGATTGGCTGTCGCATGGAGTACAGTGTTTCTGCTTACGCCTAATTTGGAAATATCGCGAGCCGATTCTGGGCGCCGTCAGCAATCGCTTTCACACACATAAGCTGTCCCAAGCGACCCAGTCACGCAACTTGGGGGAGATCTGAGATGGAAGCACGGCAACTGGGAAACAGCGACCTCCACATCACCCGCCTCGGAATTGGCGCTTGGGCTATTGGGGGAGCGGGTGGAACGGAAGTGGGGGGGCCGCAAAATGAAAGTGATTCAATTCCGGCTATTCACGCCGCTCTGGATCTTGGCCTCAACTGGATTGATTGCAGTGCTCTCGGGACTGGGTGACTCGGAAGAAGTCGTCTCACAGGGATTGCGGGGCCGCGGACCGCGCCCGTATGTCTTCACCCAGTGCGAACGCGTGTGGGATGCAAGTGGAGCCATTGGAACCTGCCTCAAGGCCGCGTCGATTCGGAAGGAGTGCGACGACAGTCTTCGCCGATACAAGCCGATGTCATCGATCTAAGTTAGATCCACTGGCCAGAACCCGACAACGATCTCGAGGAGGGATGGACTGAACTCGCCCGGCTGAAACAAGAAAGTAGAGTCCGCTATATTGGCGTCTCTCACTTCGACGTTCCCCAAATGAAACACGCGCTCAAGGCATCGCGCCGATCACCTCACTGCAGCCGCCTTATTCGATCGTCACGCGCCAGATCGAGAAAGAAATTCTTCCCTTCGCTCTACAGAAGAACATCGGAGCCATCGTGTATTCCCCGATGTCGGCCGGACTGCTCACGGGAGCGACGACACGCGAACGCGTCGCAAAGTTTTCTAGCGAAGACTGGCGAAGAAATCTTCCCAACTTCCAGGAACCACTTTTGTCTCGCAATCTGAAACTAGTTGAGTCCCTGCGCGCGATCGGAAACAAATACGGACGCACGCCAGGGAAGTAGCGATTGCGTGGACTTTGAAAAACCCGGTAGTTACGGGGGCAATCGTCCGTTTCCGCAATCCGAAGCAAGTCTCGGGCATCATTGGCGCCGCCAAGCTTCTCCTGCAGCCGACCGAGATGTCGTTAGATTGAGGATGCCTTGAAAGCCGAAGGTACTACTTGAGACCGCTGGTTTCGTTTTTATTTTTCCCGCGGATTTTCTTAAATTCTTAAGAGGCCTATGAAACAACTGCGCTTTGTGGTCTCGCTGATCAGCGACGATAACGACTACCGGGGACAGTTTGGCTCCGGCGGCAGCGTAGGGCGTTTGCGTTGAGGGCAGACGGCCATGAGATCGGCAAGATGCAAGCAACGCCTGTAGAAAGCAGTTGACAAAGGCCTCCTTCGCGGTGAAGCTAGTCGCAGCAAACGTTTGCTTCGCTCACGGGAAGTGTTCCACTATGAGCCATAACCTCAGCCGCAGAACGTTTCTTCAAACTGCTACAGCTGCCACTGCAGCCGCCTACGCCTCCCATGTGCTGCCGGCGTGGGCCGCCGTGGACCGAGGTACTGTCGCCACCAACACGCAACTGACGACCTTTGCGTATTCCGAAGTGGAATTGTTCGACAGTCCCATGAAACGGCAGTTCGAGGAGAATCACGCCCGTTTCCTGAACCTCGACGATGATCGGCTCTTGAAGGTCTTTCGCCAGGTTGCCGGTTTACCCGCTCCGGGCGAGGATATGGGAGGCTGGTACGACCTGACTGGATTCAGCCTTGAACACAACGACTTTCATGGGTTTATTGCCGGCCACAGTTTTGGACAATATCTTTCTGGCTTGGCCCGGGCCTATGCCGTCACCGGATCCGAGTCAACCCGGGCGAAAGTTAATCGTCTGGTCAAAGGATACGCGGAAACGCTCGACCCCAAGGCCAAGTTCTTCGTGAACTACCGCTTGCCCGCCTATACCTACGACAAGCTCTCCTGCGGCTTGATTGACGCCCACGAGTTCGCGCACGACCCCATGGCGATGCAGGTTCATGAGAAGCTTACCCACGCGATCACAGCGTATTTGCCGGAAAAAGCCCTGTCGCGGCAAGAACAGCGATCCCGTCCACATCGAGACACGCCCTATACCTGGGACGAAACTTACACTTTGCCCGAGAATCTATTCCTCGCGTATCAGCGAAGCGGAGACCCGTTCTATCGCGACATGGCCAAGAAATATCTCGAGGATGATACCTACTTCAACCCTCTGTCCCACGGCAATAACGTGTTGCCTTTCGAACACGCTTATAGCCACGTGAATGCGTTCAGCTCCGCTATGCAGGCCTACATCACACTGGGAAGTGAAAAACATCTCCGTGCTGCCCAGAACGGGTTTGAGATGCTGGTGAAGACGCAGAGCTTCGCTACGGGTGGCTGGGGCCCCAATGAAGGATTTGGAGAGCCTGGGACCGGACAGTTGGGAGATAGTCTGGGGTTGACTCACGCCAGCTTTGAAACGCCATGCGGCGCCTATGGCCATTTCAAGATCACCCGTTATCTACTTCGCGTCACCAAGAACGCGCAATACGGTGACAGCATGGAGCGAGTGCTTTACAACACGATTCTCGGAGCATGGCCGATTCAGGCCGACGGCACATCGTTTTATTACTCTGACTACGCCGCTACTGGTAAGAAAGTCTGGTACGGGCAAAAGTGGCCGTGTTGTTCAGGAACCTTCCCGCAACTCGCGGCGGACTATCACATCAGCACATATTTGCGCTCGGCCGACGGTGTATATGTGAATCTTTTCACCCCGTCCCGCCTGCAATGGAATGATGGCGGCGCGCGTTTCGGATTGACGCAGAAAACCAAGTATCCGTTCGACAATAAAATCCAGATCGAGGTGTCTGGTTCGCAGTCCAAGGACTATACGCTGTACGTCCGCATTCCCAGCTGGGCCACGCCAGACCCCGTGCTTTCCGTCAATGGCACGCGAGTTTCGGATCCAGCCCAACCGGGCACATTCGCTGCCATCCGGCGCACCTGGAAGGATGGCGATCGCG
>Ga0307474_10000395_pt1 | contig 31491 bp, 25 predicted proteins | sample atmos_gasesECM1C_2_FD_203312 | JGI IMG/M metagenome (GOLD analysis project Ga0307474, IMG submission 203312) | Hardwood forest soil microbial communities from Morgan-Monroe State Forest, Indiana, United States - atmos_gasesECM1C_05 | ecosystem: Environmental > Terrestrial > Soil > Temperate... | reverse complement strand
GGCTCCCAACCCTCCATCGGCACGACGCGGTAGTCGACGTCGAGATGGAGAGTCTCCACGAACCACCGTGCAAGTTCTCCGAGTGTCAGGCCGTGACGCATCGGCATCGCACCAGCGCCGACAAAGCTTTCACCGCCGGCCCTCAGCATCAGCCCTTCCACGGGCCGGCCCACAGGGTTCGGGCGATCCAGAACCCACACGGCCTTGCGCTTCGTCGCAGCCGCTTCGAGCACGTAACGCAGCGTAGTAACGAACGTGTAGATTCGGCACCCGACGTCTTGTAGATCGACGAGCAGAACATCAAAGGTATCCATCATTTCCGGGGTCGGCCGTCGGACTTCACCGTAAAGGCTGAAGATCGGGATGCCGTGTACGGGGTCGATATAGTCCCGCGACTCGACCATGTTGTCCTGCTTGTCCCCGCGCAGGCCGTGCTGAGGGCCGAATGCCGCGCTCAGGCGTACGTCACCAAGCGTCGCCAGCGCATCCAAGGAATGGACAAGGTTGCGTGTCACGGAAGCAGGGTGCGCCAATAGAGCCACGCGCCGCCCAGCCAGCGGCTTACGCAGCCCCGGCTCTTCGAGCAATCGGTCGATTCCAAACCTCATGAGCAGGAAACTTTCAGCGCGAATCCGTTCGGGTGATGAAAATCGGGTTTGCCGGGCGGGTGCCGCAGCCCCCAGTACGAAAGTCTACCATTCTCGTCTTCAATGACCGCGGCCAGAGCGATCCGCAGCTGACGGGCGTCACGCAAGTCAGCCATATGCCCTAGGCGCACAGCCGACTGGAGCTCAAGCCTATCCTCGCCTCGGCGCACGGAGATTTCCGGAGCCTGCCCGACCTCGGCCGGCGCCATTCCCTCCCGGTAGGCACTGAACCGGTAGATGGCCCAATCGTGCGAGGGCGAGAAATTGAATTCGTGGTAACCCGGCCCATCCGCAGGCGCGACAAAAGCCTCGAAGCATGTGTGCTTCCAAAGGGTGTCCGCCCGTCCACCCCCACCGGATGGGGGAACTCGTACGCGGGACATGTCCGCTTCCAGGGAATACTGGAACACAAGAATGCCGGGCTCCTCCGTTCGCAGCCGCACCCCGAGGCTGCGAACGCCATCGTTGGGGGTCGAAGTGTGGGCAATCAGCTCGGCCGGTTGCGTATCAATGGACGACATTCAGCTATTGTATTCGTGCCCTATCCGCCCGGTCGCCGCTTTTTACATGCACGACGACCAGTCCGAAGCGTCGGTTCCCCACTCCCGATTAAAGATCCCCTTGATATACAGTCGGTAATACTCGTTAAATGAGTCTCGAGATTGACCTTCGCCATCCCACTACCATGACTGTCCTTGTTGGGTGGAAGGAGATATCTCGGATTGGTAAAACGGCTTTGTCGAGAACCGCAATCGGCTGATGATCATGGCTCCAAAAAGCCCCGCTGATCCTTCCGAGGCCGGGTAACGAGAGGTCATCGATAAAGTGCATGTGTTTGGAGCGCTTGCAGTACTGCACGCCGCACCCCGGCAAGATTCTTGCCGATCCGGTGCTGCGCGAAGCTGTCGGCATGAGTGTAACTGCGTTAGCAGAAAAGCTCGGGATGACGCGCACTGCGATCTCTCGAATTATTCATGGTAAGGCCGCCATCAGCACGGACATGTCCATCAGGCTTGAAGAAGCGTTGGGCACATCGGCCGAAACCTGGCTTGCAATGCAGGCTGCTTATGATCTCTGGCAAGCCAAGAAAAATAAGTGCAGGAAAAAGATCGCTCGGATTACCATGGAAGTGAATCGCAGCGCTGGTACGTGAGTACCCGACCAGCCGGTTCGAAGTAGGGGCGTGCCGAGCCCGAGATTAGTGAACAAAATCCATAACTTGCGCTCATCTGATTGTGCCACAAATTGCCTAGATACGCGCTTGTAAGCCATTGACGACACGGATGCACAAGCTTTCAATGGCACCGCAAAGCGAGCCTGATTCCGTGCGAATCGGGTTTGCCTGGTCGATCGTCGCCACCTCACCGACTACACTAAACGCGACCATCACCGGATTAGAGTTCTTCTTCCACCTCACCCTGCTGTTAGGGTCATCCACAGACGAGGAACAGAACACTAATACCTGATGTGACCATACTTGAAAAGGTCGACTCAGAGCTATGAACCAGACTCCCAGCGGCATACCCGACATCGGCGAGTTGTTTCTCGTCGGCGATCTGCATGTCGACGTCGGCCAGCAACGCGTCACGCGTACGAGCATTGAAGTCCCCCTGCCCAATTTATCGTTCCAGTTGCTCCTGGCACTGATTCGAGTCGCGCCCAACGTCCTCAGCAACGACTTGCTCATGGCCCGCGTCTGGCCTGGGCTGATCGTCAGCCCGGAGACCGTGGCCAAGCGGGTCAACTTGTTGCGCGAGGCGCTGGGAGACAGCGCGCAAGAACCGCGCTACATCGCCGGGGTGCGAAGCCGCGGTTACCGGCTGGTTGCGGCCGTGTCTCCAGCCCGACGGCCGGCGCCGCCGGTCGAGGGTCCGTTGCCCTTGCCGGTGATCGTCATGCAACCCGACGAGTTATCTACTGGAGACACGGTGGCAACCGAGCCTCTAACAACCACCACCAAGCCGCGACGGTTCTGGTGGCTGGCGGTCCCCGTCCTATTGGCGGCCATTGTCTTAATCGCCATAGGTGTGCGTACCGTGAACAGATCGCGCACCGCGGACGCTCAACCTATACCTGAGAAACCGTTGCGAGACACTGTGGCAATCGGCGCACGCGCCCGCACCGTGGCCGTGTTGCCCTTCGACAATATTAGCCCAGATGCCGCCGACGCGTATCTGGCGCAGGGCCTGCCGGAAATGATCCTCAACCGCTTGTCTCGAATAGATGGGCTTTCGGTGATTGCACGCAATTCCTCATTCGCACTTCCGACCAAGAACATCGATTCAAGCGAGATCGGCCGGCGTCTCAATTCCGGATATCTGATCGGCGGCAGTGTGCAGCGCGAGACGGATCGGTTGCGAGTGGCGGTGCACGTCGTGGATTCGGCCGCAGGCACTCTGGTTTGGTCAGCCCATTTTGATCGCGGTCTGCACGACATCTTTAGTATCGAAGATGAGATTGCCGACCAAATCGCAAGTGCGTTGTCGGCGCGCCTTGGGGAGCCTGAACCCAAACCTCCGGCCGGAGTCCGCAGCGCGAATTTGGAAGCATATCTGGCCTACTTGCGAGGGCGGACCTTGTTGGGTCGCTTCACCGTCGCCGAGTCGGCGGCTGCGGTGCCGTATTTTGAAAGGGCAATTACCTTGGACCCCAATTTCGCGTCCGCCTACGCCTCATTGTACGACGCGAGAATGCAAGCGGCCGATCAGCGCCGCGAGGATTTGAAGCTGATCAGGCCGCGCTACCGTCATTTGATCGATCGGGCGCTGGAGTTGGATCCCAAGTTGGGCGCGGCATTCTTTGCGCGCGCGATGTGGGGAGACCAGCCGCATGATGCGAGCGCGACAGCGAGTAACCCATTGATCGTTGCGCTCGAGCGCGACTTTCGTCAGGGCGCCGCACTGGATCCCAGCAACGGGCGCGGACTCAGGGCTTACGCCGAGTTTCTTCATAACTTCAACCGCCTCGAGGAAAGCAAGAGCGTTCTGAAGCACGTGTTGTGGATCGATCCAATGTCGCCAGGTGCGCGTTTTTCAGATGCGGTGTTCAGTCTCGACGATAGCGGCGCCAAGGCGGAGCAAAAAACACTGGAGGTGCTGGAACTCGATCCGAACTTTGTTCCAGCACTGCTGTATTATGGAACATTCCGTTGGCTGTTGGATGGCAAGCTGGCCGAATCCATCCAGATTGTCGAGCATGCCATCACCCTCGATCCGAACAATCCTCAGCTGCGTCAGACAGCCGTGTCGATGTATCTCGACCTCGGCGATGTGGAGGCGGCGAGCGATGTCGCCGCCGGCACGACAACGCCGCAAAGCGCACGCACCACGGGGCCGCTCTTGATGCACGAAGGCGATTGGCGACGTGCGGGACTCGCTGCTTACGACAAAGCCGGCTGGACGAGCGACGACGACTACTGCCAAAACTGGCTGGCAGGAGATGCGATACGCGACTATGCGTTGAAGACCAGAGAATGGAGTCGCGCAATTGCGTTCATTAATCAGAAATACTATTTTGGTGATGCTCCGGCAGCACACCTGGATTATTGTAATTGCCGCGCGGCCGTCTTTCTTTCACAGTTAATGGCCGCTGCGGGTCAAGCCGATCAGGCACTGGCCCTGCGACGTGCCGCGTCAACGTGGAACGATGCCAACGCAACCAAGGTATTAGGAGGCGCTCGACGCCTGCGCGCTCTGGTTCTGTTGCTCGACGGCAAAACGGACGTCGCGCTCGCCGAGCTGGCCGAATCATTCCGTTCTGGGGAATATGCCTTTTGGTGGTACACCATCGAACACGATCCCATGTGGTTGCCGCTCCACGGCGACGCACGGTTCCAGGCCATCGCCGCCGACGTGCGCCGCTTTGTCGATGGGCAGCGCAGCCAGCTCGAAGCGTTGCGCGGACATGGAGATGTGCCGAGGCGCGGAGACCCGGCCACTGCGCGCGCACAGCAGCATAGTGATTGAGCGATACGACAACTGGCCTCCGCGCTGCAGGACTGGAATTGGAGTTCCGCCTTTTCCTGAATCTTCACGGAAACAGGAGCCCACCTTCACGCGGAGTTCATGCACGCTGACGCGCTTTGAGTGACAACGGATCCCATCAGCAAATCGCCACAAGGGGATCATCATGTTGCGCTCAATCGGATCTGTGATTGGCCTGGCTCTTCTCATGGTCGCCTGCGGGGGTGGCGGTTCCGGCACGGCCGAACAGTTGACTGCCCCCCAAAATCTTCAATATCGAGCCGGAATCGGGGAAGTCGGATTGTCCTACGGCCCCTTCCCGCCGACCGTCAGCGGCACGGTGACCGGATATTCCGTGAGTCCAAAGCTGCCGGCAGGATTGACGCTCGACCCTACCACCGGCGCGATCTCCGGGACGCCGCTAGCGGCGTCTCCCGCAACGACCTATACGTTCACGGCAAGCAATGAGGCGGGCGCCGCGACAACAGCTCTGAACTTAGTGGTGCTCGTGCCACCCACCCTAGCCTACGCAAGTCCCGTGACCGCCAGTCCGGGTGTGGCACTCACGCCGCTCGTTCCGACGCTCGGCGGCGATATTGACACGCTTTCAATCCAACCGGCACTTCCGGATGGACTGACCTTCGATCCTGCGACCGGCATCGTGTCGGGCACCCCGAGCCGAGCGAGAGTAGCGGTCACCTATACGATTACAGCCAGTAACGCCGGTGCATATACCACGGCCGACCTGGTATTGGCCGTGGGTCCGCCACCGGCCGGCACTGCGGTCACCGGAGTGTTTCGCAGTGACACAGTGATCGGGCTTGGCTATCTGTCCGGTACCCACAGCGGTCTGACTGACACAAGCGGCTCGTTTACTTACGAAGAGGGCCAGGGCATTGCGTTCTCCGTCGGGTCGGTGAGCGTCGGCGCGGTCCCCACGGCCAAGGCGCTGGTGACGCCGGTGGACCTCGTCGCCCAAGGCACCGGCACCTCAAACCACGTTCTGAACGTGGTGCGATTTCTTATGATGCTGGACCAGGACGGCAACCCGAACAACGGCATTCAGATTTCGGCCGCCGTGACTGCGGCGGCGGCGAGCTGGGCGCCCGTGGACTTCGACACGACGGACCTGGCGAGCACCCTCGGCCCCATCATTCAGCAAGCCAATACCGCCGACGGCGTGTCTCACGTATTGCCCGACTCGGCCACCGCAAAGGCGCATCTGCGTACCGCGTTCTACTGCACCCACGCCGGTAACTACTACGGCACGTTTGGCGAAACGCATTTGGCGGGCGACGGACGCGGTGACTTTACCGCGTCCGTCTTCCCCGATGGCAGCATGCAGTCGATCGCGCACGCCAGCGATACCCTGGTGGGGTTCAATGTCCAGACGAAGGACGCCGTGAGTCCATTGCTCGATGGCACCTTCGCGCAGATCGATGAAAGCCTCGGCGTAAGCCTTCAGGGTTCTTTCGCTGACCCGACCGTCCTCAATGGCATCTATTTGACTCCCGTCGGGGGCAGTTTTCAGGCTGTTGCGGATGCGACCGTCTCTACCACCTATAAATTCACCGGAACCTATACAGAGACATTCACTGACTCATCGACGGGCGGCCCCTACACGGCGCCGGTCTTTTTTGGGATGAATGACTCGAACCAAGTCGCAGCGCTCGCCTTCGGCGAGCCCTACGGTGGCATCGCCTTGCAAGCTCTCGACGGTACAGTGTCAGGCAACACGTTCACGGGAATGGCCAGCTACTCCTATCCGGGGAACGGCCGGCCGCATACGTTTCAAGCTCCGGTCTCGGGCACCTACTCGAACGCCGCTATCGGGGTCACATTCGTCGGGCAGTTCAGCACGAATGACAATCAAGAGGTGGTCACGTTCTCGACAGTCGGCTGCCGGGCGAACTGAGTCGTGACCGCAATGCGCATGGGCGGAGCAATCCTGGGTCTGTCTTGGCTCTCCGCCTGTGGTGGTGGCGCGTCGGCGACTCTCTCGCCGCCCGAATTCTCGTATAACGGATCACAACCCTTTCCCGCAGTCGTCGGCGAAACCATCGCGTTGACACCTGCTGTGACCGGGTCGATCGACCGGTATGCGGTGAGCCCTGCACTGCCTTCTGGCCTGGTGCTCAATCGTGAGACCGGCGTCATTTCCGGCACGCCGACGAGGGCCAGTGGAGCCGCGGCCTTCGCCATTACGGCTGCTTATCGAGGAGGTCATAGCACTTATTTTTTGGTGCTGAGCGTGACCGAACCGCCGAGCCATCTTTCATACCTCAGTCCGGCGACAGGCATTGTGGGAGCGGCCCTCACGCCCTTGAGCCCAAGAATCGCAGGGAGTGTCGAACACTATTCTGTGACCCCGGCTCTGCCGGCTGGAGTGGTGCTCGATAGCAGAAGCGGCCTCATCACGGGTACGCCCCACGTCGCGAGACCGCTGGCACCCTATACGATAACGGCGAGCAGTCAGGCTGGTAGTACCAGTTTCATTTTCCTGTTGCTGGTGACACCGCCCTCGCCAGGCAGCAACCATTGATCGGCCAAATGTGGTGCCGTTTTGAATCTTCCGGGAAACAGGAACCTGCCTTCACGCAGAGTTCATGCACGCCGAAGCTTATTGGGTGACAACTACCCTCGGTTCCAAATCCTACAAGGGGAAGTCCATGTTGCATTACCCATTCGCTCTTCTGAGTCTCGCTTTTTCCATCACCGCATGGGCCGGCGGCGCCGGAAACGCCCCTCCGGCATCGTCATCGCCCGGTGTTCAGCAGCACAGGGCCTGGCAATCCATCGGTCCCGCGCCCCCGGCAATCACAACCCCGATCGTCGCCGACGCGGTTACGCACACGATCTACATCGGCAGCGCGGGCGCCGGTGTGCTCAAGAGCACGGACGGCGGCGCCAGGTTTGTGGCGGTCAACAATGGTCTGGGTGGAAGCATCGTCACAGGCTTGGGCATGGCGCCTAACAATCCGGACGTGGTTTACGCCAACACACAATTCGACGGCTTTTACAGGACGCTCGATGGTGGCGCGCATTGGACTGGCGGCAATTGGGGTGGCATAACCTTGCTGGTCGATCCAGCCAACCCGAATACGCTGTATAGCACGTCGGGTCAGTTCGACTACGTCCAGAAGTCAATTGATGGCGGCGACACGTGGACTTATATCGCCGATGGATTGGGCGAGGCCTCGATATCTGCCTTAGCGATCGACCCACACCACAGCAATGTATTGTATGCCGGCGGCATTGGGCATGGCGCGTTCAAGTCGACCGATGGAGCCGCGACGTGGACTCCCATCACAATTAACACGAACGTCACTGCACTGTTGGTCGATCCGTACAACAGCAATGTCATCTACGTCGGCACCGACGGTCACGGAGTCTACAGGAGCACCAACGGCGGCAAGTCATTTGCGCGCGTTGGCTCTCCCAAGGTGGCCAGTATTCTCGCGCTCGCTAAGAGTGGTCAGACCCTGTATGCGGGGACGGCAACCGAGGGTGTCTCCGAGAGCCTCGATGGCGGTAGAACCTGGATGAATTCAGGCGTCTCCTCCGGAATGGGTAATGTACTCAGCGTCGATGGCGCGGGAACGGTCTACACAGGCACCAATTTCGACGGCGCATTTGTCCGCTCGGCTAGCGACTCCAATTGGCACCGGATTGGATGGGATCAACTCAGGCGCTGCAACTGCCAGAACGGCGACGCATTGGCGATCGACCCGGCAGATCACAATCACGTGGTGTTCACCACCAATGGCGGGGGACTGCTGGTGACCGAGGACGGTGGCCGCAGTTGGAGCGACGGCGGTACCGAAGGGCTCACCTCCAATGGGCCGCGCAGCGTGGCATTCGATCCGCAGGAGTCGCGGCGCATGTATGTCGGTTCAATCTGGGGTGGCGGCCTGTTCAAGTCAGAGGATCACGGCAAGCACTGGCAGCGCAGAAAGTTCGGCCCGCCTGACGTGTTCGTAAGCGGGGTGTCGGTCGACCCCGTTGATCACTCGGTCTATGCCGTCGAGACCAGTGGCAATGGCGTGTGGAAAAGCACTGACTATGGTGAGACCTTCTCCCGCATTGACCGTGCGCCGGGTGCGCCCGCGGGCGTGTATCTGGGCTTGAGCGGCCGCACAGTGACGATCGATCCCACGAATCACACCACCGTCTACTTTCCGGATGACGGCGCGGTCATGGGCATATGGCGATCCCACGACGCGGGCGGAAGTTGGGAGGAGGTTGACGCTTCCGATAATTTCGTCAGCGTCACGGTTGATCCGACCAATTCCAATATCGTCTATGCCAGCAGTGAGAATTATTCGGGTGGTCCCGCTGTGCTCAAGAGCATCGATGGGGGCCACTCGTTCAGCCCAAAGGGTACCGGCCTTCCCAGCGGCTTCGAGTCCGTAAACACCGGGTTTCTGCTGGTCAATCCCAAAGATCCGCGTGTGCTGTACACCGGATTTGAATATGTGGGTGTGTTCAAGAGCACCGACGCTGGGGAATCTTGGTTCCCGATCAATCTCGGACTAGGCGACCTGACCATCACCGGGCTCGCGATGGATCCCGAGTCGCCCGACACAGTGTACGCAGCCACGTGGTACAGATCGGTATACAAAACGGTGACCGGAGGGCAGTAGCGCAATGCGGCGGTAAGTTGTGGACTTACTGCCGCTCTCGTTACTGGAACCCGTCTCTCGACCCGCAATCGCACTGTGCCCGCTGTTGATGGTCGCAGATACTCAGCCTTTGTTGCGTGGTCTGAGGGCTTCATTGAACTCACCGGGTCAGCAAAGCCTCAGCTTGAGCTAACTCTTCACCAACGAGCGAGTTAGTGGACGGTGGAAACGAAGCTGAGCTCGGAGTTATGAAAGAATCACCCCGTCGTGGGCCGAAGAGATGCGAACCGTGCTTGCGGCGTTGTGTGGACTATTTCGCCAGGATCGCCTTCGATTTTTCGCGTAGTGCCGCAAAAGCATGCGCACCAACACGTTGTACTGTCGGTCCATCGCTATTGACCCTTGTTTTTTTCGTACTCATCCATGGCCAACATGGCAAGCGGCAATAGAATAACTCCAATACTTTCGCCAAGTCATGAGTGCTGAGATATTCACGCACATTACGTTATGGGGTGGCCAACCGGATGGCTGGAATCCACTGCTGAGCATGACAGAGCACAACGAAGCACAACCGACTCACACAAAAACCCCGCAATCTCTGCTCTTATTGGGAGCCAGCCATGTTCTAGAAAACCAGGACCATTCCACGCCGTCACTACCGCGTTCACCACTGGGGCCAAGTCAATCCCGTTGCGTCGGCTTCTGGGGCGGCTCCCATTTACCTTCTCCTCGTCTTAAGCATTCAATTTCAATATCGCGGCGCTCCATCATGAAACCGTCTGACCCTCTAATTTGACGCACGTTTGTACCTCCCTTCAAAAGTTTGCATGCGGTTTCTATGGCAGTGCCCAGCGAATCACATTTTGGTGCGACTGCTCCATCTATGCAGACAATCGAATATGTCACAGCGTTGGCGAACCTCACCTCTTGCGATACGGCGCGAAAAAGGGCGACCCACGCCGGGAGCGAGGGCGCCAGTACCGGCGCAAGCAGCGCCGGCACCCTGACCGCCCAGGGCACGTACTTCAACCCGAAAGGGTTCCTCGAACACGATCCGCTCCTCCATAAGCCACGATCGGCCTCGTCGACTAGAGCGAGACATCGAACTGAATGCCGAAGGTCAGCGGCGGTAGGTAGTAGGCATTCTTTCCATATTGGTTGTAATCTGCACCCGGTGATTTGGAATCGCCCTGACCACCGGCGAGGATGGCCTTATTCTCGATGTTGCGGATATACGCGCGCACTGTAAAGGTCTTATCGCCCTTGAGGCGCTGCCAGGCGAGCCACGCATTGCTGCGCGTGTAGGCACGCTGCTCGACCGCGGTGTAATTGTGGTAGTCCAGATAGTAATCGCTCGAATAGCTTGTATCGGCATGCGCGACCAGTGAGTCACCATCCGAGAGGGGGAAAGTGTGCTCAAATGCCAGCCGCTCAGTTGTGGCTGGGGCGTAGGGCAGATCATTGCCCGTGTAGTTGGTGTTACAGATTTTGGCACCGCCGGGACAGTACCCGTCGCCCAGAGGCAGATCAAACTGCGTGAAAGTCGCCCGCAGGGCCGTGGCGTTGAAAGTTACCTTGTCATGCGGTGTCAGCAAGAATGTTGACTCGAATTCCACACCTTTGATCACCGCTTTGCCCGAATTCAATGTAACAGGTTGGTATTTGCCGCTCGGCTCAATGAGGCTGGTGGTCACCTGGTAATTGTCATAGGGCATATAAAACGCGTCAATGTTGATCTGCGCCCTGTGGTCAAACAGCTGGGCCTTCCACCCAAGCTCATAGTCGGTAAGATCTTCCGGTCCGTAGGTCGGATTGAACGGTAGCGAGTCGCCGGTATTAAAGCCGCCCGCTTTGTAGCCGGTCGCTACCGAGACGAACAGGAGCGAATCGGGATTGAGGTTGTAGTTGAGTCCCGCATGCCACTGAAGCTTGCTCCACTTGCCGTAGCCACTATAATTACTTGAATGATTGCAATTACTTAAGCACCCGTCCGGTGGTTGAATATCTGCAATGGGAACGTCGATTTCCCCGCTGCGTCCCGCTGGCTCATTCTTGATATCTCTTTGATATCGCAGTCCGCCGATCAGCGCCAGCTGGTCGGTGACATTCCAGGAGACCTGGCCGTATGCGGCATTCTGCGTCTCCGTATAGAAATACTCATCGAGCTCCGCGAAATTCGGGTCGAATGTGGAGGGGTAATCGATCGTGTCGTATTGGATCACGTCCCTTACGTGGTAGAAACCCAGCAACCAATGCACGGGACCATTCTGATTGCTAAATCGCAGCTCGTCCGAATCCTGGCGATCATCGATGTCAATGTATCCCGGGTCATGGCATTCCGTGGGCAGCGCCGTGTTTTGGCAGTAGGCCGCCTTCGGGCCATAGATGGTCTCGGGTTGCGCAAGATTCCAATCCTGCCAATGCCCATTGCTCAAGAGGTCTATCTGGACCCAGGGGAGCGACCAGCTCAATGTCAGCGTCGCACTCTCGATCGGCCAGTCCTGGGTCGGGGCTGCGGGCATGGCTTGGTACGCGTAAGGCCGCGCTCCGGTCTGGACGGCGTACAACCCCAACGGCGCACCGCTCCCCGCCCCGGCATCACCGGCGCCGCCGTTGTGAGACGCTTCGTAGGTCAGCAGCGCCGTGAAATCACTGGTGGGCTTCCACAAAGCGGACAGGCGCATCCCCAGGTAGTCCTCATCGTTAAATTTATGCTCGCTGTTAAGTAACGACACGTAACCTGTGTGGTACTCCTCATTGGCCGCGAGACGAATCCCGAAGGTGCTCGAGACCGGCCAATTGAGAACGGCGGTAGCCGTTCTGGCACTATAGTTGCCGAAGCCCACCGAGCCCGAAGCGCTGGTGCCGGACAGGTCGGGCTTGTTCGTGATGACATTGATCGCGCCGGCGTTGGCGTCCGCACCATAGAGCGTACCTTGCGGCCCGCGCAGCACCTCGACGCGATTCACATCATACATGCCTTGAAACGCGTCGATCTTCGCCAGCAACGCCACACCATCAACGCTATAGGAAACTTCCGGGGAGCCGGTCAAAGTCTGAGCGGTGGTGACGATACCACGTATCGCCACTGTGGAGCCGTTTGAATTAGGTGCCGCCGTGAAATTAGGTACGAGCCCCGAAAGATCCGTGGCCGTAAAGGCACCGGAGGCCCTAAGCTCATCGCCCGTGATGGCGGTGATCGCCAATGGGGCCTTCTCGATATTCTCCGACACCTTCTCAGCCGTAACGACGATGTCAGCCAATCTGTCGGTGCCACTCTCCGGACCGGCTTGTTGTGCAAATGCAGCGCCGGAGCCGGAAGCGAACAGACAGACACCCAGAAAGGCGGCCAGACGTGAGAATAGGCTGTTGCGATCGTGTACCATTGACTCTCCCCCAATTTGTCGTTCTGCTGCGCTTGCCCTGCTGCTGCGTGCGTCGCTGTTTCCGGTTCTAGCATCGGCACTGTCGCCAGGTTCCGAACCTGGTTCTCCAGCAACCCCTGGAGACTCTGGGAGTTCACATAGGCAGCCGGTCTGCGACACGAGTCGGACGATGGCGATCGTGTGATCGCTCGCCAACTTGTACGCCACCGTAGTCGTCGTATTGCAATTCGCCGACAGTACCAACTACAGAGAAGGGTAAAGCTACCGGGGCTGAGTCTCGCTGCCTAATAGGAAACAGGTAGCGACTGATTAGATATTCGTTCCCGCCTTCATCCGTCTTACTCGATTTCGCGAGACTTATGGCGCCTGCTCAAAATCGAATCCCCTTTGCATCCAATATAGCTGCCGTTGCCGGTAAGCTTCTCAGCTGCTGTCGGCCGACGGCGGACCACCGAGAGATATCAGGCTATGGACTTGCATCGATGTCGTACTGTTTACTCAGCGAGTCTGGGGGCCGATGGCGCTGGCGGTTCCGGTCTCGTAGTCCGCAGGCGGAGCCGCTCATTGACGGTCGACGTCCATAGTCATGCGTTTGTCCCCGAGGTCGACGCGCTGGTAAAAGATCGATCCGAGAAGCAGGCGGAGCCCGAGACCCGTCGCCGCGCGATGGGCGCGGCTTCCGCGGAATACAACGCGACGACGATGTTCCCTGCCGTCCTTCCGAAGCTGACCTCGGTGCAGCAGCGCCTGCGCGACATGGACGAGATGGGTATCGATATTCAGGTAGTGAGTCCGACTTCGGTGCAGCACTACTACTGGGCGGACCTCGATCTGGCGCGCCAGATCGTATCTCTCACCAACGAGAAGATCGCCGAGCAGTGCGCCAGACACTCCGATAGGCTCGTAGCGCTCGGCAACGTCTCGCTGCAGCACCCCGAGCTTGCCGTAGAGCAGCTAGATCATTGCACGCGCAAGCTCGGAATGCGCGGCGTTGAGATATCGACCACAATCAACGGGCTCGAGCTGGACAACGAAGCGTTCGCTCCCTTCTGGGCCAGGGCCGAGGAGATCGGATGCGTCGTCTTCATCCACCCCTCCGGTACCTCCCTCGCAGGGCGACTCAATCGCTTCTATCTAGAGAACATCATCGGTCGGCCGATAGAAACCACCATTGCGCTCTCGCACCTAATATTCGGGGGCGTGCTCGATCGGCACCCAGGGCTGAAAATCATCGCGGCGCATGGCGGAGGCTATCTGCCGTTCTATGCCGGACGCTCGGATCATGCCTACACCGTCCGTCCGGAGGCCCACGCCGTAAAGCATTCACCAAGTGAGTATCTCCGGCGGATTTACTTCGATAGCCTGGTCTATTCTCCCGAGAGTCTGCGAAACCTGATCTCGAAGGTCGGTGCGAGTCAGGTGATGATGGGCACCGACTATCCATTCGACATGGGCTCGTACGATGTGCATGGACTACTCCAAGCCGCCGGGGATCGGAGCAATACCGATCAGGAGGCGATTCGTGGCGCAAACGCCGTGCGCCTACTCGGCCTCGAGGAGCTGGCGGCGAAACACACTGCTGCGTCGTCTGGCAAATAAGCAACTCTTATGAAGCTGTTATCGTTTGTATATCAAGGGCGCCAAACCTATGGCGTCCGTAATGACCATCATTGGGTCGCAGAACTTGGCAACGGCAAAGTCCCGAATGCACCGGATTTGAAGACTTTTATATCGTTGGGCGACGCCGAGCGAGCGACTGCAGTTTCCACGGCGCAATTTCTAATTCCCTTGTCGTCTATCGCCTTTTTGCCCGTCATTCCGAATCCTGAGAAGATCCTATGCGCTGGAAGCAACTACGACGGGCATCGACTGGAGGCTGGACGCCCCCGGTCGCGCTACCCGGGCATTTTCATCCGCCTCGCAAGTAGTCAAACGGGCCACGATACACCAATGCATTTGTCCTTGGCCTCGACTGATCTAGACTACGAGGGAGAATTGGCCGTCATCATCGGCAAGGCCGGGCGCTATATCAAGGAGGAAGATGCACTCGATCACGTCGAGGGCTATTCCTGCTACAACGACGGATCATTCCGGGACTGGCAAGTGCACACGCATCAGATCACCCCGGGGAAAAACTTCCCCGGGTCAGGCGCCCTCGGACCCTATCTGGTTACGTCTGACGAAATTCAAGAACTAAGTGCCCTTCGATTGCAGACACGCCTCAACGGAATCGTGATGCAGTCAGCAACAATTGCCGAGATGATATTCTCCGTGCAACAGATCATCGCCTATATTTCCGGCTTCACCACATTAACCGTCGGCGACGTAATCGCTACCGGTACTCCAGGTGGGGTAGGCTTCACCCGACATCCGCCCTTGTTCATGAAGGAAGGTGACGTGATAGAAGTTGAGATCGACTCCATAGGAATTTTGCGGAATTCCATCGCCGGTCCAGTCTGAACAACTGTGCTTCATCGACACTTGACTCAAAGAGTGTGGGTTGGCAATCGTCCGCAAGGCCGATTAAAGTGTATTGGGCCTCGCCCCACGGAGAGATTGCCATGATCCTTTCCATCAGCCGACGCAGGGCGCTCAAGGGCTTTGCTGGTGCGGGATTGACCGCGGCTGCTGGCGCATTGGGAGGCGCGATAACCACGGCGTGCACTTCGCACCATGGGCCGGGGATGCCCGTGAGGGTGATGTCGAGCCAGGGTATTATTGGCGTCACCATTCAGTCCTTGATGAATACCAAGGGCTATTTCCGCGAGTTTGGGCTCGACGCCGATGTCGTCGGCATCGAGTCGGGCACAAATATCATCGGCCCGTTGCTGCAGCAGGACGCCGATATATGCATCTTTGCGGGCTTCAGCCAGTTGATCGCCGCCATCGAGAAGGGAGCGGATTTGAAGATCGTGGCGGGAGCGAGCGTTAAGGGCCAGCAGGCGCTCTTTGCGAAGGATCCTACGATTCAGACTGTGAAGGATCTCGAGGGCAAAGTGGTGGGCGTGGGCGCGATCGGCGCGCAATTGCATCAGGTCGCCACAGCGCTATTGAAGAAGAAGGGCGTTGATCTGAGCAAGATCCAGTTCGTCAACATCGGTAATAGCTCGGCAGTATTTCGAGCTGTAGTAGCCGGCACGGTGGCGGCCGGCGATGGTGAGGCGGATGTCCTCGGTATTCTCGACCGCCTCGGTGTTCACATGCTCCGCGATGGAGATTATGCCGTCGAGCTACCAGAATATACCTGGCAAGCCTCGTTCACCAGCACAACAACCATTCGCAAATCACGCGAGCCCCTCGTTCGAACACTGGCGGCTTACTGCAAAGCATACCGCTATGTGCAAAGTCCGAGCTCCCATGACGATTTTGTCGATGCCCAGCTCGCGGCCCTGCATCCGGCGAATCGAGAAGAGGCGGTGACGAAGGCGACGTCGCAATGGAATTACTTGCAGACTCGAAAGCCTTATGCCGAGGATCTCGTTCTCTCAAAGGAACGCGTCGAGTACATGCAAAAACTGAATATCGATCTTGGTAACCAGAAAAAGCTGATGCCCTACGAGCAATTGATCGACACATCGCTAGCACAGGAAGCGGTGTCGCGGCTCGGTTAGCGTGGGCGAACCAACGGTCGCCCAAAGTGCTTATGGATGACGCATCAAAAGTGATCCCGCCGCAGCCCGTGAGGCCTTAAAGTACTATAATTAATAGGCCATTGAATCACATGGCGCACGCCGGGGCGGGGCATGTCCATCGCGATCGAAGCGACCAAGCTGAGCGTCCGAAACGTCTGCAAGACGTTTCGGCTACGAAATGCTGCGGGTGGTCGAGCGGGCACGGTCGCGGTCTTGCGAAACGTCAGTTTCGACGTCGCGCAAGGAGAGGTGGTGTCGCTCATCGGCGAAAGCGGCTGCGGCAAAACCACGCTGCTGCGTGCGATTCAAGGATTGGTGCGCATCGATTCGGGCTCGGTACACGTCGACGGCGTCGCGGTCAGCGACGCCGGCCGCGACCGTGGCTTCGTTTTCCAGCAGGCGAGCCTGCTGCCCTGGCGCACGGCTCGACACAACATCGAATTCGGTCTCGAAATCCAAGGCATTGAGAAGGCCGAACGCGCCCGCCGTGTAACGGAGCTGCTCGAGTTGGTCGGTCTGGGCCACGCTCGCGATCAGTATCCCTACCAGCTTTCCGGCGGCATGCAGCAGCGTGTCGGGCTGGCGCGAGCGCTGGCAATCGATCCGGCCATTCTTCTTATGGATGAGCCCTTCAGCGCTCTCGACGCGCAGACGCGCGAGGTGCTACAGATTGAGCTGATGCGCATTCACGCACAGACTAAGAAGACCACGCTGTTCGTCACGCACGATCTCGATGAGGCAATCTACCTCAGCAATCGCATCATCGTACTCGCCGCCGAGCCGGGCCGGGTGAAGCAGATCATCGCGGTGCCGTTCGCACGGCCGCGACCCGAACTCGCCGAGCTACGGGCCGATCCGATCTTCCAGGATATACGTCGCGAGATCTGGTCATTGATCCGTACATCATCGCGGACGGCGGCTTGATGACCGTGACGATCGAGAAAACACCGTCGGCTAACGCCACTGAGAAGGACGCCGCAGGGGAGGAATTGGCGGCACCAGCGAACTCACGATCCACGCTTTGGACTGTGCGAGTAGTGTCCATCGTTTGCGTTCTGATCGCGTGGGAGATCGTGGGTCGACGAATCAACCCACTGTTCATGTCCTATCCGACCGCCATTGCCAGAGCCTCGGTCGCGATGATTGCGGACGGCGAGTTGCTCAAAGCACTGTCCACTAGCCTGCGAACGTTGCTCGTGGGCTTCCTGACCGCCTCAGTGATCGGCATTATCATGGGGCTGCTGATTGGTCGTTATCGGACGGTCGACGCCGCGACCGACTGGCTCGTCACTGCTTTGTACGCGACACCGCTTATCGCCGTGATTCCGTTAGTCATTCTCTGGTTTGGCTTGGGCGACAAGGCAAAATTCTTCATCGTCACCATGCTTGCGGTGTTTCCCGTGCTCATCAATACAGCCGCGGGCGTGCGCAATGTACCGTCTCAGCTGATCGATGTCGGAGCTGCGTTCGCCGCCAACGAGCGACAGGTGTTCCTCAAAATCATCTTCCCGGCAGTGCTACCGTACCTCATGACGGGTCTAAGGCTTGGGGTGGGACGCGCCATCATTGCCATGGTTGCGGCCGAATTCTTTACCGCAATTAATGGGCTCGGTGCTCTGATCGTGAAGTATGGCAATCAGTACGACACCGCCTCGATGTTTGTTCCGATCCTTGTGCTGATGCTCCTGGGCGTCACGCTGTCAGTGGTCTTGCGTCGGGTCGAAGAGATGTTTGCACCCTGGCGTTCACTGGATGAGTGAGAGGAGATCGAATCGATGGCATTCCCTGCAACAGGCCCGGTGAAATTACGGACCAACCTCGCCGACAATCCGAACACACTGGGGATGAAGGACGGACGTGTGACATCGGAACTCGTGACCTTCGATTTCTGTGGCCCGAAGATGGCCCATGACGGCTTCAAGGCCATGCTACGCGAAGACGCGTTTGACGCCGGCGAGCTTGCCATCGCCACCTACCTGCAGGCGTGTGTGTACGGAAAGCCCTTTGTGCTACTGCCGACGCCGATGTCCGGGCGCTTCCAGCATCAAAACATCGGCTTCAACGTTGACCACGGCGAACTGCGGCCCAAGGATATCGAGGGCCGAATGGTGGGTGTACGCACTTACGCGCAGACCACCGGTCTTTGGGTGCGGGGCGTCTTGCAGCACGAGTACGGCGTCGACCTGGACAAGGTGACCTGGCTCACCGTGGATGAATCACATCTGCTGGAATACCAGGACCCGCCGAATTGCAGGCGGATTCCCAAGGGGAAAAAGATCGATCAGATGCTGCTCGATGGGGAGATTGCCGCCGCCATCCTCGGAGTCGATATGCCCAAGGATCCACGCGTGCGCACACTGATTCCCAATGCGCCCGATGCCGCGAAGGAGTGGTATCAGCGCGAAGGTGTCATTCCCATCAACCACATGTTTGTCGTGCACAAGGAAATCTCGCGCAAGCGCCCGGACGTGGTGCGGGAGCTCGCGCGGATGATTCGCGACAGTCGCGCCCTGGCTCCGCCCGCGGTCGCCGCCGCCCTACCGCCGTTGGGCCTTGAGGCGAATCGCAAAGGGATCGGAATGGCAATCGATTGGTCTTTCGAACAGAAGATCATTCCACGTCGTTTGAAGGTGGACGAATTGTTTGACGACACGACCGCCAATCTGAATGTCTGAGAATCACGCCGTGGCGGGTGCCGCAGACGGTCCATTCACGAGGGGGCAGATCCTTAATTATGAACGAAATCAATAAGAAGCTAAAATTGATGCTGATCTGCGTCGCATTGGCAAGCCCGACTGCACCGCGCGCACAGTCCTTCGAGGTCCAGAAATTCGACATTGGCGGCAACGGTGACACCGATTATATAACGGCCGAGCCGGGTAGCGGCCGCGTATTCATCCCACGCAGTTCACATGTCCAGGTCGTGGATGGGCGAACGGGCAAGGTGCTGGGCGACATTGCTGACACCCCGCGCGTGCACGGCATCGCGCTGGCGCGCGAGGCCGGCCACGGCTTCATCACCAACCGCGGCGATTCGACCGTCACGATGTTTGATCTCAAGAGTCTGAATGTTATCCATAAGATTCCGATGAGCGTCAACGGTCTCGACGGCATTATGTACGATGACTTCAATGATCGGATCGTTCTGACCAATCACAGCACGCCGCTCGGAACCGCCGTCGAGATTGATGCTACGACAGGAAATATCGTCGGCACGGTGGAGCTGGAAGATACCGCGCCGGAGGGTGCTGCCAGCGACGGCAAGGGCAAGCTGTTTGTCAACAACGAGCACAAGAACACCATGCAGGTCATTGACGTGGCGACGATGAGGGCTGTCGCTTCTTGGCCTCTGGCGCCCTGCGAGGCACCGACCGGAATTGCAATGGATCGGGCTCGCTCGCGAATATTCGTGGGCTGCAACAGGCAATCGGTCGTCGTGGATGCCAACTCGGGCAAGATCGTGGCGACCATCCACAATGGCGATGGAGTGGACGCTCTGGGCTGGGATCAGAAGGAGCAGCTGATCTACATCCCAGCCGGTCGCGACGGCACGGTGACCGTGGTGCATGAGGACTCGCCGGACAAGTATACTGTGGTCGCGACAGTCAACACGATGCGGGGCGTTAAGACCATCGCAGTCGATCCGGTCCAGCACAGGGCCTATGGCTTTGTACCAGAATTCGGGCCCGCCCCAACGCCACGGAGCGAGGTGCCCGTCAAGGGACCCTCGGGATCGGCAAATCCGGTGTCACCGGGACCAATGATTGCCGCCTGGCTCTTCGCGATCAGTCACTGAAGGGCTGCGCACTAGGGCCGCTCGCAACGGGGGCGCGGCACTGGCCCTATAGGCCGATTTTTTGATGGATCCGCTGCAACTCCCGCGCCGGCAGTAGAGATCCCACGATGCGTCTGCGAACCAGATCGATAAAGTCGGCCAGCAACTGCGTCGGTATCCAACTGTTTCGCATCATCAACCCCATGAATGGAGCCGGGTCGATCGGCCCGAACGGGATCGCCTCTAGCGAATCCTCCTCATGCATTAACTCATAGGAGGTCAATATCGTAAGACGGTCGCTGCGAGACAACAGCAGCCGGACCGTGGGTAAAGAACCGGTTTCAATGCGGGTTTTGGGAGCGCGTCGACCGACAAACAGCTTCTCGAAGCGGATGCGGCGGCGGGCTCCAGGGGTGGCGATGATCCAATCGTATTGCGCGAGTTCATCGAGTGTCACGCCGGATTTATTGCTGAGTGGATGTCCGTGACGCCCGACGACCAAATAGGGCGTCTCCGCGAGCGCGATCTGAACTAAATCATCGCATTTGGTATCTCCCACCAGGCCAATCACCACATCCACATCGCCCATGCGCAGACACCGCATCATTTCTTCAGTGTTTCCGCTCAAGATACGGATATTGGCGTTCGGGTAGGACGCCACGAATTCCTGAATGACGGATGCCAGGAGCGCGCTGCCGGCCAACAGCATCGCGCCAATCACAATCTCGCCGCCGATATTGACCCGAGCGGCCTCGAGTTCCTCAATGGCCCCGTCGATCTCGCGCTTTGCCATATTGACCTTGCGGGCAAACTCGGCCGCGGCGGGCGTCGCAATGCCCCCCGATGCCGCTTGGGCATAAAGAGGCGTACCCAAAATGCGCTCTAAGTCGCGACAGGCGCGTTGCAGGGAAGTCTGAGAAACACCTAGGGCACGTGCTGCCTGCGCGATTGAGCCATCTCCGACAAGAGCCACAAGACTGCGGATCTGTAACCACGAAATGCGGCTGGCCATACGCGGAATGGAAAGGGGGCTACCTGGGACACCGAGCTCTCCGATCGCCTCCTCGACTTGAGCGAAGAATCTTTGGGTCCGGCGATGGAGAATGATGCCAAATTCGTTCAGATAGCTACCGCTCGCGCGCCGCTTCAGCAGCGTGACGCCAACACGTTCCTCGAGCTTCGCGATGGCCTGAGTGACGGCGGGCTGCGAAAGATGGCATTCCTCGGATGCTCGCCGCACGCCACCCAGATGGCCAACGCTCTCGAACAGCTTAAGATGCCGGATGCTCGCCAACATATGCCATTGTTGCGACGCCATGTCATTCATATCTAGTATCTCAACACGTAAGTCGCCAGGTTACCGATAGATAGCTGTGTAAACATTATGTTTTGCAATTATCGCATGAGATCTGGGATCGTCACCTCTTGAGCAAGTCTTCGTAGTCGCCACCCATGACTTGGCTGCTGGAAAGCCCCCCACGCAAAGCTCTGATCATCGAAGTTTCCTTGGCGCCGATATCCTCAGCGACATCAAGCAACATATAGATCTTCTCCGCTGGGATGAAGGCAATGCCACTCGAATCGGCGATTACAAAGTCGCCGGGATTGACGGGCACACCTTCGAAAATAATCGACACATTCGTACCTATCTCGGTGACACGGCCGCGTGCTGTCCTAGCCGTGAACGAGCGCGTAAAGATTGAAAAGCCGTGAACACGGGCCTCGTCGATATCACGTACTGGCCCGTCGGCGAGCACGCCCGCGACGCCTCGGAGCATTGCTCCCAACGTAAGGATACCGCCCCAGCTGCCTGCGTCACGGCCGGTGCGCTGTTCGATTACGATGACATTATCAGGGCCGGAGATCTCAATAGCGGTCGTCCCAAGATGACGGGGCGGACCGGGCGGCGGGTCGCCTACACCAAGCTTTATTGTTGTTACGCGACCGGCCAGGGTGCCGACGCCCGAAGCGCGGGGCACGCCCGTCACGACGCCGGTCAGCCCCATGCGATCGAATGCGTCTGAGACCGTGCAGCAGTCTAGTTTGCGAAGCCGCTGAACAGCCTCGGTCGTTTGCAGTGGTTCAGATAATTTGGACATGACGGTGGCCCGAACATTCAGCAAAGTGGCGGCGCGCCACGGTTGAAGCTCCGATCACAATGCTTATTCTGATCAATCGCATATAACCAATGCCGCTCTAATCCTTGAGCCGCTTGAATAGACGCCGCGCGTTGGCGCTAAAGATGCCATCGAGCTCGGCTGAATTCAAAGTCTTGATGCTTTCTATGGTGGGCTTAATGTCGTCGTAAGGCCTGCCATTGGAAGGATCAATGCCGCCGCCGCTCCCGGGTCGCTCCGTCCCGAAACAGCAGCGATCCGTCCCAACCGTATCGAACAGCAGTTGCAACGAGAGCCTATTATGCAGGCAGGTATCGAACCAGAACTTACGTAACACCTCATCAAACGTCGGCGCATCCTTTGGAATCCGGCCGGCGCCCCGGGCCTGTTCGCGGTGAGAACGCCAACGGCCGACTTGGTAAGGAATGGCTCCGCCACCGTGGCTTATCATAAGTTGTAGCTCTGGAAAGCGCTCAAAGACGTTGGCTCTATAGATGGAGGTGATTGCCAGACTCTCTTCAGCGACAAAATGCTCATCATAAGTTTCACGGCAGTTCGTACAACCGCCGCTGTGAATGTGAGCAGGCAAGCCCAATTTGCATAATCGCTCGTACAGAGGATACCAGTAGGAATCGCCAAGCGGCGCGGAAGTACTCTGCCCCTCGCTAGGGTCTGGATTGAGCAATACCCCAACGAACCCCAATTGCTCGGTGCAACGGGTGATCTCATCGAAAAGAGAGCTGACCGGGCGGCCGACCTGTTGCGGCAACGAGCCGACTCCGCGAAATCTCTTCGGAAACATCTTCACCGCACGTGCTATGGCGTCGTTATTGTCCATTGTCCACGACACGATGTCCGGCCAGCGGCCTGCGCCATTGATCATCAGAAAAGGCCGTGGCGAGATCACCTGCACATCGGTGCCGACGCCGTCCATGATTGCGACATTCGATGTGACCGACCGCTCGAGATCCTTATCGGACACAGCCGCCCGATAGGGTTCACCTACTTGGCCTCCGGCCGCGATCAGGTTGCTTCGATGTGCATAGAGGGAATCAGGAGCAACCAGATGAGCGTGTGCGTCAATTATCATACTGCAGAGCCTCGTAATCAGTTGTGAGTAGACCTAAATTCATCGAGCTTACTGTCCATACCGCCCTCGCCTGCACTTCGGGGTTGCTTCGGGCCGACGGGCCACTGCCGCAGCCGTGACGCGATTCGTTCCAAGCCCGCTCGGGCGCAGACCTCGTCTGTGTCCGCGTGGCCCACGGCACCTGAGACCGCGATGGCGCCGATGATCTCATCGCCGTTCACGGTGATCGGAAGGCCGCCCGGGAGCACTTCGCCGATCTCAGGGTCGCTCTTGATCTCCGCCACAAGCGCCGGATCGCCATTCAGATGTCTCATGACCACGCCGCTAGGCTTCTTAAATTTCAGAACCGTCGCCACTTTGGTGGCGGCGACCGCCTGGGTGATCGGCGAGATGCCATTGCCGGTCAAAAGCACGATGGTTGTACCGGCGGAATCCACCACCAATGTCGTCACCTGTCGCCCATTTGCCTGGCAGGCCCTCTCCGCTGTTTCCGCCGCTTCCAACGCTAAATCCATGCCAGGACCGCGGGCTCGCGGTTCCGGCGGCCGGACGAAATCCATCGGTTGGCCAAAATACGTATTCAAAAAGGAGACGATCGACTTTCCTTGGTCGTCGGTGATCGACATGCCCTGTCGGGCCATCTCTCGCATAATGTCGTCCCACTGCCGAGGTGATCGCTTACCAGCGTGCACGATTGTCATAACGCCATGACAGGATTCACACGCGCCTACTACCTCTGCCTTGCCGGGAGCGTTGGGGAGCAAGTAATTCTGGGCCAACACGTCCGTCGGCGCTGCCAGCAGCGACAAGACGCTCAGAACTAACGCAAGACGAGTACGCAACGGGAGCCTTCGATCCGCTAGCATTTCTGTAGGCCACCCTAGCACTTGACCGGTTACCCGGACACCCAAGAAAAAGGGCCGGGGTGATCGGATTCCCGTACTGCCGTTAGCGCAGCCGCAATGCGATTCGGTCCAAGCCCGGCCGGATTCTGTCCACACCGGCGCGGGCGCAGATCTCGTCTTTGTCCGCTGGGCCGACAGCGCCTGAGACCGCGATGGCACCGATGAGTTCGTCGCCGTTCACCATTATCGGAACGCCGCCCTGCAGCACCATGCCGATGCTCGGGTCGTTTCTGATTTCATCCACTAGCACTGGATCGCCGTCCAGACGCTTCATGACCACACCGCTAGGCTCCTTGAATCTGAGAACCGTCGCCGCCTTGATGGCGGAGTTGAGCAGGGTGATCGGCGAGACGCCGTCGCCGGTCAAAAGCACGATGGTGGTGCCGGCGGAATCCACCACCCGCACGGTGGGCCCACGACCGCCGGGGAGCCGGCACGCCTTTTGCGCGGTTTCAGCCGCTTCCAACGCCAAAGCCCAGCCGGGACCAACGCCGCGGATCAGCGACGGTCGTGGTACGAACTCTGTTGCTTGACCGAAGTAAGCGTTCAAATAGGATACGATCGACTTCCGTTGATCGTCGTTGATCACCAGGCCCTGTTGGGTCATCTCTCGCATGATGTCGTCCCATTGCCGAGGCGACCGCTTATGCTCGATGACCGTTATGATGCCGTGGCACGATTCACACGCGGCTGCCACCTCCGTCTTTTGGGGAGCATCGGGGAGCAAGTAGTCCTGGGCCAAGACGCCCGTCGGCGCTGCCAGCAGCGACAGAACACCCACAACAGACCTAAGACGAGTAAACAAGGCAACCTATCTTAAAGCTGCACGTTGCGGCGGATTTCGAGTTGGTTACCCTCCGGATCGTAAAAGTACAACTGGATGGGGACGCCGTTCTCACAGGGCGTCGCCTGACGTAAGTTATGCTCACACAAATATGTGACGTCCACCTTGACTTGCAGCGTCTGTAAAGTCTTTAGAGCCGCAGCAACGTCCTCCACGTGGAAAACCACATGAACCCAGCCTTGCTGCAGGTATACCGGATCGACGGGAGGGGGGCGCTTCGAACCCTTGTACTGAACTAGATCAATGCGGTAGCCAGGAATTGCCAAATGCCAATTGATGAACTCCGGATTGTCAGGTGCCGTAGAGGCAGTTACGTGCTCATTATATTTATTAAGCACCTTAAAGCCGAGCACCCTTTCATACCATTCCGCCTCTCGATGGATGTCCGCAACCGAGATGGCAGCGTGATCCGGCACCAGCCCGGTAACCGGGGGTGGCTGCGCTTTATCCACCGGCGCCTGTTGGGCCACCGCGATCGTACAAATCATGACACCAAGACTAAGCTGTAAAGCCATTACACTTTTTAGCCAGTTCATTGAACATCTCCTCTGGTTATCCCCTTCGGATTATTTGATTCAGCCGCGAGTGAGCGCACGAGCATTGTCGATGACAGGGTGGCTCTTTACCGGAGCTGACATCAGGAAGGTGTAACCCTGGCCGACGACGGCCTCGACATTCTTGGCCGTCACGTGCGGATGACCGACGCGAACATCGTTCCTTTTGCAGATAGTGACAATTTTCGCCATCGCGTCCACGACGATTGGATGCTCGTATTGCCGGGGAACACCCAATTCCTGGCTCAGGTCGCCTTCACCGATCAGCACGCAGCCAATACCGGGGACGTTGCGCAGGATGTCGTCGAGGTTCTCGATGCCCTGCACGTCCTCGATCATCAGGAACACCAGCAGCTCGCCTTGGGGATTCAATGGCCAGACATCTGCCCGTGTGTAGTATTCCTGCTGCGACAGGCCCCAATACCGCGAGGCCACATGCGGTCCATCCCCCCGTGCCCCGGCTGGCGCTGGTTGGGCGGCGCTGTGCGGACGGGGGTAGCGACAGGCCGACACCGCATTCAGCGCCTGCTCCACCGTATTGACATGGGGCCAAATAACACCGTAGACACCTCGATCGAGCGCCTGCTTAGCCAGCCATTGATTGTTCTCACTTCCGTTGGCAGGAATTCTAACAATGGGGGTAATCGCCGGCGCCAACGAACCCATCTGATGGACCTGTTTTCGGTTCAGCAAGTACTGAAGGGCGTCCTGCAATGCATTGGCGTCCCAAGCGTTATGCTCCATTTCAAACACGGCGCAATCGTACGGAGACTGACTCGTTTCAATGGCTACCTGACGTTCGGCCTGCGCCCAGACGGCATGGGCGAGAAGCCCCTTTTCCCAAGCACGGATGATTCCATTTAGACGCGTGGTTTCTGTCACAAGCACTCCTTTACCTGCCACGTTTCGTCAGTTCGGCATCGAGCCGCGGGTAGACGCGCCGAGCATTCCCCTCAAAGATCTTCTGGCGCTCCGAGGTGCTGAGATTGTCGCAAGCATCAACATATTTCTTCGTATCGTCGAAGTACTCGCCCGTGAGCGGATCCCTGCTTCGCACCGCGCCGATCATTTCGGAGCCGAACAGAATGTTGTCGATCGGCACTACGCGCGTTAGAAATTCGACGCCCTGATAGTGGTAAACACAAGTGTCGAAAAACACATTGCTCAGCATAGATTCGACAGTCTGACGCTTTAAGTCGAGGGCTAGGCCCCGATAGCGGCCCCAATGGTAGGGAACGGCGCCGCCACCATGCGGGATAATAACTCGCAGGGTCGGAAAATCCTTGAAGAGGTCCGACAGCAGAAATTGCATGAAGGCTGTGGTATCGCCGTTTATGTAGTGCGCACCGGTACCGTGGAAGCACGGATTGCACGAAGAGCTGACATGAATCATCGCTGGTACATCAAGCCGAACCAGTTCTTCGTAGAGCGGGTACCACGAGCGATCCGTCATCGGCAAATCCTTCCAGTAGCCACCGGAAGGATCCGGGCTTACGTTGCAGCCGACGAAGCCCAGCTCCTGCACACAGCGTCGCAGTTCTGCAATGCAATTTGCGGGCGGTTCGCCTGGTGACTGTGGCAACTGACAAACCGGAACGAAGTTGTCAGGAAACAATCGGCAAACGCGATACACGAGATCGTTGCAAACCTCCGACCAGACATAGCCGGTCTCCTGATTGCCAAGATGATGCGCCATTTGGCCTGCGATCGGCGAGAAAAGCGTCAGATCGCCACCGCGCTCCCGCTGCAGCTTGAGCTGTCCGCCCTCGATCGCTGCGCGAATCTCGTCGTCAGAGATCTTGAGGTCGCTCGTCTTTGGAGCATTGGCCGGATCGTTGACAGCTGCCAGCTGTTTGGAACGCCAAGCGTGCAGGGTTTTGGGTACAGTGGTGAAATGTCCATGGCAATCAATAATCATTGGTGCAAAAAGCTACTTTGAATTGCGGAAGGTCGTTCTAAGGTCTGGATTGCCAAAATAATGCAAACGCGCCGCGCGCGATCATTGATTTTGCGGTGGCGCCTATAAGTGTTGCCAAGGCGGATTCCGACCCAAACCGGTGTATGAGGCTACGATACCGAGGTATGGAAATCGCTGCATGCAGGCCGACGAATGGGCTCCAAAGGATCCATCACGCGCTTTTGGATCAGCTCTATGAAATCCGACTGCAGTCGCGTTGGCAGCCAGCCCTCGCGCATGGTCAATCCCATCCACGGCAGCGGCAAATCCGGCCCGTAAGGAATGGCTGCCAAAGAGTCATCCTCATAAGCCAACAACTCATACGAGGTCAGCAGCGTCAGTCGGTTACTCTGCGCCGTCAGCAAACGCATCGTTGGTAGCGAACAGGTCGCAATTCGCGCGCGGGGCGCACGTCGTCCGTCGAAAAGCTTGTCGAAGTGGATGCGCCGAATGGCACCCGGCGTACCGACGATCCAGTCGTAATTCGCGAGATCGTCCAGCGTCACGCTTGCCTTGCCAGCGAGCGGATGTCCATGGCGTCCGACGATCACATAAGGAGTCCCAACCAGCGCCCGATGGGCCAGTCCCTCCGATGCCTTTTCTCTGAGCAAGCCGATCACCATGTCCACGTCGCCGGCTCGTAGACAGCGTAACATGTCATTGGCACTACCGTTTAACATGCGCACATGGGCATTCGGATACATTCCAGCAAACTCGTCGATAACCGAGGCAATCGCCTCGCTTCCGGCGAGCAGCATCGCCCCAATATCGATCGAGCCGCCGACATTGCCGAGTGCCGCTTGCACCTCATAGAAGCCATATTCGATTTCGCGCAGCGCAAGCTTAATCTTGCGCGCGAATACGGCAGCAGCAGGTGTCGCCACAATGCCCGACGCCGCCTGGGAATAAAGAGGCACGCGCAAGATCCGTTCAAGTTCTCGGGCCGCGCGCTGCAGCGACGTCTGCGAAACTTCGACCGCACGCGCCGCATGCGCAAATGAGCCATTCTCGACGATGGCTATCAGGCTTCGGATCTGCGACTTGGAAATGCGCGCCGCCAATTGCAGCATCGGAATTGAGCCACACGGCACGCCGATCTCGACGAGAGCTTGCTCGAATTGCTCGAACAATCGTCGGCTGCGGCGGTGAAAAATTGCGCCGAAGTGATTGAGGTAGCTGCCACTCGTGCGCCGCTCGAACAGCGCTACCCCAAGCTGCTCTTCGAGTTTGGCGATCGCTTGCGAAACAGCCGGCTGCGAGACGTGGCACTCATCCGAAGCTCGTGTCAATCCATTGAGGTGCGCGACGCTGTCGAACACCTTGAGGTGTCGAAGACTCGTGGACAGCGCCAGTTCTATAGTCGAACAAATCATTTGCATCCCCCAAGGCCGCCCATGCTCCGCGCATCAGCCGTTCTCGTCAATCCTGCTCGGGGCCTACAACGCACAGAATCCGGCCAGTGTCGGTACGCTAGCGAACATAGCGAACCTTGTCGCAGCTCACGTCGGGATCGCCAAAGTTCCGACTGGGGTGCTTAGCCCGTCAGAGGTTGCGTGGAATGGTCCTGGGTCGAAGGCCGACCAGGCCAATTGAAACGCCCAATCCACGGACGCGGCATCGGCTACGCTGAAATCAGTCACCAACACTTCGCTAATCCTGGCGTTGATTGCTCTGCACGTGCGAGGGACCCTGACGCCTTGTGCCCGATGAGGGGATCCTCGGAGTTCGTCATTATGCCCTGGCTGACGAGTTGCCGACTGGAAATGCGCCAGATTTTACGTGGGATGCCTACCCGATATCAGTGGTGAGGTCAAAACTTATAGCCTCACGACAGTTTCTTATTGCGCCGGAGCCGGTCAAATTGGGCATTGTTCTCGTCGCCAGACTAGATAATGCATGTCGACAGGAGACGCCATTGGCAAACAGAGTTCACCTTAAGATTGCCGTAGCGGACTACCCGCATACTGCCGCGGTTAAGAACGGCTCCATCGCCATCGAGGGCGTCGACGCAGAATTCATTACGGTCCAGCCGCAGATTGCAGCCTTTCGGCGCATGGTTCGTCAAGTCGAGTTCGATGTTTGCGAGCTGGCCCCGACAACATATTTCATTGCACGGGCCTACGGCGCGCCCTTTGTCGCTCTGCCGATTTTCATGGTTCGACGCTTTCATCACGCGGGACTTCTTGTGCGGCCTGATTCCGGTATCGGAGCACCCAAGGATCTGGAAGGCCGCAAAGTCGGTGTCCGCGCCTACTCGGTGACGACGGGAGTCTGGACGCGTGGCATTCTGATGGACGAGTTCGATCTCGACTCCTCCAAGGTGACCTGGGTCGTAGATGACGAAGAGCATGTCACGCAGCTGAGGTTGCCGCCCAACGTGATTCATGCGCCACCGGGTCGATCGCTCGCCGATATGATGGCCGCAGGCGAGCTGGCCGCTGGATTTCATGCTAACGCCGGCGTCGGTCGGTCCGGCTCTCCGACCGACGGATGGAAGACCGCGCCGACGAACTACCCCGATCTCTTTCCCAACGCTGAAGAGCTCGAAGCCGATTGGTTCCGACGCACGGGCATCTACCCGATGCACGGCACCATCGTGGTAAAGGATTCTGTTCTTGCACAATATCCCTGGGTTGCGCAGTCACTGTATCTGGCGTTTTCCCGCGCCAAGGACGAATGGTTAACGCGACTCGACGCGGGCGACGTCAAATCGGAATCGGATCGAAAATATGCGCGGTTGCGCAACATAGTCGGGCACGATCCATTGCCATTCGGTATGCAAGCGAACGTCAAGACGCTCGAGGCATTGGCGGATACGGCTCACAAGCAGAAGCTTACGCCAACTAGAATGTCGCTGGACGCGTTGTTCGTTGATCCCGAGAGACACTAACGGCGTCTAGGATCGAAAGCGCCTTGGCTGCACAACGACGGAAGACTTGTGAATGGTTCATTGGCGCATATCGTCCCGCGAACCCTCGGAAATCGAGCAATGAGTCGATTTTGCATGAATAGGCGACATTATTTCGCTCTGGCGATGTGCGCGTGGGCACCGTCGTGGGGTACGACAGCGGGCCAGGCTCCGGATCCGGTTGACATCAATCCGATGCAGCTACAGGCCGATCATGTGACGGCGTCGGTGGCAGATCTGGACAAAGAGGAAGCCTGGTACGAACGCGTGTTTGGCTTCCGTGAAATCGTACGTCACAAACGCGGGCCGGATTTTGAAGTTCGGCATCTGTCACTCGGCGTCTACCACATCGACCTGGCATGGCAAAAGGGCTCCGTGCGGCAGAAGGAAACTCAATATTTCAGACAAGGATGGGAACACGTCGTCTTCACAACGCCGGCGCTCGAATCGGCCTATGAACGACTGGTGAAGATGGGAACTGACGCGCGTGCAGATCGAAATGGCAAAGGTCTTATCTGGCGTGTTTTCCTTCACGACCCCGAGGGCAACGAGCTCGAGATTGTCGCCAGTGATGGCGAAACTCGCGCGGCATCGGCCCAGATACCCACTGTTGTTCCAGAAACGGTGCTGCCTGCAGGTGAAAATAGAGAACTCGTAGTACGTACCTGTACCGTGTGCCATCCTGCCGAACTCGCTGTTGCCAAACGACACACGAAGGAGGAGTGGAGCAACACGATGGAGCGCATGATAGTACGTGGCGCCGTTGCCGACCCCGAAGAACAAATGCGTATTCTCGATTACCTGAATAAGAACTTTGGCCTTTGAGGCGCTTGCTAACCGAGGGGATCCGCTGTCGCACAAATTGCATTTTGATATGTGGTGGGCCCGGACGGAATCGAAACGCCGACCTCCTGGTTCGTAGCCAGGTGATTGGATTAAGGGACATTGCGAGTCATTGATTTCCGAAGGCCACTCGTCGGCAGGACCTCCGTTAGAAATCGACTTCAGTCGACAGAGCCGAACGAAGCTCAACCGGGTCCCGAAAAACTCACGCAATGGTCCATGGAAGGGCTCGGAAAAAGCCCCCGGCCG
>Ga0307474_10000393_pt1 | contig 31578 bp, 32 predicted proteins | sample atmos_gasesECM1C_2_FD_203312 | JGI IMG/M metagenome (GOLD analysis project Ga0307474, IMG submission 203312) | Hardwood forest soil microbial communities from Morgan-Monroe State Forest, Indiana, United States - atmos_gasesECM1C_05 | ecosystem: Environmental > Terrestrial > Soil > Temperate... | reverse complement strand
TGATAATGAGGGTCTGGGCTGTCAGAGATTGCACTGCTGATAGCGACAGCACGGCCAATGCCAATGTGGCGATATTCTCGAATCGGTGTTGAAACTTCATCGCTAGTCTCCGTCAGAATTTGCAGCGAACATGGGGCCCGATTCTACAATGAAATCACCCGACGCCCGATCAGAACGCAGACCCGAGGATGCGAGTCGTCACTTTTTTCACACAGTGCACCAACTTTCATCTACCTCAATTCGAGAAAAGCAGTTATAGTTAATCCCGCTCAGCGATTCACTGACGACAACTGACCTGGGTTGATGGCGCGAAAAAGCGGTTCCACCATCTCGCAGGAAGAGTTGTATCCAGCGGCCCACGAGCCCGCGCGCCCCGCGCCTGACGACGCACTCGACGACGCGCGCATGCTCGACTTGGACGTGGAACAGGAATCGCCCTTCCTGCGCGGGCAAAAGCGTGTCTCCGTTCGCCGGGGTTCTCTGCCGAAAATGGCTGCCACTGGCCTGACTTGGGGCCTGCTTGCCTTGGTTGTCGTCTTCGTTTGCAGCGCGGGGGTGGCGGCGCTTTACCACTACGGCGAACACTCGTGGCGTTTCCGGATCGAATCGAGCGATGACATTGAGATCGCCGGACTGCAAAACGTCACCCGCTACCAGATCATGGAAGTCATGGGTGGGGACATCGGGCGCAACATCTTCTTTGTCCCCCTCACCGAGCGCAAGCAAAGCCTCGAGAAAATTCCCTGGGTGGAATCGGCCAGCGTCATGCGGTTTGTTCCCAACCGGCTGAGAGTTGAAATCCATGAACGCACGCCGGTGGCCTTTGCCCGCGTCGGATCCAAAATCCTGCTGATTGACTCTGTCGGCACACTCATGGAGTTGCCCGCGGCGGGCAAAAAAAAGTACTCCTTCCCGGTGATCCTGGGAATGAATCTGGGCGAGCCGGCCTCGACTCGCGCCGCGCGTATGAAAATCTACAACGACCTGGTCAGCCAACTGGATGCGGGTGGGATGCATTATTCGCAGGATCTCAGCGAGGTCGATCTGTCAGACGCTGAGGATGTAAAGGTGCTGCCGAGCGATCCTCAGGGCGAAGTGCTGGTGCATCTGGGGTCGTCGAACTACCTCGATCGCTACAAAGTTTACGTGAGCCATGTGCGCGAGTGGCGGCAGCAGTTTGAGAAGCTGGAATCGGTGGACCTGCGTTACGAGCGGCAGATCATCGTAAATCCCGATTTGCAGGGGACGGTGAAGCCGCCGCCACTCTCGAAGCTGTCCGCCAAGGCGGCGCTGGCGGCGGGGATGAAGCCTGCGGCGCTGATCGTGCACGAGCTGACAGTCCCGAAGTCGAACTCTATACCGGCATCGAAGCCGTCGACGCAAGTTGCGGCCAAGAAGAAAGATGCCAGGAGATCTCGCCACAAAGTTGCGGTGAAAGCAAAACCGGGTGCGGCGCATCTGCAGGACAAGAACGCGGCAAAGTCCAGCGCGGGTGCGAGTCAATCGGCGAGCGCGCAAACGACCGTTCAGGGAACTGGAAAGACAACCACCGCGGCGCCACCACCAACAGGAACCGTCCCAACAAAACCAGGAAACAAACCGAGTCCAGCGATTGCCAAGGGAGAGGAACATCCATAGGCATGGCGAACCAGCAGCAAAATCTTCTGACGGCCATTGATGTAGGCAGCGCCAAGACCCGCGTGCTGGTGGCGGAGGCCACGGACTCCGGCCTGCGCTACCGGGGGCACGGAGTTTGCGAATCGCGGGGGTCGCGCAAGGGCGTGATCGTCGATCTCGAAAAGGCGGTGGCATCGATTCAGAAAGCAGTGGAGCAGGCGGAAGACGTTTGCGGCGCGCCCATTGAGCATGCTTTGCTCGGAGTTTCCGGTTCGCACGTTCGCGGACTCAATACCCACGGCGGGCTTAGCCTGGGTACGCGGGCGCGGGAAGTTGCGCGCGATGAGATTCGGCTTGCCGTGGACAAGGCCCGCGGCATTCCGCTGCCGGCCGATCGCGAAATTCTGCACCTGCTGCCGCAAGAGTTCATTCTCGACGATCAGAGCGGCGTACATGATCCGCTGGGGATGATGGCGATGCGCCTCGAAGTTCGGGTGCACATGGTCACTGCCGGATCAAGTGCCACGCAGAACGTAGTCACTGCAGTAAACCGCGCCGGCGTGCATGTGGACGATACCGTCTTCGAGCCACTCGCCTGCGCCGATGCGGTCCTTCGAGCCGATGAACGCGAGTTAGGCGTGTGCCTGGTGGACTTGGGCGCGGGGTCAACCAGCCTGATCGTGTTCCAGGAAGGCGCCGTAATTCACACCGCCGTGATTCCCATCGGTGGCGATCATTTCACCAGCGACCTCTCAGTTGGGCTCTGCACACCCCTGGCGGAGGCAGAGAAGATCAAGAAACTTTACGGCAATGTGATCGTGACTTTGATTCCCGAGGGAAACGAAGTGGAGGTTCCCTCGGTCGGCGACCGGCCTTCGCGTCTGATTTCGCAGCGCATGGTCGGAGAAATTCTCGAGCCACGAGCCCGCGAACTATTCGAGATGCTGCGCGACAACCTTCGGCACAGCGGCATGCTCGATGTTTGCGTGGGCGGCATCGTGCTGAGTGGAGGCACGTCGCGGTTGGCTGGGATCATGGACATTGCGGAATCGGTGTTGCGGCGGCCATTGCGTCTGTCCTGGCCGACGCCGCTGGCGAAAATGCCGTCGACGTTGGCAGAGCCTGAGTACGCGACAGTTTTAGGGATGATTTTTTACGGCCATCGATCGCGAATTGCCCGCGGTTTGCAGGACAGCCGCTGGAGCTCGCGCTTGATGGGTTTGTTTGCAAAAAAAGGAGCCTGAAAAGCTTGAACCACAGAGGACACAAAGGTACACAAAGGTGCTTGCTGGACAGATTTCCTTTGTGGACCTTCGTGTCCTCTGTGGTTTATGGGTTCAGCTGTGGCAAAACGAAAATCTACTGAGGTGCCTTACCGATGAAAAATGAAAATGACATTCGCATCAGCTTCAACGAAGAGACCCGCAACGACGCCAAAATAAAAGTCATCGGTGTGGGTGGAGGCGGCGGCAACGCCGTGAACCGCATGATCGATGCCGGCATGGAGGGCATCGAGTTCGTGGTCGCAAACACAGATCTGCAAGCGCTCCGCATGTCGCGTGCGCCCATGAAAATTCAGCTTGGGGTCAAGCTCACCAATGGCCTGGGTGCCGGTGCCAATCCTGAAGTCGGGCGCAAAGCTGCGCTTGAAGATTCAGACAAAATCATCGAAGCGCTCGAAGGCGCCGACATGGTCTTTGTCACGACTGGGCTCGGCGGCGGGACTGGAACCGGAGCCGCTCCTATTATTGCGTCACTGGCGAGCGAGATGGGCGCGCTGACAGTCGCTGTCGTCACCAAGCCGTTCGCCTTCGAAGGCAAACGCCGCATGCAGCAGGCGGAGCGTGGCATTTCTGAGCTAATGGATTCGGTCGACACCACCATCGTCATTCCGAATGAAAAACTGCTGGCGGTGGCCCAGGATGCCGGCTTCTTCGAGTCTTTCCGCGTTGCCGACGACATTCTCCGCCACGGCGTGCAGGGCATTTCTGACATCATCACCATTCCGGGGATCATCAATCGCGACTTCGCCGACGTGAAAGCGATCATGGCCGGCATGGGCTACGCAGTCATGGGCGCGGCCACGGCCAATGGGGCGCGACGCGCCACCGAAGCGGCGCAAAAGGCCATTGCCTCCCCGCTGCTCGAAGCCGGAGCCATCGACGGCGCGCGCGGCATCCTTATTAATATTACGGGCTCCACTTCGCTCAAACTTGCCGAGGTGCAGGAAGCCTGCAGCATCATACAAAGCGCCGCGCACGAGGATGCCAATATCATCTTTGGCGCCGTGCTCGATGAAAAGATGAAGGACTCGGTGAAGATCACGGTCATCGCGACGGGATTCAAAGACTCGGTCCGGCGCCGACGGGAGGAAGAGCGATCCAGTTTCGTGGTTTCGCGTGAAAGTTCGCGCCACGACGACTTTTTCGACGAACCGCAACCGGAAACGGAGCTTGATCCCGAACCGCCACCACCCATGGTGATGCAGCAATCCGCGCAGCAAAGCTCTGCCGCTGTAGTCTCGAGCGAATCCGTCTCCATCGACAGCATGCGCAACGCCATGATCGCAAATTTCGAGCAGTCCGATCTTGATGTTCCGGCGTTCCTGCGCAAGCGGGGTGAAACCATGTAAAGCGGGAACAGGGAAAACTCTTTCCACTATGAGGCAGTATCGTTCCAGTAACTGTCGAACGTTACCAAAGGGATATAACCATCCCCTCACAGGGCTGCAACTCTTGTATGGACAATGGGTTAGAGTACACGGCGAAGGTTTGCCGAAAAATACGTTTTAGGTTGCGTATCCAAAGGAAGTTTCATAACATCTAGATCAGCAGGAACTTAGCTGGTGGCGACGATCATTGGCCGGTTTCGTGCTATCTACCAGTGATGGACTCCGGGGATAGGGACAAGAAATTGAACTCAGGGAAGCGTTTCGCCGGTATCGGTCTGATTGTCGCATCCATTTTTTTCCTGATGCTATGCGCATCGGGCTTTGCCGCCACCGTCAGCACCCGTTCTCTGACGTCGCACAAATCCAAGTCGCAAAAAATTAGCGAGAGTCAGCACGCTCGAAGGCGCATGCACCACTTGGCTCGCAGCCGCGCCGCCGTGCCAACAACCAGCGCCGCGCGCGCTAGTCTGCATCGTCGGCATCGCTATTACGAACGCTTCTACACCAGTTCCTTCGCCCAGGATATCACCGAAGGCGACGTCACCGCCGGGGAAGATCTTACCGTGCGCGACGCAGCCATCGACGCTTTGGGTGGAATGAATGGCACAGTTGTGGCCATCGAGCCTACCAGTGGCCGCATTCTAGCCATGGTAAATCAAAAGCTCGCGCTTTCAAGTGGCGCCCAGCCTTGCTCTACCATCAAGCTTTCGGTGGCGCTCGCCGCGCTGAACGAGGGGCTCATCACCAAGGAGACCGAAGTTCGTTTAGGTGGCCGCTATCACATGAACTTGACGATGGCGCTGGCGCACTCGAACAACGCATATTTCGAGGCGCTCGGCCGCCAACTGGGTTTCGAAAAAGTAAGCTACTACGCCCATCAATACGGGCTCGGCGAATTAGCTGGCTACGGAATTTCAGGCGAGCAGCTTGGCATTTATCCCAACGAAGAAATCCCCTCTAAGCTGGGCGGTGTTGGGAAGATGTGTTCCTTCGGCGAGGGCGTTTCGGTAACTCCGCTGCAACTTGGCGCCTTGGTTTCCGCCATCGCGAACGGCGGCACGCTCTATTATCTGCAGCATCCCACGGCTCCCGAAGAGATCGCGAATTTCCAGCCGGTGGTCAAGCGCCGCCTGGACATCGCTCCGCTGATCCCCGAAATTTCGGACGGCATGGAAGGCGCCGTACAATTCGGTACCGCGCGCCGTCTCCGGGTCAACTTCAGCGAGGAAGAAGTTCTGGGCAAGACCGGAACCTGCTCCCACGCGGGCACGCGTTTCGGATGGTTTGCCTCCTACGCCAAAACCGATGTTGGTCACATCGTCGTGGTCGTCTTCCTCGAAGGTGGCCGTCCCACCTTCGGCCCCAAGGCCGCGGAAATTGCGGGACACATGTATCGCGACCTCTACGATCACAACTTCTTCGTAGCTAAAACACCCAACACTGCGAATGTAAATACACTTCCAACTACCCAATAAATCGTCCGCAGCCGAACAATGGTCTCAGTCCTGATTATCACAGGGCGGACCGTCAACCGTCTCCTGGGCAGACACCAGGAACAGCGCGCTTTCGATACATTGTCCCAAATACGAAAGCTGTTCAAACTTGCACGCCTGCATCGCTTGCTACTGCTGACCAGTCGGGTCCCTCGGAACAAGCCCTTCTAATTCGGAATCAATACGCACTTACTAGTCCGGAGTCATTCCAAGGTATTCTTCGCGTCCTTCGAACACTTCGTGCAGCAGCTTTGCGAGCCGATGTTTCAGCGTGACCGGCGCGCAGCTTTCGTTCACGCTTTTCTCCCTGTCATCCGCCCTTTTCACCGTATTAACTTTCAATCCGGAATTGGATATTGCATTCGTAGCCATAATCGGCCTCCTTTATTCTGAACTTAGTGCTCCTCCAATTTCTGCCTCTATCTATGAAATCGTAAACGGAAGACAAAACACGTCATGCTCGATACCACGCCCAACACCTGTCATCGTCGCGGAAGTGAACGGCCTGAAAGGTGCCCCCTGATTGGATGGTGAGTCTGCGAACAGTTCCGTTTCCACCATCCCCGGCCTTCGTGCCCGCTTCTCGATTTCGTTCCCCCACAGCCTTCTATCGAGTAATGCGAGAATTGAGGCTCAAAAAGCTCGCCGGATGTATAAGAAATTTGCCTATCGGTTAACTTTGATGGGGCAACCACAACCGGAATCTTCCTGCTCACCCCTACAATCATTTCGCACCGACTCTCAGGTTTTGACCTATTTGCAACCCCGAATTACGAATGTAGATTTGTGGCAGGTCGGAGGGATCGATGGCGACTCTGTCTTTGCTGGACGCGCAGAATTTACAGAAGTATGAACTCGCATTGGAACGGCTTGGAGCCAGCACCGCTTCAAAGCGACAGCGGCCTATCGTGGAGCGTGCAAAGCGGGCATTGACCCAGCAGGAAGCTGTCTCCGCAGCGGCAAACGCTCTGGCCGCGCTGTGGAAGAAACGCCAGACGAACTCCGATGGAGGGAGCCGATGAGCGCGTCTTCGGAGAGAATTCTGGAGCTTCTGCAACAGATTTCCGCGCTAAAAGAACTGGACGAGCAGTATCGAACCGGTCCTAAGGACGACGAGGCAATAAAGGATTCCCAGCAACGACGCAAGAGACGCCAGCAGATCCGCAAAGAAATGAAGGAGCTTGCCTCCGAAGCTCGCAACAAGGCTCCGAGCGAGCGCTAATGGCATCGATCAATCTAGCCGTCATTCCTAACGTTTTACCAGCGAGCCTTTCTCTCGGGAAGCTGGCTAATCCTCTGTTTCCACGGGCCCTGAGCGGGGATGTCTTGACACTTGTTCGCTCGAGAAACATAATGGCGGGGCTCTTCGGACGGAGGATTTCATGAGACGCCCTTCCTGCTCCACCAGAACATCCGCCAGGTTATCAGAACCGGTTCAACAACAGCTAAACCTGTATGCCCTGGCGGCGACCGCGGGAGGTATGGGTTGGCTTGCCTTGACGCAGCCAGCCGAGGCCAAGATTGTCTACACGCCGGCCCATATAAGTATCGGCCACAATCAGATATTGAACCTCGATCTGAACCATGACGGGATCACAGATTTTCAATTTTATAACTCCTATTATGGCTCGATCGTATACCGAGGCACGTTGAAAGTTTTGCCAGCACTTCGAGGGGACGCGATCTGGGGGAATGGCGGCTCCGCGTCGGCCCTGCGCGCGGGCGCTCGTATCGGGCCCAGCAAACGATTGCAAGTCGGCAACAACCTCATGGCCCAGGTTATTTTCCAGTGTCCCAGTGCTTGCACAACCAGGATCAGCGGACCCTGGGTGAACGTTACCCGACGTTATCTCGGGCTAAGATTTTTGATCCACGGAAAGACTCACTTCGGTTGGGCTCGCCTCAACGTGACTGCGACCACGAGCTCGGAAGTTCTCGCCACTTTGACCGGCTACGCCTACGAAACCATCCCTTACAAACCAATTATCGCGGGCAATACAAAAGACTCGGATGAGGTCGTCAGCGAACGCAATCTCCCAAGTTCTCGATTCCCAACTGCCCCGAAGCCCGCCACGCTGGGGGCGCTGGCAATGGGCGCGCCTGGCCTCTCCATATGGCGAAGGAAAGAGCCGTCAGAGGACGAACGGGTGCAATAAGTTTTCCTGGGGATCTTTTCAGATGAGGCGCGGGGAACCCATGAGCGAAGTGGTTTATGTATCCAAATCGCGGATTGAACGTAAGAAGGGACCGCTTCGCATCGCCTATGTGGCGGGCGAGCCGCGGCCGGTGATTTTCAGCGTGCACGGCGCCATCGCGGAGCATTACAAAGTGGATCCTGCGACGCTGACCGAATCCCACGCTGCGACCATCGATTATGTCATCGCCTCCACTGCCGGTTGAATGCTGGGAACCTTCGGAGGTGCGCTGGAAGCGCGCCACATCGATGCCAGCGACGGGCGGCTGACGGGAGAGGTTACCGGCGAGGTCGAGACTGAGGACGGCGTGCTCATCATCCGGCGCATCCACGTCGAGATGCGCCTGGTCGCGCTGGAAGAAGCCAGGTCCACCGTTGAGCGCGTCCACAACATCTACGCCATGCATTGTCCGCTGTATCGCACTTTTTACAAAACCCTTCACCTTACGTCTTCGTGTACGGTGGTGCCACCACCGGCCTGACGCCGATAGACGGTTGCTGGTAGCAGGACGTTGCAGCTGCGACTTGGTCCCGAGGTTCTAAAGACGAAAATTCGGCTAATACTTCGAGCGCTGCAGCTGGCTTTCGTTCTCCGTAATGTAGCGGGAAGGGCCCGAGAGTACCGCGTTCACAATCTCCATGAAGTTTCTGGCAAATTCCACGATTCGTGCCTCATGGAGATCCGGCGAGTAGGGAAGGACTTCTTCCGTCTTCAGGAAGCGGACCATGACCCGCGCGCAATCTTCTGCATCCCCCATGCGGAAGAAGGAGGAGCCGGGGACGTCCTGTTCAACGTGAACCGGAAAGTCGGAGGCAATCACTGGCTTGCCCAGCGCTCGCGCATCTTCGAGCACGGTACTCCAACCCTCGAACTTTGAAGGCTGCAGTACGGCTTTCGAAGCGCGAATCAGACAGACTTGGTCAACGCGCGGAATCATTCCTAGGATATGAACCTGTGGCTCGATGCCAAGTTCCTTAATCTTGCCCGTTAGTTTGGCAAAGAACAGAGGATCGCGGTTGTCTTGCGTGGGTCCGGTACACACCAAATGCACGATCAAGCCTTCACTCTTGAGGTTTGCAACCGCTTTAAAGGCTGTCAGATGATCCTTGTGAATCCAAAACTGGTTACACAGGATGATGTAAGAACTGGGAAGCTTATACTTGGCCACGGAGGGCGCAGGATCCTGGAACCAGGAGGGCAGGGGCACTGTCGCGAAACGAAGAATGTGGCTCTGCGCCAGCGGAGTTCCATACACACGCCTGGCATCGTCAAGCACGCACCGGCTGCTGAAGACCAAGTGGCGGTTGGAATCGCGTAACAATGCATGGAAGCTCTTGTCGCGGGCTGCTCTCGCCAACTGCGAAAAGAACTCTGGCAAGAAGCAATGCTGCAGATCGGGGATCCATGCGATTGCATTAGGCAGCAAGCGTGTATATGCGACCGAAACCGGAAACACAGTTTCCACCCTTGCCCGGCGCGCGGACGCCGCCAGTTCAGGCGCGGCCTCACGCCACAGAGCCGCCCCGAGACCGGCATGAATCCGCTGGCCGAGGACTTCAAATCGCGTTCCTTCAGTTACTCTGTCCAGCAAGGACTGGAAAACCACAACATGATCCGCGAGAGAAGTGACTTCCTTGAACAGATCAGTGCTGTTGCGGCAGAACAAAGTAATGTGAGGACGCTCCACCGCAGGCAGATGCGACAGAGCGCGTACCAGGTTATGGGTATAGACCACACCACCCTGCCAGCGGTCGAGACCGATGAGGCCGACGTGTGGCCGCGAAGGTCTCACCCGATTACTCCCTCAAAACGCAGTAGGTCGTGAAGTCCCCTTGACAAGTCCCCGTGAGGCACCCAGCCGATCAGGGATCGGAGCGCAGCCACGTCTGCTTGCAGGTGGGGACGCTCGACCGCGCGCAGTTTGGCGGGGTCGGTCTCGACGGTTAGCGCCTTCCCGCTTAGACTGGCGATCACTTCCACAACCTCCTGCACCGATACAGAAATTCCAGTGCCGACATTTACGGTTGTGATACCAGGCAAGGATTTCTCAATCATCTCAACCACTGCCCGCGCAGCATCGGCCACTGGTACCAGATCGCGCCTCGGCGTCACGCTTCCCAACCGCAGCACACTGGATCGACCGTTCCAAATCTGAGCGATGATTTCGGGAAGAATGTGAGGGGTCGTCTCATTCGGACCGTACAGGTTGAATAACCGACCGATGATGAAGTGACGTTCGGGGTGCAGGCTCGCTTCCGTCTCAATTAGCTTCTCGCCGGTCCACTTCGTGAGGCCGTAAATGTTAAATGGACAAACCCTGCTCGACTCATGGTGGGGCTTGTCACTGGCCTGGTAGACGTCTGCGGTGCTGGCAAACCAGAAGCGACGAACGTCAGCTGTGCGGCAGGCACTCAGGACGCAATGCGTCCCTTTGACATTCAGGCTAACCGTTAGACCCGGGTTGCGTAAGGTCGAAGGAATGAAATGCAGCGCAGCCAAGTGGATTACGGTTGCCGGCCGTTCTCGTAGGCATAGCTTCGTGAGACCAGCTTCGTCAAGAATGTCCTGGTACACGAACTTGAAGCGCGAATGGCCCGCAAAGCGTTCCAGGAACTGCCATTTTCCGGTCGCTAAGTTGTCGAGCCCAATGACCGGAGCATCATTCAACAGAAGCCTTTCGATGACATGAGAGCCGAGAAACCCTGCCGCGCCGGTAACTAACCAAGGCTGCTGAGAAATCATTGGTTTACACCCAATGAGCGCAACTAAGTGGATCCGGTTCGGGTAGCAGAAACCGCCACGCAGCCAATGCGGGCGAATGTGTTAGCGCTCGCAAACTTGGCAAAAAGTCACATTTGCGGTCGTCCGACTTTGAACCGGACCAGTTCGGAGTGCCGGGGCCTACGACATACACTGCCTCGGCGCCGCGAAGTTAGGGTCGCCTGCAATAAACGAAATCCATTCATCGAAATGCGTCCAATTGAATTGTCATCGAACGTGCTCAATTTGCTCCCAGCGAGTGCCCGTGCCCCAGGACCGAAATGCTCCAAATGTGACTAGCGGGCTTGAATCTCGTGGTTCATGGGCATGCATTCCCAAGAAGCTCGGCTGGGTCGGCCGGGAAGTTGAAGTTAGTGACAGGGCAGGTAGTGAAACGAAACCCATCGCAAGCAGGCTTGCGAACACTTTAAATTTAGTCATGGGCGCCCCCTATCGTTGGCGTGACCCCGGGAAGGAAACCGGCGAATCCTCGGTCGTGCGTCACCAGGATGCGCTGAGCGGTTCGGCTGACGCAGGTACTTTACTGCCGCAAAGGTTGCGTGTCAACCAGCAACTTTGCCCTTGTAGATGCTCCAAGATAATGTCACCCCATAACTGCAACCAGACTTTTTCACCCTAGAGGAATGGTGACAGTGAGTCAGAAAGAGTTCCAACGCGTGAAAGTCATTGAGAATGCGGTAGAGTGCCGACTGAGTGTAGGCGAAGCGGCTCGCCTGCCGCAACTGACTGAACGGCAAGTGCAATAATTTTCTCGTCCGCGCGGCTGCGAAAGTCAGAACCTCTAGTGGATACAATGGTTGTTTCTACACTTCAGGAAGCGAACCGTCCTCGGCTGCGGGATACGGTTCTTGTAGCTTCACTGGATAAAGCAACCGTTCAATTGTCCACAGGCTGTTGTAATCCAGTTGCCCGGCGCGCTTCTGCGATCACGCCTTCGGGAGTAGCGACCGGCCCGATATTGAGAAGAGTAAAGCGAATCCTCATCGCAAAGAATGCTTTTCGGGTGCACTTACCTATCTATGTTCTTCAAGGTGGCGGAGGCAAGTCGTTCAAATGCCCCGCACCTCCTCACTCTGCGTAAGTTCGAGCCAACGCTCAGGAGTCAATGAGCAATGACGATTTTTCAACAGCAGCCGCGATCTAAGAACGGGAGTGCGGCTCCCCACCTCGGATGCCTCCCCGCCGAGCCGGGGATCTCTACAAACTAGCGCTTGCCGTCGAGACAAAGTTGTGGTACAAGGGCAAATCCTTTCCGCTGTTGCAAAGTCGAGGACTCCAATGGCCAAGAAAGACGTTCTGCGCTTTTTTGCATTGACCGCCACGATCCTTAGCTTAGCTTTTCCCACCTTAGCTCAGCAGACTGATTACGGCCATATCACCGCCTTGCAAACCGGCAGTTTGGGGGGCGCCCCCATTCCCGGAAGTTTGCCGCGTCGGATCGACGCAGATGACACTCTGGCAGTCGATTTGGACGCAACCTTTGTCAATTCAGGCGAGCCCAACCTTGCGATTCTGCGTTCGCCGTCGACCCCTTGCAAGATTACTACTGGAGGCTATGCGCTTGATCCCAAAGATAGCGGCGTCAAACTTAATGAATCGGTGTTGCTGAGCGCGTATCTCGCGGGCAGAAAGGTAAGCCTGCATCTTAGCGGATGCGTCTTCGACAAGCCTCGGATCGTTTCCGTCAGCATGAGCACTGCAAATAATTAGCCATCGCACAGCAATCGTTACGATGAGGATCACCCGATGAGAAGGCCGTCGGTGAGCGCGGGTTCAGGGTGCTGGACGCTTCGAAAGCAGCAGTTTGATTCTCGATGGAGATACGCTGGTAACTTGACGGACGTAATTGTCCGTCTCGCTTGCGCGATCAGCTTGTTGAATGCTCTCGCCGGTCCTGCGCCAGCGGCGGACATGAGCTCGGTCATCGCCCTTCCGGACGCACCCTTTGTTATTCCATGTGTTGTTTCATTCGCTGGTCAAAGTAACGTAACCACCGAACTTTATAACAATGCGAGGCAGGGCGCGAATTTGACTGAAACCATGCTCAAACCCTGCAACGTCCAAGGCGCAACATTCGGCAAGTTAACCCAGGGACAAGTAAAGGGACAAGTATTGGCCCAGCCGCTTTATATCCGTGACGTGAACGTCGACGGCTTTGGACGAAAGAATCTTGTCGTGGTGGCCACCGCCGCGAATATTGTTTACGCCTTTGACGCCAATGACCTAAATACACCTTTGTTTCAGACAAATCTTGCTCCGACACCGCAGAATTCTGATCCTGATCCGATTGAGGTAGATCCGAACAACCATAACAGTTTGACGCCGGTCTGCGCGGAGACCTACCCCCCTTACATCGGCGTCACAAGCACGCCTGTTATCGACGCCGCCACGGGCACCGTCTTTGTGGTGTCGTTCAACCCCAGAAGGGCTCGGCATGAACTCCATGCCCTTAACCTGCAGCACAAATTTGCATCCGGCAGCCCCGTTACCATCGTCCCGATCCTCCCGCCCGGGCAATCCGAGGATGTGTGGTCCAAGAGTCACCGCAATCGGCCGGGACTACTTCTTTCGCAAGGGATTATCTACACTGCCTTCGGCAGCTTCATATGTGACCACCCGCAACCTTACGCGGGCTGGGTGCTGGGCTACCGTGCCAACGATCTGACGCGGGTTGCTCAGTGGGAAACCCCTGATCCCGGACCTTTGGGCAGCAGCGGTATCTGGCAAAGCGGGCGTGGGCTGGTCGCTTCGGACGACGGCGACATTTACCTCATGACGGGTAATGATAATAACTTTGATGCCACGCTAAAAGATCACACCAACGAGGTTGATTGTTATAACGATCCTCGGCTCGACTGCTTCCATGGTCCTCGCCTCGCCAATAGTTTTGTGAAACTAAGCCCTGGCCTTGGTTTAGTGGGCAGTTTTACTCCAAAAAACACAAGTCACCTTTCTATGGGCGATACCGACCTGGGATCAAGCGGACCGATTTTGCTGCCGGGCGGTCGCTTAGTCGGTGGTGGCAAACAAGGCCGTGTTTATGTGATCGACCCGTCTACCATGCGGTCATTGCAGAATCACTTCGAGGCAGTCGGCGATGGCCTTCAAGGCTTTCAGGCATTCACCAACACCTATCACAACGATCCCGCGCAGCCTTCGTGTATAAGGTCAGTTGATCCTGACAACTTCTGCAGGCAGTTTCCGGTTCCGACGAGAGATTTGCTCAATGGGACGGATTGCCCCTTTCCGGGCGGCAACTGCTTTCTTCCAACTTCTTGCTACCAACATTGTCAACCCTATGGCCCAAATATTCACGCGGGATTCGTTTACTGGCAACCGGCTCCCGATTGGGGGCTCCTCTACTCCATGCCAGAAAAGGATTACGTCAAAGCCTTTAGATATGACCTTACTACAAAGGGAATAAAGGAAACTCCGTTTGCGACCTCGCAATTGCGAGCGCCGGATGGCATGCCAGGCGGAGCCTTGTCTATTTCCGCGAACGGGAGACAGGATGGCATCCTCTGGGTTTCAATGCCTAACAACAATCGAAATGCAACCAGTGGGGTGCATCGAGGAAGCCTTGTCGCCTTAGATGCCACCGATCTCCATCACTTATGGGAAGACCCATGCATCTGGTACTTCGCAAAGTTTAATCCGCCTACCGTCGCGGATGGGCGAGTTTTTCTAGCAACTTTCGCCGAACCCGATCCAAGGTTGGCACAAAAGCCCGGTGAAAATTGCTCTGCGGACGATCCACCGGACCCCGACTTTAACCACCCTGATCCTCAACTTAAAACGTCGGTTGGGACTGCTTGGATCATAGAATACGGGCTCAAATAGGGCGACCTGACCTGAACGAGGCGAAGCCCGCATCGCTGACAGGGTCGATCCGCTCGCCAAACCTTCGTCATTGACGAAGGGGTCCGTTGCTGAGATGTTTTTCGCCGATCTCATTATTCTATTCTGGATTCTATTCTGGGGCGCAACATCACGCTCACGAGATCGGTACGATTTTAAATTGAATTCGAGTGGAGTTGATCCGCGTACTCGCGGCTTTCATTCTGACGCGTCTGTCGAATAGTTAAGGCATGGCGGCGAACAGCCTACTGCACCTTCGACCATTTCTCATTCTCAGCCTATCCGGTAGGCAATTTATGAGATAGACGCTAGAAGGTGAAGGCGACGCCACCGCTTACGGTTTTGGCCGCTTGCACCAGGTAAACCGTATGCCCGTCATGCCCGAGGACGGGGACGTATCCCTGCGCCAGAAGATTGCGCAGGTCCACGATGGCTTCGATGTGGCCGGGGAAGAATCCGGTTCCGGGGATGGGTTGGCGGAAGAAGAGATTTAAATAGGGATCAGCGCGCCCCGCCGACGCGTTGAACATATCAATCGGAGTCAGCGCTTCGCCGTTGATCAAGCGATAGGATGCCATCCAATGGGTCTTCGTCTTAGGGACCGTGCCGGTAAGTTTTCCTGCGACACTTTGCCGCTTTCGCGAGACGCTTGACTGGGACACATTATCCAGATGGACGTTCGGGCTGGCTAGATCGAGTACGCCGCCGTATTCGTAATCGAATGTGCCCGTCAACCCGGGGCTGAACTGGCGCTGCAGTACGAGTCTCACGCCCTGGGTGTGGAAATCATTTCCCTGATAAGTGAAGGTTCCGGAGTTCAAATCAGGCAGCACATTGCCGTTGTCGGTGCTGAATTCTCCAACCCCGATCAGCGCGGGATCGGAGACGCGATCGGTGTATGCGGCCACCTGCAGGTTGTTCTTGCCGATGCGGTGCGAGAGCGAAAGCTCCTGATGATGCGCGTGCTCCACCGTGGTCGAGTACGAGGTCATGGTGACGCGAGGGGCGGATTCGCTCACATCCCCGGGCTCCGATTCGAAGCCTTTATCCATCCGGCTACCGGGTTCTGACGTGGCGTAGCGATACTCAAGCACCGTGTTCGGCGAAAGATGCAGGTCAGTCGTCCCAAACGGCCGGAACGTCGTCACTCTACCCATGAACTGGATGGTCTGCAACTCACTCCCGAATTTGACCTCCAGAACATCGCCCAAGGCGAGATCGTCAGATGTAGTCAGGGCCAGCGATTGAAGACTGTGCAGCGCGAGGTCCGGCGCGGGCAAGTTCCACATCGTCACCGCGAACGACGGTTCTGAACCATTCTCCATCTTGTGCTGGAAAGACGCACGCACGACCGAAGACGGAGCGCTGCTGCCGTATCCCACGTTGCCGCGCAAGCCGACGGTATCGGAAGAGAAGATGGACTTCTCCATGGAGAACCCCGTGCTCATGTCGGATGCGCTGCCAAATCCTTCGGAGGGCGAACCGGCCAGGAACGATAGCGTTCCCTTGATCTCCCGGTCGCCTTTTTCAGAGTCGCCAATTACTGCTGCGGATTGTCGGCTCGCAGAAGGATCGTCGACCAACCGCAGAATGGGACGGTTGGATACCGAGCGCAGCACCCATTTCCAGTCGTCATCCTCCGCCGGAGCGTGGGTGGGTGCAATCTGAATGGCCTCGAAGATCGTGCTCAGGGTTACATTTACTATGGCAGTGCCGCCGGCACGAAGCCCGACATGCTCCCGCAAAGCGGGCAAAAACGCAGGAGCAGAAACTTTGAGATTGTAAACTCCGGGCATCAACCCGGCAGCGGAATAGAAACCGTTCTCGTCGGTGAATACCTTGAGGCTTTGCGCGGCCGCGCCCAGCACTTCAACTACCGCTCCCATCTGCGGGATGCCGCGAGCTCCCCGCACATATCCGGAAATCGTGCCCTGCTGGTCCGCACTCCACGAGGGAAGCGCCAGACCCAGCAGCAGCACCGAGAACCCAAGTTTACGGACTATCAGCAACCCACCACCTCAAGGGAGACCAAACCGTCCGGTTTACTCTACGGCGAATGTCACCGTAGGATCCACCGTCTGCTTGGAGATGTTGTCGTTCACCTTGATCTGAATGCGATAAACGCCGGGATCAAGGTTGGCGGCCGAGAGCGTCTTCTGCAGGGTCACTTGGTCGCCGACGTTGCCCATCGTGTCCGTGGATTCGACAGTATGAATCACGGGTTTATTCGTCGTCGCACTGACCACATTGTACTCAACCGTGGCCGAAGCCTTGTGCGTTTTATCGTCCATACCAAGATTGTAAACTTGCATCCAGAAGCTCATCTTCTGATTGCGTTTGAAGATCATGGGCTTACCGTCAGCCGGCGGAACCCGCGGGCGGACCTTAGTCGCGCCAATCACGAACATTCCCGTGCCCACGTTCTTGGCTGCCACTGGTTCCATGAGATCGGCCACGATCAACGAAGAAGCCTCCAGCCGGTCGTCCGCGAAATCCGGCACTTGGACGCCCTTGCTCCAGGTTCCCACCCGGTCGCCGTTCACATCTTTTACCACGATGTCCACGCGATAACGGCCGGGACGAAGTGGAATCGCCTTCCAATAAACTTGAGAATTTTCCGCTGCTTTGGCCAGCAACTCGGCGGGGATGTCCGCCTGCACCGTATCCTCGAAGGTTTGCGCAATGTGTCCGGTCAGAGTCGTGACCCGGCCAAAGATGTTGACGACCCCGCGCTGCACACCGTCCTTGTTGACGAAAGTGATGTCACGATTCTTCATCTGGATGGTGAAGGGAACGAGCACCGTTTCAGCAGTCACTTTCACGAAATCCGCGCGCACATCGAACGGCATTAAGTTGACGCTGATCTTATGGCGGACCACTTCTTCCAGATCCTTGAACTTCACTGGCGGAGGCGCCGTCAGCTTGGCGAACTGCTCCAGGCGGTCGAACTCTTTGCTCGCCTGCATGGCGCTCTCCGGTCCCGGCCCCAGGCTTTCGAGCCCGCCATTAAAGCGTTGCGCTTTCGAAGCCATTCCCATCTGCTCGTAAAGCGTGGCCCCCCCATTGGGCGTGTGCAGCAGCGCATCTTTCTCCGAACGATCCAAAGTCATGTGGAAATCACCGCACATGCAGGTGTCCACAAACTCGATGATGACCTCTTGCCCGATGCCTTCGAGATAGCGATACCGCCAATCTTCAAAAGGAAAAGTCGAGGTCTCACCGCCGCCTTCCTCCATGGGACGCTCGTATGTCCCCCCGCTAGGATGCGAGTCAATCTCGTCCGCCGCCCCGTACACAATGTAGATGCGGCCGCGGTCGGACTTCCAGCCGGGGATGCCGGCGGCGAAGTGTTCGTTGGCGTATTCTATGCGGCGGTAGTGCTCTTCTTTGAATTCGTTTTCTTCGGTGTCGGGAGTGGGATCGCGGCGCTGCCAGAAGGCCTCGATGAACTGGTCGCGCTCTTCATCGTTGGAGAGTTGTTTGAAGGCTTTGCGCTCTTCGTCCGAGATAATGTAGACGACGTCTTCGTCGAGCCACTTCTTGTAAGTCTTGCTGAGTTCCTGCTTCAGGGCTTTGGCGTTTTCTTTCTTCTGCTTTTCGCTGATGGGGCGCTTTAGCGGGTCGGTGGTCTGCGACGTAGCCTGGCCACCATTCGTCTGATCGGTGCCAGCTTGCTTGGCATCCTGCTGTGCGATCGCGGAAACACTGAGCCCAAAAAGGGAAACCAGTAAAGACAATGACAGAAGGTAGCGCCGTAAACCTACCTGGAACATAGAAGGGGTACTCCTCGCACACACTTTCGTGTATATCATTCTATGTCTTTGTAAACGCGAAGGCAAGGCTAGCCCGCCAGCCCCAAACAAATTGTAGGATGCAGACAACCCGCGCGGAGGTGCCTGGCTGGGCAGCGACCGGAGCGGGATTCTCGAGGGGCAAGACTGGTTGGCCGTATGAATCAGGGGTGTCGGCGGAAAATCTGCTTTGCCGCTTTGTGTCCGGCGCCGCCCGCCAGGGCTATTCGTCAGAAGCAGCTGAGTTTAAAGGAGGATCCGTGAATCCTGCCGTGGCCACGAAACGCAGAGTCTTTGCGCGGCTCTCAATCTTTGCCGGCAACGCGTTGCAGATCGGTGGACTTCTGGCTGCTGGTTTAGCATTGGAGGTGTCCCGGTCAGTTCACTCGACAGCCACTGCCGTCACCGCGATGGTTCTGGCATGGGTTCTTTTTTACTTCTTCTCGCATGCGATTGCGCACTGGCTAGTCGGGCGGGTTCTGAGCATTTGTTTCCTCTTCTATACAGTCGGGGGGACCGGAAGTCCCGAAAGCTGGCCGCCAGGACTGCGGTGGGTGTTTGAACATCTGCCGTTCCTGGGCGTGCACACCGAAAAGCTTTCGATGCAAGCAGCCAGACCCGTTGCCCGGGCGCTCATGTGGTCTGCGGGCGTAACCTCCTCAGCCGTCTTTCCAACATTAGCCGCATTCTGGGCTTGGCATAACGGAGTTCCCGGGAGCGGGTGGTTTTGTTTGTTTGCTCTGTTCTGGGGCCTAGGAACGTTGGCGAGCAACTGGAGAAGCAGGACCGGCGACTACTCCAAGGCGCGGCGCGCGCTCTCAGATTCCTAGAAAGGGAATGCATTGCCTCTCGCAGAATCCTCATTTTGGGGAGGACCGGGTGGAGAAGCAGATTACTGGACGTGTGGGGCCAGAGCGCTGCCACCGGACGAATGAAAATTGAGCCCAACCGGTTAGTCGAGGAAATCTTGTCAATAGGAAGAATTTACACGAACGGGCTTAACTCATTGCAACTAACGCAAATATAACCTTGCAAAGTTGGCGGGATTACCTATTTCGAATTGTTATAATACAAGGAGACAGTCACAGAAAGGGACGCGGCCTCTCCAGGCCGCGTTTTTTATTGGCCTTATGAAGTCATCCAAGAATCACATAAAGAATTGCAAACGGCGCGGGGAGTGGTCCGAACTGCAGTTTATGGCGCGAGCCGCCAAGAATGGTTTGCGCCTGGCCAAGCCCTGGGAGATTCGTCGCGCTACGACGTGGTGGTCGAAACCCGGGGGCACTTCGTGCGCGTGCAAGTTAAATCCACCGCTAATCGGCAGCCCAACGGCGGTTATGTCTGCGGGGTCCATCCCTGTCCTGGTAGCGACCTCTACAAGCGAGGAGACTTTGATTTTCTTGCAGCCTACCTTATTCCTGAGGATGTTTGGTACATCATTCCGGCGAAGGTCATTGTTGGGCGAAAGAAGACTTCGATTACGCTTTACGCTGGCAGCTTAACCAGCGATTGGGCGCTCTACAAAGAGGCTTGGGAACTCCTGCGCAACTACCGCACCCCGGATGGCTGACGGAATCACACCTAAGTAATTGTCCCGCCGTTCAAGGCAGGGCGCAATCAGTAGAGCGATGGACGTGCGGATCCTCCCAGGAGAGAGCTGTTTACGGTGCCGATGGTGTGGTCGCCTTCGTTGCCTCCCCAGGCGAATAGGAAGAACACTTCCGGGAAGCCGCCGGCGCGTAGGTTTAGTCCGGTGGCGAAGCTGTGTTTGAGGTTTTGGAAGTCGACATTGCCTCGGGTTAGGGCGACTTTGCCCTGATCGGCCATAAAGGTGAAGCCCAGCGGGCCCCAAACCGAGTGTTCAAAGCTTTCGCGCAACAGCAGCAGATTCGGTGCGCGGAAGCGATAGTCCTGGTAGCTGCTGAGTGCGGGGTTGCCGTTGATGTCGGAGCCGCCTAAGGTGGGTTGGAAGTAGAACGGGACCACGCTGCCGGCGGAGGCAATCGACTCCGAAATTAGCAGGCGAAAGCCGATCGTTCCGTTGCGATTTCGGGAGTATGGGATAGGCGGGCACTTCTGGGCTCCCACGGCTGGCGCGCACTCATCCGGTCCGTTGGTGTCCTTGGGGGCTGCCGATTGCGAGTGACTGTATAGCGGGACCTGGTGGTCGAGGTCCACCGTCCAGCGGCGGAAGGAGTAGGTGGAATTCGATGGGGCAAAGAACTGCTGGAAATTGGCCAGATAGTTGAACTGGAGGTGGTCATTGAAGAGCGTGGGCTTGAGACGGAAGCCCTCGCCCAGTTGTACGAAGCCGGGTTGAGTCGCCAGTCCGGGTGCGGTCGCATTGTTATACAGCGTTTCGATGGAGGGAGTCGATTGTCCATGGTTCTCCCGAATATTGACGAAGCGGCCGTTGAGTTCACCGAGCAGCGACAGATTCAGGGCGCGGATGGCGGGCCATTCGCTGATCGGCTTGATGACGTTCGCGCCTGCGATGGTCTGCTGCATCCCGAACACGGTTTTGCCTGACTCTAATGTCGAGGGACCAAGACCGAAGAAGAAGATTTGATTCAGTGAAATGGCTTGAGCGTAAACGTTGAAGACGGTATAGGGGTGAACCGCCAATTTGCTTTTCGCGGTCTTTCCCGCGGAGTTGGTGAGAACCTTGATGTGCTGAACCGGCGTGTGGATGATCTTCATGTATCCGCCGGCGCGCCAAGAAGCGCTGGTGGCACCCACGGCGTCGAAATCCCAACTGATCCGCCAACTCTCATTCGGAGTGTAGTGAGTAACGAAGGCGAGGCCAAATCCGAAGCCGTTCTGCGGAGCGATGCTACCTAGCGCCAAGTGTATGGGATGGTCGGTGACAAATTCCTCGGCGCAGTTGAAGAATCCCTTGAAGCTGAATGCGCAGCTCTCCTTTATGTGTTCGCTTTCGCGGCGAAAGTCGGATTGCAGTTGGTTCTCCCTGGGCACGGCCGGTGCGCTTTCCTGGGCCGCGGCTGATCCGCCTGCCAGCAAAAGGACGATCAAGAGAGGCCAACGCATGTGTGCTCCTTTACGACTTTTTTCCTGTTGGTTTCCGCTTCGTTCGCGATTTCGACCTGGTCTCGCCTGCGGCGGCGATGTCGAACGTGGCCGGTTTGGCGCCCTGAGGATGCAATCGCGCTGTAACTTTCCTGATGTAGGCCGCGGCCTCGCCTTCGGTCTTGATGTCATTGATGTAGACGCCTGAGTGTCGCGAGGGTGGGAATTTCCTTTCCACCTCATGCAGGTGGAGGATTTGATTCCTCAACAGAGCCGATACCGGCCGGTTCTTGTCGAAGGCACTCTGCGGTGGCTTGGGAACTTTGATCACAGCCATAGAACACCCACCTCGTAAGCCGCACAGCAGCGACTAGTCTGTTTGAAAATCTGGTCCGTCGGTTCGCATAACCGGTAGTGAAAGCAGATCGAGAAATGTATCAGCGGCCTTTTCACGCGGGGAGCGCTGGTCGTAGTCTCCGAGAAAGAACTTGGTCACCGTTGCGGGAATGGAAGCGTGCTCGAAGGTGCGCCCGCTGACTACGGTTCCTTTGGGAACCCAGGGCGAAACCAGGACGGCGGGAACACGGATGCCCAGGCGGTCGAAGGCGAACGCTCTTCCGGTTCCGGTGTCGTTAGGTTGGGCGACGAACCCGTCGGGCATGCAGGCGGGCGGTGGAACGTGATCGTGAATGCCGCCGTGCTCGTCGTACACGATTAGCAGAGCTGTGCTCGCCCACAGCGTGGGATTCTGTTTGATTGCGTTGTACACCGAGGCGATGAAGAGTTCTCCCGCTTGCACGTTGTGATCCGGGTGCTGATCGGAAGCCACCTCCTCACCGTTGTCTCCGTCATGATCGCTGTAATTCGGTTCCACAAAGGAATAATCCGGGAGTCTACCCGCCTTGCAGTCAGCCAGGAACTGGTCGTACGTGGCAAACAGATTGGGCTGGTGCTGCAGCAGGTTCACGATTTCTATGGTGGAGCTGGCCTGGTCGTAATAGTAAATCTTCGCGGTGTGGGCAGGATTGGCGGCAATCATCCGTTCATAAATGCTTTTGTATGGTTCCAGCACGTAGAAGATGTCCATGCTTACCTGGCCAAAGGACGTGCCGTAATGAGCAAAGGCGCGATTGCAGACGGTGGGGCCGGGGATGGAGCTGAACCATCCGTTGAACACGGCAAACTCGGTTGCCAGAGTCGATAGCACGGGCAGTTTTTCGGGAGTGAAATAGTACATAATTTTCGCCGAGTGCGGCACATCGTGCTGCTGGTTGAAGTAGCTTTTGACGAAGCCCTGCATATTGGCAACGCGGGGATCGCTGTTGTCCCCGTTGAAGATTTGCAGGTCAACAGCCGGGAAATGGTGGTCGGGATCGGGATCGAGCTGGCTCTGAAATTCCGCCTGCGGCTGGACCTTGATGGTTGCCCCGGTGGTGTCGGGGTTGCTTTCGTTCCCGGTCAAACCGTCGATGCGAGGGTCCTGCGCCTTCAATGAGCCCAGCATGTGATCGAAGGATCGGTTCTCCATCATCAGAACCACGATGTGTTTGAGGTTATCCAGTCCTGGAGGCATGGGTAAGTTTACTCCGGGTCTTTTGCAATCTGCGAACTTATTGGCCGCTACGTGTGGGTAGTGAAATTCGGAGGCCCAACGTTACACGTCGTGGATGGCGGGATCTGGTCGAGTGCGGATCGACGAAGCTTAGGCGGCTTGGCCGGGATTGGTTGCGGCCCGGTCGACCAGTTCAGTTCGGGTCCAGGTGTAGCGGATTCGGTGGATTACTGTGATGGTGGAGAGGACGGCGATGATCCATAAGACTGGGGCCATGCGGTTGAACAACGCGCCGATGATGACCAGAACCAGGCGCTCGGGCCGCTCCATGAAACCCACGCGGCAGGAACCGATCAGGGATTCGGCGCGGGCGCGGGTGTAGCTGACCATGATCGCGCTGATCATAACGATGGCGGTTAGCACTACGTAGAAGAAACGGTCGCCGCGGGCGTAGAACACCAGCAGTCCCAGGAATTGGGAGGCGTCGCTGTAGCGGTCGACAACGGAGTCGAAGAAGCCGCCGAAGCGGGTTACGCGGTTGCTGGCGCGGGCTACGGCGCCGTCGACCAGATCGAAGAAGCCGGAACCGATGATGACCAGGCCGGCGTAGCGGAACATGCGGGCTTGGTTTTCGCTATTGGCGTATCCGAAGAGAAAGGCGGCAATGATGTTGACGACCAGGCCCATGAACGTGAGTACGTTGGGGTTGACGCGGGCTAATGCCAGGCGGCGAACGATGGCGTCGAGCAGGACGCCGCAAGCTCGGCCCAAGGCGCTGGTCCAGGTTCTGGGCCCAGTCCGGTTGCCTCCCGTTCTATTGGGCGTCGTCGAGGTCGAACTCATTTTAATTTAGTCCGATCATGTGGCCCCGAAGCCCGTTATCCTGCCGCGGCTTCGTCGTGAATCGTGCTTAGTTTCAGGATTTCCATTTCGCGTTTGCCGTTTGGGGTGACCACGATGGCGGTGTCGCCTACCTTCTTGTTGAGCAGGGCACGGCCGATCGGGGAGCTGGTGGAAATCTTGCCGGACGGGAAGTCGGACTCTTCGCTGGTCACCAGCTTGTATTCGATTTCTTCATTCTTGTCGTTGTCGTGGATGCGGACGGTCGATCCCAGGCCCACTTTGTCTCTGGGGATGTTGTCCATGTTGATGAGAGACAGGTCGGCGATGCGTTTGCCCAGTTGGCGCAGCCGGGCCTTGACGAACTCCTGGCGCTGCTTGGCCATGTGGTATTCGGCGTTTTCACTCAGATCGCCGAGGGCGGCGGCTTTCTTGATCTCCTTGGGGAGATCGTGAACCAGTTCGTGTTCGAGCTGATTCATTTCGTCTTGCAACTTGCGCTTGATTTGTTCGGTCATGCTTTACCGGATTATAAACCTACTGGCTGTCTGCCGAAGCGATTAGCTCGGCAGACCTTTTGCCAGAATGGGAATCGGATCGTGCTTTGAAAAAGGCTTATGCTTGAAATTCTGAGGCTTCGGGGAATCGCAGGTTTGACTTAGACAAGGCTTTCGTCAGCAACTCCTCAATGTGTGGTTCTTCGCAGTTCTTTGCCATGGCTAGCTCGCTGACCAGCAGGTAGCGGGCGCGCTCGAGCATCTTCTTTTCCCGGAATGAGAGCGATTTGGATTGGTTCAGGACCAACAGGGCCTTGAGCACATTGGCTACTTCTAATAATGAGCCGGTGCGCATGCGCTCGGAGTTTTCCTTGAAGCGATACTTCCAGTCGGCGTTGTTGTCGCACTCTCCATCCTCAAGAAAATCCACGATCTTCTGGATTTCGCCGTTCTTTACCACCCGCCGCAGACCTACGGTTCCCACATTGTGGAACGGGACCATGACTTTCAGGCTGCTGGACTTGATCTTGAGGAGGTAGAAATTTTCGACAGTCTCGCCAATGGTGCGGCTGCTGATCTGCTCGATGATTCCGACGCCGTGATTGGGATAGACGACCTTGTCGCCTATGTGGAAATTACCGTTGCCGTTCAACATGAGAAAGCACCCACAAAACCAGGAGGGAACGCGAGGAACAACACTGCTTCATTTTACCCGAATCGGGACAGAAAGGCAATGTGGATGTGTCCGGAACGAAAAATGATGCAACCCTTTGCCGAGGAAGGGAGATCGCTGCGCTTACCGTACCGTAGCAAACCCGGTGCTTACTCCCCAAGCCATGCCCCGTAAGGTTTCAAAGACCCCACATGGGCGAAGATGATCCTTAAGGCGGCGGTGATCGGAATCGCTAACAGCAGGCCCATCGCTCCCCAAAGAGCGCCCCAGACTAAGAGCGCCATGGTCACCGCTAAAGGATTGAGCTGCAACCGTTTGCCGAGGAAGCGAGGGTAAAGCACATTGAGAGCGACCAGGTGCAGCCCGAGCACGGTGATGAGGATGACCAGGATTTCCTGGGAACCCGTATGCCCCAGGCCCACAAAAATCGGGGGTACGAGGGCGAGCAGGACGCCCATATAAGGAACCAGGCTTAGGAATCCGCTTATGAAGCCCGCGAAGTAGAAGAACGGCAAATGAATCGTCCAGAAGAGGAGCGTGCTCACCGTGCCGACGAATAAACCGATTAGAAGGTTTCCTACCATGAAGCTGCGAACCATCGCGGAAATCAAGCCGAGTGTGACATAGGCTGTGTGCCGGTTTTCCATCGGGAAGAGCATGACCGTGGCTGAGCGTACATGCTGCTGCCAGGTCAGCATGAAAAATACCAGAAAGGGAACGAAAGACACTGCCAGAACCGCGGCGCTGGCCGAACCGAAGCCGCGCGTCAGGACGTCAGTCCAGTCGGTCGCGGGGCGAACGCTAACGACCCCTTTCTCGTGCTCTGGGGGCAAAACTTCAAAGCGTTCCGCGCTCCGGCGGAAACGCAGAGCTTCCTCGCGAACCTGGCTGGCGTATTTCGGCAGATCGTGCACGAGCGTGGCCGCCTGATTGTAAGAAAAGTAGAAAATCCCCCCCAGAGCGGCGAGCAAGAGGAGTATTGCAATCGCGGCCGCCAAACTGCGAGGCAAACGAAGATAGCCCAGCAGATCGACGATGGGCGCCAGAATAAATGCCAGCAGCACGGAGATCAGCATCACTACGAGCACCGATTCTCCGAAGTAGCAGAGGGCGAGAACCCCGGCGATACCTACGATGTTCATTGCCCAATGACGCCGCTGAGCTTGAGGCTGGGGAACCGCCACATCCGGAGCAGAGGTCGTCGTTTCGGGCGATGCTTCGCTGGTCGCCATTTCAGCATCGTAAACCTTTTTTTTGGTTTTCCGCGGGGACTTATAATGCCGGGGTGCCCTCCGAACCAACGCAGTCCGCGAGTCCGTCACGCCCGCGGAGTCTGGGTCGAGTTCTGGGCCTGGACGTGGGCTCGAAGCGGATTGGCGTAGCCATTTCTGATTTGCTCGGCATTACTGCACAGGGGCTCGAAACCATCCACCGGCAAAACAAACGACTGGATTTCGGTCAACTGGAAAAAGTGATTCGCGAGTACGAAGTGACCGAGATCGTTGTAGGCTATCCTCTGCGCATGAGCGGGGTCGAAGGCATCCAGGCAGAGAAGATGCAACGCTTCGCCGATGAAATCCGGCAGCGCTTCCCCGTACCAGTACATCTCTGGGACGAACGCCTAAGCTCGGCCCAAGCCAACCGGTTGCTGCGGGAAACTGAAATGTCAATCAAGCGCCGCGGCCAGGTTGTCGACCAGATGGCTGCAGTTTTGATTTTGCAAAGCTGGATGGATGCGAGATGCAGCAGCTAGTCGTTGGCCGACAGTCGTACCAACGGCCAACGACTAAAGACTGACGACTACCAGCGGCCAACGACCAATGGCCAACGACCAGCGACCCGCTCTCATCTAAACTATCCGTAAGGTGCGCACCTTCTTCATATTTCTCTTGCTTGCGGTCCTCGCCTGCGGGGGATGGTTGGCCTGGGCCCTCCTGGAGCCGGTAATGCCGGAGGGTCGGACGTTTGTGCTTTTGCACCCCGGGTACTCGACTCGACGGATTGCGAGCGAATTAAAATCCGCGGGCGTGATTCGCAATGCGGATGCTTTTGTCTTGTGGCACTACTTTCGTCACCAGCGTTCCCTGAAGGCTGGGGAATATCTCTTCGAAAAGAGCGCGACCACGCTCGAAATCCACCGGCGGCTGGCACACGGCGATGTTTATTTCCACACGGTCGTAGTTCCAGAAGGCTTCAACATGTTTGACATTGCGCAGGCGATACAGGACGCTGGCTTGGGTTCGAGCGAGGAGTTCCTCAAAGTCGCGAGCTCCGATACCGCCCTCATCGCGGACCTGGCGCCAGACGCTAAGAGTTTGGAGGGGTATCTCTTTCCGAATACCTATGAGTTCACCCGCATGCAAACCATGCAGGACATGGCCGCGGCGATGGTGAAACAGTTCCGGCTGGTGGCACGCGAAATCGGCTTGACGGCGGAGGAAAACAGCGCGCCGACAACCGGTCTGCAGCGCACCGTCATCCTGGCGTCCATTATCGAGAAGGAAACAGCCGCGCCAGAAGAGCGGCCGCTGGTGGCAAGTGTGTATCAAAACCGCATGGCACAACACGAGGCTCTGCAGGCTGATCCCAGCGTAATCTACGCCGAACTTCTGCAGGGAAGCTACGGCGGTGCCCTTCACCATGCCGATATGCAGTTCAACTCCGCCTACAATACCTACACCCATCCGGGACTGCCGCCCGGGCCCATCGGTAATCCGGGAAAAGTTTCGCTCGAAGCAGCGATGCACCCGGCGAACACTGACTACTTTTATTTCGTCAGTAATGGCAACGGGCATCATCGCTTCGCTCATAGCCTGGAAGAGCACAACCGGAACGTGGCGGCGTATCGCAAGGTGATGGCTGGGAAGTAGGTCCACAAATCCGCCAGGCGAGGCATTCTCCACTGTCATTCCGAGGAGCGAAGGGCGAGGAGAGGTTTTCGCCAGCCGCGAGAAGAACCTGGATCCCTCGTTTTGCTCGCGACAACGGTTGCAGTCGGGAGTGACCATAAATATGGCAACGCCAACCATAAATATGGTACACTGTCAAGCATGAGGACCACCGTGGACATTCCCGATCCAACCTACCGCCAGCTTAAGGCAAAAGCAGCCCGGCGCGGCTGTTCAGTGAAGGAGTTGATTTTGCGCGGCGTGCAGGCCGAATTGAGTGACGAAGAAAGGGGAAGACCTAGAGGAAAAGTCGCGCTGCCTCTCATCAAATCGAAACGGCCGGGCTGGCTGCGGCTGAGCAACAAGGCGATCCATGAAATCCTACTTCCCTGATGTGAATGTGTGGATCGCGTTGGCATACGAGGGACATCAACACCATGGGTCCGCGAGGAATTGGTTTACTAGGTTGAACGGGGAGCCAATTTATTTTTGCCGCTTTACGCAGCTTGGATTGCTGAGACTGCTTACTCATCCGAATGTGATGCAGGAAGACGTCAAGACTCAGGCCGAGGCGTGGCTGGCGTACGATGCCTTCCGGCAGGACGAGCGAGTTTCGTTTCACACGGAAGCTGATCCTGAAGAGATTGAATCCGCTCTCCGTATGTTGACCTCCAGCGGCCGCTCTTTCTCCCAGCAGTGGCCGGATGCGTACCTGGCTGCTTTTGCGCGCGTAGCCGGATTGACATTGGTTACGTTCGACCGGGTGTTGCGCCGGATGGCTGCCGGTTACACATTGCTTCTCCATTAGCCAGTGTCGATGGACTTCTGTTCGATTAAGTACCGAGTTTACGTCACGGAAGTGGACGCCCGCGCCGACATGTGCAAACCCAACCTCCTGAATCCCCGGCTTGGGTATACTCATCTCTTTGACACGGAATCCAAGCTTTCGCATGTCTTTTTTCTTTCGCTATCGTGCCGCGGTCATCCTGCTGGCAGTGGTGCCGCTGACCGGTTGTTTGTTTCGCTCGCGCAAGGTGGAGCAGCCGGTTAACCCGGTCCAACTGAAGACTGCGACGCAGCAGGAACTGATCGATTACATCAATACCCAGGCTGCCAAAATTCAATCCATGCAGGCTACGGTTGATATTGATACGACGGTCGGCGGGGTGAAGAAGGGCAAAGTCACGGATTACCAGGAGATTCGAGGCTACGTGCTGGCACGCAAGCCGGCGATGCTGCGCATGATCGGGCTGATGCCCATTGTGCGCAACAAAGCCTTCGACATGGTCAGCGACGGGCAGTCGTTCAAACTCTGGATTCCTACCAAGAACCGCTTCATGATTGGACGAAATGATGTGGAAGCTCACAATCCTGCGCAGCCCATGGAGGGCCTGCGCCCGCAACACATCTACGACGCGCTTTTGTTGCGGCGGATCGATCCGCAGAATGAAATCGCGGTGATGGAAAATGAAACTGAGATCGTGACCGACGCCAAGAGCCATAAGGTATCGCGAGCGGAGTATGTGATTGATGTGATCCACAAAGACGAGCAGGGATGGGTGCTGTCGCGGAAGATCGTTTTCAGCCGTCTCGACCTGCTGCCTCATCGCCAGCTGCTCTACGACGCCGCGGGAAATGTCAGCACCAATGCGCTCTATTGGAACTACAAAGAGGAGAATGGCATCGAATTTCCCTGGCAAATCGAGATCGCGCGGCCGCAGGAGGAGTACGACATTACCTTGAACATTATCAAACTCGACCTTAACCAACCGCTTCCGGACGACAAATTCATACTGGAGCAGCCCCCGGGGGCCGAGGTCGTTCACCTGGACAAACCGGAAGCGCATTCATCGGCCGACAAGTAAAATCGGCAATTCACAGTTTACGGTTGGCCGCCATGGAGTTTTTTAATTAATTACGCGAACTGGGGAAAGATATTAATTTCTGAGTGCCAGATGCTAATGGCTAAGTGCTCACTATGATGAATAAGATGATCGTCGCCAACCTGGTACATCGGCCGATCCGATCCCTGATCAGCATTGTGGCGATTGCGCTGGAAGTAACACTCATTCTGCTGATCGTGGGATTGTCGCTGGGCATGCTGAACGACTCCCGGGCGCGGCAGCAGGGCATTGGCGCGGACGTAATTGTGATGCCTCCCGGCTCATCGTTTATCGTGGGGCTGACGGGTGCGCCTATGTCGATCAGAGTAGGTGACATTCTGGCGAAGCTCCCTCATGTCGAAGTGGTGGCGCCGGTGGTGACCCATGTTTCCTCGAGTGGGGCGCTGGAGGTAATCGCAGGGATCGACTTGAAGAGTTACGAGCGGCTGTCCGGGCCATTTCGCTATTTGGAGGGTGGTCCATTTCAAGGGCCGAACGACGTCCTGGTGGATGACCTTTATGCCCGGTCCAAGCAGGTGAAGATCGGCGACACCATTGAGGTGCTGAACAATAATTTTCGCGTATCCGGCATTGTGGAACAGGGCAAAGGCGCGCGAAAGTTTTTGCAGATTGGAGTTCTGCAAGATTTGATCGGAGCCAAAGACAAAGCCTCGATCTTTTATCTGAAGCTTGACGATCCTAAAAATGCCGACGCGGTGGTGGAAGAGATCAAGCAGGTTCCGGGCATGTCGAAATATGTCGCGACTTCGATGGCTTATTACTTGTCGATGATGACTCCGAGCAACTATCCGGGCTTGTCGACTTTCATCAATGTGGTGATCGGCATTTCCGTGATTATCGGGTTCATTGTCATCTTTCAGGCTATGTATACGGCGGTGATGGAGCGCACGCGCGAGATTGGAATCCTGAAGTCGATGGGCGCGTCGAAGCTCTATATTGTGAACGTGATTTTGCGGGAGACGGTGCTGCTGGCTATCGGGGGCATCGTGGTGGGAATCATTTTCAGTCTAGCGGCTCGGCTGGGGATCGTTCATCGGTTGCCGACGCTGCCGGTGGTGGTGACGGGCGGTTGGATGCTGAGGGCGGCGATTATCGCCATTGTGGGGGCGATTGCCGGGGCGCTGTATCCGGCATACAAGGCGGCGCAGAAAGATCCCATTGACGCGCTGGCTTACGAGTGAGATGAGATTTCTTTTTAGCCCGCGGTCGAAGAAATCTGCGATCTGCTCCCTGAAATGACATCCGCCACGAAGCGGATTGACAAAGAGCTTATCCTGAAGGCTCTCGGAGAAGAGGCGAGCTAAATGAGAACAGTGCTCAGATCGATAACCTTCATCTGGGCAACTGTATCACTGGTGAGTTTATTTGGGCTGTTTTACGTATTTCGCGGCTATTCCATAGACGGTGCATTTTCCGAGGCGTTGCGGAAGCACCCAAGTCTGCAAGCGTCGTTCTGGTTTCATTGGTGTACGACTTTCTTCTTCGTCGGCGTTTGCATGACAGCGTGGTTGTATCGTACATACCGCAAGCATTACGGGAAACTGTGGAAATCAGATTGAACCACTCGTCTGCTGCGTTGACAATATCCTCCGCATTACGTTATCTTTAAGACTTTGAAAGTCCTGCGGTTGCCCGCCTGATAGCCCTGCGCCTTCGGCGCTCACTGGGTGCTCAGCGGTCTTCTTTGCGTTTTTATATTTCTGGGAGATTTTGCATGTCAACCTATTTCCCCAAAGCGGGGGAAATTGTGCGCAAGTGGTACGTCGTGGATGCTTCCGGGCAGACGCTCGG